>Ga0209810_1000606_pt1 | contig 74485 bp, 74 predicted proteins | sample Coa_R1_7_FD_187159 | JGI IMG/M metagenome (GOLD analysis project Ga0209810, IMG submission 187159) | Surface soil microbial communities from Centralia Pennsylvania, which are recovering from an underground coalmine fire - Coalmine... | ecosystem: Environmental > Terrestrial > Soil > Unclassified...
CGGCCGCGAGTCTAGTATGGACTAAGCGTTCGCCGTCAATTTTCCGAGTTCGTCGTAAAGCGTGCACATCGTCCGAATGCCGCCGAAGAACTGGGACAGCGTGAATTTTTCGTTGGGCGCGTGAATGCGGTCGTCCGGCAGGCCCACCCCGATGAGCACCTGCGGCATCCCCAGAATGCGATCGAAACTGGCGACCGGACCGATCGTTCCGCCGGTGCCGATGAAGACCGGCGCTTTGCCGAACCCGGCCTCCATCGCTCGCGCCGCAGCCGCTACGGCGGGATGATCGCGCGAAGTGGAGACCGCGCGGGTGTCGCCGCTGCTTTCCACGGTGACCCGTACCGTCGGAGGCGCGAGTTGTTGAATAAAGGCCTGCACGTGCTCGCGTATCTCGAGCGGGTCCTGACTGCCGACCAAACGTGCCGAGACCTTCGCCTTCGCAAAACTCGGAATAATCGTTTTGCTTCCGGGACCTTGATAGCCGCCCCAAATGCCGTTGCACTCGAGCGTCGGACGAAACCACTGACGCTCGAGGGCGATCCGGTCGCGCTCGCCTCCGAGCTGGGGAACGCCTAAACTGCGCGCCTGCTGTGCTTCGTCGAACGGCAGCGAATACAATTCGGCCGCCGCATTCGGGTCGAGCTCCGGCACACCGTCATAAAAGCCTGGTACGGCGACCCGGCCGTTCGCATCTTTTAACTGCGCGACGATCCGCGCGAGCGCTTCGATCGGATTGTCGACTAAACCGCCAAAATAGCCGGAATGCAAGTCTTCTTTGGGACCGCTTACGGTGATTTCCCAGTGAACCAGGCCGCGAATGGACGTTGTAAGCGACGGAACGTCCTGCGCATAAACCGCCGTATCGGAAATCACCGCGAGATCTGCGCGCAGTTTTTCTTCATATCTGCCGAGTGCGGCCTCGAAGTTCGGTGAACCGATCTCTTCTTCGCCTTCAATCACGACCTTAACGTTGATCGGAAGCGTCCCGCGCGTTCGAAGGTGCGCTTCAATTGCGGCAAGATGCATGAGCACTTGGCCCTTATCGTCGACGGAGCCGCGGCCGAAGATTTTGCCGTCGCGTACGTGACCTTCGAACGGCGGCGTTTCCCAAAGTTCAACCGGATCCGCGGGCTGCACGTCATAGTGCCCGTAAATAATGACGGTCGGCTTGCCGGGCGCCTGAAGCCACGCCCCGTAAGCGATGGGATTGCCGCCGGTTTCCAAAACTTCAGCGTTCAAACCGATCGCGCGCATGCGATCCACCAGCCGCTCGCAGCAGCGGCGCACCTCTGCTTGATATTCCGGATCCGCGGAAATCGACGGTATCGCAATCCATGACTTGAGTTCTGCCAAATATTCCGCTTCATGCTGCGCGCAATAAGCCGTCAATTCCGGATCGATAACCATCATGTCGTGAAGGGTTCTCCAAGCTGAATCTGGATCGTTTTGCCGGCGCGCTGCAGCTGAAAGGAATGCGGCTTGCCGTCGTACGCCCGCGCCTGCGTTTGATACGTGCCGTATTCCCACCAATACTGTCCGTCCACTTTGTCGACGATATCGTTCGTGCGCATGCCTGCGGCGTAGGCAGGACCTCCGCCGCGGACGTACGTGCGCATGTTGCCGTCTACCGTCTTAAAAAGCGCATAGTAATACGTAGCCGGATCGCCAACCGCATACGCAAGGCCCCGTAAAAGCAAGTGCGACCAGCGCTCGGGATTGCTTTGCGCCCATTCATGCATTCGCGCGGCGCCTTGCTGCGCCAGTTCACGAACGTCGGCGCTCGAAGGCGCGGCAAACACCGCGTGATCGTGCCATTCCGCGACATCCCATCCACCGCAGTCGGTAAGCTTGACGCCGATGTCGAGGTCGGTACCTTCGGTGAGCGTAAAGCGCGTCGATGAAAGCGTAACGTAGGCGGCGTAGCGTTTTCCGCGGCAATCGCCGGTATTCGGATCGCCTCGCATCGCAAACGCGTGCACCGGCGCCGCATCGAGCGCGCGCACGACGGTGTCCACAGCCGTTCGTGCATCCGCAGAACCGTCGTCGCCGACGGCGATCTGATTCGCGGCGCGCGCACCCACGAACATTCCTTCCGGCGACAACTCTGCGGCTTGCGCTCGAGCGATAACCGGCGCAAACGGATGCAGGCCGAATAGCGACGGCGCGGCAGCGGTTATGACGATGCATGCAACCGTCGCAACCGCGACTTGGTACGGCAACGTCCGTTTGGTGATCTCGTCGATCGGCACGCCGGTGAAATTGGCGACCCACACATTCTGCGTGTTGGTGGGGTCGCACACGTTTTGTACTTGAACGACGGCCATGACCGCCGCCACCAAAACGATCGGCGCGAGCACATGCGCCGAGAGCAGCACGGTGAAGATCGCAATACCGACACCGAATGGATTGAGCGGCCCGCGATAGAGCACGAGTGGGCTCAGCAAGCCGAAAATGAGCACGAACACAGCCGGATTGCGAAGCGCGCTGCTTGCAAGCGGATGCATCGCGGCGACGAACTGCGGCTGCTGCGTCGCCGTGAACAGCATGCCGATCCCGATGAAGAGCACGATCGCCGGCGCAACGTCCTCAACGCCGCGAATCACGGCCGCAACAAGCGTCTGCACCGCGCTCGAAGGCCGCGTCGTTACGGCGCCATACACTGCCGAGGCGATAAACGCGACGATGGGATCCATGCGAAGGACGAAGTACAGAACGATCGGCAGCACGGGTGTAACGAGCGCGAACCACGGCACGTGCCGCAACGCAGGCGCGTCTCCACTGCGCACCGCCCATGTGGCGTAGGCGCGCATCGTTCGAAATGAAATCGCCGTATATACGAGCAGCGCCAGAACGTCGACGATCGCGAGCGCGATTGCATAGCCGTACATCTGCTGCTGCTGCACGCCGAACAGCTGCGTATAAAATTTCCAATTGACGATGTTGAAGATGAACCCGAGTGCAAACGCCATCAGAAACATCGTGGCGGCGATCTTCCGCGGAACGCCTGTCGTCATCATGATCGGCAGCACGATCGAGCCGACCATGATAATCGCGCCCAGGCCGTTCAGGGTGACGAACAGCAGCGCGACGACCGCGCTGAGCAGCAGCGCGACGATGACCGGCTGCTCGCCGCCGAACTCGGCTGCGAAATTCACGATGCTCTTTGCAATGCCGGTGTCGAGCGTAACGCGTGCCAGCATGGCGCCCAGCACGACGGTTACGTACACCTTCGAGAGCGCCGTGGCGCCGTTCACGATAATCGTGCCGACACCGGTCGCCGGTACGCCTGCCACAAACGCCATGACGATCGCCATCGCGGGGACCGCAAGCAAAGCGGGCATTCGCCGCGTATACATCAGCGCGGCGAAAATAAGAAATACGATGAGGACGAAGATCGCAGTCACTTGACGATCTCGCTCAGCGGCGGAAGCACTTTTGTGGAAATGTACTGCAGCGTGGCATCGTACACGCGGTCCGCGCGCTCGATGTTTCGCTGCGCCGCCGCATGATAGCGCTCGAGATTCGACGCCAGATGACTCTCGCGGTTTTCATACCGCCACGCTGCGGCATAGAGCGGCTCCAGTTCCTCGTATCCGTCGCGCAGCTCCCAAAACCAATATTTCGACCACGCCAGCCCGCGCGTATTGGGCGCATAGTAGTCGCGAATCTCATCGGCCGCTTGAAATTTGCGCCCGATAAAATCGTACTTGCGCGCAGCCAGGAACATCACGCGCGCCGCATTCGCGTGCAGCGGCGGCTGATGCTGCACCAAATGCTGCTCCACGGCCTCCGCTTCCAGACGCACCGCTCGCAAGTCGACGTTCTTCATGTGCGTTTCGGCGAGCGGGTCGAACGGGTCCGCCCACATCAGATAGTTGCTGGAGTAATCGTACGAATCGGCCATGCGTGACTGCACGTCCGCAAGTTTTGCGATATCCGTTCCATATCGCCGGTCCGCGCTGCCGAAAAACGCGAACGGAAAATCCTCTTGAAATTGAGCCGGGTCCACACTGCCCTGCTCCCACGCGCTGACCGCTGCATACAAGACCGGGTACCACGTCGCTTCAAAGAGCGTTTCGCCGTCATCGTTCCAAACGGTTTGAAACAACCCGAAAACCCGCGCCTGCTTTCCCTCCGTGATGAACGTGCGCTCGTTCTGCAGCGCAGTATTGATGTCGGGATAGATTTGGTTCCAGTTGCTGTCTCCCGGCGCGACCATTTGATCGAATCCGCCGCTCGCGAGCAGATTGATGTACCGCGAGAACGAGCGCTCCTTGCCGTAATGCCAATTAACGACGACGGCGTTTTTGGGAATGAGTTTCATGATCGCGGGGTCGTTCTCGATTCCATCGTCCCACAGCATGATGCGCGCGCCGGACGGCTTGATGAGGCCGTTCATCAGCCGAACGTGCTCCGCGTACACTTGCGTGAGCCCGCGCTGCGCAACCATCTGCGCGCTCTTGCCCTTGCCGAGCGTCGACGTCTCATCGGAGCCGATGTGAAAGAACGGCGGACGCGGAACCGCCGCGAGTTCGTCCTTGATGACGCGCGCAATGTATTGCAGCGAGAGCGGCGACGCCGGCGATAAAAGAAAATCGTGCTGCATCTCCGCCGCGGGCGCGTACTGCTCCAGGCGCAACGTGTTGTGCATGTGCGCGAACGTCTGCTGCTCGGGGATGAACGTTACGTGGAAGCGCGCCGCATACGCATTGAGTTCTCGCAGCTGCGCGGGCGTGATGCCGTCGAGCGGCGCAGGAAGCGGGTCGTGCGGATCGACGAAGACATGCTCCATGTACGGCGAGTAGCCGTTCATTTTAAACGCAGCGATGGTCCGTATGCGTTCCTTGAAGTACGGCATGTTCGGCAAAGACCCGCGCGAGACGTCGTCGGAGAGCACTCGCCAACGAAGAGCCGGCGCATCGGCGATGCGCACGCACGGCAGCTGCCACTGCGTTCGCGATGCCTGTGGCAACTGGGCCAGTGTCATCGCGGCGTTAAACACCCCGTCGCCGTCGCTTGCCTCAATCGTTACCGTTCCATCGCTTGACGTTTGTAAACGGTACGCCTGCGCGGGCAGTTGCGCGCGCACGACGTGGATGTCGCTTGCGGCGCCGCGCCGGAGCGCAGGAATGCCGAGCGCCTTCCACCGTTCGTTGATTTCATCGAACGCGCCCGCATCGAAACGCGCGTCTACGCGCAGCGGTCTGCGAAACCCGAACGGCGCCGTGCACGGCGCTGCGCGAATGGTTTGCGGTCGAGGCAGGATATGAAATGCGGTAACCAAAGCCGCAGCGGCAATCATTCGCGCGACCTACGACAGCAGGCCGCGCAGTCCCCGTAGAATGCGCGGAAGCGCCGTTGCGGCACCCTCTCGAATGACGCATGCGCATCGGTCGCTGATCGGCGTTGCATCCGGATTGATCTCTGCGACGAAGGCCCGTTCGTTGCCGAATGCGAGCGAGGCGGCGGGATAGACCTGCGCCGATGTGCCCGGAACCTTCCGCCGCATTCGTGGTCGATGCGATTTTCGCTCAAACCCCGATCGATCGGCACGCTTGCACCGCAAGTCGTGCAGCGCGCCTCGCGCAAATTCCCATGCAATTCCAAAACGCCACGCGAACCGGCACGCTGGTGGAGGGAATCGACGTTCTGCGTCGCGATCGTCACATCGTCGACGAGCGAACCCAACTCTGCCAGCGCGTAATGACCGGCATTGGGCGCCGCATCGCCGTACGCCGCGATACGTTCGTTGTACCAACGCCACACCGTGAGAGGGTCTCGAGCAAAACCTTGCGCCGAGGCCAAATCCTCAACGCGGTAGCGCCCCCAGTACCCATCGACGCCTCGAAATGTCGGCAGGCCGCTCTCTGCCGACATGCCGGCGCCGGTCAGAATGAAAACACCCGACCGGCTGCGATGGGCACGGGCCAGCGCTTCTGCCACTTGCGAAACCGCATCCATGCACGGTCTTTCTCCGTTACACCCCCGGGGTATGCTGCCGAGTGAAGCGAAAGAGCACTGCGTGGAAGACGCGGACCGCCTCATGGCGCGCGTTCGCAATCGCGATGCCGCCGCCTTTGAAGCGCTCTACGACGCCTATCACCGGCTGGTGTACGGCGTGGCTCTTCGCATGCTCGGCGACGTATCCGCCGCAGAAGACGTTACCCAGGCGGTTTTCCTCAAAATTTGGAGTTCTCCCAATCTTTTTGCATCCGGAAATTTTTCGGGGTGGGTGGTCCGCATGACGCGCAATCGCGCACTAGACGTGCTGCGAAGCAAATCGCGCGCACACGTTGAGCTTTCCGATCAGCAGCCGGACGACGACCCTATCGAAGAGCGCGCATTTGCATCGCTCGATGCGGCGCAAGTACGCATGGCGCTCAAGCAGCTACCGGCGGAGCAGCGCGAGCTTATCGAGCTTGGTTTCTTCAGCGGCGTCACGCATGAAGAGTTGGCGCGGCGGACCGGCGTGCCGCTCGGCACGGTAAAGACGCGAATTCGCAGCGGTCTACGCCGCCTGCGCACCACGCTCGAAGGGACAGTAACCGCGGTATGAACGCGCACGAGACGATGCTCGACGACGTAGCGGCATACGCGCTGGGCGTTCTCCCGCCGGCAGAAGCGCGCGCGGTTGCGGCCCATTTGCAAACGTGCGAAGAGTGCCGTGAAGAATACCGGCTGCTGCGTCCCGCCGTAACGGCAGTGGGGATCTCAGCGGAAGCGTGTTTCGATGCGGCGACCGCGGCGGATTCGGTGGCGCCGCCCGGGCCGCTGCTGAAGAAGCGCATCATGCGCAATATACGGCCCAACGTCGCGGAGATGCGCGCCGTTCGTCCGATCGTCTGGCCGGCATACGCCGTCGCCGCCGCGTGTCTGGTCGTTGCGCTCGTAAGCGGCATCATTAATATCTCGCTTAACTCGCAGGTGCACCGCCTCGAAAACGAGAGCGCGCAGATGGCCGCCGTTACGCGCCAGCTGCGTCTATCGAATACGCAAATGCGGACCGCACTCGCCGATTTGACCGCACCCGATTCCCAACGCTACGCGGTCGCGAACGGCGAAGTCGTTAAACACGCAAACCGGTTATATATCGCGATGAATGCGTTGCCGCCGCCGCCGAAAGGCAAAGTGTATCAAGCGTGGACGCTGCGTAACGGCGCGACGCAGATGTCGCCGTCGGTGACGTTCGTGCCGAATCCGGGCGGCGTGGCCGTCGTACCGCTTCCGGTCAACGCCTCGCAAATCGCAGCCGTTGCCGTAAGCGTCGAGCCCGAGGGCGGCAGCAAACAACCCACCAGCAAGCCGACGTTCGTTCTGAAGTTTACCTGATGCAAGCCGGCGTGCACCGTCTCGTGCGCGCGCACGAGCGTGCCGCACTGGCATACTTGGCTCGGGCGCCGTACGACAACGTCTTCTTATCCTGGCTCATCGCAACGGACCGGTCGTCAAACACGCGCGCCGCAACGTATGTGTACGTCGACGAACGCGCAAACGTGCGCGGTGTCGCATTTTTCGGCCGCCAAGTCGTCCTTGCAGCTGAAAATGACGACGTTATCGCCGCGTTCGCGCAGACGGCTCCCGTGTATCGTTTCGAGCGGATGATCGTCGGCCCGCGGCCGATCGTCGAGCGCTACTGGGAACTGGTCCGCCGCTGGCATGCGCCGCCGCGTTTGGTTCGAGAGAGTCAGCCGCTGCTTGCGGTCGAGCGCCCAATGCTTCGCGGAACGCTCGATGGCGTCACCGTTCGCCGCGCGCGGCCCAGCGAATGGGAATCCGTGGCATACAACTCCGCCAAAATGATCGAACACGAACTGGCATACGATCCGCGCAGCGTCGCCGCCGAGTTCAACGCGAACGTGCGCATGATGATCGAGCGCGGATTGTGGTGGGTCGGCGAACGGGAGCGTAAACTCGTGTTCTTTTGCAATGCCGGACCGCGCAGCGAACGCACGCTGCAGTTACAAGGCATCTGGACTCCGCCGGCTTTACGCGGGCACGGCTATGCTACTGCCGCGCTATACGGTGTATGCGATGCACTGCTCGGCGAGGTGCCTTCTCTGAGCCTTTACGTGAACGGCTTCAATGCCCCCGCGCTGGCGCTCTACGATCGCGTAGGCTTTCAGCGCGTCGGCGAATTCTCCACACTGTTGTTCTAGTTTGTAAAGAAACGAACAGCTTTCTTTACCGGCTCGCTCGCGCGCCGATACGTGAGTGCGAGGGGTATCGAATATGTCGCTTATGCCGGAATTTCCGTCCTTGATTGCAGCCCTGCGCGCGGGATATCACGTTTACGATCGCACCGAAAAGGGCTATCTCGTACGTTCGCGCACCGCAAACGGCTGGAGCATCGCGCTGGTCAACTGCAGCGGCGCTTAGCGCCCTACGCCGGAACGGGCGTTGGTGAGGTTACGAACGCGGAAAGCGCGCGCGGGAATTTGAGGGCAACGGTCGTGCCCTTGCCATACTCACTCGCAACCTCGATGCTTCCCCCGTGAGCTTCCATTATCGTCTTGACGATGAACAAGCCGATCCCGCTGCCGTGCTTGAGCACCACGTGATCTGAGCGCCAAAACTCCTCGAAGATATGCGGCAACTCGTCGGCCATGATGCCGATGCCGCGGTCGACTACGCTGACTTTGATGAACTCCGGCAAGTCTTCCAAATAGACGTGCACGGGCTGGTCGGAATACTTGACCGCATTGCCGATGATGTTGTCCAGCACGCGAGCGACGTACGAGCGATCCGCCTGGACGATTGCCGTCGGACTTGTGCGGTGCAAATGAAATTCGCGTTCGTCGCCGTACCGCTGGATGACCGCGTCGACGATCTCCCCGATGTCGAACGGCGTGCGCTGCAACAAAATCTTTCGCTCCTGGGCGCGCGCGAGCAGAATCGCATTGTCCGCCATCTCGGCGAGTGCATACGATGCGTTGCGAAGCGATGCGAGCAGTTGCACATCGCCGCGCCGCTGCGGAAAGTCTTCCAAGAGATGCGACGCGCCGATTAGTACCGTGAGCTGCGATTTAAAATCGTGCGCCAGCATCGCCAGCAGCCGCGCGCGCCATTCGCTCAGATGCGCGACTTCTTCCCGTTCACGCACCAGCGATTGCACCAGTTTGTGCTGATACCGCACGGCGCGCCGCTGCAGCAGTATCGTAGAGAGCGCAACGAGCAAAATCCACAGCGCCGACACGACGATCGAGATCGTGATAACATTCGAGGTGCGCCGGACGCTTTGAGCGGCCAGTGTCAGCCCTTTGGTGTGAATGCGCATGGCGTCGGCCCGCATGTTTTCCATGAAACGCCGGCCGGTTTGCTCGAGCGCGATACGGTCCGGCCTGCCGGGATTCGCCATCAACGGCTGCGCGACGGTTGCGTACCACGCTGCGTGCTGACGCGTAAAGTCCTGGAGGTCCGCAAGTGCGCCGTCGAAACCCGCGGCTTGAAAACGCGATGGGAGAATCCGCAGGAGCGATATAAGGGCGGGGTGCGCACTATCCAGCGGCTGCAAGAACAGCGGTTCCCGCGTAACCAGATAGCCGCGTACGCCCGTCTCTTCATCGACCGCGTAACGCAACGCGCGCGAGAGGAGCAGACGCGACTCCTCGACCGCGACGATGCGCGCGCTCAGACGCTGCGTTTCATACGTGCCCCACAGCGTAACGACAGGCAGCACAATAAGCGCAGCAAGAAACGCTACGATCGAACGACGGATGCCACGGTTCAACCGAACTGCAAGAACTCCGGCGTCAATAAGCGCCGGTTTCCCACAAGCTCCAGGGGACATGAACTCCTCCGTATACCGCACGATACGACCAGCGATGCGAAATGTGGGAGAAGGCGGCGTCTTTATTCAGTCAAGCACAGATTAAGGCTCTTCGGCATGAGTACAATGGACCACGGAAATTACGCTCGCATCAGCGGCTTATACCGGATTCGGTGCGGCCTCGCCGCCTCCTCACCAAGGCGCTTGACTTTGTTGTCCTCGTACTCGTGATAGTTCCCTTCGAAGAAATACACGCTGGAATCGCCCTCGAAGGCCAAAATGTGCGTCGCGATGCGGTCGAGGAACCAGCGATCGTGGCTAACGACCAGGACCGTTCCGGCAAATTCGCTCAGGGCGTCCTCGAGCGCGCGCAGCGTTTCCACGTCCAGATCGTTGGAGGGCTCGTCCAGAAGCAGCACGTTCGCGCCGGTCAGCAGCGTCTTTGCCAGGTGCAAGCGGCCGCGCTCGCCGCCTGAGAGATTACCGACCCATTTTTGCTGGTCGGCGCCCTTAAAGTTGAACCGGCTCAGGTACGCGCGCGCGTTCATCTCGAAACGCCCGACGTTCAACACGTCCAGGCCGCCGCTCACGTCTTCGTAGACCGTCTTCTGGTCTTGCAGCGATTCGCGGCTCTGATCGACGACAGCCAGCTTCACTGACGGGCCGATGTGAATGTCGCCCGCGTCCGGCTGCTCTTTTCCGCTAATCATGCGAAAGAGCGTAGATTTGCCCGCGCCGTTGGGACCGATGATGCCGACGATGGCTCCGGCAGGGACTCGAAACGACAGATCGTCTATCAGAAGACGATCCCCGTAGCCTTTACGCACGCCGGTAAATTCGATCACGCGATCGCCCAAACGCTCCGCAACCGGAATGAAGATCTCTTGCGTTTCGTTGCGCCGCTGATATTCGTACGTCGAAAGCTCTTCGAAACGTGAAAGACGGCCCTTACTCTTCGATTGGCGTCCCCGCGCCGAAGAGCGCACCCATTCGAGTTCGCGTTTCAGCGCTTTTTGACGCGCGCTTTCCGCGGCTTCTTCCGCAGCCAAACGCGCCTGTTTTTGATCGAGCCACGAGCTATAATTGCCCTTCCAGGGAATTCCGCGCCCGCGATCGAGTTCGAGAATCCATTCGGCCGCGTTATCTAGGAAGTAGCGATCGTGCGTGACGGCGACGACCGTTCCGGGAAAGCGCTGCAAAAACTGCTCGAGCCACTCGACGCTTTCCGCATCGAGATGGTTCGTCGGCTCGTCGAGCAGCAGCATGTCCGGTTTGGAGATCAGCAACCGGCACAACGCAACGCGGCGTTTTTCGCCGCCGGAGAGCGGGCCGATCTTCGCATCCCATGGGGGCAGTCGAAGCGCATCGGCCGCGACTTCCAATTGCAGTTCCATGTTGTCCGCATCGTGCGAGGCAAGGTGCGCTTCGAGTTTGGCTTGCTCTTCCGCGAGTTTATCGAAGTCGGCATCGGGATCGCCGTATGCGGCGTAGACCGCCTCGAGCCGTTTGCGTGCTGCAAAAATCGCGCCGAGCGCTTCTTCAACCGTTTCGCGCACCGTTTTTTCAGGATCGAGCTTCGGCTCTTGCGGCAGATAGCCGATACTGATTCCCGGCATCGCTTTGGCTTCGCCCTCGAAGTCGGTGTCGACGCCGGCCATGATGCGCAGCAGCGTCGACTTGCCTGCACCGTTGAGGCCGAGCACGCCGATTTTTGCGCCCGGAAAAAAACTCAAGGAAATATCTTTTAGAATCTCACGCTTCGGCGGAACGATTTTGCCGACGCGGTACATTTGATAGACGTATTCAGCCATTACCGAATCTATAAATGGTCGTGGAGCGAAAGACCTCTCCGGGACGCAGCAGCGTGCTGGGAAAGTTGGGGTGATGCGGGGAATCGGCAAAATGCTGCGTCTCGAGTGCGAATGCTCCGGGCTTGCCGGTGTAAAGTTGCAAGCCGGGCTGCGTAGTCTCCACCGTGATGTTTCGGCCACTCTGCGGATCGCGGGCGCGGGCCGCGTAGCGCAACGATCCATCCCATCCATCGATAGCAAAGTTTACGTCGTACTTCTCGGCGCCGATTGGTTTGGCGGCGCGGAAATCGTACGCCGTACCTTCGACAGGCAAGATTTCGCCTGTCGGAATCAGCTCGCCGTCCAGCGGCGTGTATGACGACGCGGCGATCTGCAGCTCGTGCTGCGAAATATCGACTGCGGCGCCGCCGCCGCTCAAGTTGAAGTACACGTGGTTTGTGAGATTGACGACGGTGGGTTTGCCGGTGGTTGCGGTGTACTCCAAACGCAATTCTCCGGCGTCGTTCCATGCGTAACGAATGCGGCATTCCATAGCGCCGGGAAAACCTTGATCGCCGTCGGGGCTGTGCAGAACGAATTCAGCCGACGAATCGCTTTGCGCCGCGGTTTGCCATTCGCGTTTTGAAAATCCGTCGGGGCCGCCGTGCAGCGTGTTGCGCCCTTCGTTCACCGCAAGCGCAAAAATCGTGCCGTCAATGGGCAGTTCGCCGCGCGCGATGCGGTTCGCATATCGTCCAATCGTCTTTCCCGCGCTTTCGCCCGCTTGCACCGTAACGTCGGCAACGCTGCCGTTTTTGTCGGCCACGAAGACGCCGGCGATTGCCGCGCCGTGCGCACTTAAATTTACGCGCATCTTGCCATAAAAAGGGAAAGAGCCTCTAGCTGGATGCTGGGGCTCTTATCCTTATCGTTTTCACCTATTGGTTATTCGACATGAGTAATTGTGCGCCGATCGATCGCAAATGAAAAGAGCCTTGCGGCCGCTTACGTGCCCGTCACGGGAGCTCGATGCCGCGGGTCTCGGGCAAGAACAGCACTGCAACCATTGCTCCGGCGTACGCGACGATCGCGACGCCGGTCATTGCATTGCCGATCGGATAATGGGCGGCAAGCACCCCGACCAAAAATGGACCGAGTCCGGCAACGCCGCGTCCGACGTTGTAACAGAAGCCTTGCGCCGCGCCGCGCATACTTCCCGGAAACAGCTCGCTCAAGTATGGACCGAAGCCGCTGAAAATTCCCGACGAGAAAAAACCAAGCGCAGGACCTGCAATCAACAGTTGCCAGTTCGCCGCGACGGCATACAGATAGAGCGGCACCAAGCTCGCCGAACATGCCGAGAAGATTATGAATGTGCGCCGCCTGCCCAATGCGTCGTTGATGTAACCGGCGGCGATGTAGCCGGCGAAGGCGCCCAAGATCAAGAGATAAAGATAATTACCGCCCGTCACCGCCGGAAGATGCCGCTGCGAGGTGAGATACGCGGGCATCCACGTAAAGAGCGCATAGTAGCCGCTTTGCACGCAAATTGCCAGCAACGTCGCGAAGAGCGTTGTTCGTACGACCGGCGCGGCAAAGATGCGCGGCAGCGTGAACGTGCGCCGTTCGAAAGTCGGCGGATCGGCGACGTTGCGCAGTATATACAGCACCGAAAACGCCGGCAAGATGCCCAGAAAGAGCATGTAGCGCCAGCCCGGATCGGGCCCCGCTTGCGAGACCACGATTTGGAACGCAAGATTGGCCGCGAGCCAGCCCAAGGCCCACGCGCCTTGCACGAAGCCTAGAGTGCGTCCGCGCGTCTTCGCGTTCGCCCACTCCGCAATCAAGACGGAACCGACGGCCCATTCGCCGCCGAAGCCGATGCCTTCGAGTCCCCGAAACAGCGCGAGCTGCGCATAATTTTGCGCGACGCCGCTCAGAAACGTAAAGACCGCGTACCACAAGATCGATAGCATCAGCGCCGCGCGCCGTCCGATGCGATCGGCAATCGTGCCCATCGCAATGCCGCCGACGGCGCTTGCAACGAGCGTGTACGTTGCCAGAAGTCCGCCGGCAGCCTTACTCAAACCAAACGCGGTCAGAATCGCCGGCAGACCATACACGTACAAATAAAAATCGAACGCGTCCAGGCCCCAACCCAGCGCCGTGGCGACCAGCGCGCGCCGTTCCTGCATCAATACATCCTTCGCAAGGTCTATTTCAGAGATTCTTCACATCTTCAAGTCAGGCTCGTAAGAAAACCGCGGGAGGCAATTACGATGATCTCTCGGCACGTTCTTTTAGCGATCGTCAGCGCCGCACTTCTCGCCGCGTGCGGCGGCAAGGGAATGCAGCCGACGGTTCCCACGCAGCGCGCTGCCGATTCGGATGCCGCGTCTCCTGCTTTAACCGCGTCCGCTACGACGACGGTACCGTTCTTTCAATCGTCGTTTACGTTCGGCGGAAAAACGTTCACGTATAAAATGGTCGGCAAAAGCCCGGCGCTGAAGAGCACCGTCGTTATTCCTACCGCGATCGTTCCGGTCAAACTGATCTTCAGCGACGGCACGACGTTCGATCCCGCGGCCGTCGTTTCGAGTTTGAGCGCGTCGCCCATTTTCAAGAATGCGTCGTTCCAAGCCGGCAATACGCAGTACGGCGACGAGCAAATGCGTTCGGAGTTTTGGAGTATCGTCGCGAATTCCAACTACCACGTCTTGCTCGGCACTCCCACCGTTTTTCCGATGGTGACCGAACGCGTTCCATCGACGAACGGCTTTACCACAACTGTGAACGGCGTCAAACAGGGACGCATAACCTTTAACTGGTTCATGAACACGATCCAACCGCAGCTGATTCAGCACTTCGGTATCAAAGCGACGACGCTCACATTCTTCTCCAACCTGAATACGCGCGTCTTGGAGCCGGGATCGACAACCAGCACGTTCGGCGGCTACCACGATTCGCTGCATATCACGACATCCTCCGGAGCGGGTATCTTTGGAACTATTTGGGGCGCGATGTTTTCGAGCAATACGCGCGACGTCACGCATGTCGGACACGAGGTCGCCGAGTGGCTGAACGATCCGTTCTACCCGTCCAGCCCAAATATCGTTCCGTCGTGGCGCCTGCCGTTTACCGGCGTTTGTGACGGCAATCGCCTTGAGGTCGGCGATCCCGCTACGCTGAAGCTGTTTACGATTAACGGCTACACCTTTGAAGACATGGTTTTTCTCTCATGGTTCAGCCGCGACGTTCCATCCAAAGCGATTCACGGCCAGTACGATCAACTAAATCTGCTGTCATCCCCGGCGAGGTCGTGCTAGGGCTTTGCGGCCCTACCTTCGTCCGCGGACGGGTGCTAAGCTCTCTTTCGGACGGAGGGTGAAGCATGCTCACCAGACACGTAGCCATTGTCGCCGGCTCCGATGAGATCGACGCGTCGGATCTGACCGCCGCCGCTTCGGCGCTGCAGATTCAAGCAACGCGGGATTTCGGCCCCTTGTGGAGCGTCGAATCGACCGTTACCGCATTTCCTAAACTCGAGGACGTTCCGGTCGGGCACTGGCCCATCATCATTTTGAAAGAGATTCCGTCGAAGGACGATTTGGGCTTCCACACCGACAAAAAGAACCAGCCGTATGCGCTGGTGCAATATACGAATTCCTGGACGATTACGACCAGCCACGAAATGCTTGAGATGCTCGCCGACCCGTTCGGGAACCGCCTGATTCCGGGGCCATCGATCAATCCGGCGGACAACGGTGCGCGGGTCGCCTATTTCCTCGAACTGTGCGATCCGTGCGAGAACAGCAAATACGCCTATTCGATAAACGGCGTGCTCGTTTCAGACTTCATCACGCCGCATTTTCACGATCCGAACGGTTCGTTCGGATCTCGTTATAGTTTCACCGGCGCTATCGCGCAGCCGCGGCAGATCTTGCCCGGCGGATACCTGAGCTACGATAACCCGGCAAGCGACACGGTGTATCAAGCGATTTGCGGCGAGGACGGCGCGATGCAGTTCAAAGAGCTCGGACCGATGCAGAGCGGTGCATCGCTGCGCGAATTCTCTCATGCGCAGGCACGGAAACTGAACCTTTCGACTGCGTTTGCGGATCAGTCGTACAGCGATGAGCATGCGCGCGTCAAAGAAGCTGCGCAGTACCGCGCTCGCGCGAAAGAGGCGAGCGCATCGATCGCGCAGCGGCTGCGCCGTGAATTGCCGCCTATTCCAGCGGTGAAGTGAAAATCGCTCGCGGTCACAGGGTGGCCTCGAGTACGTTTCAACAACCATGAAAACCGCCGTAGGCGCGCAGGCCGGACGGAACGTCGAGCGCCATCGCGAACGCTGCTGCCGGCTCTCCGCAGCGTTTCCGGACGTTGTGCTGCTCATCCCGGCCGGCGAACTGAAGGTGCGCGCGAACGACGAGCACTTTCGTTTTCGCTGTTCGAGCAACTTTGCGTACTTGCTCGGGCCTGGTGAACCGGGCGCGCTATTAGCTATGCACCCATGCGACGGCGGCGGCCACGATCTCGTGTTGTTCGTCCCGCCCCATAACCGCGGAACGCAGGATTTCTTCGCCGATCGCGTCTACGGCGTCGACGACTGCCGCCCGGTGCAAGAGATTCCGCCGTACTTAGAGAGCTTGCGCGGCCGCAGCGTGCTGAACGCCGATGCAGACGCGCAGCTCGCGACGTTTCTGAGCGAGATGCGTCTGCTCAAAGACGAGTTCGAAATTGCCGAACTGCGTAAATGTTCGGCAATCACGAAGCGCGCATTCGACGATGTAATCCGCATTCTGCCGACTGCGCAATCGGAACGCGAGATCGAAGCGGCCTTTTGGAGCCGTGCGCGCATTGAAGGCAACGACGTCGGTTATTTAACGGTTGCGGCCGCAGGCGACCATGCCGCGACGCTTCATTGGACCCGGAACAACGGCGCGATTTGCCGGGGTGACATGCTGCTGCTGGACGCAGGCGTGGAAGCGGACTCGCTGTATACCGCCGACGTCACGCGCACGCTGCCGATCTCGGGCAAGTTCAGCGGCGAGCAGCGCGCCGTGTACGAACTCGTTTACGAAGCGCAGAGGGCGGCGTTCAGACATCTCAAGCCGGGCAACGATTTCTTCGATCCACATCGTGCTGCAATGCTCGTGCTCACGCAGGGGCTCACCGACCTCGGCGTTCTGAAATGCTCTTTAGATGAAGCACTGGATCCGCAGAAGATGTATTACCGCCGCTACACGCTGCACAACGTAAGCCACATGCTCGGCCTGGACGTGCACGATTGCGCGCAAGCGCGCAGCGAACATTATCCCTACGGAAAGCTTCAGCCCGGCATGTGTCTGACGATCGAACCTGGATTATACTTCCAGCCCGACGACGCGACCGTGCCGGCATGCTTGCGCGGCATCGGCGTACGCATCGAAGATGACGTCGTCGTCACGTCCGGCGGCTATGAAAATCTGTCCGCCGATTTTCCTTCGGCGCCCGATGAGGTCGAAGCATGGGTGGCGTGATCGGCGTCCGTGAAGTCCATCGTCCAGTTCAGTATCCAGCCGCCGCCGTAGTCGAACGAAAACGCTTGTTCCCAGCGGCAGCCGTCGCCGAAGCGCTGCCTCCAGCGATACCGGCACAGGATTGGTTTTCCGTCGTACACCTCGTGACTGTAAAAGTCGCCAATGCCGTCGTCGCGGAATGCGCCGATGTTCGGCACCGTAACCAGGCCGCGTTTGGGTGTGGACCAATACAGGCTCCACAGTCGGGTGTCCGCATCATAAAGGCGCAGCGTTCCGCCCTCGAACGGGCCGCTGGGCGTCTCGCCGATGAATTCGTCGATGTTGCCTTTGCCGTTCCACAGCGGACGTACGGTGGCCGCGGTCTCGAACTCGTACCACTCATCGCCGGCCGCCGGATCTTTCAGGCGCCGGTGCCGCACGCGCCACGTACCGAACAAAAAATCGAAATCGCGTTGCCCGTCGCGGACCGTTGTCAACCGCAACTCCTCCGTGCCGCTGCGCACGTGAGCTGAGAAAAAACCGCGAGGGCCCGGCTAATATTGCACTGATGCAATGCGTTCATGAATTCTGCGAGCGTCCGGGGGGAAATCGTCGCGGGCGGACGGCGCGCCGCGCGCGTGCCCTGTGCCGCGCACTTTGCGCGGTGCACCAATTGGCGGCACGCATCTTCGGTTTTATTCATCACGCGTGCGACGTCTGCATATGTGTAGCCGAAGCCTTCACGCAACAGCAACGACACGCACTCCTCCGTGCTCGCGCGTTCCGAGAGCCGGCGCAGGACGATCGCTAATTCCTCTTCGTGCTCGAGCGCCCGATTGAAGTCGACGATTTTACGTGCGGCAAAACGGTTGAGATCGTCCGCCTGATAGAGTAACTCTTTCTTCCTGGCGCGATGGGCATCGATGCAAAGGCGGCGCACGACGGTGGTAAGCCAAGCTTCCGGACTGCGCGTGTCGCGCGGCGGCGCGGTAAACCAGCGAATGAACGCTTCCTGCACAATATCGTCCGCGTCGGTTTCGTTGCGGACCAGTCTGAGCGCGGTTCGCCGCAGCCGCGGGCGGTACGTTTCCATAGACAAGCTGTACATATGACTCCAGGTCACTGTACTAAGAAGCGCCGGCTTTCGACAGATCCACTTTTCGCGCGTGGGTGCGAACCACCCGACCCGGCGGTCACGAAAGCGTCCACCCGCCGTCTACCTGCCATGAACGTCATTGAACTGCGGCGGTATGTCATGAAACCGGGACGGCGCGACGACCTCATCGACTTGTTCGAGCGCGAGTTTCTTGAAAGCCAAGAGAACTGCGGAATGCTGCCGCTCGGGCACTACCGCGATATGGACGACGATAATTCGTTCGTGTGGTTTCGAGCGTTCAGCGGGGTGGAAAGCCGCAAGCGCGCTCTCGAGGCATTTTACTTAGAGTCACCGGCGTGGCTCGAAAATCGCAATGCCGCCAACGATACGATGGTAGACAGCGACAACGTGCTGCTGCTGCGCCCTGCGCGGCCCGAGAGCGGCTTCGACGTTTCCGGACTGCGGCGGCCTCCGGTCTCTGCGAACGGCCAGAGCGCGGCGTCATCGTTCGTCGCAGTGAGTATCGACGTGCTGCCCTCAGCCGCTAGCGAAGAGTATATCGCGCGATTCGAAAATGGCGTGCTGCCGCGCCTGCGCGCAATCGCTGACCGCTGTGCGTACTTCGTTACCGAAGAAAGCCCGAACACGTTTCCGCGTTTACCGGTGCGCGAAGGGGAGTTTTGCTTTGTCGCGGCGGGGGTCTGCGAGAACCTTGCCGCGCTCGACGCGTGGCGCAGCGAGTTTCCGGCGGGCGAAGTGCTGCGCCTGCTTCCGGCACGGCGCTCGCTGCTTCGGTAGTTGTATCTGCACCGGTGCGAATTATAGCTGATTGACGTTAATCGCGTTTGCCATCGCTTTATACGCGCTGGCGTTGGGGTGAAGGTGATCCGAACTGTCGTACGATTTTAGCATTCTATGCGGATCGCTCGGATCGCGAATTACCGCGTCGAAATCGGCTACACCGTCGAATACGCCGCTCGCGCGAATAAACCGGTTAACCGATAACCGTGTCCGCTCTCCTTGCGGATCATAGCTCGGCCATCCCTCGTAGGGCGTGATCGTACAGCCGATCACGCGAATTCCATGCAGATGCGCGCGCAGTACGATCTGCTGAAGACCGAACTCGATGGCGCTTGCGTCGTATTGGTGCGGCGACTGCTGAATGTCGTTTATGCCGAGCAGCAGGATGACGTCTCTAACGCCGCTTTGGGATACCACGTCATCGTCAAACCGGGTTAGCGCGCTCGGACCGAAGCGATCGGAGTCGAGCAGGATGCGGTCTCCATCGATCGCTTCGTTCAAAACGCTGAGCGGCTCAGCCGGAAATGTTTGCAGGATTCTCTGCGAGAGCACATCGCTCCAGCGATCGTTTTCGTCTATTGTCGAACCTTGTCCGTTTGTGATCGAGTCGCCAAGCGCTACGACTGCACCGCGTGCAGGGCTTTCCGACACCTCGAGCGCGGCGAGAAAATACCAATTTTGATAGACTTGTGAAAACGCGTCACCGGACTGCTGATCCACTCGATTGCCCGGCGCAGCAAAACTGTGCTGGTAAGCGAGATGATGATACGTCGGCGGTCCGGTCGGGCCGGGCACGTAGAGGCTGATTAGCAGATCGCCCTGCGGTGCAACGTGCACCGGTATTGCATCGCTCACGACGTCCCCGTGAGGCGGTATACGAACCGACGGTGCGCCAAAGAATGTAAGGCGGTGAGGCACGTCGCTTGCGGTTGCCGGCGTGCTGCCGACCTTTGCCTGCGCCACAGACGCTGCCGCAATGAAGAGCGGGACATCGCCAAAACGATTGGTGAAGCGAACCTGGACTTCATTACCTCCGATGCTCGCATGCACGACTTCGCGGAGCGTAACGTTCGTAAATGACGTTTGCGCTTCCAGTGACGACGGCGCAGTCGACCACGCGCCAACCCATGTCGCAGCAAGAAAGAGAACTGCCAGCACGCTTCAAGGTTTAGGCGCAGGCGCGTTAGACCTTTTTGCTTTCCGCATTGCCCCGTCAGGATAGCGTAAGTCCGACTTTACGTCCGGCCAGCCGCGGGCTTGGGCAGCAGCAACACGCGCAAATCGATCAGCGCATGAACGACGATTACTGCGGCGAGATTCCCGGTAATGAGAAACAGTAGTGCAAAGACCGCGCCGAGGATCGTCGTGCCCAGAATCCCGGCGATTCCTTGATACGCATGGTTGATGCCGAACGCGACGCTTGCAACGATAATCGCCGGAACGACGGTCAACGCAAGCGGCTCTTGCATCAGGTACCGCATCGCAAAGCCGCGAAACAGCAGTTCTTCGCAGATTCCCGCGCTGATGGAAACCGCGACCCAAAGCCACCGCTGCGTAGGAGTGACCGGTAAAAACCATGCGAGTCCTTCAATTTGCCGCGTAAAAACGTTCGCGGAACCCTCGCGACTTCGGCGCATCCGTAAAAGAACGAGCGGAATCGCGAGGCCGAGGAAACCGCCTATCGCGATGGGCAAAAGATCCACCGTCGAAGGAAGCCACGCGGGACGAATTGGCGCGGTGAACAGCAGGTTCCAACCCCGCAGCGCTATGGCGGCCGCGGCAGCGACCCACAGACCTACTAGCGTCTCAATGTACCCGCCGGTTCTGGCGTCGACGTCTGACGCGTTGGCCCGCAGACGGCGCGTCTGAAAAGTCCCCCAAACCGGAAATGCGACAACAATGACTACAAAGAGCGCCGTCTCAAGAGCAAATCGCATATCGGGAGTATTCGGCAGCTGGGTGCGAAAATTTCGTCCCGCGATTCTTCTCGAAAACGGCGAGCGTCAAGCGTCCAGAACAGTCGAACGCCTCATGCGCTGCGGCCTCAATCCGCATTGTTCGCACCCGTGAACTCGATGCCGCCGTTGCGATTGCTGGGACGTTCGAACGCATTTGACGGTTAGTGCCAAATTGGGTATAGTCAATGTGACCTGAGAAGGAGCGTCGCATGCAGAGACGGAGCGATCCGGCTGCCGTGCTTCCTTTGAGCACGGGCGTCTTTCATATTCTGCTCTCACTCGCAGCAGGCGATTGTCACGGCTATCGCATCAGCAAAGCGGTGGAAGCATCTACCGAGGGCATGGTAAAACTCGGTCCAACCTCGCTGTACCGGTATCTGCGCCAGCTCGAAAGCGATGGATGGATCGAAGAAGTCGCCGGCGTCGATTCCGAAGATCCGCGCCGGCGTTCCTATCGCCTTACTGCATGGGGGCGCCGTATCGCGCTAGCGGAAGCGCTGCGGCTCGCGCAAACGCTGCGCCTGGCGAAGAGCTGCAATCTGCTTCCGGCCGGACTGCGCTTATGAACCGCTTGCTGCGCATTGCGCTCCTCGTCTGTCCTCGGGAGTTTCGCAACGAATACGCCGCCGACATTGCGCACGACGCCGAGAGCGGCAGTGCGCTCCACGCGACGCTGGATGCGGTTGGTGCCGGCCTCTCCATGCGCGCCGAAAACGCGCTGCGCGCGCTCCGGAACGGTGTCCGTGCGCTGCTGCGCGCGCCGCTCTCTACCGCAGTCTGCGTGCTTTCGATTGCACTCGCGATCGGCGCAAGCGTGGCGATCGCGAGCGTGCTCGAGGGCGTACTCTTCCGCTCGCTGCCGTATGCCCAGCCCGGCCGGCTCGTTTTCATTTCCCACTACGTCAAGGATTTCAGCCGCGTCGGTCCGTCGTTTCCCGAGGCCGAGCGCATCGCTCGCGAAACGAAAACATTGAGCGCTATCGCTATCGAAAACGGCGCCAGCGCAACACTGCTCGGGCACGGCGTTCCGCAAGAGTTGACCGGACGGCTCGTCAGTTTGCCGTATTTCCAAGTCTTAGGCGTTGCGCCGAAGCTCGGACGTTTATTCACGCCGTCCGATACGCACTCCAACGTCGTGCTGATCTCCGAACGCTTGTGGCGGAAAGACTTCGATCGTTCGCCGTCCGTCCTCGGAAAATCTATCCGGTTAAAAGATTTCGGCGTCGCAGCAAAAGCGCTCACGGTGGTCGGCGTCGTTCCGCAAGCGTTCCGCGATCCAACCCGATTCGGCCTGCGCGAAAATGACTACTGGGTGCTCGCGCGCCCCGGCACGCCGGAAACGCGGTCCGGACGTTATTATGACGCGGCGATTGCGCGCCTTGCGCCCGGCGAATCCCTAGAAAGCGCGCAAGCGGACATGGCACGCGTCGTTTCGACGCTCGCAAGCCGAGCGCCGGTACTGTTTGGACGCATCCAAAACCCGAACGTCGCGCCCGTGCTGCAAACCATCGTCGGCCCGGTCGAACCGCTTCTGTGGATGCTGTATTGCGCCGTTACTGCCGTGCTGCTCATTGCGTGTGCGAACGTGCTCAGTCTCAATTTCACTCGCCTCATCGCGCGCGAAAGGGAACTCGCGATTCACAGTGCGCTCGGCGCAACGCGCACGCGTTTGGCGATGCAGGCGGCTGTCGAGGCGGCTATTCTCGCGGTTGCCGGCGGCGCGCTCGGAATCGGCTTGGGCTTAGCTGCGCTGCGCGTATTCGGATCGTACGGAGAAGCCTTCTTTCCGCGGTGGAGCGACGTACGCGTCGACGGTGCAGTCTTGGCGTATACCGTCGGCATAATGGCGTTCGTCACGCTCGCCACCGGCGTGTTTCCGGCGCTACTGCGCCTCGGACGCGCCTCGCGTGCACGCGAAGTGCCCGCAGGACGGTCTCCGGGGGAGAGCCGCTCCATCAAACGCGCGTGCGCCGCATTCGTCGTGATCGAAGCAGCGCTATGCATCGCGGTCTCCATATGCGCCGGAGTCGTTCTTCGCAGTTATGTAACGCTCACGCACGCCGACTTGGGATTCGATCCCGGGCCGCATGCGTTCAACGTGCAATTCTATCCGCTGCCGCCGGGGCGCGCGAAGGAAGTCGTGGAACGCGTGCGCGCTCTGCCCGAGGTTACCAGTGTGACGGCCTCGGACGATGTTCCGTTTGCAAACTTTACCATGAACTTCACGTCCGTGCGCGTCGTCGGAGAGTCGAAGGCACCGGTACCTATGCTGGAGATGATCGATACGGATTCGGAGTATTTGCGAGTCATGGGCATTCCGCTCTTGCGCGGACGCGGATTCACCGCCGACGATCGCATGAGCTCGCAACCGGTGGCGATCGTAAATGACGTCTTCGCTCGAACGATCCTGCACGATTTGAACCCGATCGGCAAACGCATCGTTCCGCAGACGTACGCCGGCACGCATCCCGTAACGCGAACGATCGTCGGGGTCGTGGGCGGCGTCCGTGACGCGCACGCGCAGCCCGCTCAGCCTCAAATCTATGTCCCGCTCGATCAGATCGGCGATCCCACGCAGCTCGTTCTTCGCACGACCGGAAACGACGACCACCTCGCCGCCGAGATCGACCGCATCTTCGAGCACGCCGCGCCGGAGAATCCGCCGCCGCTCGTCGTGACGTTTGCAAGTCTGTTATCGCAAGACGCTGCGTCGGCACGCGGAAATGCCGCGCTTTTCGGCGGCTTGGCGCTCATCGCGCTGCTTCTCGCGCTCGCGGGCACGTATGCCGTTGCATCGTATTCGACCCAGCGGCGCACGCACGAGTTCGGTATTCGCAAGGCGGTCGGCGCATCGGATCCCGCGGTATTGCGCAACGCGCTGCGCGCCACGCTGGAACATCTCTCCATCGGCGTGTGTGCCGGCCTTATCATCGCCGCGCTCGGGGTACGGTTCCTGAGCGGCATTCTGTATCAGACGACGCCGCTGGACCCGCTTACCTTCGTTATCGTAACTGCACTCTTTGCGCTTTGCGCGACGCTTACAACGCTCGGTCCGGCCGCGCGCAGCACGCGCATCGATCCCGCGACCGCGCTTCGATACGAGTAACACATCGGCGTAGCGGTCGGACGAAACGCCGCTCGAATGAAATTCGCTCGCGGTCTCTCACGACGTGCCGCACACTTTCAGCGTTGGGCGGTCAGTATTCGACGGAAACCGGATAACCGTCGATGTGGAAAAGTCGATTCACTAAGTATAGCCTCGTGACCAATCCCGCGACTCCTTCGGACATCAACAAGAAGTAGAACTTGGTGGGCCGTACTTGCGTTAGTCCACGGTTGACGGGTTGGAAGCTGCCTCAGCGCAGGCGTCTGCCGCAAGCGCTGTGATCAGTCCGTGATCACCGGCCTGCGCTGAAGCGCAAAGATTTGGCGGGAAAGTGTAGGGACCGCGCCGGTCGTCCCAAGTGGTCCACGCCAGTACAGGACGTCGCGTAAAATATGGCGATTCCGCGCGCTCATTTTCATTTGCTCCCAGGATATCCCAACGCTTGTCAGGGACTTCGTGACCAAACCGTGACCATTTCGGATCCCCGACGCCAACGGGAATCGAACCCCTTCTCCGCACTGCCGGCTGATGCAGGCTCTACGGGTTTGGCCAGTTTTCGCCGATTTCAGCAATTTGCGACTGCCGTTTGATGCCGTCTGTTGCAGCTGCTAAGTAGAACTTTAAGTAGACACCGGGTGCTCGGTAACCTAGGTTTCCCAATTTTTACATCCCCCGAGCGGGACCGTACTCTCTGGAGGTACATGCGGTGCTCGGTACGCCCGAATCTTCTGTTCGTTGTGCATAACCGGGAAAGCTGTCGATGAATGTATCAGCGCGTGGCCATACATGTTCTCGGATAAAGGCGGTAAACCCACGCCGGTGCGCTAGAATAAGTACATCAGCGTTAGGACACGAACAGATTCCGTAACGCGTGCGCCTTATCTGCGTCGCGGATGAGCTTTCGGGGTCTTTTGGCAACGTGAACATTTATGCGTTTCGCCAACTTGGCGAAAGCGTTGCGCGTAAATGACCGCTCGTTGAGGCGATATTCCAGGTAGACATACGCAACTGGGCGGCCCTCGTGTTTCTTGTACTCCACTTCCAGGACTGTTTGCGGCTCATACACGCGTGATGGCTCGTCTTCGTCTAACTGAATGATCTGGTCTCCGGGCTTGAGCCTCTTGGCGAACGTGCCACGCCATTCCCATTCGGTCACGTCGTATCCGCGACGTGCGCGTTCCTTTTTCAGCGCCCGGGATCGCCGGGTTACCGCCTTTTCATGATCAGGATACCAATCGGCATCAGCGATGGAGACCAGCCACAGCGGTGCATGAAGCGGCACGCCCGGCTTGGCGCTCGTCTTGCGACCGATACGCTTTGCAGGCCGCCGCTTCGGCATCAATGTGATCTTGCGTTTCAGCGTGTCCACACCCACGCGCTCTCCGCGTAGACTTTCGATCCATTCCCGCACCTGAGTTGCGACTTCACGGGTGCGGATAATTGCGCCAGCTTCAAGTAGGTACTTCGCCGAATTGTTGGACGGATTAGCGGATCCAACGATTGTGGTTGAGCCGCATACAAAGGTTTTAGCGTGCAGATTGGCGACCGAGTCGATTTCAACTCCTCGCTGCAATATCCGCAGCGCTTCGCGAGGGTTAGTTGCGCCTGAACGTACGGTGTCGTCCGACAAATCGGTGACTAGTCGATCGCCCTTGCGTAGGTCGAGAAGATCAGCCGCGCCGTCTCCGAGATATGAGATGGCCAAATACTTCGTGCGGCCACCGGTACATTCAGCGGTAAGCGATTCCCATACTTGTCCCGTAACGACCGTAATGGTTTGTTTTGGCATGATGTAGTCTCCACAACTCCGTTGGCCGATAAGCATCCGTCACCGTGCTCGTAAGGTGCGCACGGTGAGCGCCATGTGTAACGCGGTCTCAAAGCAGTTACATGCGCGTCCACACTCGACCCTATACGAAGGGCGATAAACCCATTCGTTGGCAAACCTCAGTTGCACCTCGACGACTTGTTGTAGGGGTCCGTCTGCGAGATGGTGTTTGCGCATGGCAACGAGCGTACCGTCGAGGAATCCAATTGCTTCTCAATGCCGGCGCGAACATCGAAACGCGGAAGCCGAAAGCGCGATCCCGTGCAAACCTTGCTTTAAAGTCGTTTCCGCCACACACGCGCCAGGAAGGTTACGGCCACCAACGCTTGCGCAGGTCATGAGCCAAGTTCTCTAAATCAGGAAACACGTCGCCCTGCGTTAGGCCGCAAGCTAGTAGTTCACTTGAAATTCGCGGAACATCACTCGCAGCAATCAGGATTGGAGATAGATATCGCGAGTGGCCTTGCTGTTTGTTCAAAGGCTGCCTTCTTGAGTGTATCGTAAAAGCGCCCTGTTGCACGAACATGCGCAGGTCGTGTTCAACAGCCATGACTGCAGCCACCTTATCGCTTTCAGCGGAAGACGTGGTGAAGGCCGGCACAAGCATTTCCGTTGCAGTAGCTGAGTCAATGGGCGGCGTCAGATCCATTGCAATCTCAACACTGTTTAAAACGTGTGGATTTAGCACCCAAACCGCAGCATCTGTAGATTGCTGTCGTTCACTTCTAAATTTCTCGACAGCAAAATGCGCGGCCACCAACGGCGAACGCGTCCAATCGAGGAGTCGCGTAGGTAAGCGGTAGTGCTGCATTATACTGAGCCACGTCGCGTAGTCATTTGCGGCAACTTGCCGCGACATCCTAATGCCAGCCCTTGATCGAAACCTATTGGTTAAGTCCCGTTCTGCCTCCGCTTCGTGTTGTCGCCAAATGCTAGGCAAAACCTCCCAAGAAGCATCTGAGTGTCCGCGAAACCATCGAATTCTGTTGTCGGAGGATAAGAGTTCGCATACGTGCGCTATTAGATCGCCGATGCATGAGATACGGGTGGGATCGCTTTCGGAAATTATGCTCAATGATAATTCCTCTTTAGCCGAATAACGTACCGAGCGTTTACGGAAAACTGTAAATCTCGCTACTCACTCACGATGCCACAGATCCGCGTATGCCATAATCATCTCATCACGGTCACGCGCAAGGATGCAATCTCTATTATATAGCAAACCAAATCGAGCCTGTATCTCAGGTTGCTCGTATAGCTCCGGTTCCGAAATATCGAATTGAGCCTTAATCTTGTCGATTAGAGCGTTGGGGGCGTTCACTAAGACGTCGCTGCCCAATTCGGTTTCGGACCACGCGCAAGGCCTACCATCCGAGTAGACTGCCTCCAGCGTTACTCCATCGTCCTCGATTCTCAGCAACAATTGCGACAGTTCTTCTGGAAGTCCCCACACGGACTGGGCGCGGGCTTTCATCGAGATGCAGTGAAGAGTGCCTAAAGTGTCACGAATGCGCGCGGCAGCTTTACGAATGAGGCCTGCGTCCGATGCGGTCGGTTCAGGAAGAGACCCTGACAACGTCCGTTGCACGAGCCCTATGAGCAGATCTATTTCGGGGTTTAGATCGCTAAGTCGATTATCATTAAGGCTGCTAAGCACGCTCCATTCTTCCTGAAATGCCTGAGCGGTCAATGTGGACGTGCTGGGTATATCGAAATATTCCGCGACGTACTTGAGCGTGCTGTAAGCCACCCACACTGTCCGAATGGCGCGCCCCGAAAAGATAGGCGTACCCGGTCGCTCTGCTAAAGAAGTTAAAACCGTCTCATCCGTCGCTGCGTCCGGGTCGATACCAAATAGAACCTTGAGTATCGCACGCGCATGACCGCGAGCATCAGAGAGCATCTTGGAGCTTGGTACGATGTCCACGTCATCGTGGTAAAACCGGTTTCGTAGTTGCTGTAGGTCGCGAAGGTCGGCACGTGCTACTCCGCTTTCATTCGCGTGCAAAATGTCGCCGAGCAGATCCTGGCGCCGTCGACGGTCATTTTTTAAAGTCACATCACCTCCGTACTTTTTAAGGAGGTTTGGTGCGACACGTCCCTCCTTTAGGTAGCGAAGTATCGCCAAATCTATAACTTGATCGAACGTTATAAACGCCTGTCGCCGATCCTCGTCCGTGCCTCTTTGCTGAAGCTCACATGCGTAAGTGTACCGGCGCGCAATACCTTGGTGTACGGTTCCCATTCTATCGCTTTTACTCACCTTCTCTTTTTTATATTCACGCCATGCTATTCAACGGTCTCGTATGAAGAATCCAGGTCCCCCAGCGACACACCAGTATCAGTCTTCCAGACCTTCCATCCATTTACATGATTACCGCCCACGATATCAGCAGCTTCAGACGGTGAATCGAACAACTGATCGTCAACGAAGCGATAGCGATCCCCGTCTCTAACCAACAGGCCATCTTCTACAAGTTTCGCTTTTCGAGCCACGTACGTCGGATACATGGAAGGCGCAGCCTTTGATGTTGCCTCCGAACCCTTAGTGACGATAACGCCGCCCGCCGAACGAAGATAACCCTTTGCCGACACATTATTCGTGTTCACATATACATACACGGGCTCTGCACCCGTAGGTTTTGGCGGCTTCGCTGGACTTTCAAAGATAGTGATGCCGACGCTTCGCAAACATAACAACGCTTCAGCGATGAATGATTCCATTTCATGCTCGCCCCACGGCGTCATCGACGGTTTGCTTTCGGTCTTCTTGTTTTCCAAATCGCTGCGCTTTGCATGCTCGGCAATGCGCAACAGCTTAGCTTCAATGTATCCAATGCCGCCCGGATCGAGCGTAACCTTCTGACGGGTTATGCCAACGAAATATTCCCAAAAATCACGCTTTTTAAGATGTTCGAGGAGCCGCGGTTCAATCGGGTCACCCTTACCGATGTATACACGAGGAATATTCGTGCCGTCCTGATTTCCGATCAGTATGTATACGCCAACGGTGCCTTTAAGAAACTCTGACTCTAAAGCTTTTTTCGTGACGGATCGTGTACTCAGGACGACTTGGCCGATCCAATTCGATTTTGTGATGACACGCATACCGCCTTCGAGCGCGGGCGGCACCCAAATCGTTATGCTAAAGCCGGCATTATCAGTCATGAAGCATGTTTCACTGGACTACAAGTGTCTGAAAGGCGGTAATGGCCTGCACTTATGACCTTAAGGACTCCACCCAATCCCTCATCGATATGCCGCCTTCCCATAAAGATGGTGGGACTTCGTAACGTAGCGCGGATTCATTCCTAATTCGAACGGCATTCGTTCCTGCAGCTTCATCGATCAAATCCCAAGTCTCTTTGACGTCTCGTCCGATATTCGGAATGAATCGTGCAAGTGCCTCGACCCGTTGCGGGGTCCATTCCTCGTCTAGGGCTGCCTCTGGCATATCACGCAGATCTACGACGCACAGCACATATCGCTCTGTGGTTTTTGAGGCGGTCTGTGCTTGCAACGGCGTCATTCGCGCGCTGCCCGTTGTTGTCGCCTTTACTTCCAACAGACAGGAGCCAATTTCGTATTCTCGCCCAAAGTCTGCAAAGAAATCATCCGTGCTCGTCATTACTTCAAAGTCAAACCCGCGATCAACAAACTTCACTTTTAATCCACTCGCCTCAAGCAGGTGTCGAATCGCTTGTTCTATCGCGGTGCCTAACCGACGGGCACGCTCAACGTCGCGTCCGCGTCTTGCGCGTTCATCGATAGCCCGCACCAGCGCCTGATAAATTTCGGGATCCGTTCCTACGACGTGCACTAGTCGGGCCAGCTCGTCTCGCAAGGATTTTCTTGCAATGTCGTCCTCTATTCCAAGAAATTGGAGGTCAAGCGCATCGAAACCGAAGCACGTGCTCAAAAACTGTATTGCATCACCGCCATCTCGCAACCACGCAGGATCGAGCAAATCTTGAAGCGTTGTCGCGTTTGCTTGTGCTTGCTCTAGCGTCTCGTCTTCTACTTCACGTGGAACCCAAGCACGAATCTTAAGGTCGGCCAACCACAACGTTGGCCTAATGTTGAGAAGGCACGCCTTTCCTCCGCGATGACCAACAACTTGCTGCTCTGCGCGCCAACTACTATCGCGCCCAAGAACATAACACAGAATTAGGCCGAGCAAGTGGCGTGCATAATCAAGACTATTCGCACACCGATTTAGGACGTCGGGAGCGAGCAACGCAATATTCGCCAAATCCACATGCGCAACGGTGACGCCCTGAACATCTTGGCCCGGTGCTAACGCGAAAAGGCGTCGTTCTTTCAACTCGGCAAGGTGCGTGCGCGTCAACGGTTCTGCAAACGCAAGCCCCCAGCGAACTAGTGCCTCAACACATTGCGGTGTCTCATCTTCGTCGCCACAATACAGCTCGGACAAAATCCGAGCCGGCGTGTAGACGTCAAAAAACGGGCGCGCAACTTCAGGCCAATAACGAACCGGCGCCATCATCTTACGATCGGGGTTCCAGCGGACCGCCGTACCTTCGGATGTAATGAGCGGAATTTCTTTGGCCACTTCCGCAGCGGAGTCACCGCGCCGCATCAACAAGAATTCTATCAGTTTTGCGGTAGCTCGCGCGGCTGCAGCGTCTTTGCATTCCTCGCCATCAGGCAGCGCATCATCGAGGACCTCCGTAAGTTGAGCGATTACGTCATCCTCTGTAGCTGTCTGCGAAACGACTTTATTGAGCAGTGGGGCCACATGCGTTAAGCCGCGCGCTTGCGCTCGTGTCTGCAGGTCCCGGAATAACAATCCGTCTCGAACGTCCAGCTTAACGTCATTGCAGATGTCTTTAAGGGCATCCGGCACCCCGTCGTCTATCTTTAGTGCAGATGGCGAGCGAAGCTTCTGATTTTGGTTCGGCAGCAGATTTGCTAGGCACTCCTCAACATCGGCAGAGCTCTTCTCGCGGCACTCGCCCAACACGTCCAGAAACTGTGTCAGCCAATCCACCGGATCAATCTGCAACGATAAGTCGGCAAGCGAATCGCCATCGCCTTTCACGTACTGCACGACATCTTTTGCGGCGATCATGTTCGCGAAAACGTCGAGACTGCGCCACCCATACGCGATTTCTGTCCACGCTGCCGAAAGCTCCGGATGCGGAGGGTACAAGCTCGACGTACCGTCAAGTAGTGACCACATACGATCATGGTCGGTTTCATCTGCAGTGGTCGCCGCTGTTAGCCGGGGAACGGCGAAGTCGGCGTACGCAGGGGCTTGATCAGAAGCTGGAAGCATCCCCTCGCGCGTCGCGACCAGCGGCAGCTCGGAAAGCCGCTGCGCATACGCCTTGAGAATCTCTGTCCACGACTCAAGATCCGAACCATCCGCGTGAAACGCAGCAGTGGGTTTGTGAACGGCCGCGAGCCAATGCGCATTCAACCATTGATTTACAGTGGCAAACTTAATCGCGAGCACGGCGCCGGATAGCGCCTGATGTAAGACACGCTCGTTATTCTCGTCCAGCGAAAGCCCGATGCGCTCTGTGTCGGGTTCAAATTTTCCATTGAGGACAAATGGAATGGGTACGAACGTCGATGCTTCGAGCGGATAATCTCGAAAAATTCGACGGTCCGAAGCCTTAGGCAAAATAACTCTTACAGAGTCCCCTAGACTTTGGACCACAGTAATCGCGTGCGCTTGTCCAGGCTCGTGAGCAAACCAATAGACGAGTAGCTCTTTTGACCCGGATGTACTATCAATCCGAACGACCCGGCGATATACAATGCCATCTTCGAACGCCTCACTCGCAATTGAACTTGCGCTCCAAATTTCTGCCTGGTCCTGCCAATCGATTTCCGCGCGTCCCAAAGATTCGCGCGTGGCATACAAATATGGCAGAGCTTGATGGAAGGCTTGCAGTCCCAAGTCGGCGATGTCGCCTTGCTCGATAGGATACTCGAATTGCGCCGAAGGTAAGTGCTGAATTACATCAACAGCATTCGCCTCCGCAATTGCGGCATTGCACGCCGCCGTATTCGCAAGTATGTCCTCTTCATCGCCGCGGCGATCAATGTCTAAATTAAAGTGCTCAAAACGACCATCGGATGACAAGAGGCCTTCAAGGGTGAGGCGATCTGACAGCGCATGCGTGGAAAGGAATCCCGTGCCAAAACGTCCCGTGGTAGTGTCCGAATCGAAGTCCTTATTGGAGCCACCCGAGAGCAGCGCCGCCAAATCTCTTGCGGAAAAAGGCATTCCATCGTGCGCGAACGTTATAGCGGTAGGAGTGCGCCGCACCGTTATAGAGACCTGTTCCGCGTGTGGTCGTGGTCCAGCGTCCAAGGCGTTTTGTAGTAATTCGAATGGCCAGCGGAAGGCCGAGGTAACCGGGTTCTGTCTAGCCTGGCGAATACCGCGGCGTATCCCACGCGCCTCATTGCGACTTTGCTGCTCGCCTCGGGCACGTTCGTAGTCTGCCAACGCTTCCCGACTCATTGCACCCTCCCAACAAGAAATAAATTCATGGAGCCCTACATCTGACTACGGCATGTTAGGTGCACCGGCAATGTCGCGTGTTTTGCTGCACGAACGTCACGCAATAGTGCACGTCAATCGCTTAACGCGTACTCTCGATGAATTTGCGCATGGCATCGAGGTTGTGCGCCCAAAAGAGCGTCAGGCCCCGCTGCTGCGCATACTCCAGACTGGAAACCCCAAATACACCGGAGAGCACCGCAGCCGGTACAATATTAACTGGCCCGAAATCGGCGATCCATGAATGTGATTTCACCGCGGCATCATTATTTATTCGCTTGATAGAGTTGAGTTCACTGTTCGACACCTTGCATTCGATCGGCATCAGCCGACCATCAAACAACCTTACGGAAACGTCAGCTTTCCGAGTGCCTACTAGGGTTTCGCCGCAGAATGTTCCAGTCCGTGGGCCTTGGGAAATGTTTTGTATCGGCGTTGCCGGCACATCGACAAAACCCATGTCTCGCAGGTACTGTTTTACCGCTTCTTCCTGCTCATCTTTTCCGGTCATACGGCGGTGCGTTTGTACACGCTGCGCGGCATGGAGAGCAGCAGACACATTGAGCGCATTCGCAAATTCGAGTTCCGTTGGCTCTCGATTTTCGACGACCCAAGGAAAGCGCTTTGGATCCAGACCAACCCTTAGCAAGTCAAGGAGGCTTTGTTGATCGCCCTCCTCCGCACTCAATTTGCCGGGCGCTAATGAACCAACGTCCGCGATCTTCTTTAAATCGTCTTCTGATACGGGCGGGCCTAATACGTAGCGAAGCGAGCTACCCAGTTGGTCCTTGAAAATTTTAGCGATGTCGGACGGCCGTAATCGGTCCGGGTGCTTCACGCCGTACTCGTCGAGCAATCGCTCAAAGTCGGCGCGGCGCTGATCGTATTCGTCGAGCCATTTCTGCTGTGGCTCGCCCAGCCGTGACTGCCTAAACCGCTCGACGCCCATTTGGACGTCGCGTACAAGTTCGTCATGGCTCCAGACTGGTGGCGGTGCCGGCATGGTCCCCGCCTGTTCGCTAATGCGAGAAACTCTTCTTCTGACCGTATGAGTGCCACGAAGGCGGCCGCACGGTGTTATGTAGCGGACAAAAACTCGTCGAGTTCCGGCGGTAGGGGCAAGTTCTCCACTTCCCGCGGCTCGAATTTCTCAAGTCCACCATGATAAGTTCGGCCGCAACCGCGAAACGTTTGGCGCGCCCTGTTCAAAGCCTCAACGAGTGCCTGTAATTGCTCATTGGATAAGGGTACTCGCGGATATAGCGCATGTCCAACGTTCAGAAGCGCAAGCCGATCGACGTTCAACGCAAATCTTGGAGCTTGACGCGCCATATACGTCATCACAATCGGCGGCTTGCGCGCGCGCACAGACCACCACGGGTTTCGGTGCGCACAAATATAGCGTTTGCAAATCGGTAGCGCGCCCTCGTCTAGCGCAACCTCGCCGCTCTTCAGATATTCGTCAAGCGCTACGTGCTGCTCGCGGCGCACTTCATGCGCAGGATCTATTACCACGTATCGTTGCTCTGAATCATAAATCCGGCCGTCGCTATTGAGAATTTCTTCGGCAGCCGTTATTGCTGGTACGCAAACGTCTTCGATACCTAGATCTCTCGCCCGAGTCTTCGGCATCACGAAGAATTGGTTCGCCCCAGTTACTTGTCCGCGACTTACCTTTACCAATTCCCCGAGCCGCCGCTGCGGCGCGACGAAGCTGACACCTTGAATTTTTATCGGGGATGCAGCTTTTACGATCGGAGACCATCGCGGCGATGACAAAAGCGTTTGGCGCGGTACGAGCCGGCCCGCGGCGCCCAGCCTCGTGAAGCGTGCGGTTTTCGCAAGGGAAAGTCGCAGCTCGCTCGGCTCCGCGCCGGCTTGGAAGTATGCAATCGCCGCCGTTGTCATCGCGTCGTCGAAGGCCGTAGCATTCGGCTGGATGACGTGTACGCCGCGACCACCAAGTCCGTTAAGCATCAGATCGCGGATGATGGAGCCGTAGCCCACATCAAGCCACTCCGCAGCGGTAATAAATGCGCCAACGTCACCCTTATTCGCGTTGATAGCCGTTGCTAGAAAGAAGTGCGCGTGCAAGCCGGCGAGCTGCGAGAAAGCGTGGCCCAGCGTGCGTGCCATATCCGTACCGCGTCTCTTCGTTGCAGCATCCAGGTCGTGATGACGGACATAAGGCGGGTTTCCGACGAAGCCGGTACGCCCCGTAACCTTCGGCAGGCGTAACAGCGTAAAATCTGCTTGTACGACCCGCACGCTGTGCATTTTGCGAACTGCAATGTTGCCACGCGTCATGAGCGTGGCGAGCGGGTCGAGATCGATCGCGATCGCGTCTATCTTTCGCTGCTGTTCGAGCGCAGCAATAACAAAACGCCCACTTCCGCAGCCCGGATCAATCACACGATCGACGCGTGTGTCGACTATCCAGCGCACCATTGGCTCAACAATGGATCTCTTCGTATAAAATGCGCCGGCCTGACGGCGAAGCTCACCGCTACGAATCGAACAAAAAATATCACCGAGCGGATCCTGACCGTCCCGGATTTCGCGACGAAGCCGCGCAAGGACGCTACGGGGCGCACTTGGCTGGCAACGGGCTGCGCGAAGTAGTGCACGCTCCTCCTTTGAAAGGGGTCCACCAACATCGGCGGCGCCCAGCTCGATGCACGCGCGCACCAAAGCGCCTTCATCATGGAGATGTTCGGCCACCGTGTTCATTATAGAACACCTGTTCGAGCGGCGCTCCTGACTTCTCCTACAACCCGACCGATCAAAGTTCGAGCGCCTCGAACTCGGCCGGCGAGCGTCGACTGGTGAGGCGTGACGTCGGCCATTTCGCCGCCGCCACGTTCAACTTGGCTACGAGATCGCCGATCTCGCCCGGCGATAACGTTGTGCGCGGGTTCACACGATACAGTGAATTGAGCACGACCAAACCATCAGGATTGGCGGCGAAATGCGGCACGCCAACATACGTTGCGACAATTGGAGCGGTGCCGCTCGTCCCAATCCGTGGGATCGTGTCGCCGAGGTAGTCCCGGAGCGCCGGATACGTCTCGACGTCGCGAGGGGTTGCAAGCAAGACGACCAAGCGGTCGGAGCTATCGCGTACCTCGGTTGTCGCCCGTATCTCCCTGGCGCCGGCGATGACCGGACGCACGAAGCGGTCCAGCCCACGGCGCCTTGCTTTCTCGCGTGACATCACAAACAGCTTCGAATTTCCGGTGACCAGCCCGCGGGAAACGCGCGCCACCTCGCCCAATTTCATCATCAGGTATTGTCGACCATTTGGTCGACTAGTCCTGCAGGCCAGCGGCGATCTTGTGCGTGTCTTATCGGACGTCGCATCCGTTGCTGCCTCCGCATCCGTTCATCAGGGAGATCCACCTTGGCCCAGATTACCGACGCCGAACGCAAGCTGCGCGTAAGAAAGTTGCTCGCCGATCTCAACAGCATCCCGCCCGAAAAACATGAGGTAGTTCGCGTCCCCGGTGTTGATCGCGAGCCGATGCTCTGTCAGGCCATTACGATCAGCGCCGACGAATTACTGTTCAACCATCGATCGCATCGCGTACGCTCGCAGCTTGAAGATGATGCGGCGTGGTCATCGCACGCCAACAATCCGCATTCGGAAGAGGCTCAAGCGATCATTGCGCGGCTCATCAAGGAGGATCGCACCGAAGAGCGTTTTACGGCGCTTAAGGAGTCGCTGGAACGAGATGGGCAAGAGCATCCCGGATTAATCACGCATGATGGCTTGCTCGTAAATGGCAACACGCGCGCGGTGGCAATCCGCGAATTTCCGCCGGGCAAACGGCAGATCCGCGTCGCGGTGCTTCCGGAGACCGTGACGCCGGAGCAGATCAACATCATCGAGCTGCGCCTTCAGATGCAGGAAGATTTCAAGGGCGACTACTCGCTGACGAACGAGCTGCTCTTCATCGAAGACCTGAGCCGAATGGGGTTCGAGCCGAAAGATATCGCGCGCGAAATGCGCGTGTACCCGGGCGACCCGAAAAAGGGCGCCCTCGAGATCCAAACGCGCTTGCGTATTTTGGACGTGCTTCGCGTTATGCGTAAAATACCGGCGGAGCCGCTGCCGCTTCGGTACTTCGATAACAAGCTTGCGCTCGAGCAGATGCGCGACGTGGTCCGCAATTACGACTCTTCGATGAAAACCGATCCCCGCGAGGCGCAGCGGTATCTCGATACGATCCTGCTCTCCGTCGCAGCCGGCGTCTCCTCCGTCCATCAGTTGCGCCGCGTCGATAGCGAGTTTGTGTCCGAATATGTTGTGTCGCGTCTGGAGGAAGACGAGGACGTAGGCACGTTTGCCGGTCATTTGCTCAACGGCAATGGACAAACGCGCGATGCGATTCCGCCCGCCGGCGTAAAGGCCTTGCTGGGTAACGGAACCGTTACAGCGGAGCCTACTAATGTTCGCAATTTGATCAATATCGTCACACAGCCCAAAAAAGACGTCGAACTTACCGTCGAAAATAAGCGAGTTACCCTCGATAAGGCCGACATTAAGCGCGCCGTCGAGGTCGCGTTCACCGTCGGCATTCGTGATAAAAAGAACGATCAGAGTGCAGAGAACAAGCTCGACGCGCCGGCTGACAACATCAAAAAAGCGAGTAACGATCTTGCGAAGGCATTGGAGGCGCTGCGTGTCGTGATCGACGACGACGAATTTGACAAGAGCCGCCGCAATAAGGTCGGCCACGCATTTAAGCAGCTTCGCAAGAAGTACCGCGACGCGGAGACGACGCTAGTGAAGGCCGGTATTTTGGAGAAGTAACCATCGTGTCGCTGACGGTTACGCTCGGCGGAAGCCCGCCGCAGATACGTATCGCACGCAACGGCGGCGTGCCGCAAGAATTGTGGGCGCAGTTGGGACGCAATATCGCGCCGTTGCGCGCGAAATTGCAGTCCGCGGAGCTGTTCGTGCCGATCGAGGATTTTCTGGCCGCGAAGAACTGGCTCGGCGATGCGCTGATGCGATATAACTGCGACGTCGACCTCGCCCCCGCCGTCGGCGCATTGCTGGAACGTGAACATGCCGAGCGTCGGGAGATCGCCGGACTTCTCGCCGGCAGCTTCATCGCTTCGCCGCTGGATACGCTTCCGTGCGACCTTGTGGGTCGCTTTGATCTGCGAGAGTTGAAGTGGTTTCAGCGGCGCGATCTCAATCGGATTTTGTCGTTGTCCAACGGCGCGAACTTTTCCGTGCCTGGTGCTGGTAAAACCGCCGTAGGATATGCCTGTTATGAAGCCGAGCGCGTTAAAGGACGCGTGGAACGGCTGCTCGTCGTTGCGCCGCTCTCGGCGTTCGACGCGTGGACCGATGAGCCGACGCGGTGGATGAATCCGCAGCCGCGTATCTCGTGGCTGGACGGTCACATCCCGCGCCACTGCGAAGTGCTGCTCGTCAACTACCAGCGTCTGGCAAGCCGGTATGAACAAATTGCCACATGGGTTCAAGAGCGGCCGTGTCACGTGATCTTGGATGAGGCGCATCGCATCAAACGTGGCCGTCCCGGGGAGTGGGGCTCGACATGCCTTGACCTCGCGCACCTTGCGGCGCGACGTGACATCCTCACGGGAACTCCCGCACCGCAGCATCCGAGCGATTTCGTAGCGCTTCTTGATTTTCTGTGGCCGCGGCAAGCCGCGCGTATCTTACCGCGCGCCGCTCTGGCGACAAACCCGTCGAGTGACGCGATGGCGCGCGTCTCAAAAGATTTGCGCCCACTGTTCGCCCGCACGACGAAGGGCGAGCTGGGCTTGCGCAAGCCGAAGCTGCGCGTCGAGTACGTAAAAATGAAAGCGCTGCAGACGCAAATCTATCAGGCGGTGCGTGGCCGCATGCAACAGCTGGTGCTATCGCCGCGTGAACGCCTTCAGCTCGCGCAACTCAATGACGTGACGATGTACCTTATCGAAGCCGCGTCAAACCCGGCGCTGTTGGCGACGGCGCTGGGACGACCCGACGCGGCCAGAACCGCGTGGCCGCCCGCCCCTGTGCCGCCGCACTCGTCGCTGGTGCAGCAGATTCAAAATTATGCGGCACATGAAGTGCCGGCTAAATTCGAAAAGCTCGCCACCATGGTTGCGGCAAATGCAAAGCGCGGTCGCAAGACACTGGTCTGGTCGAACTTCGTAGCAAACCTCCAGGATTTGGCGACACGCGTGTTGGCTCCGTACAATCCCGCGCTGGTGTATGGGCAAATCCCGTCATCGCGCCGCGAGACAGAGTACATCACACGCGAAAAAGAGATCCATCGCTTTCGCCACGATGACGATTGCATGGTGCTTCTCGCCAATCCGGCAGCGATGTCAGAGGGAATCAGCCTACATAAAGAGTGCCATGATGCGATCTATGCCGATCGAACATTCAATGCGGGGCAATACCTGCAATCGATCGACCGGATTCATCGACTCGGACTGCGCGACGATGTTGACACGCGCATCACGTTTCTCGTATCACGCGGTACGATCGATGAGGTCATTGATCGGCGCGTGCATCTCAAGGCTGATCGACTATCGCAAATGCTAGACGATCCGCATTTGCTGGTCATGGCGCTGCCGGAGTTGGATGATTACGGCGAATGGGTAGAGACGGGCGACCTAGACTTGCTATTCGGGCATCTGACGGCCGATCCGTAGTGGAGAATCCGGAATGGGCCGACGCGGCGGGGTTACCGACCGCGCACGCGGTCCGAGCCGCTTTGCAGGTGGCGAGCATTATCGATCCCGGTGGTTCACGCGTCGTGGACGCACGCAGATCGTACTGGAAACACGCAGCGGGCGGCGCGATGTCGCCATCCGATCTACGGATCGGCGAGAGGCTCCTGATTGATTGCGCCTTGGTTGTCGAGCGCGATGGCGCTCTGCATCCTACTCCCGCGTTACCCTTGTTGCTCGATGGCACGTTCGAAAACGCGATGGCGTACTTATACGGTGAAGTGTTACGTTCGGTCGCAACCGAGCTAATTCCGGAAAAGCGAGCGATAATCGAGCGCGCCGTGGCGAGTGCGATCAGCGATCCCGCTCGCCGTGAAGAGCTTTTGCTTCAATTGGCACGGCGCTTCGATGATACGCAGCAAAAATTGATTGGTGAGGTCGGTGAACACATCGTCGTGGCATCGTTGCGAGAAGAACTGCGCTCGCTTGGGCACGAACAGCTTGCGCGTCGCGTGCACCGGCTTAGCGAAATTTCCGACCAAATCGGATATGACATCAATGCGCCCCGGATCTCAGGCTCGCCGCGCTTAATTGAGGTAAAAGCGACCACAGCCAGCGACGGTGCTGTCGTGGTACACCTCACGCGAAATGAAAGCGACGTAGGCGAGCGTTTCGCAGATTGGTTCTTGGTCGTGGCGCGTGTAACAGACGTGGAACGGCGAGAAGGAGAAGTTGTGGGCTGGTGCGGTGCCGTCGCACTCAAGTCATTATTGCCGAGCGATACGGTTTCAAGCCGCTGGGAGCAGGCACAGATCACCTTGGCCTTGGATGTTTTGCATCCCGGCTTACCGCAGCCGTTCTAACACGGATCGGCGCCACACCAAGATCGAATCGATTCGCCCACCACGTGACGCACGCTAGCGCCCCCGACGGACAAGATTCCCGACAAAGTCCAAGCCCTGTGCCTTGGCGCAGCGTAACAACGCATATCTCATGATCGCGTAACCCCACACGTAGGCGAGAACCGGCAACCCCGTACGAGGTACGCCGTTACCCGCGGGCGCGCCGATACAGCGCGGTGATGCGTTCGATTTCGCGATTCGACCTCTGCTGGCGTCGCTTTTCCCGGATCGTTGGCGCGCTTGGGGCATCGATAAAGCTGTCCAGTAGTTCGTCTATCGTGTAATATTCCGCTAGCGCCGTGCCGAGCGCCTCGAGTAGTCTTTGGTATGAAACGGCCATTAGAATGCAACCTGCTTTGCGTCAAACTTACAAGGCGTCAAAACGGGGCGTTTAGCTCATGAAGCGTGCAGAACGAGCCGAAGACGCTTCGTCAAATTTCAGCGACGCCACGCACTATGATAACCTCGTACCTACACTCACGACGAAATTGGCAAATGCAAAGGCGCGACGTCTTTCAGTGAGCAGTTTCCACGATAACGTTCATAAATCGTCGGCGTGCGCTAAACGGCGTGCGTACAAGCGTTTCTCGCGGCTAACCTTGAATGAAGGCCCCATGGCTCAACGGGAAGGAACCGCCGATTTTGAATTCATCGTTCGCTGCGAGACGCCGGCATGCAGCAAACACCGCGATATTATAAACCTCATCTCTTTTTCTCCACAGTGCAATGTCGACGTGTTTGCAGAAGGCTACGGCCATGGCTCTGAAGGCCCTGAAGACTTTTGCCCGGCGTGCGGAACACTTGGAGTGCTGTACGATTAGCTGAACAAACTGTTCTTGAGCGCGAACCGTTTTTCTGCGACGGATCAAAATGCCTCGTTTTGCGAAGACAGCCACAGAACAGATCAGGCGGCTCATGGCACAGAGGCCCCAGAGGGGAGCGAACAAATGTCTCACGTCCAACGACTATCTACACACCGCCTACTCTTGACCTTGCGTGAAAACCAGTGCGGGCGCGGTTCCCGAAGCAGGGTCGGCAGCGGTTCCTCGTAGTCGTAACCGGCGACAGACATCAGGAACTTCGTAATGAGGCGCACAAGCATCAGCCTTCTCCTTCTGTTCGGCACGCGCCCGTTAGGCGCCAGTCACACGATCGGAAGCCGCCGTGCTTCGAAGCGGCAAGGTCTCCGCACTCTCATAGACTGCGCACAAGAAGCGGTACGTCCATTCCTCAGCGATTTGCCGCGACTCCAGGAACGAATCGCTATGCGCGGATAACGTAACTGCAGCCGCGCAAGCAGCGTCGGCAGAAAGCCGGGCCGCGTGTACTTGTGGCGCAGTAACGCGGAATACGTCCCTTCAACGACGACGGCGGCGATCGGAAGCGCCGCCAGCTCTGCCAAAACAAAATTCAGGGACCCATCGACGAGTGAGGTTGAGAAGTCTTCCAGACGCTTACGTTCGACGCTGGCGATGATCGTGTCGCCGCGTATGGCCGCGTAGTCGCCGGCCGGCAGTGCGCGCCTCACGGTTCCCGCTTGATGCGTTTTGAAAGTGTAGCCATAACGCTCGCGCGTGTCGATGTACAAGATGTCGTTACGATTGCCGCGCGTATGCGGAATGCGCACGCCTGGCCGCGCCGCTTTCGCACTGCGCGCAGTCTGCCACAAAATGACACAACGTCCGTGCGAATTCACGAAAACGAATTGCGATCGTTTATTCGCACGGCGCGCCAGCACGAGATCGATCGCCGGCCCGCCCTTTTGACACACCGTAACACCCACGCGCTCTAAAATCTCGAGATCTTCGATCACCGGCGCATACCCGAGCGGATGGCAGTAGACCCGCGCCGTGCGCGGCCAGGTTTGTTGGGCTTTGAACCAGAGGTCACCCTGCGGTAGCGGCAGCCGAAGGAGAAACGGTAGTGCGCTCGTCGCCTGCGGATTCCGCGCGATCAGGAATTCGCCCATTATCAGGCCGGCCTTCCACCCCCGCCGGCGGTTGTGATCTGTAGACCGTGGTCTGTAGACCGTGGTGTATATGCCGCGGCTTACAGACAATACGGCCATGCCGTCGACCCAGCGCCTCACCAAATACCTCGGCCACGCCATAAAACAGCGCCGCGAGGCGCTCGGGCCAAAAGCGACGCAGGAAGAGATCGCGCACCGAGCGCGTCTCACATTGCGCCATCTGCAAAAGCTCGAGCTCGGGCAGACGAATCCGAAGCTCGATACGCTGCTAACCGTAGCCAAGGCGCTCAAGACGAATCTGCAGTCGCTGCTCGACCGGGCCGAGGAACTACAGCATCGCGGCTGATCCGGCGTTCGCGTTTGCGCGTCCGCGCGAGGCGCGCGCGAGCCTCCGGCGTCACCCCGTCGTGGCGGTCGCGCCACGCGGCGGCGCGCGCTGCACTGACCCCAACGGCGCGTACCGCTTCGCTGGGATCGCAGTACTGCGCTAATTTGTCGATTGCGCTCATGCGCAGATCGCTAAGCCGCGTCGGAATTCCCGCACGGACAATGCGTCGGGCGAGGCCCACGGCGGTCATCGCACGCCGACAGCGGCTGGGGAAGAGTCAGCGGCGCGTGCCAGCCGCGAATGCGCGAATCAGGGCGGCCGGTTGACCGCGCAACCGCCACGTCACTCCTTCAGCAAAGTGGACCGCCAGCACATCGCCGCCGCGTTCGCGGAGCGCCCGCCGATCCAGCGCGACGCACCGATGCAGCGGCTGGCGGGCAAGGATGACGAAGAGCAGGGCCACCCGGACGTCGAGCGGCAGCTGTTCATCGCGACAGGCACGATAAAGCGTCCCACCCAGTTCGTGCGGCGTACAGCCGCGAGCGTGGCGGGTAGCGTGCGCCGGCCCGGCGATCGGGCGCCGCACCCGCCCGCTCCCGCGCAGCCAACGACAAAACGCGGCGACAAACCCGGCGTAGGCTCGCGGCCGAGCCGACACATACTGCCGGATGCGATCATCGGAGATCTCGAGCAGCTCCCAGCTCCGATCGACGACATAGGCGAGAAAGTCCGCCGCGATCCGCATGCGCGTGCGATCATATCGTAGCGTAAGATCCGTGCGACGGTAAATCCATAGCCGATCGCGGACCTGCGGCGTTACGTAGCATTGCCAATATTGACGCAAAATCAGCGCGCTGGCTGGCGCGGCGCGCTCCATGAGCTGCTCGACGTACGCATTGATGACATCGAGCGCGGCGTCGAGAAAGAGTCCGGCGCGCCGACAGCTGCTGACCAGCTGCGCGCCGCCGACGAAGGCCCGCAGCTGCGCCAGATCGGCTTGCGTAAGGACGCCGTCGCGCACGCGGTGCAGATAGGCGCGCACCTCGGGAGCGAGCCGGCGCAACCAGCGCTCAACGGTTAGCGGTCGGCGCTCCTGGGTCAAATGCGCAAAGAGCTTGCGTAATTGCGGGTGACAAATCCGCCCGTGTTCACCCAAAAGCCGGCGCAGTGCCTTGTCAACGCGAACGCGCGCGGTACGCGTGTCATCGCAGGTGGTACAGCGACCATGCTGCAGCGGGCGTTTACGGCCGCAGTCGATGCACGTCCCCGTGGGACGTGCCGCGCGCAGGCGGGCATCGTAGTGACGTTTGCAGAGGTCGCGTGCCAAGATGTCGAGCTTGCCGCAGGTACGGCAGGGCTTGCGCGGTTGCACATACTTCTTGCGACACGCCATGCAGATTAGGCGCCCCCGCTCGTCGCGAGCCTCCAGCAACTTCATCCGCCGACAGCGCGGACAACGCTCGGGGACGCAGCGGTTGATGCGGTGGCAGTTCTGGCACGCGATTGCGCCCTGCACGCGGTACCGGCAGTTCTTGAGCTCGCCGCAGACCGCGCACGTTCGGATCTTCACTGCAGGCGCACTTTGCGCGGGAGTTTAGGGCGGCGCCCCTGCGATGTGTTCGCGTCGGGCTGTGAGTCATCGGGACGATACCAGAGCAGATCGGTGATGCCGCACCGCAGTGCCTCGCACAAGCCACGCAACACGTCATGCGTGTAGCGGTGCGGCTCCCCTTTGATCAGGCGCGAGGTCTGGGCAATCGAGATCCGTACTCCCACGCGCTGCAGGCGGCGCGCAAGCTCCGTCGCGGTAAGGTGCAGACGCTTCACTCGCGCCCGCAGGCGCCATTCCAAGCGGCTCACGCGGCATCGCCGTAACGACGATCACATTCGTTGAGGAACTGCTCGTTGAACTCGAGCGCGCGCTCATAGATCTCTTCATCGCTCATGTGATCGTAGATGAGCGTGCTGCCGGGATTGTCATGACCCAGCAGCCGCTGCGTGGTGCGGATTTCAACGCCGTTCTCGCGCAGCAGCGTCTCAAAGGTGTGACGCAAACAGTGCAACGTTAAATCCGCCGAAAGGCCGGCGCGCTCGCGATAGTGGTGGAAGAGCGCGGACATCGAGTCTGCGCGGATGCGTTTGCCGCGCTGGCTGAGAAAGAGCGCGTCCGGACTCGTAGCCCGCTTCAAGAGCGGCCGCGTCTCGCGAAAGTAGTCGGCCACGGCGGCGAGATAGTCCGCAAAGATCGCCATCACGGGAACGCTGCGGCGTTTGTAGTCGCTGCCGAAGGCACGTTTTCCAAAGCGCACCTCGAAATCGTCATAAACGCTGAAGCGCAGCAACAATGCCGAGATCGCCGGCGAGAGATCGTTTAAATCGCCCATCACCGCCTCGAAATCACGTACGCCGAAGGCCAGACAAAAGCAAAAGAAGGCATAGTGCATGCAGGCGGCCAGCGCGGCGCGCGGGCCCAACCTCAGCCGCTTGGCGATGTGCGCGCGGATCGTGTCGAAGAACGCGTTGAGTTCGGGCTCGGTCAAGCGGCGGCGTTTGGTTGTATTGGCGCCGCGCTGGTGGCGTACGGTATTCGCGAGGGTGCAGATCTGCGGAATGCGCCGCCCGGTTAGCCGATAGCACTCGTCATCGAACCGGTTCCCCGGGTCGCGCGCAAACTTGAGCACGCGGCGCACGGCCCCCTGTTTTGCGCGCATCTCACTCTTCGAGCAGCCGTGCCGGCGCAGGCCGCGGCTGTAGCGATTCATGAGTGCCGGCTTCCAGTACCAACACGGGGCGCCGTCCGCGTAATTGCAAAACTGCTGCCAGTGGCGCCGCTCGGCAGCAATGTACTCGCCGGTATAGCCCGCGCCGAGCAGCTGATCTTCGTAGGCGGTCCAGATCGCGCCGAAGAGCGCGAGCTCTGCGGACCGGACGTCAGGGGATGTGGACACGATGCCGATCATGGCACCTCCTCCGCTGCCAGGTGCAGCGGACGGCGCGCCCTCGGCGCGCTCTGCGGATCTCTAGTTTAGCAGCGGACGTAACACAATGGAAGCGGTTTGCAACAGATGCAAAAAACACGTGTTGCAGCAGACGCAATCGCTCTCGCGGCGGCGCGGGCGATTGCCCAAAGAATACTGGTATCTTGGGATGTTGCCTCGTTCTGCGCTATGGCGTCAGCCTCGTGATCTGTAGCGGCGGCGAGCCATGATGCCGGAATTAATCGAGAATTACCGATTTTTCGAGACGGAATCCATCCCGCGTACACGCCCTGATAAATAGTGCGGAGGCCTAACCCCGTAAGGGCGGCAACTTCGCGCGCACGGTAATATAAACGAACATTTCCGTTCGAAGCAGCACCTCTTGCCGTCACATTATGCGTTGCTTGCATCCAAAATCCGCCTCGTTCTATGTGTTACTATATTACCACGAGGTTGACAATCCGATGCCGAGACAGGAAGAGCCCGTTCCCTGGGTCGCCTCTCAAGCTGCAGCACGCCAGTCGTTTCCGCGAAAAAACCTCTACTTCGTGGGCGCCGGAATGGACGAACTTTTCGACTATTGCATTTGGAAAGCACACATCGACGGTCATACAACGCTCGATGGTAAGCCGGCGCGCAACTCCCCTATGTTCATCATGGACACCATGATGCGAGTTTATTTCGAAGACATGCTGAAGCCCGGGAAGTTCGAGTCATTTACGGCGTGGAGATCCGCCGAGTATCGCGCTGGTACTAAGTTGGTCCAAGCACGTAGACCGCTTCCACTTATTCTAGCGATTAGAAAAATGCTGCGAATGTTGCCGAAGCGCGGTAACTTCGCTGGCACATTAAACGAATGGGAACTTAGCTCGAAGGAATATCGAGATTTGAGCCGATTCTGCGACCTCTTTAACGAGCGCGTTGGACCTTTGTTTGAAGAAGAGAAACAACAAAAGAGAAAAAAGGCATCATAAATGTCCGGCCGACAGCGCGCTAACGGCAGCGTGACGAAGAAGAAACACCTGTGGTATGCAGTCGTAACCCTAAGCCGAAGTTCGGACGGCAAGCAGCTGCGACAGTGGTCGCGCGGCTTCAAAACACGACGGGCCGCGGAACACAAACTCGCGCAGCTCTTGTTGGACCATCGAGTAGCAGCCGAAACGCGCCATACGCTTGAATGTGTCGTAACGCAGTACATCGACCATGACGTCACGTCACACGGTCGACGCTCGCCGACGACCACGCTGCGCTACCGCGGACTTTTGAAAAACATGGCGCCACTTTTTAAGGAACGCGTTGACCGGCTCGACGGCGCCACAATTGAGCGATTCTACGACACTCTGCTGGAGAGCGGTTTGTCGCACACAACGGTGCACCACGTACACAACTTGATGTTCGCTGCGTTTCGCTGGGCGAAGACCCACAAGGTGGAGCTCATCACGCGCAACCCCTTTGAAGCGGACGATGTGGAAAAACCACGCAGGGCGCGCAGTAACGCGCAATCCTTTACGATCCAACAAGCGCAAGCCGCCCTCGAATCGCTACGGCGAACGAAGCACAGGCACGCGCTGCTCTTCTGCCTTGCCACGGGCTGTCGCCCGGAGAGGCTTGCGGTCTGAAATGGGATGCTGTCGATCTCCAGCGTAAGATCGCGATTATTCGAGAATCGCGCTATCAGATCAAGGGTGAGCAGGGCCAAAAGATCACAAAAGCCGATCGCATACGCGAGGTCCCGTCGAATAACACAGCAATGCACGCGTTAACTGCGGAGCGTGATCGTCAAAACGATAGGCGCCGTTTCGCTGGAGATGCTTGGAACGAGTCGGGTCACGTATTCACCGACGAATGTGGCTCGCCGCTGTCACCAATGGCGCTGACCAACGCGTTCGGCCGCTGTGCGCGAAAAGCGCACTTACCAACGACTGCCATGCACCACTTACGACACACGGCGGCGACGTTTATTCTCAGCGCCGGCGGAAGTCCAGCTGCCGCCGCACAAATTTTGGGTCATTCCGAGAAAACGACCACATTGCGTCTTTACGGCCACGTAATTGGTTTCGACGAGGTAAAGGCCGCACGTTCAATCGACCGCGCCCTGGGCGTGACGCGCAATCGAGGGGTCTCTGCGGTGCAAAACCAAACCGCGTGCAAAAGTGCTAACCCACGATAATGGGAGCGGCAACGCCGCTGCTCTTGCACCACAGAACGTTCAGAACTAAACCCAAGTCGACGTTCGGCCTCAGGATCCGGCCGATCAAGAATGCCCGGCAGCGGTTTCTCGTATTTTTGACCGGTCAGCGCCATTAAGAACTTAGTGATCAACTCAACAACTATTCGCATCTCGGACCCTATACTCGACTCGAATCTACGTCGATATAATCCCGGTTGTCGCGCCCTTTAGTCCTTTCGCGCTTTGCGCGGTTTCTTTGTAGAGGACCCTTTGCGTTCCACGCCGCTAAATCCAACCTCCACAAGTTTCACGACACCCAATTGTAACGCTGCTCCAAGCAGCGACTGAACAGAAGCTCGCGCTAATTCAGCGTCTTCTATCCTACAGGAGGCGCATAAACCAGCCGAATTGAGCCTGGCGGGCTCACCACATTGAGCACAAACAGACCGGACTTTCTGAAAAGAGCTGCGGTTGCATAAATACACGTCGTCGGAGCCTTCCGCGAAAAATGGCCGATAGTAACGCTTACCGATGCGTAATTCTAGGAACGATGCTCGAAGGTGCTCCGCACGCCTCATGCCAAGGTGCCTAAGTGCACGCGGCGCATTTAGCCCAACGATGATGTAGCGAACAGCGCGGCCCGGTATTCGCGCAAACAACCGGCGATTGTATTGCCTTAAAGCGTCACGCTCGACGATCATGCGTCTTTCTAACTCGTACTGCCAGTCAGAACGCTTTGCAAAATACGCGAGGCCGTATGCGTCATTCAATAACCACTGCGTATGCCGGCCCTTCCCGGTCTCGTACGCGTGGGCGACGAGCGCTGCATTAATCTGCGCTGGCCCGTCATGGTACGTTACGTCACCGACAAAAGCCACCGGAAATTGATCTGTGAGTTCATCCTCATCGAAAGCAATGCAAACGCCGGAACCCTCCCGGGCATAATGCGCCCACATGGTGATTGAGTCCGGACGCTTGGAAAAGCAAGTAACCGGAAATTGCTTCAAATTGCCAAGGAAAAATTTGTAAAACGCTCGATGTGATTGGCTCCTAAGCCTTCGATCCGTTTCTAAGAATAGCTCGTATGGGTCATTGTAATCGCCAGGAAAGGCAAAGCGGAGTTGCACGTCACCGCCACGTTGCAATACATGACTAGCGCCTTCTGGGCTGAGATATTTAAATAGCAGCATTGCCTAAACCATACGTATATGCACGGTGCTAAGGCCGATGCGCTGTGCCGCATTATCAGTAAACACTTATCGGTGCGACGCCACTGGTTCCGCATCCAACGTCTTGAACAAAGCTTCTGCGTATGTTCGTGCACTCGTTAAGACCACGTGGTCGTTTACAACAAACATAGATACGAGGATGCACAGAATCTCATAAGCGATAGTTTGGACACCCTGCGGATAGGCAAACAGACTAGCCACGACAGCTGACAACGACGCAATATTTTTATCGTGTTCGAGAAACATCACGAGCGCAATCGCAATCATTAAGAAGGATAAACAAACCGTGATTGGCCGCAGGGCAGCAAGATTGCGCCAAAATCCATACGCCGCGTTCTCCGAGTGTAGTGTGCGAAACTCTTTTCCTCGCCGGCGTTCAATGAGTACTTTGGTCGCAGAGCGGTACGCCTGGTCAGCCTCATCAGGTGCTTGCAACTCTGCTTGCGAAGTTGGAAGAGGCACCCCACTGAGACCATGCAACGCATGGTGATACCGGGATTTCGTCAATCGGTCGATAGTTTCATCGCGATGACGTAGGAGCACCGTGGTTTGCCACCCACCGGTGCGTTTAAGAAATGACGCTTCATATTTTTTGCCGCAATTACGGGCAAAGCTTGCCGTGAGATATGCTAGAGCTGCCGCTACAAATGCGATCCATGCCGTTCTCGATATATTTTCAAACGGATTTCCCGGAAAAAGAATCAGTAGCCCGGCTAACGGTAGTAGCGCGAGGAGAGCGGGAAAGAATCGTGCCCGCCTGCTGTATGGATCAAATAGCTGCCACGGCCCATCCATTAGGCGTACGCTTCAACTGTTTGAGAGAACGGGATTGGATATATGTCAACGTAATCGGGGCGCGCTGGAAATCCACCATATGACACGATCGATTGTCCTTGAGTCGCGTATACGTTAGCGCCCCGGCGCGTAAAGGCGTTGAGGACGATCTTGCGGGGATGAGCATCATCATCCTTCGGAGCCGATACGTATGCGCGGAACGTAGCCGGACTTCCGTATGGAAGCGGTTCGCCGATGAGCCTATTCAGGATCGTCGGACCAACGTTGCGGCGACTACCATGATGCGGAATCTGGACGAACTGAAACGCACGTAAGGGAAGGCGCTGCGACTCCGCATAGTTAGCGGCCCAGGTCAGGCCGCATATTCCAGCATCGCCGGTCAGCAGCATATTTCCGCTCTCGTTGAATTGCCCATACAGCACTACGCTGCTTTCATTGCTGGCGCTCGTCACGCCGCCGTCGCGTAGGCCTTCTACGCCCCACGATTCCGGCATCCACGAAGCAACTTTCGCTTGGAGCGAGGCGACGACACGCGATACAAGGCTTTCCTTGCCGATCCAATATCCGGCTGCAGCAATTGCTTCTTCGTTAGCGTCGGGCGTCTTGTCGAACTGTGGAACGAGATGCAAGTACGCGTTGAAGGACGGCGACATGACGCGAAACGGCCCAACTGCATGACCCTGAAACGGCATATTTACGGTGACATTTTTCTCAATGGACTTAAGCGCGATTTCCCTAATGATATCGTACTCGCCAACGATCGCCTTCGTGAGCCCGTCCTCGGTCCATCGCGGGTCTCGAAACAAATGCCTTCCGGCATTTGAAACGCACCAGGGCATGTGTAGCCACACGTTACGCACATCAAGATTTTGGACGACTGTGCGAAGGCCTGACGCATGATCGATGTCTGAATGGGTTAGCAGCACATGCGATATCGGTTGGCCCGAAAAATACCTCTGCACGTGCCGGACGATCGTTTCGCCGGTTTCCGCGTTGCCGCCGTCTACAATCATCAACTGATATGAGTTGATGTCACCGTAACGGGCGATTATAGCATCACCTGGTCTACAACCATCGCCTACCGCTAAAAATTCAACTTCGCACTTCAATATCGTTACTCCGAGTTATATTACGTCGAAATCTTGACTGAATCGGTGCGCGAACACACGCGACAGTGATGGAGTGCGCGCACTTGGTGATTGGCGTGCGGCTCCCGATGCTACGCGAGCAGTTCACCTGCTTTCGCCGCCGCGATGAATGCCTGAACGCCCGAGCCGAACGACGGATGCTTGTAGAACTTCTCGATCGCGACGATAGCCGATAACAGGACGCTTAGGTAGAGCAACATCCGCGCCGAATTCATTTCTTGCCCTTTCGCGCTTGACTAAGCGAATCAAAGCCGCTGCGGTCCAAATAGGTGTCGAGTTTCATGTCGGACCGCACGCCAGGCGCAAAGCCGTCACCGTATATTTGACGCAGCGTCCCGACACGGGTAGCGCCGTTTTTGGCACGGATACGGCCGTCTTCGTCGCGGCTCCGGCCATCAAGTCCACTCATTGGTTCTAATCTCCTAAGGCAGCAAGGGCATTTTGGCCTATTATACGAAATACTCGAAATGGACGCAATACTCGAAATGGTCGAAATGGACGAAAGGTTTTCGGGTATATTGCCGTTTACTTAATAGGGAGACCCTACTTGCCTGCCTGGGAGAGCCACCATGCTACAAATGTCTGAGGACCTCAAGCCGTTCGAGGCCGGTGAAAACGAGCAGGTCGCCATAGACAAACTGAACCAGGCGCTCGCGCAGGCTGCCGCGACAAGCCGGCCATACCTTGTAGGATCGGATGGCGAACGGATAGTGCTACCGGAGCCACTATTTCGTATGCTTCGCGAAGCCGCTATACGTTTGAGCCGCAAAGAGCGCATCGTTATCGCGCCCGTCGATAAAGAGATATCAACCCAGGAAGCCTCAGATTTGCTTGGTGTGTCGCGACCGTACTTGGTGAAGCTGTTAGACGAAGGCGAGATTGAATACGTTAAGACGGGGCGCTACCGGCGCCTGCGCTACGGTGATGTCATCGCGTACCGTGACCGTCGCAATCTCGAGCGCAATGAAAGACTGGCACGGTTCATCAAGGCTAGGCATGCAACTGACGACGCGGAGATTTCGTAAGAGCGGCGACTACCGCCAACGAGCCAGTGTTCACATCATTTCCTGTCCTTTTGGACGCAAGCTCCCTAGCATGCGATGGCGTTTGTGAATTACTACTGACCGCCGCTGACAGGAATCTCTATCGCCCGCTCTGGACGGCACATATATTAGAGAATATTGAGCCATCGGATAACAACCGTACGGTCGATTCGGTCCGCGTAGGTGAAGTTTTTCCCGAGGCTTGCGTGGAGGGATACGATTCCATAGCTGAAGGCCTCACTTGCAACGAGTCGATCCGCCTGGAGCTTGCAGCCGCTATCGTAGGTCACGCGCAATTGATTGTAACGACGCGCTGCGAAGATTTTCCCGACGCGGTCATGCAAAAACTGCACATCGACTTGCGTACGCCCGATGAGTTTTTAATGGACCTGTTGGATCGTTATCCACAAGATATATCGGCATGCTTACGGTTCATATCGAATCAAACGCGCGAAGCAGGGCAGCCGCCGAAACTGTCTGTTTACCATTTGTTACAGAAAATTGGTAGCACGGCACCAAAATTTGCCGCCGCGGCGCTCTTGCAATTTGAGATTTCCTGACAATTAACCGTGGAAGTTCCAGATCTAGCGAACCATGCTCGATGAACAACACACTACGCCTCGCACAAGCGCTACGCACAATGCGCGTAGCGGCGTCCGCCAAATTGTTTCATACACTAATAGCAAGTCAAGCCGCCATCGTAGGCAAGATCCACAGCATTTAGCGAAGTTGCCGTTGTGGACTCAAACGTAGAACCCACCGTGGTAGGGCTCCCCGATGATTTCGAGCTCACTCGAGAACAGGCGGCCGCACTGGCGATCGATGATACCGTAGCAGCAATTTCGTTGCGGCACGGCTTGTTTGAGGCGCTTGCCCGATTTAGCGCGGCCCGCGATGCTGCTAGCGAACGCGGTGACGGAATCGCGGCGAACGCGTATCAATTGTTGCTTGCCGTTTCGGGAATGGCACTTTCCGATGAGCCGCGGGCGCCATTCGGTCGGTACATGGCTGGCCATCTTGAAGACGGAACTCCGTGGCACACGCCGTTGCCGGCGGATCTACGAGATGGGCACGTACACGCGCTTACGCACATGCTCGAGGCTACCACAACTCCGATTCTTCGCGCACGTATCGCTGACATACTGTGGCACAGGGTGCCCCGCCGTAATCCGCAGCATGCCCGTGAAGCGATACGCAATTACCTCGATGTCGCGGACGCAACATTTACGCCGGAGCACTGGGTCGATTCAGACCAGCATTTTTCACGTGCGGTTCGCCTAGCACGGCAGCTTGGCGTCGAGAGCCCGGAATTTCGCGACGTTATGGCAACGGCATGGCGGTTCTTAGAGCGCTTGCGCGATAACGATCCGCTCTACTACACGGAACGGATTGTTTCGCGCCTGCTAGATGCGTTTTCTGCGGAACAATCCGTCACACTTTTCGATCGTATGATATCAATCGCGGAAGGTGCTCAGGCGTCTGCCGACTTTGAACGCGCGCGCACATACTACGATGTAGCAATCCGTCTTGCGCAGCGGCTACAGCGCGAGGACGTGCGCGCCCTTCGCATTACGCGAGCTGAAACATTCGTAACACAAGCCCTTGCGGCGCCAAATGAAACGCATAGAGCGCTTTTTCTGCGGATTGCGCGCCAAGAGCTTCTTAACAGCGGCGCAGCTCGAGAGCGCTTAACTGAAGTCGCGCGATTACTGGATGAAGCACAGACGCTGTCAGTGAGCGAGATGACTGCCATTGGCACGTCGTTCAGCGCGGGCGCGGTTCCCGACCACGTCCGAGCATTACTTACGGATCGCGAGCCCATTGAGGCGTTATGGCTTCTCGCAGGTTTACCATTATTACTGAAACAAGATGACGCGCGACAAAGCGCTGAACGATCAGTGGCGCGTCACACGTTTGCTTACGGTTTCAGGCGTCGCCATGTCAGTCGAGATGGACGCGAACAAGGACGAACTCCGGGTGCAATTGGTTCGGGCGAATCTGAGGGAGAGGCAGTGGTTCGCGGCGCAATGCGCGAGCACGCCGCTCGAAGCCGGATCTATGCAACCGTTGCAGGCATCGAACCAGCGCGGCACGAGCTGTTACTTTCCCACGACTATACGCTTACTGAAATCTACGACGCATTGCGAAGCAGACCGCTGATTCCCCAAGGCCACCTGCTGCTTTGGGCAAAGGGCATCTACGCGGGGCTCGTAGGCGAGTTCGATGTCGCCGTGCATGTATTGGCACCGCAGCTCGAGAATGCACTTCGTGAAATCCTTCGTCGGCGGGGCGAAATCGTCTATACCACGCGCGACGGTGTTCAAAGTCTCATGTCGATCGAAAATGTGCTCAATCATCCGCTAATGGTGCAGATCTGCGGAGATGACCATATTTTCGCGTTGGAGACGGTTCTTTCTGAACGATTGGGCGCTAACGTTCGTAATGATGTCGCACACGGTATCGTAAATGATATCTCATCGAATTCACCGGATACTGTGTACCTATGGTGGCTCGCCCTTCGCTTGCTGCGCGCGTACGGCGCTGATCCGCTTGCTCCAGCAGAAACGTGATGATCCGTTTCTTGAACGGGCAGCCTTTTTGTCGGCAACGCTAGTGAAAGCGGCGGCTTTTTTTAGAAGGAGTCTCAAACGGGCCGGGCGCCGGTGGGTAGTAAGGCACCCGGAAGATCCAGGCTATTAACCTAAGCAGGCGTTCTCTCATATCCGTTATGACTACAGGCAACGGCTTACGGATGCGCGCGGCGGCCCGCAGGTCGATTGCGTGGCCAACGTCGCATTTCAATAAGTAGAACTTTAAGTAGAACTCGACCGTCGCGCAATAAAAAAGCCGCGTAAACACGCAGCTTTAATGGTAGCGCCAACGGGAATCGAACCCGTTCTCCGCACTGCCGGCTGATGCGGTCTCTACGGTTTTTCGCCGATTTTCGGCGATTTAGGCGATTTTCGACTGCGGATTGATGCAGCCTGATGCAACTGTTAAGTAGACATTTTAGTAGACACCGGCCACTTGGTTGCCCGCCGCTCGTTCGTTTCGACCTTCCAGCACCGGATCGCACATCGGCGTTCCCCGTGAGCATCGTAGAAGTGCGAATCCCGATGCGTGTCATCACAGCGCTAATGCAATCGTTCCGGCGGCGTGCTGTGGGACAGTTTTCCGCAGACGCCGCCCTGAGGCACTGTCTCAAGCGCTAGTCTTCTTGCTTCCCGCGAGCCGAGTCTTCTTCGTTCACGTGAGCCGAGTTTTCTTTGTCCGCGTGAGCCGAATCGCTCGCAGCGCTGTTTTTTAAGAATTCGTCCCGCAACCGCTGAGACTCGTTGAGCGCCGCTATGGCTCCGTCTAACGACCGTTGGAACTCTTTGTACGCCGGGGCCCACTCCTCGCGTATGCGACGTTCGAGGCCGCCAGGGAGTGCGTTACGCGTTTCAATTGCCAGTTTCCGGCATACTTCGAAGTTCTCAACGATTAAAGCAACTAACTCATCTTTACTCGCAGTAAAGCCTTGAAGACTCTCAACTACTCGGGTGAGCGTTCGTGCGATGTTGTCGAAAAAGATCCTTGTACGGAGTGCAAGTCTTGCTCTTAGCTTGTATTCCTGCGGATCATATTCGGCCGGCGTTAGCTCCTCGACGGTCTTCACGAAGTCAGCGCATTTGTCCGCTAACTCCTTGGCGAGGTCTTCAACCTTGTCGGTTGCGTTAATCTCCATAAGGTGCCGCTCGACGACGACCTTTAACGGCATTGGCTGTGCCTTGAGGGTCCCATGGGATATGCTTGACTCGACCAACGATATTCCCGAGTCAACCACGTTTAGAGACGCGGTCACGTCGCTGCGAAGGGTCTTCGATCGCTCGAGGTGGAGCTCAACATTGCGGTTAAGTAGTTTTAGCGCAGCGTCGATTGCGGGCAAAATACCGACGTAAGCCTTTCTAGTGGCCTGAAGTAACTTATACTCGTCCGACTTAAACACTTTGTCCAAGGCTTCCACGTCGCTTTCAATAGCGTCGACGTATCGCTCGAGATTTTTGATCGCTACAGCTACGCGTGGATCCGATGAGGGGTCCTCCGTCGTCGCCGCGGTTCCAGCTGAATCTTCGATGTCCTCGAGCAACGAATCGACTTGACGTCGTTTGCGCGCGTTTTGTTTCCGGGTTACGACGAGCCAAGTGAAGCCGGAACCCACGGCAGCACCCACTATTGCCTTCACCGCAGCATCACCCAGCGGTCCAAGTCGTGATATAAGATCTATCAGCTCGTTAACTAAGTGATTCACGTCCGTATTGTCGCGTGCGATTTGGCGCGCACTGGAGGTAACCAATGCACGAAGATTGCGAAAGGTGTCTCGGACCTTAAGCTTGATGAGCTATTGCGTGTCGCCATCGTTAGCGTCGCCATTCTGCTCATCTGCATAGGCCCAGTACCCCCTAGCTGCGCCCTAAAAGCCGGCCCTTAGTTAGAGTACCTCATCTATAACTTAAGTAGACACCAAGCGCTCCCCCGCCGCGCTTCGTAAGCGCCCTTGGCGGTCGCGGATGTTAGCGCGGCTAGCGGGTTGATGACCTCAACTTTCGCAGCTGTGCTGCGTCAATGGCGATATCGCAAATATCTCGTTAACCGGCCCCGTTCGGTCGACGCGTCGCGTTCCTGGTGAATGCGACAGCATGACGCAGCAACGCCGAGTCCGTCTAATGTTCTGCAGTGCTGCTGGCCGTCGTATGGTTATGGTCACTTACTATTCGTGTGAACTCTGGAGCTGATCCGGTTTCGTGGAGAGTTGCAGGTTGGACATCAAGCCGCCTGACTCATGCGTCGCTCGAACTCCATCGGCGAAATATTGCCGATCGCCGTATGGCGGCGATGCGGGTTGTACCAGCCTTCGATAAACTCGAAAACCGCGAGCGCCGCTGCGGCTGATTTTTGAAGCGATGCCTGACGAGTAGTTCGCACTCGAGCGTCGCGTTGAAACTCTCGCACATCGCGTTGTCGTAGCAATCACCAACCGATTCCATCGAAGGCCGAACGTTGGCTTGTTCGCAATGTTTTCCAAAGGCAATAGACGTGTACTGACAGCCTTGATCGGAGTGATGGATAATGTTCTTCGGTCGTCGTCGGTACAGCGCCATGTTCAACGCGTCGAGAACAAGCTCTGTGCGCAGGTGATTGGCCATTGCCCAACCAACGACGCCTCGGCTGTAAACGTCGAGCACGACCGCAAGGAAAAGAAAACCACTCCAGGTTGGGACGTACGTGATATCGGCAACCCACAGTTGGTCTGGTGCGCTTGCCGTGAAGTTGCGATCGACCAGATCCGGCGCCGGTCGAGCGTCGCGATTCCGAATAGTCGTTTTGAAGCCTTTTCGCCTTGTGGCGCCGTGAATTTTGCGTTCGCGCATCAGCCGTGCAACGCGCTTGTCGCTCACGCGCAATCCTTCATCGCGTAGATCGGCTTGCAGCCGCGGACGTCCATACGTACAACGCGACAGCCGATGCAGCGTTTCGATGCGATCGGCGAGCAGCATATCGGCTTGACGACCTTGCGACGGCGCCCGCTTGAGCCACGCGTAGTACCCGCTGACCGAGACGTTCAACACCCGGCACTGCGTAGCGACCTTCCATTCAGCTCGGTTGGCCTTTACGAATTCGAAAATTTTGGTGGTATCGAATCGGTCTCGCGTGCGAACCAAGCTGCGGCTTTTTTTAGAATATCGCGTTCGATTTCAAGTTCTCGAACTTTCTTACGCAGCTTTGTGACCTCGGCATTTTCGGATGTGCTCAAGCCATCGCTGCGGCGACCCGTATCGATATCATCCTGTTTTGAGCCAGTTGGTGACGTTTGTCGCGAAATCTTGTATTCTCGAGCGATCGCATTGGCGGTCCTGCCGGAGCGAATCAACTCAAGAACGCTAGCCCGGAATTCCGGGGGATATGAACGCTGCTTGGCCATGGTGGAACCTTTTCTCCGCAAAGCGGAAAGACTCCACGAAACCGGATCAGCTCCAATTTGTCGATGGTCGGGTGTACGTACCCGTCGCATTCGCCGCGCATGCGATGGGCGCTATCATCACGTATGATGCGCGAATGAACAGCCTTGCGGTCAATGGAAGCGCACGTTCGAACCGCGACTCTAGTGTCGATGCCGCTCCCACCCCGAAGGCTGCACCGAGACCAGATCAAGACGAACGCAGCAGGTTCTTTGCTGCTACAGCCAGCTATCCAAGCACGGGTGGCGCATACGTTTACTATCCATATTATGGTTCGTACGGGTCACCCGTCGGTGGATGGAACGGCGTGACCCTCATCGCACCAGCAGCTGGCAACGGTTTCGGAACAATCTGCGCGCCAAGTGTTATCTATCACGTCGGCTTCCAGCACTTCTATCCCATCAATCCCTGCATCGGAACCTTTGGAATTAGCGGGCTATATCTAACCGGAGATCCGCTACACCCCATTGGCCAATTCGGCCCTGCAGGTATAATAATGCCGATCGTTTTTCCGTATCATCCGTTCAGGCGCTTTCACTTCGGACCGCATTAAGACTTTATTGAGCGCGCAGCGCAGGTCAGTGAAACCTCTAGAACATCGCATTTGTGGCGAGAATGAGGCCAAAGAAGCCGAAGTCGACCGCCGGATGCGAGCACGGCGACGATTTCGCAGAGATCTGCGGTGAAGAGTTTGAAGCCTGGTCCTCCGCTCGTTGCGCCGTGACCAAACCGTGACCATGAGCGCGATTTAAACGCAAAAACGCCCAAGAAATCGGGCGTTTTGAAGGTTGGCGGGAAAGTGTAGGAACGACTTGGTTCATCCCGCTACATCCCGGCTTTTCGCGGAAGGTCATATGGCGTAAGGCTTTTTGCGCGAACATCGTCCCGGCTCATCCCGGCAAAACCCGGCTCATTTCACAAAGTCCGGGATCAATCGGGGATCAAAGGTCAGTCCCGGCAGGCAGCGAGCAAGCAGGCTGCGGAATAGATACCGCATGGGTGAACCGCAACGGTGGTTGTGCACGGTCGCACTGTACGGCATCGTGCCGCGGATTTGGCGCGCGATTGAAATTGACTCCGACATATCGCTTCACGACTTTAATTTGGTGATACAGGCTGCGTTCGGTTGGGAGTTCCCCGCGGGCGACTATGATTTCTACATCGGTGATAAGCATTTCAAAGAACGTAACCTGTACGATAGTGACGACGAAGACCGCAAACGCCCCGAGCCGATTCCGCTATATCCGTTGTTAGAGGGCCTACCTGGACAGCGTTTTAGGTATGTGCGAACTGACGAGGCATCGTGGGAATACACGATTGAATTAAGCGCGATCATAGGCGGTTACGGCTCCAGCGCGCGGTGCGCCGATGGTGAGGGCGCTATGCCCACAGACGAGTTCGGCGGCAATTCAGAATACGGACGTTTTTTGATCGGTCAGCAAGATGCGTCCGCTTCGTTACGAGATTGGTACAAAGAGTGGGCGGACGAAGCAAAAGATTCGCCCGTTTGGTTTAATTCCTTTGATTTGTCTGCCGCCAACGAACTGTTACTTAACTTGGGTGAGTTTGAGTTTATATAAGGTGAACATATGCGCGCCGTTTTGATCATCGCACTTTTACTTTTCGCCTTCGTCTGCGCGTTCGACGCTGCTCGTGCCGCTTATGCATGGTATCAATACTCGACGCCTTGCGCGCCGACCGGCGTAGCAGTAACCGCAAGTGAAATTGCGATTATTTGTCACGGCGATGAGCACGTTTACATAAAGCAACGATAGCCACGGCCCGTGCTAGGCTTACCCTCCAGGTGCCGCGAAGGACAGGAGAAATTGCGGTCTGCCGTCTTTCGGCTGGCCGTTTTCGGCGTAGGTCCAAGGGTGGGGTTTCACAATGAGGAAGCAACGCAAGCGCTCAATTCGCAGCAAAATGGCGGGGATGTCACAGCCAAGCGGATCGGTAAAAGTGGTCCCGATCGCAGCGGCGCATGGACACAAAAACGTACTTTACTACGGGGACAACCTCGATGTTCTGCGCCGCTACCTTGACGACGAATCCGTAGACCTAATTTATCTTGATCCACCTTTCAACAGTAATGCGGATTATAACGTGCTTTTCCACGAGCACGGCGGCGCCAAAGCCGCGGCGCAAATTAAGGCGTTTGAGGATACGTGGGAATGGAACATCGACGCGGCGCGCGCATATGAAGAAGCGGTCGAAGGCGGCGGACAAGTTTCAATAACGCTGCAAGCGTTACGTCAAATGCTCGGCGAAACCGACATGATGGCGTACCTAGCGATGATGGCGCCGCGCATTGTAGAACTTCATCGAGTGCTTAAGCCAACTGGTAGCCTTTACTTGCATTGTGACCCAACCGCAAGCCACTATTTAAAGATTCTCATGGATGCTGTTTTTGGGCCCGATCAATTCATCAGTGAAATAATTTGGAAGCGATACGGCGCACATAGCAATTCGATGCGATATGGCGCTGTTCATGACGTTATCCTGTTTTACGGGAAGACGCAAAACGTAGTCTTTAATCGCCAATTCGAGCCCTACGATGCGGAATACGTTGAGCAGCGATTTCGATTCAAAGACCCTGACGGTCGCCGATGGGCTGAACAGAACTTGAATAACCCCGCACCCCGCCCCAACTTGATGTATCCATTCAAGGCAAAGAACGGTATAACATACGCATCGCCGACTAATGGATGGAAATACACAAGGGAACGGATGACGGCGCTTGACGAGGCTGGACGGCTGCATTATCCGCAAAAAGCCGATGGGCGGTTGCGTTTAAAAAACTACTTAGACGAACTTCCCGGCGTTCCAACTTCGGATGTGTGGACCGATCTTGGAATGATAGGCAGTAGCAGCGCAGAACGCCTTGGATACCCAACGCAAAAACCAGAGGCGTTGCTGGATCGCATTATTGAATCAAGCAGTAACCCTGGCGATGTGATCCTCGATCCCTTCTGCGGCTGCGGAACGACAATAGCTGCGGCGCAGAGGCTTGGACGTCGATGGATTGGGATAGACATAACGCACCTAGCGATCGGCCTAATTAAGCATCGCCTCCGCGATCAGTTCGGCGATGCAATTGCACCAACGTACGACGTGATCGGCGAGCCCGTATCATTGCCCGACGCCGCTCGGCTTGCAGCGGACGATCCATTTCAATTCCAGGCGTGGGCGCTCGGTCTGGTAGGTGCACGGCAGCACCAAAGTAAGAGCGCAACAAAAGGTGCCGATCGTGGCATTGACGGCAACCTTTATTTTCATGACGATCCGCAAGCCAAAACCAAGCGCATTATTTTGTCCGTGAAAGCAGGGCAGAATGTTAATCCGGCAATGGTTCGCGATCTTGCGGGAACGGTAACGCGCGAAAAGGCGGACATCGGCGTGCTTATCACCATGGCTAAACCAACCGCACCGATGCTGAAAGAGGCAGCGTCAGCGGGGTTTTACGTTTCGCCGATGGGTGGGAAGCACCCAAAGGTTCAGATTCTGACCATCGAGGATTTGCTCGATGGAAAAGGCATCGATTACCCGAGTCAATTTCAGCGAGTGAATAGGACGTTTAAGCGTGCGAAGCGCGTTTCAATGCTGGTGCATCAAACGTCGCTGCTTGATCACAGGCATGATGAATTTCCCATCGCCGCTGCGCCTCGCTTCCGCGAGGATCAAGAAGCCGGCGACGAGGACGCATAGCGGCTAGTTTGGGCGATAAGCCCACGTGATATAGTCGGCCGCAGCATCATCCCATGCCACGGCGGACACGTAGCCCATAACCTCGCCTTCGTCGCTGTACGTGCGCGTGAGTAATTCGTTTAAGAGTTCGGTCATGCTGTGGATAGTGCCCCGTTTGTCGCGCGAGCGGACATCGAAAAATACCGCACTTTGGACGGGGTTCGGAGTGCGAAGCCATCATCGCCCGTAACGCACGAAATACCCGGTGCTCGTGGGGCCGCGTTCCAAGCCACGCCGAAATTTGCGGGCCAAAATGGCGACGAGAAAACCGTAAGGCAAAGAACAGCAACTCTAGCGCCAGGTCCGTGCGCCGTGATGCGCGTTACTGGGTCGCTGCGCCCTACCCCGTGCCTGCGCAATTCATTCACGCGCGCGTAAGACTCGAAACCGTCACGCCTGCAGTTCGCTGGTGATCGTAGCCACACTCTGCACATTTGTGTTACGCGGCGCTCTGCAAGCCTCGCTCCAGAACGCGACTGACTTGCATCGCGTTCCACAACTTGCCGCGGCGCGTCACTTGTCCTTCGGCGTTGAGCCTATCAGCGATCGCAGTTAGTGTCATTCCGGCTTGCCGAAGCGTAGTAACGTAATCATTTAGGTCAGCGTAAGCCGCATCTGCGTTCCGTCGATGCGCTGCGCCTGCGTTCTTTGCGCCTTTGCGGCGCGCTAGAGCATCGAGATTGCGGCACTGCGATAGTTTGCCGCCGAGGCGTCCACCGCGGCGCTTGTACGCCGCTAGAGCGGCTTTTGTACGTTCACTGATCATCTTCGCTTCGTGCTCTGCGACGGCAGCCAGGATTTGGATCGTCAGCCGGTTAGCGTTCGGATTATCACAGGCGACAAACTCAACGCCACTCTGATGCAGCATCGACGTAACGTGCACCGATCGGACGAGGCGATCCAGTTTGGCGACTAGCAGCGTTGCGCGTGCGCGTCGTGCGTGCGCGATCGCCTTCCGCAGTTCGGGGCGGTTGTCTAGGTCGTCACGCTTCGCGGTTTCCACCTCGCAGTATTCGGCCAGCACCGTTCCGCCGTGCGCAATGACGTACGCGGCAACCGCGGCGCGCTGCGCCTCTAAGCCTAATCCCGATGCGCCTTGCCGTGCCGTCGATACGCGGCTGTACGTGATAAATCGCGGTTTCACACTATCTTGAGCGGACGTCGAAGGTTTTGTGAACTCGTCCATTCTGCTTTCCCCTTGCGTGATTGGTGCGGTAATTGACGCGATCGATGCGCTGTCAGCAACCCGCCACGCGCTGTGCGCGCGTGCGCATCGAGATTCTGCCCGAGGTTTTATTTAAACGTACCGCGCGTGTCAAATCGCCTGATGTCACCTGCGGGCGGTATTCGGATGGGGAACTCGTAACGCACGAAATTGCGATGAGCCGCTTGTAAACCGAAATCGGTGGTACTCGCTTCCGCTGCCCCTATCTTTTCCGGTAGTAGGCCAATCGCTGAAGTGGCCTCGTGAGGAGAGATGCGACCATGGCAAAGCGAGTTATCAAAACGCGATCCGCTGCGGTGATGCGGACGCTAGGAGCACTGCGCGTGCTTGCGGACGAAAATGGCACTGTTAAGGATCGCCGGCAAGAGGAGATTGCCGATATAGTTGGCGCTTGTTGCGCGCAAACGAATCGTGCGATCGCGTGGCTTGAGGAGAACGGTGCGATAAAGATAATTCGCGAGCGCGGACGGCTGCTAACGTACGTCGTGGTGGAAGGGCGATGAGCAAAGAAAAAAGCCCCGACGCCACATCGGGACCTTTTCAATCACACAACGCGGATGATAGCACGACACGATCTGCGGATGCAATACCGCATTTTACGCGCGAGCAACTTCTGCAAATGGGATCGAACCATCATGCCGTCCGCGCTCTATTGCGCTACGCCACAGACCTAAAAGCGCCGGAACGGCGCGCGCTGGAGGCATTTTTGCAGGGCGCTACGTGGTCGACGTACACCGACTGCTACCAAAGCGTAGCGACAATCGCGGAAAGGCTAGGAACATCGGATCGTACCGTCCAGCGGCAACAGAAGCGGCTTTCGGCGAAAGGTTACATCACGATTGAGCGCCGCAGCGGTCGAACGAACAACGTAGCCGTAACGCTTGAAAAGTTCATCGAACTTTCGGAACGTGCAACGCAAGCGGCAACCCAGAAAAAGGCCGCGACGTGTCACGGTAGGGGTGACAAATTGTCGGGAGTGCGTGACAAACTGTCGCCCCAGGGGCGACAAATTGACGGGGAAGGGGTGACAAAATGTCACCCAACCGTATCCCTTACCACGTTCACTACCGAAGTTGCTCATGATGTCTCGCTACCTGCGCGTGCGCGCGAGGACGATAAAGCCTACGAAGGGACGATAGAAAACCGACGTTCGCCGGAAACACGGAGCGAAGCGAGCGCCAATCCCGTCGTCCCAGCCGTGAGCGAGAGTGATCCGCGCGCAGACCTCTTGACGCAATCGAAGGCGCCGATCCCGCCGTTTTGGGCCGACGAGCAAAGAGCGACCGTCGAAGGAGCGACATCGCTGGAAGCATCACGCACGCCGCAAAAATTTTCGCGCGCCGACGCGGACGCACGCAAGCCGGAACACACTTGCAAGAATTGCGGCACCACGTGGAAGGCTTGGAACGCCGATGACCTTTGCCCGCAGATGTGCCGTCCGTTGCGGAACCTAGAGGGCAAGCGACAGCGCATCATGACAGCGCGACAACGTTGAAACGTAAGATTTGCCGTCAGACCTCATGACGTTTCGATTATATATATCCCGTGCTCGCCCTATCTTCCCCGTTGTAACACCGAGCGTTCACGGCTGCGTGCTACCAGACGCCTGAGAAACGTCTGCCTGTATGACTGCCGATCGTCGCGGGATTCCGGTCCTTCGGCGATCGGCAGACGGCTACGACCGAGAGGAAACAATGCAAAAATTACAACCGACGCGGAAGCAATACGACGGCGCAAATGTGCGCCGACGCGAGAGCGATTTGCCCGAAGACTCATGCGAACATAAGTCTTCGCAGGGTTCACTGTTCAAATCGAAGTTTTGTCCGAATTGCGGCGCGCAAATATGGAAACGCGCAGACGAAGATGACAACGCGCAAGAGGAACGTGCCGCTTTTCATTCATCCGTGCGCGCCGGTCTGAGCGGCAGAAAGAAGGCGTAACATATCATGGCTTACCACATCGATCGCGTTCAACCAGGGAAGTTTTACCAAGCCGTCTTCGCGGGCGGATGGACCGATGCGCAAACCGGCATACACGTGCCGGGGCCGATCGTTGAAACTGATCCCTGCACGCGCAAGCCGGTGCGCATCGCATATATGCCGCCGCCTGTACAGATTCCGCACCGACGCACGATCCAGCGCATCGACGATCGCGGCAAACTCATCACGGAAGAAGTTGCGATGGACTACAGCACCGGTGAGCATCCAAGTGTGCTCGACGGCCTACATCTCGCGCTCCAATGCGGACAAATCCGCGAAGTTGCCGAGGATGAACTGCGCAGACGCTATCCCGATGCGTTCGCGCAAAAGCGCGATGATTCGCTGCACGATCCGACTCCGAAGGCAGTCAGCATGGCGGAACTGTTGGATCAATTCTACGCGGCAGCGGAACGCTTGAACGAACGTGCTGCCGACGCCGACGCAGCACGCCACGAAGCGGACGCCGCGCTAAGTGGCAAGTCACGTTAAAAGCGAGATTCAGCGGGCGCTCCGGGAGCGCCCCGACCTCGCTGCACGATTCACGGAGAGTAACAGTGCTTGTGATTCTGATTCTCAATGCGGAAGCGAAGCGAACGCGGGCAATTCGAGCGAAAGCATCCAAACCGTATCGACGCCTTAAGCGCATTGAACGCACCTGCGAAGGTTGCGGCGCGACGTTTATGGGCGATGCGTCTATCGCGCATTGGCAACGCTACTGCCCTACGAAGTGCCAACCGCAACGTAAACGCGAATTGACGCGCGAGCGGCAGAAACGCTATCGCGCGGCGCACAAGGCGGCGCGATGAACGAAGACGGGAAAGCGTGCCGTCTGCGAATGTGGCGGGAGCGTGCCAGCATCGACGCGGCCACGATCGCGGCGTTGGTCGATATGCCGCTTATGGAATACTTGCGCTGCGAAAGCGGACAGCATACGATGTGGCTCGCTGATCGCGAGGCGCTACGCTACCTGTTCGATGACCGCTACGGGATCGGTTTTTTGCTCGGCACGACACATGGCGCGCAATCGATGCGCGAACTCGATGCTATAGATGCTGCGTTTCGGGCGACGTGCTCTCGCTGGCAGATTGCTACTTATGCGCCGTGATCGTACAGCGTCATATCGCGGTCTAACCAAAGCACATGGAACACCGCGCCAACCTTGTAACCGACCATCGGGGCTTTATCCTTGAACCGTACCCTGCCGAACTTTGTCACGTCTTCCGTAACAAACGCCGGTATGCCAGCGCGAATTGCACTGCGATCAATTTCTGTGTAACCGCCAGCCTTATAATTGGTTTGCTTCCACTGCTTCCATGGCGCCTGACTGAGCATCTCTAATTTGTTAAGCAAGGCGACCTTCTCGTCTTTCTCACACGCGCCGATGCAATACTTTCCGTTACGATCCATGTACCGGAAGCAGAACACCGGATGTTGGTCATCCGGTGAAGGTTGGTTCGCTGAGTCCGTTTTGAATCGTCCGGTTTCTTTCTTCGCTTTGAATGTCATTATTCGAGTTGCGTGCGAAAGTACTCCACAAGGTCGTCGTGTGTTATCTCGTCTTGCGCCGCTTCATGCTTTTTCCACGGCGGCTCATCGTGCGTCATGTTGCGGAGTTTCCATGCAGAAAACTGTCCGAACAGACGCCAAACTTCGTCTAAGTGTTCGCGAACGCGATCGTCGAACGCCTCGACCTCGAAACCATCGGGCGCCGGAATCGGCGTTGAGCCGTTGTCTTTATACTCGCGCCAGACAGACGGAACCACAGGGCCGTGTTGCCACGCATAGAGGCGCTCGTCGAAAAGCGGTTCGCGAAACGCAGCCAGAAAGAAACCCTGCGCGTAGTAGAGCAACTTTTGCAACTTTAGATTAGTGATGTCGCGATCGTCCTCATCCTGCAACGTGAGAAAATAGCGTGCGACATCGTGAGCAGACAGCATTGGAACCCCCTTTCCAGCAGCATCACAAAGCGGGCCGCCGTCGATGGCGGCCACGAGCGTTGTACCCGTCTTGCGGGGTTTCGGTTGCAAGTCCTTCCCGGACGGCGTTTTCGAGCCATACGCGGGGCGCTTCCGATACAGCCGATGTGAAACAGAAAACAACGCAAGCGCACCAGACCAAATCCGCCGTGCTCACGGTTCCCGAGGTCGCAAAAACGCTGCGAATTGGCCGAAACAGCGCATACGAAGCGATCGCGCGCGGGGAGATCCCGGCGATCCGGCTAGGGCGCCGTCTGCTCGTACCGCGCGCCGCGCTTGAAAGTTTCCTATCCGGTAGTAGCGAACGCGCTCGCACCGCTCACTAGGCGAGCGGGGAAAGGACAGCATAACCCTTGAGAGGTTCTATCCGGCAACGGTCGCCGGGATCGTGGTTTCTCAAAGTAGAGTTACCGCGCAAAGCCGATGGCCGACGCCGACAGCACATAGAAACGATCCGCGGCACGAAACGCGATGCCGAAAAGCGGCTCGCGCAACTCGTGCACGAGGTCGATTCGCGCATCTTCGCCGACGCCGGATCGATGACGTTCAATGAACTCGCGGACAAGTTCTTAACAGCGCGCAAGACGCGCGTCACCGCTACGACCTACGCGCTTTATGAACGTCACCTATCGCAGCACATCCGACCGACGATCGGCACGCTACGGATCGACGCGATTCGCCAACAGCACATCGAGGATGTGCTAACCGCGGCGCACGATCACTCGCGCACGAAGCGCAAGGGCAAGCCGCTCGCGGGCGGCACGCTGCGAAATATCCTCGTCACGCTGCGCGCGTGCCTACAGCACGCGGTGCGGAACGATTGGCTAACTCGCAACGTGGCGCAGCGCGTCGAAACACCCTCGCGGGAATCGGTACGCGAGCCAGTGCTGTTCGATGCGGCGAAGGTAAAGCGCGTGCTCACTGCGGCGATCGGCACAGAGATCGAGCCAGTCATCGCATTTGCGATCGCAACCGGCGCACGTCGGGGCGAGATATGCGCGCTTCGCTGGTGCGACGTAGACTTGCAACAAGGACGATACACGATTCGGCGTTCGGCAGCAAACATCGGAAAACAGGTCGTCTACAAGCAGCCCAAGTCTAAACACTCGCGGCGCACGGACGTACTAGCACCGTTCATCGCCGAACTGCTACGGCTGCACCATCGCCAGCAAAAGAAACGCTGGCTCGCGCTAGGCCTCGGGCGGATCGATGATGAGGCGTTCGTCTTCACGCGCGCCGACGCAACCCCGTGGAATCCGAATGAACTCTCCCGGCAATTCTCGCGGCTGGTACGCCGCAAGAAGTTCGGCGCAATTCGGTTTCACGACCTACGACATGGGCACGCCTCGCTCGCCTTTGCAGCGGGCGTACCTCTGCGCACCATCTCCGAATCGCTCGGACATTCGAGCATCGGGATCACATCGAGCATCTACGTGCACTTGCTCGATGAGGGGCGGCGCGAGAAGGCGCAGCGCCTCGATGCCTACCTGCGCGATGCGGTAGGTTCCTAGTCGGGGATCAAACGGGGATCAACGGCTCCCCTGAAAAGCAAAAACGCCGATAAAATCGCGCGTTTTGGGGATGTGGCGGGAAAGTGTAGGAATCGAACCTACCAGCCGAGTTGCCCCGGCCTCAGCGGTTTTGAAGACCGCGCGGGCCACCAGGCCCGTACTCTCCCAAACGAAATACTACGACGAACGGAGAACCACTCCGCCCGTCGTCGTTACAAGATGAATTCTTCCGGTGCCCGATCCGATGCGGTCGCTGTCAAAGTCGCTTTTGACGCCGCCGACGGTCGCATGCATATCTACGGTAGCATTGCTGTCTCGTGCGATCGTTAGGTCGATGCCGCCGGTTGTAACGCGCATGTCGATCGAACGATTGCCGGTGACCGTTCCAAGATTCGCCTGCACGCCGCCGGTGGTCGTTCGCGCCAGCACGTCGCCATTGACTCCGTCGATACGAACTCCGCCCGTTTCATTCGTAATCTTCAACGATGCGCTCGCGGGGACTAGGATCGTGTAGCCAACGCCGCCACCGCTCCAAAAACTGCTGCCGGCTCGATTCACGGTTGTAATGACGACGCCGGAGCTGCGCGGTTCGATGTTAATATCGATATTTTTCAACGCATCTGCACTGTGCGCGCTCTTTACGGCCGTGATATCGACCGCCGGCTTATCCCACGAACGTACGGTGACGCCGCCGACCGAATTGTTAACTTCGACGGTCGGTGCGGCGCCCACGTCGACGCTGCGATGGATCGTTTCCCGGGCGTCGGTAAAGCCGCAGGCCGGCAGAGCGGCAATCGCGGCCGCGCAGACAAGAATAGAAATACTGAGACGCATCATATTCATCGTTACCGTGAGGGCGTTCGCGATGTTTCCGGGTGCCCGCCTGCTTGTGCGCAACCCCGGCCGTCAATAGCGCATTCCTGAGCTTCGGAGGTCCGGTTTTCATGGCAAGGATTTTGATGCAGACCACTATCCCGTACAGTGAGGATGACTGGCACATCGGTCGCTTTTCGCTGCTGCGCGATCATCTGGCGCGCGAGCACGACGTCGTCGCGCGTAATCGCGAAGACGGCCCGGACGGGCTCGACCCGGTTCTTGCCGACCTGCCGAACAGCGATTTCGATCAGCTCTGGCTCTTCGCCGTAGATACCGGTGACGGATTGCATTCGGAGGAATGTCGCGCCATATCAACGTTTCGCGAGCGCGGCGGCGGCTTGATGGTCACGCGCGATCACATGGATCTGGGGTGCTCGGTTTGCAATCTGGGTGGAGTAGGCGCCGCCCATCACTTTCACAGCAAAAACATCGACGCGGAAATCGCCCGCTCGGGCCGCGACGATCGCGATACGGTCGCCATCGATTGGCCGAACTTTCATTCCGGATCGAACGGTGACGTTCAACAAATCGAGATAGTGCCGCCGGTTCACTTTCTCTTGCAGCGCACTGACGGCACCCCGCTTCGGTATTTTCCGGCGCATCCGCACGAAGGCGCGGTAAGCGCGCCGCCGGACGATCCTACTGCGCGCGTTATCGCTCGCGGAACGAGCACGGTAACGGGCCGCAAATTCAATCTGAGCGTAGCGTTCGATTCACGAGGGCCCGAAGGGAACGCGCTCGCAGAGTCGACGTTTCACCACTTCGTCGATTACAACTGGGACACGCGCATGGGGTGCCCGAGTTTTCTTTCCGAACCGCCCAGCGACCGCATCCGAAATCATCCGGAGTTGCTGGATGACATTAAAACTTACTGCGGCAATCTGGCGGAGTGGCTTACCGCACGTGTCCCGGCACAGTAAAGGCAAACAGCAAAAAAGTTGAGGCCCGGCGTTATTGCCGGGCCTCCTTTTCTATTAGTTGCAGCCGTTCGTCGTCTTTAGGACATATCCGTCGTTTGCAGCAATTGGAAGCGGGTTATGAACGGTTCTGCCCTCGAGGTCCACGTACGTATGCCCAGTCGGGAGGTGCGCGGATTGCGTACCTGAACCGCCGCCATTAACAGCGACAAATGCGTTCGCAAATTTTCTGTACAAAAGCGCGCCGCCGCCGCTGTAGTACTCACCGCACGGTGCACCCACGTTCATTCCGTATTCCGACCGCCATACTTCTATACCGTAGCCGGAATGATTCGAGATAAACGCTGCGGCTGCTTGCTCGTTACCGAGCAAATACGTCGCGACGGAATAATCGCGCTGCGCGGCGCCCATCGTAATCGCGCCCCAATCCTGATTGATCAGCATCGCAACGCCATGCTGCTGGCCATAACGCATCCAATTTGCCTTGGCGGTGACCTTCGAAACCGGAATTTGGTAACGCCCGTAGGCGGTGAAGCCGGTTTCATCCATCACGGCGTCGACGTTTTGCAGCAGCGTTTCTTCGTTCGTGCTCAATACCGAACCCGGATGGTTCACGATAAGCCTCATGCCCGGGAAATATGTGCGAAGCGTCGAGTGCGCCGCCTTGACCCAGTTGACCATATCGCTGTCGTACCTAGGATCGTTCGCATTGCTGTACCGGCGCACGAACGTGCTGCCGTTCCAAATACCGCACGGATAATAGGTCGTGCCGCTCATTGCCGGCCAGAACGTTACCTCGTCCGCAGCAAGCGCGTTGTATCCGTGCGATTTGGCATACGGAGCTACAACGTTGCGAATAACGTAATCCGCGGCCGCCGTGTTATGAAAATCGATCGGAACGTTCGGCAAACCTGCAACGTACGCCGGATTGTGCGTCGGCGCATTCGTCGATGTGCTGCACGCGTACAGAATCCACGATGGGTGGTTTGCCTTCCACCATGTCAGCGAATGGCCGATACCGCCCCACGCGCTCGTGCTGGCGTCTGTAATCGAAATGAAATAGTACGACGCCTGTAGACCGGAATTGCTAACGCGCCAGTTCGTTGCCATTCCCGGGCGGACGCCCCATACTGCATTATAGTGATAGCCGTGCTGCTGCGCGGCCGTCGCGCTGATCGTTCCATTCCTTGTTTCGTCAAAGATTTGGAACGTGCCGATCTTGCCATAGGATGAAGGCAAGAACGACGTAACGGGTAGAGAGCTGGGTGTAAGCGCGTTCGTTTGAACGGCGCTTGTTTGTGTTTCTTGCTGCAGCGCTTGCTGCGCGGGTTGGTAGTCGGTTGATGTATCCGAGGCCGGTGTAAAGTGCCCGCCGCCGCCACAAGCTGCTAGTAAGCTCGTGAGAACCAAAGAAGCGGCGAAGCGCACAAATGTGCGAATCGTCATGTGAATTTCGTCCTCCCCAAACGAAAACGTCCGAGCTTCTCGGACGTAATTCGTGACCTTTGTCACCCCCGGAGAATCTCCCCGGTTACATGCGCCGCCCTGGTTGCGGAGCGTACGAGCGTGCGGATGCCCCTACAAAGAAACGTCGCGTAGACGTTTACGGATGGCCCACGCGCCGCGCGCGAATTCGGCGCTCAGAGCGGCCACGATGGCCGCCTTGGTTGCGCCGCTCGCGTGAAGTGCGCGATACCGCTCGTGCAGGCGTTGCGATTCATCCGTGCTCCACGCTTTTCCACGGTTAGGGACGACATGCGGCCGCGGCGCCGGCTCGAGCATCGAGCCGCGCACAATCTTTTGGAGCGCGGGAACGCGGCTGCGAAATGTTTTCTGCGATATTTCAAAGCCCACGAAACGCCGGTTCATGCCGAGCGCAACCGCCGCGGTCGATCCCCCGCCCATGAAAAAATCGCAAACGACATCGCCTTCGTTGCTGCTGTAGGCGATGATTTTTTCCAGCAGTGCTTTAGGCAGTTCATTTTTGTTTTTTGTACGCCCCGGTTTGTACTCGCGGTTGATGATCCATACGTCCTCGCGATCGCGATAATTCAGGGAACCTCCACCGGCGCGGCTCTGATCGAGTGCGAAACGTGACTGCAGATTGAACGTGCGTTTCGTCCCCGGCTTGGCGTAATACAGAATATGGTAGTGGGACGAAACGAACTTCGCCGACGTGTATACGCCAAAGTTATACTTCCAAATAATGTGATTGACTTCGCACAGATCCGTCGCGCGGAGCGCATCGAGCACGTCGTAAAGATTGGTATATCCCGAAACAATATAGATTTGACCGCCGGGACGCAGTACGCGGGCCGCTTGCGCGATCCAGGCGCGGCTGAACGCGTTGTAGCTGCGCCGATCGACTTCGACATATCCGTCGATGACAAAGCGCTCGTCGCGATTGTAATGGCGGTGCAGCCGGTCACCTTCAATACCGTACGGCGGATCGGTGACGATCAGATCGACGCTCGAATCGGACAGGTGATCGAGCGCGCCGCGAATGCAATCCTCATTGTAAAAGACCCGATCTGCGACCATGAGGTAGCTTACGCTGAGCCGGGGACTGTCTCCCGTACGGCGAAGATTTTTGGCGTGGGGGTCGTTCGCGAAGAATCGCATGAAAGCCGTACGCTGCAACGGCTTTTCGAAATTACGCAAGACATCCGTCAGGCCGAAGACATCGGTCCGGCGCTCGACTCGATTGCCCGCGGCCTTTCTGAACTTTACGGCTGGAAATACGTCTCGATCGTCGCCTCCGACGCACCCGGGGGCGAGATGTACCGGCGCGTCATCATCGGCTTTCCGCCCGAAGCCGTCAGAGAACGCCTCGGCGAGCACATCCCACGCGAGGCGGTCCTAGAACTGCTCAAGCCGGAATACGAAGTCGTGCCTCACTGCTTTTATATTCCGGCCGAGCGCGAACAGGTGTGGCAGTACAACATCTACATTCGCGACGGCGTGGGTGTCAGGGCGCGTTCGCATCGCGGCTCGTGGCACGAACACGATTCGCTCACCATGGTGCTTGCGGATCGCGGCGGCGAGATGCTGGGCTACATCTCGGTCGACGGTCCCCTCGACGGACGCGTTCCCTCCCAGGAAACGCTGCGCGAGATGCAGCTCTTCGTGAATCTGCTCGGCCTTGCGCTGGGCAATGCGCGCGGCATCGCTGCGGAAGTCGAACGCCGCGAATTGATCGAGCAAACCTCGCGCGCGCAGAGCGAATTTTTCAGCATCGTCGCTCATGAAGTACGCTCGCCGCTGGCGGCGATTCGCGGCGCCACGGTGTTGCTGGATACGCATTTCGATTCGCTATCGAAAGAACGGCGCGACGAACTGCTCGCCGTACTCAGCACATCGACTGCTCGTCTCTCGGCGATCTTCGAAGATTTCTTGCTGCTCTCGCGCATGGATGCCGGTAAACTCACGCTGCGCCTTGAGGACGTCGATCCGGTTCTCGTCGTGGAAGAATCGGTTGCGCGCATGCAAAGCCAGCACCCCGAACGCGAGTTTCGCACGCTCTATCTTGCGCCGCTGCCGCGCGTGCGCGCCGACGAAGGCCGCGTCGTGCAAGTGCTGGCGAACATGTTGTCCAACGCGGCGAAATACTCGACGCCGAACTCGGTGATCGTCGTTGAGATCAAATCCTACGACGATCGCGTCGCGTTCGCGGTGAAGAACGAAGGCCCCGGCGTGCCGGAGAACGAGCGCCATAAGCTCTTCACGCGTTTTGGGCGCGTCGGTGGAGATAGCGACTCCTCGATTGGGCTGGGCCTCTACATCTGTTCCGAGCTCGTCTCCCTCATGGGCGGCAGCATCGGCTATGAGAGCGAGCCGAACAAAATTACGACTTTTTGGTTCACGCTGCCGCGGGCGAGCGACTGACTCGGTAGCGCGCCGCGCCGGAGTGTGGTAGAACTCCCCAGTGAAGACCCGGCCCGATATCCGCAACGTCGCCATCATCGCCCACGTCGACCACGGCAAGACCACGCTTGTCGACGCCATGCTCAAACAGAGCGGCGTCTTCCGCGAAGGTCAGCACGTCGAGACGCGCGTCATGGATTCCAACCCGCTCGAGCGCGAGCGCGGCATCACGATCCTGGCCAAGAACACCGCCATCCGGCACGGCGCCGTGAAGTTCAACATCGTCGACACGCCGGGGCACGCCGACTTCGGAGGCGAGGTGGAGCGCGTGCTGCAGATGGTGCAGGGCGTGCTGCTGCTGGTCGACGCGGCCGAAGGCGTCATGCCGCAAACCCGTTTCGTGCTGCGTAAAGCGCTGGAACTGGATTTGAAAGCGATCGTCGTGGTCAACAAGATCGATCGCAAAGATGCCCGGCCGACCGAAGTCGTCAACGAAGTCTTCGATCTTTTCATTGAACTAGGCGCGAACGACGAACAGGCCGACTTTCCCGTGGTCTACACCAACGGAAAACTCGGGATTGCGAAGCGCGCGCTCGACGATCCGAGCGAAAACCTCGAACCGCTCTTCAAAGTGATCTGCGATCACGTGCCGGAAGCGCCGGCCGAAGACGGCGGCTTCCAAATGCTCGTCTCCGCCATCGACCACAATAAATATGTGGGCCGCATTGGCATCGGACGCGTCTTCCGCG
>Ga0209810_1000607_pt1 | contig 74343 bp, 72 predicted proteins | sample Coa_R1_7_FD_187159 | JGI IMG/M metagenome (GOLD analysis project Ga0209810, IMG submission 187159) | Surface soil microbial communities from Centralia Pennsylvania, which are recovering from an underground coalmine fire - Coalmine... | ecosystem: Environmental > Terrestrial > Soil > Unclassified...
ACTGCACGACGCGGCCGACGGCGGTGCGGCGCAGCCGCGCCGCGACGGCGGGCGGGAAGAGCGCCGCGGCGTCCGCGCGGGTCAGCCACGCGCCCGCGACGTTCGCGTCCGCGGCCGTCGCGATCGCCGCCTCCCACGCCGCGTCGCCCTCGCTCGTCAGCCGCGCGGCCGCCTCGCCTGCGACCCCCGCGTCGCCGGCGGCGAGGTCGAGGACATCGCGCCAGCGGCGCGCCGCGTCAGCCCGCGAACTTGTAGCCGATACCGAAGACGGTGATGACATACCGCGGCCTGGACGGGTCGTCTTCCATCTTCTTGCGCAGGTTCGCGATGTGCCGGTCGAGCGTGCGGTCGAAGACGTCGCCTTCGGCGGCGACGTGCTCGAGGAGCTGCGCGCGCGTCATCGTCTGGCCCGAATGCCGCACGAGCGCCTCGAGGATGCGGAACTCGGTCGGCGTCAGCGGGACCACTCGCCCGCGCCGGCGGACCTGCGAGGACGGAACGTCGATCTCGAGATCGGGCCGCAGGCCGGCGGTCTCGAAGCCGCGCGTCTCGCCGCACTCGCAGCGCGTCCGCCGGAGCACCGCGCCGACCCGCGCGACCAGCTCGCGCGTGCCGATCGGCTGGGTGAGGCAGTCGTCGGCGCCGAGCTCGAGCGCGACGACGCGGTCGGTCTCCGTCGCCGTTTCGCATACCACGACGATCGGGACGTCACCGAGCGCGCGCAGCGCGCGAAGCACGTCGAGGCCGATGCGCGTGGGCGCGCCCAGCGCGATCAGCACGAGGTTCGGATGCGTCTCGCGCGCCGTGCGCACGGCTTCTTCGCCGTCCCGCGCGTAGTGCACCGAGAAGCCTTCGTCGGAGAGGGCCTGGGCGGCCGGAACCACCTCGCCCGGATCGACGATCACGATGAGAATCCGCGGCGCTGCTGAGAACAGCCGCGCCGCCGGGACGGCGTGGAAGTGGTTCGACGGATCCATTGCGGTTCGCGCCGACGGTGCCCGGGCCGCGAGCGCGACACCGTTCACCGGCCGACGCATCCTTGCGGTACGAGCGAGTGGGTCCATACTAGCAGACGATCACGCTGCTTGTCTGTGACGGCAGTAACGCCGCCGAGCTTCGCCCGGTTGCGCGCTATGCGATTCCTTGACGGATCGCATAGATCGCGACTTGCGTACGCGCCGTGAGCTGCAGCTTCGAGAAGATCCGGCTGATGTGGTTCTTGACCGTCTTCTCGGAAAGGTACAGCCGGTCGCCGATCTCCCGGTTCGAGAGTCCGTTGGCGATCAATCGTACGATCTCGCTCTCCCGCAGCGAAAGCTCGTCTTCGGCCGGCCGCTCGGCGGTGATCCGCCGCAGCAGACCGCCGGCGACGCGCGCGTCGAAATAGTTCTCGCCGCGCGCGACCGTCTTGCAGGCGCGCATCAGCTCGCCCGGCGAGATGTCCTTGACGACGTATCCGTCGATCTTGCAAGCGAGGCAGCGCTGCATCACCTGCGGAACGGCGTGGGATGTCAGCACGATAATCCGCGTCCCGGCGGATGCCTCGCGGCAGGCGGCGATCGTGTCGTCGAACGACGCGTCGCATCCATCCATGTCGATGAGGAGGAGGTCGGGTTGGTGGACCGCGACGCTGGCCTCGTCCAGAGACCGCGCGTCCGAGATCACCTCGATCTCGCGGTCGCCCCCGAGCAGGTGGCAGAGGGCCTTTCCGATGATGGGCTGCGACTCGACGACGATGGTTCGGAAACGGCGAACCCCGGTAGTTGTCATACCTTCTCGCATCCTTCGGCAACGAAGCGAGCCGCTTCCATAAGGAAAAGCGCGCTCGCTGAAGGGGATGGCACCCGACCCAGCCTCATGGTCACACCGCGGTGTGACGTTCGGATGAAGATCGGGCTTCAAATCACGTCACAACTCGGGAAGTTGAGAAGGACGAGCGAGCCTTTTCCTAGGCTTTACGCGCGAAAGACGAGCTGCCCCTCGACGTTCTCCCGATCGTCGAACTTGCGCACCGTCGCTTCGGGCATCGGCGTGAAGTCCCGCAGGCGCACGAAGTCCCGCAACGACGTGCCGGTCGGGGCGGAGTCGACGTTCGCAGCGCCGCGGCGCTCTTCGAGATCGGCGAGACTGACCGTCCGAAAATCGACGCTCCAGCGGCTCGCGCCGGAGACGTTCTTGCACGTCGAGTGCAGCTGTGCCGCCGAGAAGGCGATGACGCTCGCCGGCGGCAGCACGAAGCGCACCTCCGGTTCGAGGTCGAGCGCATCCTGCGCGCGCGGCTGCTTCCGCGTGTCGCTGCCGATCTGCGAGCGCGCCTGCGCGCGCCCTTCGGCGTTCCAGCGGTAGTAGTCGAAATCGCCGGAGCTGTTCCGCACCGGCTGCGACCAATACGCCGGGTGAAACGCCATCGACGCCGACGATTCGTACGGATAGACGGGCATCCAGCGGTTGATCTGCGCCATCGGCGCCGAGTACCACGTGTCGCGATGCGCGTGGTGCGCGTAGGCGACGCCCGAGGTCAGGTATCCGTCGCTCGTCGCGACGCGCAGGCGCGGGACGTCGATGTACGTGTCGTCCGGATCGCACCCCAGCTCGTGCATGATTCCGGCGATGCAGCTCAGCGAGCGCTCGTCGTGGATGAAGGCGTGCTTCAGCGGCGCGAAACGGTCGACGAACGACTCGACGCTCAGCTTGTACTGTGCCGTCCGCGGGTCCATCCCGGCGAACGCGGTCTCGATCATCGCGCGCGCGTGGTCGACGAAGGCGCGCGTCGCCGGCGAGGGCGAGCGAAGGATGATCTGGCCGGCGTACAGCTCGTCCCGCGAGCGGCGGTCGCCGAACGGCGGGTCGATGTGGACGGTATTCATCACAGGGCCTCCACGTGCGCATCGACGCGCATGGCCGCGAGCGACGCCGAGATCTCCTCGACGTAGACGGGGTTCATGACGACGACCAGATCGGGCCGGCGTTCCGCCAGGACCGACGGCGCCTCGACGAGCGTCCCGCTTCCGGGGAGATGGCGTCCTTGGCGGTACGGGTTGACGTCGACGACCGCGTCGATGTCGGCCGCCACCCCGGCGACGCTGAGAAACGAGACGCACTTCGAGCCGGAGCCCCACAGCGCGACGCGTTCGCCGCGCGCGGTACGCGCCGCGATCTCGTTGCGCCAGCGCGCGACCGCGCGCTCCACCGTGAGCTCGTAGGCGCTCGCGGCGGCCTCGACGGCGGCGAAATCGTCCTCGCCCGCGATCGCCGGGCGAGCCGGACCGCCGCGGTCGAGGCGAGCTTCGAGCAGCACGTACTGATCGTCGAAGCCGAGCCGCACGTCGTCGACGACGAAGCCTTCGCGGCGGAACAGCCGCGCGAGGCTGCCCGGCGTGAAGTACGAGCAGTGCTCGTAGTACACGTCCCAGAACGCGCCCTCACGCAGCACCCGCAGCGCGTCGGGCACCTCGAAGAAGAGGCGGGTGCGCGTGCTCCCGGCGAGCGAGCGGCGCACCGCGGCGAGAAAGGCGCGGACGTCGGGGATATGCTCGAGCGTGTGGCGGCAGACGAGCGCGTCGGCTTCGAGCGGCGGCGCGCTGCGCGGATAGAGCTCCGAGCGGAACGTCACGCGCGAAGCGCCGGGGCCGCTCAGCCGCTGCGCCGCGGCGGTCGGATCGATGCCGACCCCGACGTTGCGGCCGAGCTCGCAGAGCTTGGCGAGGAAATCGCCTTTCCCGCAGCCGATCTCGACGATGCGTTTCCCGCGCAGGTCCCAGCGCCGCACGAGATCCTCCGCCAGGGCGTCGGCGAACGCGACGAAGCGCGGCGAGAAGCTCTGCTGCTCCTCGTAGCCGGCGTCGTACGCCACGAGCGCCGGATCGTATTCGACGTTCTGGACGAAGCCGCAGCCCGCACAGAGCGCGAGCGCGACGCCGCCGACCGGGACCGCGAGCGCCTCGGCGCGGTCGCGGAAGACGCGCGCGTTGTTGACGGGCGTCGCGAACTCCGGGCCGAAGCGGCGCAGCTCGGCGGAGCCGCACGCTTCGCACGGCGCGAGGGCCGAGAGCGGCGTGGCGAGGGTTTCGACGGCGGCGTTCATGCGACGACCTTCACCTCGGGGATCGGGATGATGAAACGGCCGCCGCTCTCGCGGAAGGCGCGCTCCTGCTCCATGATCTCGCCCGCGAAGTTCCACGCGAGAACGAGCAGATAGTCCGGCGGCGTCTGCTCGAGCGCCGACGGCGGGACGATCGGGAGGCGGCTGCCGCCCATGTAGCGGCCGTGCTTATGCGGGTTGCGGTCCACGACGTACTCGACGAGGCCGGTGTCGATCCCGACGTAGCTGCACAGCGTCGTCGCTTTGGCCGCCGCGCCGTACGCCGCGACGCGCCGCCCTTCGCGGCGCAGCTCGTCGAGCAGCTCGCGCAGGTGGTTCTTGATCGTCGTGACGCGCTCGACGAAGCCGGCGTAGAACACCGCTTCGTCGATGCGAAGCGCGCGCTCCTCGGCGAGCATCGCGCTCACCCGCGTGCCGCAGCGGTCGCTCCGTTCGACCGTGAGCCGGAGCGAACCGCCGTGGATCGGCGTGCGCTCGACGTCGTTCAAGAAGAGCCCGTGACGGCGGAACAGCACGTCGAGCGAGGTGGCCGAGAAGTAGCACAGATGCTGGTGGTAGATCGTGTCGAACTCGCAGTTGCGGACCAGGTCGACGACGTACGGCACCTCGATCACCGCGGCGCCGTCCGGTGCGAGCAGCGTCGCGATCCCTTGCACGAACCCGTTGAGGTCCGGGACGTGGGCGAGCACGTTGTTGCCGAGGACCAGATCGGCCGCGATCCCGCGCTCGTCGCGGAGCGTGCGCGCGAGCGACGCGCCGAAGAAGTCGCACAGGGTCGGGACGCCGCGCTTGCGCGCGGCCTCCGCCGGTCCGGATGCCGGATCGATCCCGAGCACCGGGATCCCCGCGTCGGCGAAGACGCGCAGCATCGCGCCGTCGTTGCTCGCGGCCTCGACGACCATGCTGCGCTCGTCGAGTCCGCGGCTCGCGATCAGCGCGCGCGCGCTGGCCGCGAAATGCTCCTGGAGCTGCGGCGAGACCGACGTGTAGTACGGGTAGTCGTTGCAGAACAGGATCTCGGGATCGACCGTCTGCGTGATTTGCGCCAGCGAGCACGCCGGGCAGAACGCGAAGTCCAGCGGGACGCGCGGCTCGCGCTCGCCGAGCTGATCGGCGTAGAGCAGGCCGTCGGCGAGCGGCGTCTCGCCGAGCGAGAGCACCGGGACGAGGCTGGAGTTCCCGCACGAACGGCAGCTCATGCGACGATCGTCTCCTTGCGGGGGGCCGCGACGTAGCGCAGGTCGTCACCGACGATCCCGCGCGAGATGAGCATGCGCAGGTGCGCGATGCGCTGGAAGCGCGGCCCCTCGAAGTCCTCGGCCGAGACGTGGCGCGCCGCGTACGCCGCCGAGAGCTGACGCACGCCGTCGCGTACCGTCCAGCGCAGCGTCCCCGGGAAGAGCGCCTCGAAGCGGCTGCAGTCGACGCGGTAGTTCCGCGTGTCGGTCCCGGCGCCGGTCCCGAAGCGGATCGCCGCGCCGGGAACTTCCTCCTCGACGATCTTGGCGACGTCGCGGATGCGGTAGTTCTCGCTCGTGCGGCCGACGTTGAAGCGGCGTCCGTGCACGAGCTCGCGGGGCGCTTCGAGCGCGGCCGCGAACGCGCGCGAGACGTCCTCGACGTGCACCAGCGGACGCCACGCGGAGCCGTCGCTCTTGAGCAGCACGGTCCCTTCGGCGTGCGCCCAGCCGGTGAGGTTGTTCACGACCAGGTCGAAGCGGATCCGCGGCGAGACGCCGTAGACCGTGGCGTTGCGCAGGAACACCGGGCTGAACGTCTCGCCGGCGAGCGGCGCGATGAGCTGCTCGGCGAGCACCTTCGAGCGCCCGTACGGCGTGACGGGATTGAGCGGCGCGTCCTCGTCGAGCAGGTCCTCGCCGCCGGCGCCGTAGTTGCTGCACGACGAGCTGTAGACGAAGCGCGCGACGCCGGCCTCCTGCGCCGCGGCGGCGAGCGTGAACGACGCGTGCGCGTTGATCTCCAGCGTCAGCTCGGGATCGAGGTCGCCGAGCGGGTCGTTCGAGAGCCCGGCCAGATGGATCACCGCGTCGAACCCGGCGAGATCCGCGGCGACGAGATCGCGGACGTCGCGGCGCAGGTTCGGGAACACCTCGCGCTCCGGTCCGAACGCGCAGCGGGCGAACAGCTCGGTGTCGCAGCCGACAACGTGGTGGCCGCGATCGGCGAGCATCGGCGCGAGCACCGTGCCGATGTAGCCGGCGTGACCGGTCAGAAGCACCTTCATGCCGGCACCGCCTCGCGCAGGTGCGGCTCGACCACCCACGGCGGGCTGCCGGACGCCCACAGCTCTTCGAGGAGCTTGCGGTCGCGCAGCGTGTCCATGCACTGCCAGAACGACTCGTGCTTGTACGCCATGAGCTGGCCGTCGCGCGCGAGCGCGGCGAGCGGCCCGCGCTCGAACGACGTCTCGTCGCCCGCGATGTAGTCGAAGACCGCCGGCTCGAGCACGAAGAACGCGCCGTTGATCCAGCCGGCCGAGGTCTGCGGCTTCTCCGAGAACTCGGAGACGCGCTCGCCGTCGAGCTCGACGTGCCCGAAACGCGCCGGCGGCCGCACCGCGGTGAGCGTCGCGAGCTTGCCGTGCGCGCGGTGGAAGCGGAGCAGCGCGTGGAGGTCGATGTCGGCGACGCCGTCACCCCAGGTGAGCATGAACGTCCCGTCGCCGAGATACCGCTGCAGGCGCTTCACGCGTCCGCCGGTCTCGGTGCCGATCCCGGTGTCGACGAGATCGACGCGCCAGTCCAGCGTTCCCGCGAGACCCGAACGCCGAACCGCGCCGGTGCGCATCTGCACCGAGAGGTCGCCCTCGAGCGAGCAGTAGTCGAGGACGTACTTCTTGATGACCTCGCCTTTGTAGCCCAGCGCGATCGCGAAATCGCGAAAGCCCTGGCGGGCGTAGATCGACATGATGTGCCAGAGGATCGGCTTGCCGCCGATCTCCACCATCGGTTTGGGCTTCGAGACCGTCTCTTCGGAAAGACGCGAACCGACGCCGCCGGCAAGAATAGCGACTCTCATCGAGACCATCGTAGTCCGCGGCGGACGACGCGCATTGAGCGATCCCGCCCGCGGGCCGGGACTTACCTCCCGCCCGGGAAGGCTTCGCGTTGCTACGCGCGAGGACGATGCGCCGGCAGCGGCAGCGCGCGCGCGCCGTTCGCCGCGACCTCGCCGTACGCGCCGATCTCGCTGCGGCGCGCCGCCGCCTTGTTGAGCACCGCGCCCAGGATGTTGCGCACGCCCGCGGTCTGCAGCTTCGCGATCGCGCGCAGCGCGACGCGCGCGTCGGTCTCGCCGCTCGAGACGACGAACACCGTCCCGTCGCATTTCGTGCAGACCACCGCGGCGTCGGTGACGGCGCCGCACGCCGTCGCGTCGATCACGACCACGGCGTACTGCTCGCGCGCGACGGCGAGGAAGTCGTCGAACGACGACGACTGGAGCAGCCGCACGGGGTTCGGCGAGGGTGAGCCGCTCAGCACGACGTCGAGCCCGGCGTGCTTCGTCGGCCGGATCGCCTCGGCGGCCGTCGCCGTGCCGGCGAGCACGTCCGAGAGTCCCGGCGCGCGGTCCATGCCGAACCGCTGGTGGAGCGAGGGCAGGCGGAGATCCGCGTCCACCAGGAGCACGCGCGGGCCGAGCTCGGCGTAGGCGAGCGCGGTGTTGAGAGCGATCGTGGACTTGCCTTCGCCATGCGTCGCGCTCGTGATCGCGACGGTGCGCAGTTCGCCCGAGGAGGCGTAGCGCAGCGAGGTCGCGAGGTGGAACGTCGACTCGACCATCACCCGCTGCAGCCACGGGGCGGCGCGGTTCGGATCGCGCAGCTCGGGGACGGACCCGAGCATCGGGACGCCGAGCCGGCTCTCGATCTCGTCCTGCGTCTTCAGGCTGCCGTCGAAGTAGTCGACGATCAGCGCGCCGACGATCGCGACGACGAGCCCGAGGACGATGCCGATCGCGATGTTGACGAAGAGCTTCGGGGTCACCGTGTTCTCATACCAGCGCGCCTCGTCGATCACGGTGACGTCGGAGAGCGCGGTCGTCTTCGCGATCGTCGCGTCGTTCAGCTTCTGGCGCAGCGCGTTGTACACGTTCTCGGAGAACGTCGCCTTGCGCTTGAGATCGGCGAACCGCTGCGAGGATGCGGGAAGGGCGCTGATCTTCGGCGCGGCCGCCGCGCGCTGCCGCGAGAGGGTAGCGATCTGCGCGTCGTCGGAGGCGATCTGCGAGCCGAGCTGCGCGGCCTGCCCGTCGAGCTGGGTGTAGAGCGGGTTCGTCACGGTCGTCTGGGCCGCGACGACGGTCGCGGGCTGGCGCGCCAGCTCCTGGAGGATGTGCTCGCGTTCTTCCTGGAGCCGCTGCACCATCGGGTTCTCGTCGGTGTAGAGCGCGTGCGCGTTGTTCAGCGCGACGGAGTTCTGGGCGAGCTGCGTGCGAAGCTGCTCCGCGATCGGATTGGGCTGCGTCGAGCCGCCGTTCGGGACGACGTGCGGGGTGCGCGCGAGCTGCGCGCGGACGACGGCGAGCGAGGCCTGCGCCTGCCGCCGGTCGACCTCGGCTGCGGCGAGGCGGGTGTCGAGCTGGTTCTCCGTGGTGATCGCGTTGACGGTCTGCGTCTGCACGTCGGCGATCCCGGTCCGGGCCTGGAACGCCGTGAGCGCGGCCGCGTCTTGCCGCATCTTCGCTTCGGCGGCGGGGATCTGGCGGTTCAGCTCGGTGATCGCGCGATCGGCCTGCTGGACGATCAGGTCGTGGCGCGCGTTGATGAACGCGCCGGCGAGCGAGTTGGCGATCGCCGCGGACGTCACCGGATCGCGCCACTTCACCGCGACGTCGAGGATCGACGTGTTCGTCAGCGGCTTCACCATCACGTTGGCGAGGATCGCGTCGGGCGAGACGTTCAGGTGCAGCTGCTTCACGACGAGCGCCGCGCTGGCGGGGGTGCGCACCATCTCGGCGTACGTCTCCGAGGACTGCGCGGCCGAGGCGGCGAGCAGCGCGTTGAGCAGCGGAAGCGTGGTGGTCTGCCCCATCGCCGACGGATCGTCGGCCGGCCCGGACGAGCCGGCGATCATCTTGACGTGGGTCGTGTACTTCTTGGGCGTGATCATCGTCAGTCCGATCGCGGCGCCGAGCGTGAACGCGAACAGGACGACGGCGAGGACGAAGCGCCGCGAGAGGACGGCGACGAACGCCCCGAACGCGTCGTTCGCCGCGCTCTGCGGCGCGGGCGGCGCGGGGGCGGCGGCGGGTCGGAGGCTCGGGACGATCGTCGCCAAGCGCTGCATGTCCATCTAGCGTCGGTCCTCGAGAGTCGAGCCGTCGTGCCGCCGCGCGCGTTTGCGCGCGGCGTGGGCGCGCATCAGCGCGCGGTGCGCGCGGCGGCCGGGCGGAGTGTCGAACGAGAGCGCGGCGCCGTACATCAGCAGCGCCGCCGGCGAGGGGCGAACCGCGAACAGCTCGCGCAGCGCGGCGCGCGCCTCCGCGAAGCGGCCGTGGTACAGCGCGTAGCGCGCGGCGGTCGCGGCGCTCGCGGCGCGGTCGAAGGCGAGGAACGCCTCGGCGCCCGCCGGATAGCGCGCGGGCGCGGCCGCGATCCGCTCCCGGAACGCCGCGTGCCAGCGCGCGTTCGCGACGGCGTCGCCGGAGGTGTTCGCGTCGTGCTTGCGCATCCTCACGAGCGGCTCGTCGACGAAGAGCACGGGCCCGCGCAGCGCGAGGCGCAGGAATAAATCGTAGTCCTCGCAGACGCGCAGCCCTTCGTCGAACAGCCCGGCCTCGAGCAGCGCGTCGCGCCGCGCGAGCACCGACGAGGGCATGACGAAGTCGCAGCGGTACAGCGCCGAGCCGAAGCGCGGGCCGTCGAAGCGCCGGACGCGCGGCGCGATCTCCTCGCCGTGCAGCGCGCGGTACGCCGGATCGTTCGACGTCAGCCCGCGCTCCACGACGCCGTGCGCGTCGAACGCGTCGGCGTCGGAGAAGACGAACGCCGCCTCGGGAGCCGCCGCGGCCGCCTCCACGTGGCGTGCGAGGTAGCCGGGTTCCCACACGTCGTCGGCGTCGCAGAACGCGACCCACGGCGTTCCGGCGAGGCGGATCGCGGCGTTGCGCGCCGCGGAGGCGCCGCCGTTCGCCCGGCGGAGAACCGTCGCGCCGGCCTCGCGCGCGATCGCGCCGGTCCCGTCGGTCGAGCCGTCGTCGACCACGATCACCGCGCGCGGCGGGAGCGTCTGTGCTGCGATCGCCGCGAGCGTCGCGCCGATCCAGCGCGCGCTCTGGTACGCCGGGACGACGACCGTCACCGCGAACGCGTGCGCGTCGCGGCCGGGGGCGCTCCGGACGGCGGGCTCCGAGATGGTCACTGCGCCGAGCGTAGCATCGCGCCCGGCCGCGGCGCGTGAGCCCCGGGCACTCTCGGCGCGACGAACGTCCCTCCGGGACGGGAGGCATGGCACCCGAAGTCCGAGGTCCCGCTCGCGCGCGCGCGGCCCGTTGCTATGATCCGCGCAGATGACACCGACCGTCAGCATCGCGATGCCCGTGTACAACGGGGCGCGCCATCTCGCGCAGACGCTGGACTCGATCCTCGCGCAGACCTATCGCGACTTCGAGCTCGTGATCAGCGACAACGCCTCGACCGACGAGACGCCGGCGATCGTCGCGCGCTACGCCGCGGCCGACCCGCGCATCCGCGCCGTGCGCCAGGAGACGAACCTCGGCGCGTCGCGCAATTTCCGCATCGTGACCGAGCTGTGTCGCGGCCGTTACATCAAGCACGCCGCGCACGACGATACGCTGGCGCCCACCTATCTCGAGCGGTGCGTCGCCGCGCTCGAGGCCGATCCGGCGGCGGTCCTCGCCTACCCGCTCTCGGTGCACGTCGACGAAAACGGCCGCCGGCTGCCGATCGGCCCCGGGCAGGGATACCGCATCTCGCTGCGCCTTTCGTCGCCGAAGCCGCACGAGCGCTGGCGCGAATACCACAGCAACTGTCACGAACATACGGGCGCCGATCCGGTGTTCGGGCTGATCCGCGCGGAGGCGATGTTCCGCACGAAGATCGTCGGCCCGTACATCGGCTCGGACCTGCTGCTGCTCGCCGAGCTCTCGCTGCTCGGGACCTTCGTCGAGATCCCCGAGGAGCTGTTCTTCTACCGGCTGCACGCCGCGAACAGCGTGCGTGCCAATCCCGGGCGCGAGGACCGCGGCTCGTGGTTCGATCCGCGCAACGGCGGCCGGCTGCGCAATCAGGTCTTCCACTGGGAATGGCTGGTGCGCTACTGCGAGGCGATCGCACGCGCGCCGATCGGCGCCGGCGAGCGGGCGCGCTGCTACGCCCAGATGCCGCGCTGGATCCGCCGCTACCGCACGCGGCTCGCCGGCGACCTCGCCGCCGCGGCGGCGTATCTGTGGTCGCGCGCGCGGCCCGGCGTCGCGGCCTCGGTCCGGCGCTTCGAGCGCGTCCACCACGGCAACGACGCGTGAGCGCCGACGCGCTGAAGATCCTGATCGTCTCGCGAGAGTATCCGCCCGAGACCGGCGGCGGCGGGATCGGCTCCTACGTCGAGAGCATCGCTCCGGCGCTCGCCTCGCTCGGCCACGAGGTCCACGTGCTCTCGTGCGACTTCGGGCAGGCCGCGCGCGACTACGTCGACCGCGGCGTCTTCGTCCATCGCCGCCCGAACCTCGAGATCCGCGGGTTCGCGCGGCTGTGGCGGCTGCTGCGCGCGCCCGAGGAGGCGGCCGGAACGCTGATCGGCGCGATCTCGGCGTACGTGCACCACCGCCGGCTGGGCGTCCGCTTCGACGTCGTCGAGCACGCCGACTGGGCCGCGGAAGGACTCATCTTCGCGCTGCGGCGCGACACGCCGCTGGTCGCGCAGCTGCACGCGCCGATGCCGGTGATCCGCGCGCATGCCGGCGTGACGCTGAACGCCCGGGGCGCCGCGTGGATCTCCGCCTTCGAGCGGGTCGCGGTCGCGCGCTCGGACGTCGTCACGGCGCCCGCGCCGTTCTTGGTCGGCTGGCTCCGCGCGCGCGGCTGGCTGCGGCGCGACGACGTCGAGATCGTCCCGCTCCCCGTCGACTGGCACGCGTGGAGCGACGTCCCGCCGGCGAGCGAAGCCGGCCCCGTCGTCCTCTTCATCGGGAAGATCGTGCCGCTCAAGGCGCCCGAGGTGCTGGTCGAGGCGATGGAGCTCCTGCGTGCCGAGATTCCCGGCGCGCAGGCGCTGTTCGTCGCGCGGTTCGGCGAGACGCGCGACGGCTATCCCGCGTTCGAATGGGTCGGACGCCGGCTCGCGTTCGACGGCTGCGAGTTCACCGGCTTCGTGCCGCGCAGCGAGCTCGCGCCGTACGTCGCGCGCGGTCGCGTGCTCGCGCTGACCTCGCTGTTCGAGAACTTCAGCATGGTCGCGCTCGAAGCGCTCGCCTCCGGGCGCGACGTCGTCGCCAGCGACACCACGGGCGTCGCGTCGTTCCTCTCCGCGAACGGGCTCGGTGCGGTCGTCCCGGTCGGCGACGCCCGCGCGCTCGCCGCCGCGCTGCGTCCCTACCTGCTCGACGCGCAGTTCGCGAGCGAGCGCGGCGAACGCGGCCGCGCGGTCGCGCGGCGGCTGCTCGACCCCGCCGTGATCGCCGCACGCCGGGTGGCCGCCTATCGCCGCGCGATGGCGCTGCACGGCCGCCGCGCGGCGCGCGGCGCGCGGCGCGCGCCGCAGCCGGCTACGCCGTAGTCTGGGGACGCGGCGCCGGCGGGGCGCCGACGCCGAGGAACGCGCGCATCGCCGCGTCGCCTTGCGGATAGCGGAGGCGTTCGCCGAACGGGGTCGCGCGGTACGTCACGGGGTAGCGCGTCACGATCTGCATCGCTTTCTCGAACGCGCGCAGCGACGCAGCGTCGTGATCGTGGACCATGAACCACGCCTCGCTCAATCGCCGCGGCGCGAACTCGGCCGACATCGCGGCGATCAGCGCGGTCGCGATGCCGCGCCCCTGCTCGGACCACGCGACGCTGCAATGGTACAGGTAGCCCGTCGCGGGGAGCGGGTGCAGCAGGCGGCGCAGCTCGGGAGCGTAGATCGCCGCCTGCGCGCACCACAGCACGCCCACGAGGGCGGCTCCGCGAAAGGCGCCCAGCGCGAAATCGCCGTTCGCCCATTGCTTGAAGCACAGCTCGGCGGTGAGGTCGAGCGCCGCCAGCTCGCCGGCCGAACGCCCGACGATGTGCGGCGGCTCGAGCGGCGCGATGCGGACGCCGCGCGGCAGCGTACCGTCGTTCGCGGTCGGGATCCGCCCGCGAAACACCGTCACCCGGGTGGAGAAGAAGAGCCGCCGTGCCAGGCGGTGCCGCGCCTCGCGCAGCTCGCGGAGCGCCGTCGCCGCGCCGCGTGCGGCGCGGCGGCCCTGCCCGATCAGCACGGTCTTCGGCCGGCGGCGGGTGACCGCGAGCCGCCGCACGAGCCGGTCCTCCGCGCCGAAGGAGTACTTGTACGGCTCGGCGCCGCGGGTGAAGTCGAACGTCGTGCACCCGCGCGCGATCGCTTCCCGAATCAGCTCGGTGATCGCAAGCCGTCCCGGCGAGAACGAGGCGTAGCGTGGGTTGAACCCGCCCATGAAGTACTGCGCGGCGCTCGAGGCGGGATGGACGAACGCGGCCGCGGCGGCGACCGCCGTATCCCCGTCCCACATCGTCACGAGCATCAGCACGTCGCGCTCGAACGCCGTCCGCAGGAGCGCGGACACGAGCGCGCGGCGCGCGTCGGTGAGCGGCCAGCGCGTCTCGTGCAGCGAGAGCAGCGCCTCGGCGCCGCGCTCGATGGTCGCGCGGGTCGCCGGCTCACGGCGATAGCGCGGCCGCGCGGCCAGCCGATGTTCCGCATGCCTCAGCCGCGCGCGCGACGACTTGCCCAAGCCGGCGAAGAACTGCTCGAAGCTCGGCGGCAGCTCGACGAACGGAGCACGCAGCGAGCCGACGATCGCGGCGTCGAACCGCTGCGCCGGCAGCCGCGCCACGACGGTCATGACGCGCTCGTCGAGAACGTTGTCCAGCTCGATGACGTCCCAGCGCGGCTGCTCGGCGAGGTACCGGGCGAAGGCGTCGATCGCACCCTCCTCGTGCTCGGGCAGCACCGTCATCCCGGTGTAGCCGGCGATCCCGTGGGCCGCGCCGGTGAGGCGGCGCAGGCGCAGAACGCGGAGCGCGGGGCCCGAATGGTATTCGAGCGGGAAGAAGCCGACGCGCGCGCCGCTCGCGGGATCCACTGCGACGAGCACCAGCGGGGCGGCGCCCGCGCTTTCGAGGTACGCGCGAAACCAGCGCCACGATTGGAAGACCTTCGCCTGCCGGTCGCACGCGAAGACGCGCTCCCACTCCTCGCGCGCGGCATCCACCGACGCCGGATCGTCGAGCACGCCGAGCTGCAGCGGTGCGGCGTGACGCGCGATCGCCGGCATCAGGAACGCCGACGGACGGCCCTCGGGCGCGGAATGCTGCCGCAGAACAGCTCGCGGTCCTGGAACATCAGCTCGAGCCACGCGCCGCCGCCGACGTCGTTCAACGTGGTCCATTCGGGCGTATCGACCAGCTTCGTCGTCTGCGAGACGTAGCGCGCGAGCGCGGCGCGCTTGACGTCGCCGAACGCGCGCACGTCACACGCGTAGCGAAAATCGAAGAAGACGCGAGCCGCCGCCTGCGCCCCGCGTGCCGGATGGGTCAGCGTGCCGACGACCGGATCGCCCCAGTGCGGGACGAGCGGCCAGTGGCACCAGTACCAGACCGGGTACTCGTAGACGGCGGCGCGCGAGCCGGCGAACGCGAGCGCGTCCGCGACGATGCCGTACGCGGCGGCATGATCGCGGTGCGGCTCGTGGCGGTAGGTCACGAAGACGTGCTCGGGCTGCTCGCGGCGCACGATCCGGGCGAGCGCGCGAACGCCTTTGGCGTGCTCTTTCGGCTCGTGAAAGCGACCCTCGCGTAGCCCGAGAAACCGCACGTCGCCGGGCGCCACGCCGAGGACCGACGCCGCTTCGAGCGCCTCCGCATTGCGCATCGCGGTCATCCGCTCCGGGGCGATGTACGCGTTGTGCGTCGCGCCGTCGCCGAGGCAGACGATCGCGACGTGCTCGCCGCGGCCGCGTTTCGCCGCGATCGTCCCCCCGCATCCCAGCGTCTCGTCGTCCTGGTGCGGTGCGACGACCAAGGTCCGCGCGGCGGGCGGGATCTCGCGGCAGCCGGCGACGTGCGAGCGAAGCCGGTCCATATACAGCGTGCGGGAGCGTGCGCCGAGTCCGAAGCCGATGCGCTGCACGCAAGGATCGTAACGGCGGCACGCGGCCGTTGGACCTCCGTAAGGTCCTGGTCGTCGCGCTGAAAGGCCCTACGCGGGGTTCGGCGGCGAAGCGTCGGGCGCGAGGCTCAGGAAGCCGCGCAGCGCGCCGTCGTCCGGCGCCAGCCGATGACGCGCGCCGAACGGCGTCTTGACGTACGAGACGGCGTACTCGTTCCGTACGTCGGCGACCTTGCCGAACGCGCGCCGCGAGGCGGCGTTGCGCGTCGTGATCACGTACCAGACCTCGTCGATGTCGAGTCCGCGGAGCTCCCGCGCGAGCGCGCGCAACATCGCCGGCGCGATTCCCTTCCCTTTGGCGAGCGGCGAGACGCTGCAGTGGTACACGTACGCGGCGCCGGGCGGGACGCGGACGACCGCGCCGGCCTCGGGCGCGGGGGTCGGACGGCGCGACGCCCACACCACCCCGAGCAGCGCCGGACCGACGAAGGCTCCGAGCGCGAGATCGCCGTTCGCCCACTGTCGCGCGCACAGCTCCGTGCTCAGCTCGAGCGCCGAGAGCTGTTCGCCGGTGCAGCGGGCGACGTCGTCGGCCGCCAGCGTGCGGATCGCGATCGTTCGGTCGTCCTCGACGTCGTCGCGGGCGACGAGCCGGGCGCGATACACGTTCGCGTTCGACGAGCGGTACAGGCGCTGGACCACGCCGTAACGATAGGCGTTTCGGGCGACGGCGACGAGATGCAGCACGCGCCGGCCCGCGCGGCTCGCGAGCCGCAGCGCGGTCCGCTTCGCATCGAGCCGCGTCACGGTGAAGTGGCGGATCGTCCGGTCTTGCGCCCCCAGCTCGTACTTGTACTCTTCGTCGCCGCGGGTGAAGTCGAACGTCGTGAAGCCGCTTTCGATCGCGTCGCGGATCGCGTACGCGAAGCAGGTGCGTCCCGGAGCCATCGCTCGATACTCCGGATCGAATCCGCCCAGATACGACAGGATCGTCCCGGACTTGCGATCGACGAACGCCGCCAGCCCGGCGATCGGCTTCTCGCCGCACCACAGCGAGTAGACCCGCAGCACGCCGGCGGCGAAGGTCCGGCAGAACAGCGCTTCCAGCATCGCGCGGCGGTCCGCGCTCATCGGAAAGCGCTGCTCGTGGAGGTCGAGCAGCGCGTTCAGCGTTCGCGTCGCCGTGGCGTCCGTCATCAGCTCGAAGCGAAAGCCGGGGAGCGACGAGAGCTTGCGCATCCCGCGCCGCAGCGAGGCCCGCGCGCGCGGGCCGAGTCCGGCGACGAACGCTTCGAAGTCGTCCGGCAGCGAGATGTAGGGGCACCGCGTCGTCCCGTCGTCGGCGACCAGGAAGCGCGTGCGCGGCAACTGCGCGATCGTGTCGACGAGCCGTTCGTCGTCGACGTTGCACAGGCGGAACTCGTCCCAGCGCAGCCCGTCGGCGATGTACCGCGCGAACGCGGTGGAGGCGGCGGCCTGGTGCTCGCACGCCGCGATCATCCCCGCGTAGTCGGCGATCGGATCGCCGGCGATCGTCAGCCGCCCGATGGGGACGATGCGTGCGACGCGGCCGCGGACGAGCTCGAGCGGGAGAAACGCCACGTACGAACCGTCCGCGGCGTCGCTCGCCGCGAGCACGAGCGGCTCGCGCCTCGCGCTTTCCATGTATGCGCGATACCAGGCCCACGACGCGAAAACCGTTGCGCCCGGATCGGCCGCGTAGAGCCGCTCCCACGCCGTTCGGACGTCGTCGATCTCGTGCAGGGCGCGCAGCGCGACGACGTGGACCTGCGGTTCGCGCGCGAGCGGCGGAAGCGTCAGAAGCGCCAAGGCTTCCTTCCCGGCCGTCGGGCGCGCGAACGCAGGCCGTTGACGAACCGCATGCGGGAACGTGAGGCGAGTCCGACGCCGCTTCGCTGCACGGAGGAATCGTACCGGGGTGCGCCGCGCGGCGGAGCATCGTAAGGTCCTTTCGGCGGCGCTGAAAGACCCTACGAGCCGGTTGCCGGCTCACGCTACGGTCGTCGTGCTTTGATGCCCGCAGACCGCCGTCCCGAGCCCCTTCCCGTGACCGTCGTGATCCCGGGATATCAGGCCGCGCGCTACATCGGCGAGGCGATCGCGAGCGTGCGCGCGCAGTCGCGGCCGCCGGCGGAGATCGTCGTCGTCGACGACGGCTCGCGCGACGGCACCGGGGACGTCGCACGCGCCGCGGGGGCGACGGTGATCCGCCAGGACAACCGCGGCATGGCCGCGGCGCGCAACGTCGCGGTGGCCGCGGCGAGGCAGCCGTGGATCGCGCTGCTCGACGCCGACGATCTCTGGCTTCCCGAGAAGCTCGCGGCGCAATGGGCCGCCGTGGAGCGCCGGCCCGAGGCCGGCATGGTCTTCACGGACGGACGCTCGTACCAGCCGCCGAAGACGTTCGCGCGCACGATCCTGCAGTGGCCCGAGTTTGCGGAGCACTACGAGAAGGTGGCGCGGACGGCGATCGCGCCGGGGACCGTCGTCTGCGATCTCGGCTCGCTGCGCGCGCACTATCCGGCGGGACATTTCTTCCTCTCCGGCTCGACGATGCTGGTCCGGGCGGATCTGCTGCGCGAGGCCGGCGGCTTCGACGAAACGCTGAAGCACTGGGCCGATTACGAGCTCACCTTGCGGCTGCTGATGCGCACGACCGCGGCCGTCGTGGAGCGCCCGCTCTTCCTCTACCGCTTGCACGACGGCAACATGTCGCAGGACGGGCTCGGGATGAAGCTCGACGAAATCGCGATCGCCCGAATGCTGTTCGCGCGCGCCGAGCGCTACCCCGGCGAGGCGCTCGCGTACTGGCGAAGCGCCCATCCGGCGAACCTGCGCGCCGCGATCCGGCTGCTGCTGCGGCGCGGTGACGGCCCGCGGGCGCGCGCGCTGCTGCGCGAGCTGCGCGGCTACGGCTGGACGCCGGAGTGGGAGCTCGCACGCGCCGCGAGCCGCGCGCTCGATCTCGGCGGGACGCGCGTGATCGCCGGCGCGAAGCGCCTGCGTGACGCGCTGCGCCGGCGGCTCGCCGCCGGCGCGGGCTAGCTCAGTACGACGCGAGCGTCCCGACGATCTTCGCGTGCCGCACGGCGCGGTTGAACGCGTAGAGCGAGGCCGGGAACAGGATGATGCTGGCGGCGGTGAGCCAGATCGCGTCCGGCGCGAGCTGCGCCAGGCTCGCCCCGTGCGTCGCACCGCGCAGGCCGTTGAGCGCGTGCGTGATCGGGAGGGTCCACCCGATGGCCTGGCACCACAGCGGCAGCGATGCGATCGGCAGGTAGATGCCGCCGAACATGAAGCCCAGGTTGTTCATCAGGAAGTCGACGGGGCCGACCTGCTTGAAGATCATCGTGAACGCGGCGGCCGCGATCCCGAGCGGCGAGAGGCTCAGCACGGTGAGCAGCAGGAACACCGCGCCCGAGACCAGGTTCGTATGCGAGAGGTCGAGCCCGAACCACATCGTCGCGACGCTGAGCTCCACCGCCGCTTGCAGCGAGGTCCAGGTGAACGCCCAGAGGCAGCCCGAGACGACGATCAGCGAGAGCGCGGTCGGCGTCGACAGTACGACCTCGAGCGTCCCCTGCATCTGTCCGTCGCGGACGACCTTCGAGAAGCTCTGCAGCGCCGTCACCTGGAACGTGATGAACGCGACGTTGACCATGACGTAGTTGAAATACTTGTCGACGTGGCCGTCGAAGCCGAACCGCGTCGAGGGAGCGACCATCGACGAGATCATGTACGTGACGACCACGCCGACCACGACCTGCGTCCACTGCATCGCGACGCTCGTCTCGTACGAGGTCGCCAGCTTGCGGTCGCGGACGAAGATCGCGCCCATCTTGCAGAGCGTCGTGATCGGATCGGTGCGGAGCTGGGGGACAGCGCGGCGTCGCGCGTCAGCGGCGGTCGTCACGGGCCGTGGTTACCTCTCGGAAGACGTCGACCGGGTCGGGGTCGATCGATTTGAACGAGCGCAGGACGGCGCCGTTGAACGTGAGCGCGCGGAACAGCTCGCTCAGCGACTCCTCGGCGACCTCGAGGCCGACGTCGAGCAGCTCGCCTTCGTCGCTCTGCGAGACGTCGGCGTACGTGAGGCCGCTCACCGCGCGGGTGCGGGCGAGCAGCGCGTCGTCGACGTGGTCGAGGACGATCTGGAAGCGGGTCACCGTGCGCAGCCGGCCGTCGAGCGAGCGCGGCGGACCGAGCGCGACGAGCCGCCCGCCGTTCAGCACCGCGATGCGGTCGCACAGGCGCCACGCTTCGTCGAGCAGGTTCGTCGCGAGAACGACGGTCTTGCCGTGCTTCGCGACGAGATCGTCGCGGATGAAGCGACGCAGGCTCTCCGCGTGCACCGGATCGACGGCGCGCGTCGGCTCGTCGAGCAGCAGCACCTCGGGGTCGCCGAGGAGCGCGCGCGCGACGGTGAGCCGCTGGCGCATCCCGGACGAGTACGCCTCGAAGCGCTTGTCGATCGAGTCGCGCAGGTCGACGAGCTCGACGACCTCGTCGATGCGCCGCTCCAGCTCGGCGCCGCGCAGCCCGGCCAGCGTGCCGAAGAAATGCAGGTTCGCCCGCGCGGTCAGCCGGTAGTAGAAGCTGCGCTCCTCGTTCGGACAGAGCCCGATCTTCCGTTTCGCGAGCATCGAGTTCTTGGCGACGTCGATGCCGTCGATCGTCACGCGGCCGCGGTCCGGAATGGACAGCGTCGCGAGCAGCTTCAGCAGCGTGGTCTTGCCGGCACCGTTCGGCCCGAGCAGACCGAGCAGCTCTCCGCGCCGGACGGTCATCGTGATGTCGCGCAGCGCGAGCTTCCACGGCGGTGCGCCGCGGTGCTTGATCCACGTTCCGACGCCGTAGCCGACGGGAAATGATTTTTCGAGATGCTCGACCACGATCACGTCGCGGTCGCGCGAAGACGCAGGGGACAACAAACGACTCCTCGTGGTCGTAGGGTACCGGCCCCGAACGAACCCGAGCCAGGGACCATGGACTGCGGCGCACGGTCCTTCGTCTCGCAAAGTCCCTTGGCGGCGGCGTGCCCCGTGCGCTAGCGTGTCGGCGTGAGGACGGACGCGCTTCCCGTGTCGGTCGTGATCCCCGCGTACAACCGTGAAGCGTTCCTCGCCGACGCGCTCGCGAGCGTCCGCGCGCAGACGCGAGCCCCCGCCGAAGTGGTCGTCGTCGACGACGGGTCGACCGACGGCACGGCGCGTGTCGCGCAGGAGTCCGGTGCGGTCGTGCTGCGCCAGCCGAATCGCGGCGTCTCGGCGGCGCGCAACGCCGGGATCCGCGCCGCGACGCAGCCGTGGATCGCGTTCCTCGACAGCGACGACGTGTGGGCGCCGGACAAGCTCGAGCGCCAGTTCGCCGCGCTCGCCGCGTTCCCGACGGCCGCGATCGCCTTCTGCGACTTCGTCCTCGAAGAGGACGGGACGCCGATGGGGTCCGGGCTCGCCGCCCGCGGGATCGCCGGCTTCGCGGCGGACGCCTCGCGCGGCGAGGCGCTGCTGTGCGAGCATCGTGCGCTCGTCGCGGCGTTTCTGCGCGAGAACTTCATGACGCCCTCGACGCTCGTCGTGCGCCGCGAGCTGCTGCTGCACGCCGGGCTGTTCGATCCGGCGCTGCGCTTCTGCGAGGACTTCGAGGTCACGCTGCGGCTGCTGCGCGACGCGCGCTGCGCGTTCGTCGGCGCGCCGCTCGTTCGTTATCGCTTTCACCGCGGCAGCGCGTGCGTCGACGGCGCGGCGCTGCGCGGCGGGATGGCCGACGCGCTCGCGCTCGTCGCGGCGGCGCCGGAACGGTACGTCGCCGACGCGGCCGCCTACGCGGAGCGCGAGCTGCCGGCGCTCGAACGCCGGGCGGGCGTCGCGTTCGCGCGGCGCGGGCGCTTCGGCGACGCGCGCCGCTACCTGCGGCGAAGCTTCCGCCGGCGCCCCGCGCTCGCCACCGCGCTCGCCTACGGCGGCGCGGCGTTGCTCGAGCCGGCCGGGGCGCCGCTCTACCTGGCGCTTCGCGGCGCCTGGCGCGCCGGCCGGCGCGCGACGGCGTTCGCGACGCGCGGCGCCCGCACCGAGCGTCCCGAGCGCGCGTAGCGAGACCGCCGGCGGGCTACCGGGAGGCCAGCGCGAGCCGCGCGGCGCCGGCGGCCAGCGGGCCGAGCCCGGCGGCGCACAGCCGCGCCGCCAGCACCCAGGGGTGCCGGAGGTCGCGCAGCGCGGTGAAGTCGGCGACGAGCCCGCGCGCTTCGGCGTGGCGGCCCCAGTACGTCGCGACGCAGGCCGTCTTGCCGGCCCGCAGCGCGAGCACCTCGCGGAGGAGCGGGACGAGCTCCGGCGGGGCGCTCCGGCGCAGCTCCCCGGCCGCCGCGAACAGCGGCTCGACCGGACGTGCCGCGGTGCTCCGGTTCAAGGCCGACGACGCCGCATCGACCCGCACGAGCGACTTGAGGACGAGCGATACGGGCTCGCCGAGCAGAAGCCGCAAGAAGAAGAACGCGTCCTCGCCGTAGCGGCAGTGGTCGCGTTCGTAGAAGCCGCCGTGCCGTTCGAACGCGCTCCGCCGCACGACCGTCGTGCACGGCGACATGAACGCGACGGCGCTGACCACGCGATGCGCCGGCGTCGCCGGGCCGACGCGGAAGGTACCGTCGCGCAGACCGCGCCTGCGCCAGAGCGGAAGCAGATCGCGCCCGTGCGTCGCATACGAGCACGCCGCCGCGCCGAGCGCCGCGTCGGCGTCGAGCCGCGCCGCGACCTGCTCGAGGAAGCTCGGCTCCCACGCGTCGTCGGCGTCGAGGAACGCGACGTAGTCTCCGCCGCTCGCGCGCGCGCCGCGGTTGCGGGCGGCGCCGGGACCGGCGTTGGCTTGACGGATCAGCCGGATCCGGTCGTCCGGATAGGAAGCGACGATCGCGGCGCCGTCGTCGCTCGATCCGTCGTCGACGACGACGATTTCGTCGGGCGGGCGCGTCTGTTGCACGATCGAGGTGAGGCAGCGCGCGACGGTCGCCCGCTTTTGGTGGAGCGGGACGACGACCGAGATCGGGGGCCGCGGCGCCATGGCGGAGAGCATACCGGCCGGCGCCCCGGCCGGGGAGTGCCGTGGAGACGCGAGGGCAGTGCCGTTCGTCGTGCTGGGCGGACCCTGCGGCCCGTCCCGCGCCCCTCGGCGGACCGTACGCTGCATGCATGGCCGTGAGGTCTTCTTCGACGCCGGCGCGCGCCGCGTCGACGCGCGCGGTGCTGACGCTGCGCGCGACCGCCTGCGCGCTCGGCGTCTGCCTTCTCGCGCTCGTTCGCGACGGCGTCGTGACGACGCAGCGCCCGTCCGTGCTCGCCACCCTCGCGCTGATCGCGCTCGCCGCGATCACCAGCCTGCTGCTCTGGGAGCTGTACCGGACGCTCGAGCGCGGCGGCGTCCGGCCGGTGTTCGCCGCGCTCGTCCTCGTCCTGGCCGGGCTGACCGTCGCCTCCGCGCTGCGCTACGATCGCGGCGACCTCGAAGCGTACGCCGGCTACGCGAAGCTTCCGGCGTTCGCCGACGCCTATCATCCGCCCGTGCACCACTTCGGGCCGGCGTTCGCCGCGGTGAACGCGCACTGGGGTCCGCAGCTGCCGCCGTGCGTGTACGGCCCGCTCTGGCTGGCCTTCGAGCGCGCGCTGATCCACGGCGCGCCGAGCCTCGCCGTCGCGCTGGCCGTGCTGCGCGCGGTCGCCGCGCTGGCGTTTCTCGCCTTCCTCGCGCTCCTCTGGGGGCTCACGCGCTCCCCCGCGCTCGTCGCGGTCGCCGCCGTCAGCCCGACGTTCCTCGACGAGTACGTCGCGGCCGCGCACAACGATCTGCTGGCCGTCGTGCTGTGCCTCGCGGCGATCCTCGCGATGCGGCGCAGCGCGCCGGCTCGCATCGCGCTCGCAATCCTGCTCGCCGCGGCGGCGGGCCTGGTGAAGTCGGTCTTCGTCGTGATCGCGCTCGTCGCGTTCGCGCGGCTCGAACGCCCGCTCGCGCGCGTCGCCGCGTGCGCCGCGGCGATCGTCCTCGCCGCCGGCGTCTCCGTCGCCTGGGGCGGCGCCGCGTACGTCGCGGCGATGCGCGGGGTGCAGGGGACCGGCGCGCTCGATCTCCGGCACAACTTCGCGGGCGCGGCGGCGCACGACGCGGCGGCGGCGCTCGCGGTGCTCGCGCTCGCGGCGGCGCTCTTCACCCGGCGGCGCCTGCCGCCGGCGAGCCCGTTCACCTTCGCCGGGCTCGGCGTCGCGGTCTACGAGTGGTACCTGCTGTGGGGCCTCCCGTTCGCCGCCGCGGTCTTCGCGCCGCGCCGCATCGCCGCGTTCGTCGTGCTGTGCCCGCTCGCCGAGGCCGTGGTCGGATCGAACCTGCGGCTCGTCAACTCGACGCTGTTCCTGGGCGTCGCGGTCGTCGCGACGATCGTGCAAGCGGTCCGCGAGCCCGGACGCACGGGACGTTCGTCATCGGATGCCGTTCCGGGGCACCTTCGGACCGAACCGGCCGGCGATCTATCCTCGCGGAGATGACGGGAGCGCGATGATCCGCCGTTCCGTGCGCGCCCTGCGGCTCGGCCCGCCGGGGCTCGTCGTCGCGTGCTTCGGCGCCGCGCTGTTCGCCGCGGTGTTCGCGGTCGGGAACGACCAGCTGCCGATGAGCGGCGGGATCACGGGCGGCGTCGTCGCGATCGGCTTCGCGGCGATCCCCGTGCTCGCGTACGTCGCGATCAAGAACCCGCTCGCGCTCCCCTTCGCCCTGTGGGCCGGGCTCGTGCCGCTCGAGAACATCCTGGCCGTCAAGGGCGCCTCGCTCGAGAAGTTCCTCGGGCTCGCGACCGCGGGAGCCGCGGTCATCCACGTGCTGGCGCGGCGGCGGGTCGCGCGGCTCCCGGCGGCCGTGTACGCCTGGCTCATCTTCCTGGCGTACGCGGGCGCATCGCTCGCCTGGGCGCAGCCGTCCGATGCCAGCGTACCGCTGCTGGTGATGTTCGCGAGCACGCTGCTGGCGGTAGTGGCGGTCGCCCTCGTGCCGCCGAGCGAAGAGGACCTGCGCTGGATCTGCGGCGCGATCGTCATCGGCGGCCTCGTCACCGCGGCGTTCGCGGCGGTGGGCGCCTCGCACTTTCAGCAGAAGGGCATCGATCCGCGCATCGAGCTGAGCAACGGCACGGTGACGACGGATCCGAACTTCTCGGCCGCGACGCTGCTCATGCCGGCCATCGTCTCCGCCGTCTGCGCGATCGCGGTCCGCAGCGTCCCGATCCGGATCGCGTGCGCGGCGGGCGCGATGGCCTGCACGTTCGGGATCGCGGTGTTCGCCTCGCGGGGCGGGCTGATCGCGCTGGCCGGCGGGATCGCGTACGTGTTCTTGCGCGCGCGGCAGCGGCTCGTCATGCTGCCCGTCGGCGCGCTCGCGCTCTCGACGATCTTCGCCTTCCCCTCGGTGCTCGCGCGCTTCACGAACCCGCACCTGCGCGACGGCTCTGGACGCTACGACATCTGGCACGTCGGCTTCGCCGCGTTCAAGGCGCACTGGGCGTTCGGCAACGGCTTCGGCACGTTCGGCGAAGCGTACCGGCAGGCGATTCTCGACACGTACGTCCCGCTCGACCAGCTGCGGCAAACTCAGTCGCACAACTGCTTGCTGCAGTTCGCCGTCGAGCTCGGCATCGCCGGCGTGGCGATCGCGCTCGTCGCCGGATATCTGCAGCTCACCTCGCTGCGGACCATCCCGCCGAGCGCCGGAGGCTGGTTCAGCGCGCGCGTCGCCTGCGAGGCCTCGGCCGTCGCCGTCGTGATCGACAGCTTCACGATCAACCTGCTGGCCTGGAAGTTCACTTGGCTGTGCTTCGCGATGATGTGGATGCTCCGTGCGGCGTACGTGCGCCGCGTCGCCGAGCGCGGGGAGCCCGCCGGCGCGCCGGCGCGCGTCGAGCTCGACGCGCCGCGCGTCGCGCTGCCCGCGCCGCTGCGAACGTGACGCCCGCGCTTCGCGCGAAGCGACGCGCACGGGCCGTCATCACCGTCGCGGCGGCCTTCGTCGCGCTGACCGCGCTGGTGTGCGTCGCGGCGATCGCCGACCGGCGCGCACAAACGGCCTTCGCGCCCGCGACCGCGGCGACGTTCGAGCGCGAACCCGCGAACGTGCCGGCGCGGCCGCGGAACGGCGAGCCGTGGCCGGCGGCGTTCCGGCCGTACGGGCCGTCGTCGCCGTGGAACGTTCCGCTGCCGGAGCATCCGCGGCTGATCGCGCGCTCCGCCGAGATGATCGCGTCGGCGTACGCCGACGGCCCGGGGACGCCGGTGCTGCGCACGTCGGAGCCGGGGAGCGAGGACGACACGCACCCGGTCTACTTCGCGAGCGCGACGGACCCGCTCGTCGTGCTGCGGTGCACGATCTTTTGCGCGAACGCGCGCGCCGAATCGATCCGCATTCCGGCGCAGGCGCGGCCCGCGGCCGGAGGCGACCATCACCTCGGCGTCGTGCAGCCCGACGGGACGGAGTACGACTTCTGGGAGGCCGAGCAGAACGACGTCGACGCGCCGTACGGCGGCGTCGTCACGCGCGACTGGCGCGACGGCGACGTGCTCGGCTACGGCGGCGGCGGCGCGTGCTCGAACTTCTTCACGGGCAGCGGGATCGCGGAGTCGGGCGGCCCCACCGCCGGCGGCGCGTGCCTCGCGGCCGGGCGGATCCGCGCGAGCGAGCTGGAGGCCGGAACGATCGCGCACGCGCTGTTCTGGGCGACGCGCTGCGTCGCCGACCGGCGATTCGTGCCGCCCGCCGACGGCGCGATCGCCGACGATCCGAAGAACGTCTGCCTCGGCGATCCGGAACGCCACATCCCGCTCGGCGCGCGGATCTGGCTCGATCTCGACGACGCGCAGATCGCCGCCCTCGGGCTCTCGGACGTCGAGTCGACGTATCTGCGCGCGCTTCACCGGTACGGCGCCTTCGTGATGGACGAGCGCACGTGCGGCCCGCGCGGCCGCTGTTCCTCGGAAGGGCCGCTGGTCGGCTTCTCGTCGCTCGATCCGCCGCAAGAGGCGTGGTCGTTCGGCGCCGAGCCGCCCGGCAACACGTACGCGCGCGAGCACGGCTGGCGCGCCGTGACGATTCTCGGCGGTGAGACGCCGCGCTACGTGCTGGCCGGACCGTGGAGCCCGCCGATCGACTTCGCGCGGCACCTCCACATCGTCGATCCGTGCTACGCGGCGCGGACGTGCGGCGAGGAGACGGCGCGTCGCGCGAGCGCCGTCCCGCCGCCGGCCGCGGCGCGCTGATCCGTCCGGCGGCGGGCACGCCGGCCCGCGGTCGGATTGCAGGGGCTGTTCCGCGCCGCGAAGCGGCGGCGCGTGAACGACTTCGCCGTCATTGAAAACATGCGGACCGCGCGACGGGCGCACGCTGCAGGACGACGCCGAACGCGCTCGCGTGCTTGAACAGATACGGTGCCTGGCGTGCGAGCCCGCGCCACTTCGCCGGGCGATAGAACGGCATGAGCAGCCGCAGCACGGCGCGCGCGAGCGTCTGCCCGCCGCGCTCCGCCGGATCCCACTGCCGCCAGTTGCCGGCGTCGAGGATCGCACCGGCGACGACGCGCGTATCGGGGAAGTGCGCGGCCATCTCGTCGACCGTGGGCCGGAACATCGTGTCGATCGGGTCTTCGTGGTACGGATAGTCGTGCGGTCCGGTGACGATCACGTAACCGCCCGGCGCGACGATGTGCAGGATCGCCTCGCAGATCGGCGCGCGCTCGGCGACGTGCTCGAACAAGTTGCAGATCAGCACCGACTTGAAGCGCATCGCGGCGAGCTCGTCCAGAAACGCCGGGTCGGCGAGGTCGCCGACGAGGTCGACGCCGGGATCGCGCTTGACGTCGAGATGCACGACGGCCCCGCCGCGGGCGCGCAGCGGGGCGAAGATCGTGTCGTCGACGTACGGCTGCGTGCGCGTCCGGAACTCGTGCGTCGACGAGCCGACGTTCAGCAGCGGGAAGAGCTCGTCGTCGGGGATCGCGGCGAGCCGTGCCGCGATCCACCGAGCCTCGACTTTCAGCATCGCAGTGCTCCGGCGGGAGCTGCGAGCTTCCGCGCGCCGCGCGCGCGGTCCGTCAGCCGTTCGTCCCGATCAGCAGGTCCCCGCGGCGTAGCACGGATCGACGATGTGCAGATGCTGGGCGAAGTTGATGCCCGCGGGATCCCACGGCCCGGCGAAGACGTACCGCGGGGTGTCGCCGCCCGAGACGTTGACCGGGTTCCACCCGTGCGCCGCGGCGTAGCTGTTCCCGGCCGGCGTGTTGCCGTAGGCCCAGCCTTCTTCCGGCGGATCGAGCGTGTTGAACCCGACGAGCGGGCCTTCGGAGCTGCACTGTGCCTGCTGCACGCAGCCGCCCATGTCCATCACGAACGCACCGTAGTGGTGGAGCGCGATCAGGTACGCGGTCTCCGTCTGGGTGAGGTTCATCGCGCGGACTTGCGCGTCGGTGAGGTCCGACCAGATCCGCGCGCCGAGCGGGATGTGGTTCGCGGCGTTGCCGGCGCAGGTGCCGGAGAACCCGGTGCTCCCGCTCACCGACGAGGTCGCCGGCGCGACGGAGATCCCGTTCGCGACGCAGGCGACGATCGCGAAGGTCGCGTGGTTGATCGTCCCCGCCGCCAGCTCGGTGCTGTTGATCCGCCCGGCCCCGAGGCACGCGCCGCCGGCGGTCGGATTGTAGCCGCTCCCCGGCGCGGCGAACCCGCTGCCGCGCAGGAAGTTGGAGCACGCGCCGCCGCTGCCGTACTCGAGAGTGTCGCCCGACTGCCAGTCGCGCCCGACCGAGCCGCCGTTGCTCGTGTTCTGACCCGCTTCCCAGAAGTCCATCTCGGTGCCGTCGGGCTGCACGATCCCCATGTGGTGATCGCCGCCTTGCGCCGGACGCGCCTTCGCCGGGACGTGAATCTGCCCGAGCGGCGTGATGCCGTTGCAGTACTCGACGCACTGCGTCTTCACGAGCGGGTCGCTCGCCTTCGCGTAGAACAGCGGATGGGAGTAGTCGTACGGGCCGGGCTCGGTCGTGCGGATGATCGGCGTCCCGGGGCCGCCCGCGTACGCCGAGGCGACCATCGCCGCCGAATTCGCCATCAGCTTCGGACTATCGGGGTTCGGCAGCGGCCGGTTCCAGGCCGACGACGCCGAGTACGCGCGGAAGCCCGCCGGCCACGGCTTGCCGTTGACGAGGTTCGCCGCCGACGTGCTCGAGGAGGGCGTCGAGGTCGGCGCCGGCGTGGCGGTCGGCTTCGGCGTCGCGCTCGCCTTCGGCGTCGCGGTCGGGGCCGGTGTGCCGCCGCCGGGCGCCGGGGTCGCGGTCGGCTTCGGCGTCGCGCCGCCGCCGGGCGTCGCGGTCGGCTTCGGCGTCTCCCCGCCGCCGGGCGTCGCGGTCGGCTTCGGCGTCGCGCCGCCGCCGGGCGTCGCGGTCGGCTTCGGCGTCGGGCTGGCGCTCGTTCCGGGAACGGGCGCCGGGGTCGCGCCGGGGAGCTGCGTCCCGCCGGGGTTGCCGGCAGGAGGGAGCGCACCGCCTCCGCCGCCGCCTCCGCCGCAGGCGGCGAGCGACACGCAAAGGAGCACGGCGGCGAACGGCGCGCGCTTGGCGCCGCGACGCTGGTGGGACTGGGACACGACGAGACCTTTCAGACAGCGAGAATCGAGAGCACCGTCACGGGGACGGCGCCCGATCGGCCGCGAGGATTGCGGCCGCGCTCACGCGATGCGGAGCGCTCTGTACTGATGGTGTCGGCGCGCGAAATGAAAACTCCACGCGAAAACGCAGCCTCGCGTGCGAAGTGAGATACGTTACACCGGCACTCGGCACGGAAGGCGGGCGGGCGCCTGTGCGCACGTCCCGCCGCGCGGAGCGAGCGTGTAAAGCGCGCGTCAGCCGCGCGTCAACGCCGCGCTAAGCGACCCTCCGTCGCGCCCGCGCGGGCGCGATCACGCGCGGTGGAAGAGGAACTCCGCGGCGGTCTTGACGACGATCGACAGGTCGAGGAACAGGCTCCAGTGCTCGACGTACCAGAGATCGTGGCGCAGCTTCTCGCCGGCCTGCGAGGGATCGAGCTTGCGTTCCATGTTGACCTGCGCCCAGCCGGTGATCCCGGGACGCACGAGATGCCGCTCGTCGTAACGCGGCAGCGCGCGCCGGAAGCGTTCGACGAAGATCGGGCGCTCGGGACGCGGGCCGACGATCGACATGTCGCCGCGCAGCACGTTGATGAGCTGCGGGAGCTCGTCGATGCTGCTGCGGCGCAGGAAGCGGCCGACGCGCGTGACGCGCTCGTCGCGCGCCGGCGACCAGATCGGGCCGCTCCGCGTCTCGGCGTCGGTGCGCATCGAGCGAAACTTCAAGACGTCGAACGGCTCGCCGAGCAGCCCGACGCGCTGCTGCCGGAAGAAGACCGGACCGCGGTCCTCGAGCACGATCGCGAGCGCGGCGGCGAGCATGATCGGCCCCGCGATGAGCAGCCCGACGATCGCGAAGGCGAGATCGGCGGTGCGCTTGACGATCCGCGCGCCGTGCGCGAACGCGTAGAGCTGGCGCGCGACGAGCAGCGCCTGCCGTCCGTCGCTCTCGAGCCGCAGCTCGTAGGCCTGCTCGCGGAAGCGCGGCGGCGCGAACGCGACCGTGAAGTGCTCGAACGCGGCGATGCGGAGCAGCGCCGGCAGCGCGTCGGGCGGGAGCATCTCGGTGAGCACCAGCGTGTCGCAGCGCCAGTCGCGCGCGCGCTTCAGCCACGGCAGCTCGTACGTCTCGAGCGTCGAGAGCGCGCCGATGCCTTCGACCGAGTCGGTGATGTCGTCGATGACGACGCGCAGCATCTCGGAGCCCGGCGGCGAGCCGAGCTGCTCGAGCGCGGCTTCGACGCGCCGCGCCGTGCCGACCACGGCGACGCGCTTCGGACGCGTCCGTTCGGCGACGCCGTGGACGCTGCGCGCGACGAAGCGGCTCGCGCCGACCGTGAACGTCGCCGCCGCGAGCGAGAGCAGCACGACGAGCCGCGACGACGAGATCGCCGGCACGATCGTGAAGAGCAGCAGCAGCGGCGTCGCGCCAAGCACGAGCGCGGCGATCGCGCAGTAGAACTCGTCGCGCGGCGCGAGCGCGAACGAGCTGCGGTACAGCCCGACGCGGTGGAACAGGAGCAGCCACACGACGACGCACGCCGCCGCGGTGATCGCGTTGCGATCCGGGACGGTCGCGTGAAACACCCGCTGCGCGACGTAGGTCGCGAGCGCGCACGCCAGCGCCAGCATCGCGCCGTCGATCGCGAGCAGCACGAACGCCCAGCGCCGGCTGAAACGGACCGGTGCGGGCGGAGCGGCGAACGTCGGGACGTCACGAACGAGGGTGTCGACGACCATGGCGGAGTCCAAGCGTAGCGAGGCGCGCCGCCCGGGAAGAGAGACGTTCGTCCTGCGCCCGAGGACCGCGGCGCGCCGGCGGGACGTTCGTCGCAGGCGCCCCGACTCTCGGACGGCGGCGGCTCGTACGCGCGCGACTACGATACGCGCATGGGCGGCTGGGCATACAGATGTTGTCTCGTCATGCCGTTTCGGAACGAGGCCGCGTCGATCGACGAGGTGCTCGCGTCGATCGCCGCGCAGGACGTACCGCGCGCGCGGCTTCGTCTCGTCGCGGTCGACAGCGGTTCGACCGACACGAGCGCCGACCGCGTCCGCGTATGGATGCGGCGCATCGGGATCGACGGCGAGATCGTGCGGCTCTCGCGGCCGGGGATCCCCGCCGCGCTGAACGCCGGCATCGCACGCGCGCGAGCCGACGAAGCGGTCGTGCGGCTCGACGCGCACACGGTGTACGCGAGCGATTTTCTTTCGACGCTGATCGGCGCGCTCGACGACGCGCCGCCCGACGTGTGGTGGGTCGGCGGACGGCCGACGGCGTTCGTCTGCGCGGCGAAGGGCGCGACGCTCGTGCGCGCGCTGATGACGAACCCGGTCGGTCTCGGCGGCGCGGCATGGCGGCACGCGAACGGCGTGCGCGCGGTGCAGAGCGCGTATCTCGGCATCTTCCGCCCGGGCGTGCTGCAACGCCTGGGCGGCTTCGACGAGGCGTGGACGGCGAACGAGGACGCGGAGCTCGCGGCGCGGCTGCACGAGGCCGGCGGACGCGTCCTGTGCGCGCCCGCGCGCTGCAGCTACAAGATCACGCGGGGCCCGGGCGGGACGTTGCGGCAGTGGATGCGCTACGGCTACTGGCGGGCGCACACGATGCTGCGCCATCCGCGCACGATCCGTCCGCGACAGCTCGCGCCGCCGGCCGCGATCGCGCTCGGCGGCGCGATCGCGCTCACGCCGTTCCGTCCGGTGCTCGCGCTCGCCGCCGCCGCCTTCGCGACGCTCGTGGTGCGCTTCCGCGAGGCCGGCGAGCCGGCCGGCGTGACGGCGGCCAGCATCGCGTATTTTCCGCTCACCCACGCCGCGTTCGCGTGCGGGCTCGCCGCCGGCGCGATCCACGCGCTGCTCCACCGCACCGCGTTCGCGCGCGCGGCCGCGCCGCGCACCGTCCCCGCGCTGGTCGTCGTCGGCGCGGCGCCCCCGGCGCGCGTCCCGGCGATCTACGGCGAGCTCGCGCCTGCCGCCGAGCTCGTCGAGCTGGAGGCGCAAGCCGCCGTCACGGCGCGCTGAGGACGCCGGACGCCGCGCCCGCGACGTTCAGCGCGCGCGCCGCCCTCGCGCGCGCAGCGGTTCGACGATCGCCGCGCCGATCGCGCCGCCGACCGCGCCGCATCCCACGTCGAAGAGGTTCGACGCGATCCCCTCGTGGACGTGGTGGAGCCGCTGCGCGATCTCGATGCAGGCGGAGAACGCGGCGATTGCGATCGTGCCGCGCAGCACCGGGCGCCGGGCGCGCGGGAGCGCGAGATCGACCACGATCCCCGCGACGGTGAAGGCGATCAGGCTGTAGAGCTTGCGCAGGACGACGGCTTCGAAGTCGGTGTCGCCCTCGCCGAAGATCGCGGTGACCAGCCGGTACGGCTCGCTGGTGCGGTAGACGTGCTTGCTGACCGCCGCGGCGAGCAGCGCCGCCAGGACGACGATCGCGAGCACGATGCGGGCGTTGCGGCGGCGCATCGGCCAAGGATACCACGGGGCGGAAGCGAAGGCGGGCGGACCATTTTGGATACCGGAATCCAAGGCATCCCGCGGTTCGTCGACGAGGCCGCGCGCCGCTTCGGCGACGCGCCGTGCCTGTCGTCGGCCGGAGCCGGCCGCACGTTCGCCGAGCTCGCCGCCCGCGTCGCCGCGGGCGCCGGCTGGCTGCGCGGGTGCCGCGTCCGTCCCGGCGAGCGCGTCCTGATCGCCGCGTCGAACGGCGTCGCCGTCGTCGAAGCGTGGCTCGCGACGATCCACGCGGGCGCCATCCCGGCCGCGGTCAACCCGGCGCTGACGGCCTCCGAGCTGGACTACGTCGCCGGCGACCTCGCACCGCGGCTCGCGCTCGCCGACCCGGGTGCCGCCGAGGCCGTCGCCGCCGCCGCCGCGCCGCGCGGCATCGCCGTCGCGCCGGTCGACCTTCCGCAGGATGCGGAGCCGCTGCCGGTCCCCGATCCGGACCCCGCCGAGGCGGCGGCGATCGTGTACACCTCGGGGACGACGAGCCGTCCGAAGGGCGCGCTCGTGCGGCATCTCGCCTATGTCGGCGCCGGCCAGTCGATGCGCGCGTGGATCGGCCTGGGCGAGCGCGAGCGGCTGTGGGGGCTGCTGCCGTTCTTTCACATCAACGCGCAGGCGTACTCGCTGATGACGGCGCTCGCCAACGGCTACGCGCTGACGATCTCGCCGAAGTTTCGCGCCTCGACGTTCTGGCGCGACGCGGCGGCGCTGAACGTGACCGAGGTGAACCTCATCGGCGCGATGCTGGCGATCCTTCGGAACCAGCCCGACGCGATGTTCGTCCCGGGTCCGCTGCGCACGATCTACGCCGCCCCGGCGCTCGATCCCGACGCGAACCGCGCCTTCGAGGAGCGCTTCTCGGTGCGCGTCGTGACCGGCTTCGGGATGTCGGAGAACACCTTCGGGTGCGTCGAGTCGCCGACGTCGCGCGCGAAGCGTTCGAGCATCGGGCGCCCGCGCGTCCACCCCGGCGGCCTCGTCCCCAACGAGCTGCGGATCGTGAAGTCCGACGGGACGCCGGCCGCCCGGAACGAGCCCGGCGAGCTGCTGTTTCGCAACGCCGCGGTGACGCCGGGCTACTGGAACGCGCCCGAGATCACGGCGCGCGCGCTCGAGGGCGGCTGGCTCCATACGGGCGACGCCGGCTACGTCGACGACGACGGCGACGTCGTTCTGGTCGGGCGGTACAAGGAGATGATCCGCCGGCGCGGCGAGAACATCGCGCCGCGCGAAGTCGAGGACGCGCTCGCGCTCCATCCCGACGTGCGCGAGGCGGCCGTGATCGGCGTCCCGTCCGCGCTCTCCGAAGAGGACGTCGTCGCGTGCGTGATCCGCGCGCCCGGCGGGACGGCCGACGAGGAGGCGCTGCGCGCATGGTGCCGCGAGCGGCTCGCGCCGTACAAGGTCCCGATGCGCATCCTCTTCCGCGACGCGTTTCCGCTGACGCCGACGATGCGCGTCGCGAAGGGCGAGCTGAAGGCCGAGATCATCCCGCTGCTGCAGGCGAGCGCGCCGTGAACCCGACGCCGGAGATCGTCCCGGTCGCGCTCGCGCGCCGCCCGCGGATGAAGGAGAGCATCGTCGACCAGCTGCGCCGGCTGATCCTCGAAGGCAAGCTCGCGCCGGGGACGGTGCTGCGGCAGGAGCATCTCGCGAAGCAGCTGCACGTCAGCCGCACGCCGCTGCGCGAGGCGCTGATCTCGCTCGAGCGCGAGGGCTTCATCGTGGTCGCGCCGAGCGGCGCCGCGTCGGTCGTCGCGCTCGACGCGCGCGACGCGCGCGAGATCCTGGACATCCGCGAGATCATCGACGGGCTCGCGGCGCGGCTGCTCGCCGAGCGCGGGATCGACGCGCGCACCGAGGCCCGGCTCGTCGAGCTCGAGCGCGAGATGGAAGCGACGGCGCCGCACGACAAGCATCGCTATCTCGTCGCGAACGCCGACTTTCACGCGACGATCGTCGAGGCGACGGGGCACGAGCGGCTGCGGCAGTTCGTCCCGCTCGTGCGCATGTCGTCGGAAGTGGTCTACATGCGGCTGCAGAACCAGGGCCGGCGGCTCGCGCGCTCCGCCGGCGAGCACGCGTCGATCCTCGACGCGATCCGCGCGCGCGAAGGCGGGGTTGCCGAACGGCTCGCGCGCGAGCACGTCCGCAACGCCGCGTCGCACTGGCTCCGGGAGGAACGGTAAATGCCCTTCGTCCGCGCGGCGGACCTCGTCGTGCACTACGAGCTCTCGGGCGCGCCGGGCGCGCCGGTGCTCGTGCTCGCCAACTCGCTCGGAACGAGCCTGGCGATGTGGGAGAGCGCGCTGCCCCTCCTGGCGGGCGCGCACCGCGTGCTGCGGTACGACTTGCGCGGACACGGCCTCACCTCGTGCACCCCGGGCGTCGACCCGCCGGCCGCCACGATCGCGCGCCGCTGCGAGGACCTCGTCGCGCTGCTCGACGCGCTCGGGATCGGACGCGTGCGCTTCGCCGGGGTGTCGATCGGCGGGATGGTGGGGCAGCGGTTCGGCGCCGAGCACCCGGAGCGGGTGGAGGCGCTCGCCCTGTGTGCGACCTCGAACGTCATCGGGCCGGCCTCGCGCTGGGATCAGCGCATCCAGGCCGTGAACGCCGGCGGGCTGGCGGCGATCGCGGACGGCGTCGTCGGCGGCTGGTTCACCGAGCGGATGCGGCGCGAGGAGCCCGACGTCGTCGCGGGCTTCGCGACGATGCTGCAGCGCACGCCGGTCGAAGGCTATGTCGAAGGGTGCCGCGCCGTCCGCGACGCCGACCTGCGCGCCGACGACGCGCGGATCCGCGCCCGCACGCTCGTCGTCTCCGGCGCCGAGGATCCGACCACGACGCCGGAGCGCGGAGCGGAGCTCGCCCGCGCGATCCCCGGCGCGCGCTGCGCCGTCGTCGACGGCGCGGCGCACATCATCCCCGCCGAGCAGCCGGCTGCGCTCGCGCGCACCCTGCTCGACTTCTTCGGGAGCTGAACGATGGCCGACGAACGATACGAGCGCGGGATGGAGGTGCGGCGCGCGGTCCTCGGCGAGGAGCACGTGGCGCGCGCGACCGCGTCGGCGACGGAGCTGACGCGCGATTTCCAGCAGTTCATCACGCGCTACGCGTGGGGCGAGGTCTGGACGCGCCCCGGGCTCGAGCGCAAGACGCGCAGCATGCTGACGATCGCGATCACCGCCGCGCTGGGGCGGATCGACGAGCTGCGGCTGCACGTGCGCGCCTCGCGCAACACGGGCGTCACGCGCGACGAAGTGCGCGAGGTCCTCATGCAGGTCGCCGTCTACGCCGGCGTCCCCGCCGCGAACACCGCCTTCCACCACGCCGCCGACGTCTACCGCGAGATCGACGAAGAGAGCGCATCATGATCGCCCGACCGGCCCCGTACGCGCGCCACCGCGAAGGCACGCAGCCGCCCTACGACTATCCGGCCTACACGAGCACCATCAAGCGCCACCCGCTGCGCGAGCCGATCCCGCTCGCGCACACGCTCTCGGAGATCACCGGCCCGACGTTCGAAGACCTGTGGTGCGGCCCGAACGCAACCGACATCACGCGGGTGAACGGGCGGGAAGCGATGGGGCAGCGGATCATCGTGAGCGGGCGGGTCCTCGACGAGGACGGCCGCCCGGTGCGCGGGACGCTCGTCGAGCTCTGGCAGGCGAACGCGGCGGGGCGCTACCATCACGACGGCGACCAGCACGACGCCCCGCTCGATCCGAACTTCACCGGCGCGGGACAAGTCGTCACCGACGAGGAGGGACGCTGGCGCTTCCTGACGATCCGGCCGGGCGCGTATCCGTGGCGCAACACGTATAACGCGTGGCGCCCGGCGCACATCCACTTCTCGGTCTTCGGGCCCAGCTTCGCGACGCGGCTGATCACGCAGATGTACTTCCCGGGCGATCCGCTGCTCGAGACCGATCCGGTCTTCCACAGCATCCCGGACGCCGAGGCGCGTGGGCGGCTCGTCTCACGGTACGACGCGAACCTCAGCGAGGCGGAGTACGCGCTGGGCTACAGCTGGGACATCGTGCTGCGCGGTCGTGACGAGACGCCCGCGGAGAGCCGCTGATGAAGCGCATCCCGACGGGCTCGCAGACGATCGGGCCGTTCTTCCGCGAAGCGCTGAAGCGCCCCGCGTGGAGCGATCTCACCCGCGACGGCGCGCGCGGCGAGATCGTCCGCATCGACGGCGCGGTGTTCGACGGCGACGGGAATCCGGTCCCCGACGCGCTGATCGAGATCTGGCAGGCCGGTCCGGACGGCCGCTACGCGCATCCCGACGACCTCGGACCGGTCCCGAGCGACCGGCTCTTCCGCGGCTTCGGACGCGCCTGCACCGACCTCGAGGGCCGGTTCTGGTTCCGCACCGTCGTGCCGGGCGCGGTCGAAGGACCGGACGGCGTGCGGCACGCCCCGCACGTCAACGTCAACGTGTTCGCACGCGGCCTGCTGCGCCAGCTCGTCACGCGGATCTACTTCTCCGATCGCGCCGAGCAGAACGCGCGCGATCCGGTGCTCGCTTCGATCGCCGACGAGGCGGCGCGCAAGACGCTGATCGCCGAGAAGATCGCTCCGCAGGGCGGCTTCGTCTCGTACCGCTTCGACATCGTACTGCAAGGCGCGGGCGAGACCGCGTTCTTCGCGATTTGAGCGAGCTGTTCGGCGCGCTGTACGGGACGCGCGCGATGCGCGACGTCTTCTCGACGCGGAGCCGCCTCGCCGCGATGCTGCGCTTCGAGGCGGCGCTCGCGCGCGCCGAAGCGGACTGCGGCGTGATCCCGGCCCCGGCCGCCGGCGCGATCGCGAGCGCCGCCGCGAACGTCGACGCGTTCGACGCCGGCGCGATCGCGGCGTCGGCGGAGACGGTCGGCTATCCGGTCGTCGGCCTCACGAAGCAGCTCGCGCGGCTCGCCGGCGACGAAGCGGGAAAGTACGTCCACTGGGGCGCGACGACGCAGGACGTGCTCGACACGGCGACCGTCCTGCAGATGCGGGACGCGTTCGCCCTGCTCGACGCCGACCTCGGCGCGACGATCGCCGCGCTCGCCGCGCTGGCGCGAGCCCACCGCGACGACGTGATGGCGGGCCGAACGCACCTGCAGCACGCGCTTCCGGTCACCTTCGGGTACGTCGCCGCGGTGTGGCTCGCGCCGCTCGCCGACCATCGGGAGGCGCTCCGCTCGGCGGCCGAGCGCGCACGGATCCTGCAGTTCGGCGGCGCCGTCGGTACGCTGGCCTCGCTCGGCGCGCACGCGCGCGAGGTGACGCTCGCGCTCGCCGGAGAGCTCGGGCTGCGCGCGCCGGACGCGCCGTGGCACGTCGACCGCAGCGCGTTCGCCGGCGCGGCGTGCGCGGTCGCGCTCGCCTGCGGCAGCCTCGCGAAGCTCGCGACCGACGTCGTGCTCCTGATGCAGACCGAGGTCGGCGAAGCGTTCGAGCCGCATGCGCCCGGACGCGGCGGCTCGAGCACGATGCCGCAGAAGCGAAACCCGATCGCGAGCGAGTACGTGATCGCCGCGACGAGCGGCGTGCACGCGCTGGTGAGCGTGATGCTGCGCGCGATGGCCGGCGACCACCAGCGCTCGACCGGGCCGTGGCAGAGCGAGGAGATCGCGCTGCCGCAGCTCTTCGTCCTCGCGTCGGCCGCGTTCGCGCACGCGCGGACGCTGGCCGAAGGGCTCACCGTCGACGCCGGGCGCATGCGTGCGAACGTCGAGATCACGCACGGGCTCATCGTCTCCGAGGCCGTCTCGATGGCGCTCGCGGAGACGATCGGCCACGCGCGCGCCCACGCCGCGGTCGCCGCGGCCGCCTCCGAGGCGCTCGGAACGGGACGCGCGCTGCTCGACGTGCTCGCGGAGGACGCCGGCGTCGCGGCGGCGTTCGACCGCGCCCGGCTCGCGGAGCTGCTCGACCCCGCGCGATACCTCGGCGAGGCGGGTGCGGTCGTCGACCGCGTCCTCGCGTCCCTGTCCCCTTCGTCACCCACCGATCACAGCGAGAGAGGTCCATGAAGCGAAAGAACTTTCTTGTCACGACGGCGGCGGCCGGTGCGGCGGTCGCGGCGCCGCGTTTCACGCTCGCGGCCGGTCCCGCCGCGACGGTCAAGGTCGGCTTCCTCGAATCGTTCAGCGGCGTCTTCTCCGACCTCGGCGGCGTTCACCGCGCCGGCGCCGATCTCGCCCTCGCCGATTGGAACAAGCGCGGGCGGGTGAAGTTCGCGTTCGCGTACGGCGACGACACGTCGAAGCCCGCGATCGCGCAGACCGAGGCGCGGCGGCTGATCACGCAGGAGAAGGTCGACGTGCTCTTCGGCGGCACGTCGTCGGCGAACGGGCTCGCGCTCAACGCGCTCTCGCTGCAGCAGGGGATCTTCAACCTCGAGATCGGGCCGCAGGACTCGGGGATCACCGGCGCTCAGGCCACGCGCACGAGCTACCGCTTCGGCCCGAACGTGCGGATGCTGCTCGCGCCGCTCGCGCGGCGCGTGCTCGCCCTCGGGAAGAAATGGTATTTCATCCAAGCCGACTACGCCCTCGGCAAGGACGCGTACGCGCAGCTCTCGGCGACGCTCAAGCGCGCCGGCGGGACCGAGGCCGGGCACGACGTCGTCGCGCTCGGCACCAGCGACTTCTCGCCCGTGCTCACGAAAGTGCGCAACAGCGACGCCGACGTGCTGATGCTCTGCAACAGCGGCGGCGACGCGGCGAACACGGCCAAGCAGTTCGTCGACTTCGGGCTGAACAAGAAGATGAAGCTCGCCGGGATCTCCCTCGAGGACATCTACTACAAAGCGATCCCGCTCGACGCGCTCGTCGGGACGACGTTCCCCGTGCTGTGGGCGCCGACCGTCTCCGATTCGGCGCGCAAGCTCGCCGCGCGGCTGCGCCAGGGGATTCGCGGCCCGATCGGCGGCCGCCACTACCTCGGATACATGGCGGCGTGGTCGCTCTTCGAGCGGATCACGAGCGCGGGGACGACCGACGCGGCGAAGCTCGCCGAGGCGTTCGCGAACTACAGCTTCGATGCGGCGAAGGCGGACCGCGCCACGTATCGCGGCTGCGATCATCAGTGCGTCCAGGACACCTACGCCGGCGTCACCGTCTCGCAGCGGCAGTTCGACAAGACGCAGTTCATGTACGACATCGTCTCCGAGGTGCCGGCGAGCGAGTCGAACGGGACGTGCGACTCGCCGTGGGCGAAGGACGCGACCGCCGCGATGAGCGGCCAGCACGTCGGGACGCGCGAAGGCTACGCGGCGAAGACCTGGTAACGCGCTGAGGCGAACCGGCGCGACCGCGCATTCCGCCCGCCGCGGGGCGGGCGGGCGCGGCACCTTCGACGGGCCCGGACTCGTTCATCGGATGCAATGAAACACTCGGTCAAGGCTGCCGCCGCGGCAGCCGTTCTCGCGCTCGCGCCGCTCGCGGTCTGCGGCGGCGCGTCGGCGCAGCCCGCGCCTCCGCCCGGGCCGCCCGCGCACGCCCCGGCGCCGTCGTACGCCACGCGCAGCGGCGATCAGCGGATCGACGGGACGATCGCCGACTTCGACGGCAAGTACGCCGTCCGGCTCCGCGATCGCCGCGGCTATCTCGACAGCGTCACGCTGCACCAGGGGACCGTCATCAATCCCACCGGCCTGACGCTCCGGAACGGGATGCCGGTGACCATCTACGGTTACAACGCCGGCCGGACGTTCGCCGCCAACGAGATCGACGCGCACCTTCCGCCCGTCGTGGTCGTCCCGGGGCCGCCGGTCCACGTCGGGCTCGGGTTCGGCTGGGGCTGGGGCTGGCGCCGCTGGCGCTGAGCCCGCACGCGGCGCGCGTAGCGCGTCCCTTTTCCGGACACGACGAAGCCGGCGCACCGTCCCGAGAAGGGCGGACGGACGCCGGCTTCGTCGTGTCCGAGGCGGCGCTAGCGCGGCGGCGTGTAGCAGCTGCCGCGCGGCAACGTCGCCTCGGCCTCTCCGAGGAGCGCGGCCGCGTCGAACGACGCGACCACGTCCGGTGTTTCGTAGGCTTCCATTGCACCTCCGACGGACACGGTGAGAGACGGCGAGCATAGCGCGTCTCGTGCACCCGACGGAAGGTCGCAACGGGTGCGCGCGGGTGCCGGAGGTCCCCGGCCCGGGCGGCGCTACAGCGCTTCGCGACCGTGCGGCGCGCTCAGGTCCTGCGCGGGCCCGATCGGGACGATCCGCGTCGGGTTGATCTCGTCGTGCGTCGCGTAATAGTGCCGTTTGATGTGATCGAAGTTCACCGTCTCCGCGACGCCGCCGGTTTGGTAGAGATCGCGGAGGTAGCCGGAGAGGTTCGGGTAGTCGGCGATCCGGCGCAGGTTGCACTTGAAATGGCCGACGTAGACGGGATCGAAGCGGATCAGCGTGACGAACGTGCGCCAGTCGGTCTCGACCGGCGCCTTCCCGAAGAGGTACCGCCGCGTCGCGAGCCGCGCGTCCAGCTCGTCGAGCATCGCGAAGACCTCGCGCGCGGCGTGCTCGTAGGCGCGCTGGCCGGTCGCGAATCCGGCTTTGTACACGCCGTTGTTCAGCTCGTCGTAGATCCGTGCGTTGAGCCCGTCGATCTCGGCGCGGAGCGGCCGCGGGTACAGGTCGAGCTCCGGATGCTTCGCGAGCGCGTCGAACTCGGTTTCGAACATCCGCATGACGTCGTCGTCGGAGTTGCTCACGATCCGCTTCGTGCGCGTGTCCCACAGCACGGGCACGGTGACGCGTCCGCGGTAGTGCGGATCCGTCGCGCGATAGGCTTCGGCGAGATACGCGAATCCGTTGACGGGGTCGCGCGGCGAAGCGCCCGGGACGTCGCGGAACGCCCAGCCGAGCTCGTCGCGGATCGGATCGACGATCGTCATGCCGATCGCGTCTTCGAGGCCTTTCAGCGTCCGGACGATGATCGTGCGGTGCGCCCAGGGGCACGCGAGCGAGACGTAGAGATGATAGCGCCCCGCTTCGACCGGATAGCCGCTGCGGCCGTCGGCGGTGACCCAGTCGCGAAACGCGTCGTCCTGGCGGACGAAGCGCCCGTCCTCCGACTGCTCGTCGGGAAATTGCGGAAGTGCGGTCGACATCGCGCGTTCGTCCTCGCCGGCGGGGTTCTGGGCCTTCCGCCTCGCCGGAGCGCGCCCTGCCGCGCGAGCGACGTCGCGGCGCTGCGCGGCGCTGCGCGGCGCGGAGGCGGCCGCGGCCGCACGCGCGCCGAAGCGCGGCCCGAGACGATGGACGTCAGCGTTCGCTTCCTCGCCGACCTCACGATCGCGCTGACCGCGGCGACGTTGTTGGGCGCGCTCGCGGCCCGCATCCGGCTCAATCCGATCGTCGGCTATCTCGCCGCCGGGATCGCGATCGGCCGCTTCACGCCGGGATACGTGGCGAACACGGAGACCGTCGCCACGCTCGCGCAGCTCGGCCTCATCTTCTTGCTGTTCAGTCTGGGCTTGGGGTTCTCGTTCGCCGAGATCGCCGAGCTCGGAATCGCCGCGATCGGCGGGAACGCGATCGCGACCGCCGCCGGGGCCGCCGTCGCGGGCGTGACGATCGCTCTGCTCGCGTGGCCCCATCCCGTCACGGCGGCGATCGCCACCGCGGTGTCGAGCACCGCGGTCGGCGTGGCGCTGCTGCGCGGGTGGAACGTCGAGCGCGAGCTCCCCGGGCGCTTCACGATCGGACAACAGATCGTCCAGGACCTTCTCGCCGTCGGACTGCTCGTCGTCGTGACCGCGCCCGCCGCGCAGCTGACGGCGGCGGGCATCGCGTTTCCGCTGCTCAAAGCGGCCGCGTTCGTCGGCGCCGCGCTGCTGCTCGGCGCGACGGTCCTGCAACGCTTCGTCCGGCGCGTCCTCCGGCACGGTTCGAGCGACGTGCTGCTGAGCGTGTTCTCGGTGTTCGCGCTCGTCGCCGCGTGGCTCGGCTATTTGGCCGGACTGTCGTTCGAGTTCGGCGCGTTCGTCGCGGGCGCCGTGATCTCGGAGGCGGCGGGCAGCACGATGGTCTCGACCGTCGTCGCGCCGTTCCGCGCCCTCTTCGTCACGCTGTTCTTCGTCTCGGCCGGCATGCTCGTCGACGTCGGCTTCTTCGCGGCGCATTGGGCGCCGATCGTCTCGCTGGGACTGCTCCTCGCGGCGGTCCGGTTCGGCGCATGGTGGACGCTCGCGCGCGCCGCGGCGCTGACGGCGGGCGGGGCGATTCTCGTCGGCGCCGGGATGACCGCGCTCGGCGAGTTCAACGTCGTGCTGATCACCGAAGCCGAGCGCGCGCACCGGTTGATGCCCGCCGAGATGCAGGCGCTGCTCGGCGTGACGCTGGTGACGATTCTCGCCGCGGTGCTCGCGGGTCCGGCCCTCTCGCGGGTTCGCGGTCCGTGGACCGCGCGCACGCCCGTGGACGGCGTCGCCGCACCCGGCCCGCGGGTGGCGATCATCGGATACGGACGGGTCGGCGAGACGGCGGGCTCGGTGCTGCGTCATGCCGGGATCCCGTACGTCGCGCTCGAGCGCAACCGGATGACCGTCGGGCGCGCTCGCGACGCCGGGCAGAACGTCGTCCGCGGCGACGCGAGCGATCCGTTCGCCCTCGATCGCGTGCGGCTACCCAGCGTCGGAGCGTTTCTCGTCACCGTTCCGGACGCCGCGCTCGCCGAGGCCGTCACGCAGCGGCTGCGCGCGCAGACCGAAGCGGTGCTCGTCGTCCGGGCCCGCCGGCCGAGCGACGTCGCGCGGCTTCGCGAGCACGGTGCCTCGTTCGTCTTCGTCCCGGAGAGCGAAGGCGGCCTGAACTTCGCCGCCGCCGCGCTCGGCGCGCTCGACGTGCCGCCCGCGCGGATCGCCGAGGAGATCGCGGCGGAGCGCGAACGCGCCGCGCACGTGCGCGGCGAGCGCCCGCGTCAGTCCTTGTAGTCGGGCTGCTCGCGGTCGAGCTTGCGCAGCAGCCCGGCCCACGCCAGCCGCGCGACCGAGTCCATCCCCGCGTGCGCCTGGCGGCTCACGAGCTGCTGCACGGCCTCGCTCGGATAGTGCAGCGCGGCGCCGCCGGCGAGCGCGGCGACCTGCATCGCGCACGCGCGCTCGAGATAGTACATCGAATGGAACGCCTCGCCGACGGTCTTCCCGGTCGTCAGCGTCCCGTGATTGCGCAGCAGCATCATCGGCTTCGTGCCGAGGTCGGCGATCAGCCGCGGCCGCTCGTCGAGGTTGAACGCCACGCCTTCGTACTCGTGGTAGGCGACGTCGTCGCGCACCAGCATCGCCGTCTGGTTCAGCGGCAGCAGCCCGTCCGCGTGGCACGAGACGGCGACGCCGTTCACCGTGTGCAGGTGCAGCACCGAGCCGACGTCCTCGCGCGCCGCGTGCACGGCGCTATGGATCGTGAAGCCGGCCGGGTTGATGGGATACGGCGTCTCTTCGAGGACGTTTCCGTCGAGGTCGACCTTGACGAGATCCGAGGCGCGGATCTCCTCGAAGAGCATCCCGTACGGGTTGATCAGGAAATCGTGGGTCCCCGGGACGCGCGCCGAGATATGCGTGTAGATGAGGTCGTCCCACCCGTACAGCGCGACCAGCCGGTACGCGGCGGCGAGCTCGACGCGCGTCGCCCACTCCTCCGGCGAGATGCGGGAACGGCGATCGAGGCGGTCGGCGGTAGCGGTCATGGCGCCTCCTGGGCGAAGCTTCGTGGACCGCGCTACTTCCCGACGTGCGCCGAGAGCTCCCAGCGGTAACCGTCCGGATCGTGGAACCAGAGTCCGACGTAGTCGTCGTCGCCCGGCGCCATCGGGCCGATCTCGTGGCCCGGGTCCTCGAGCTCGACGTGCTCGCGCTTGAGGTGCGCGAGCGCCCGCTCGAGCTCCGCGCGATCGCGCAGCTGGAACGAGATGTGCCCGACCGTCTCCGGCGCGGGCTCGCCGCGGTGGAACCAGATGGTGACGCTGTCGTTGCCGACCGAGGCGCTCTCGTCGTCGGGCTCCATGAAGGGCTCGAGCAGCAGGCAGCGGGTGAACCACGCGGCGTGCGCGCGCGGGTCGCGCACGGCGAGCCCGAAATGCCCGACCGGGCCGGGGGTGAACGGGTGCATGAACGCCGCGTACCCGCGCGCGGGCCGCGCGTCGCGGCAGCTAGGCGCGGTCGTGGACGAGCGGCACGCCCGCGAGCTCGTCCATGATCGTGCGGAAGTCGGCGAACGTGAGCGCCTGCTCGGCGTCGCTCAGCGCCTCGACCGGGTTCGGATGGACCTCGATGAGCAGGCCGTGGGCGCCGACCGCCTTCGCGGCGCGGCACAGTGGCGCGATCCAGCGGCGCACGCCGACGCCGTGCGACGGATCGACCATCACCGGCAGATGCGTGCGCTCGCGCAGGACCGGGATCGCGGAGAGGTCGAGCGTGTTCCGCGTCGCCGTCTCGAACGTGCGGATCCCGCGTTCGCACAGGATCACGTTGGGGTTGCCCTCGGCGAGGACGTACTCGGCGGCGGCGAGCAGCTCGTCGATCGAGGCGGCCATCCCGCGCTTCAGCAGCACCGGACGCTCGGCGCGCCCGACCGCTTTGAGGAGGTCGAAGTTCTGCATGTTGCGCGCGCCGATCTGGAGCAGGTCGACGGACTGCGCCATGCGCTCCACCTGGCCGACGCTCATCACCTCGCTGACGATCGGGAGCCCCGCGGAGCGTCCGGCCTCGGCGAGCAGCGCAACGCCCTCCCATCCGAGCCCCTGGAACGCGTACGGCGAAGTACGCGGCTTGAACGCGCCCCCGCGCAGCATCACCGCGCCGGCCGCCGCGACCGCCTGCGCGGTCGCGAGGATCTGCTCGCGCGATTCGACACTGCAGGGGCCGCCGACCACGACGAACTCGCCGTCGCCGACGACGACGTCGCCGACCACGACGCGGGCGCGCACGCCGTCGTGCGCGCGCGTGACCTTCGGGAACGGCGTCTTGGCCGGCTTCGGCGCGACCGCGGGACGGTCGTCGACGACGATCGCCGGGGCGCGCTGGACCCGCGGCGGCGCGGTCGACGCGTCGTACGAGCCGATCACGTGCAGCGACGCGGTCACCGCGCGCAGCTCGCGCAGCGCGGTCGCGAAGCGCTCGTCGCGCGCGTCGCCGTCGACGTCGGCGTAGAAGGCGTACTGCTTGCTGGCGCCGAGGCGGGTCTTCGAGTCGAGCTTCGAGACGTTCAGCCCGTGCGCGCCGAGGATCGAGAGGCAGCGCCCGAGCGCGCCCGGCGCGTCCTGCACCGAGAAGAGCAGCGAGGTCTTGCGGTCGGCGAACGCTTCGGCCGGCTCGAACTCGGCGGCCGGGCCGCGCGCGTTCGGCGCGCGGAAGAGCACGAAGCGCGTGAAGTTGTCGGGATGGTCGGCGATCGTCGAGGCGAGCTCCACGAGCCCGTACCGCGCCGCGGCCGCCGCCGAGGCGATCGCGCCGCGGGCCGGATCGTTCGCGGCGGCGACGTCCCGCGCGGCGATCCCGGTGTCGGGGACCGGGACGCGCCGGATGTCCGGCAGCGTCCCGAGAAAGCGCCCGCACTCGGCGAGCACGATCGGATGCGAGTCGATCTCGCGCAAGCCCTCCAGCGTCGCGCCGGGGACGCCGAGGACGCGGTGCTCCATCCGCCAGGTGATCTCCGCGAGCAGATCGAGGTCGTATTCCGCGAGGACGTCGTAGCCTTCGCGGATCGTCCCGGCGATCGCGTTGTCGATCGGCAGCAGCCCGACGTCGGCGCGCCCGGCGAGCACCGCGTGCGCGACGGCGCGGTACGACGGACAGCCGAGCGGCGCGAACGCGACGCCGCGCCGCTCCGCGTACGCGTCCAGGACCGCGTGCGAGTACGCGCCTTCGATCCCTTCGAACGCTGCGGTCATCGTCAGGAGCGGGGCGGCGGTCTGCGCGGCCGAGATCGCGGGGCTGGTCATCGGGCTCTCCGGGATGAAAAGAGCCCCTCGCTCCGGCGAGGGGCTCTTGCTGTTCGGTCCGAGGACTCGTTACGGCAAAGGCCTACCGCGCCGGCTGCGGATCGCGAGCGGCGTACCGATAGGACGACCAGAACGAGGCGGTCATGTCCGTGCTTCTTACCACGGAGCGGGGGCGGCCGTCAATCGCCGCGGGAATTGCGCACGCAGGGACGTCCGGCGCGCTATGATCGGCGTTGTGATGGGCATGATGCGCCGATTCGCCGCCGCGCTCGCGCTGCTGAGCGTTCTCGCCGCCGGGGCCGGCCCCGCCGCGGCCCAGCCGCCGCTCGAGCGGGCGGTGCTCGCCGGCGGCTGCTTCTGGGGGATGGAGGCCGTCTTCGAGCAGCTCCGCGGGGTTACCGGCGTCGTCGCGGGCTTCGCCGGCGGCGCCGCCGCGACGGCGCACTACGACGTGGTCGAGACGGGGACGACCGGACACGCCGAAGCCGTGGAGATCACGTTCGATCCGGCCCGGATCTCGTACCGCGAGCTGCTGCAGGTCTATTTCACGGTCGCGCACGACCCGACCGAGCTGAACCGCCAAGGCCCGGACGAGGGGACGCAGTACCGCTCGGCGATCTTCTACGACGGCGACGCGCAGCGGCGCGAGGCCGAGGCGGCGATCCGCGCGCTGAGCGACGCGCACGCGTACGCGGCGCCGATCGTCACGCAGGTGGTTCCGTTGCGCGGCTTCTACGCCGCCGAGGCGTACCATCAGCACTTCGTGCAGCGCCATCCCGACTATCCGTACGTCGTGGTGAACGATCTTCCGAAGCTCGCCGCGCTCAAGAAGCGCTTCCCCGGGCTGGTGAAGAGCGGCTGACGCCGCAGCCTCGCGGCGGCCGAGCAGGCGCGTCCCGGCGGTGGATGGTGTGGAAAAAACAGTGGGACGGCGAGGTTTGAGACGGCTCGCGTAACGGTATGGCCCGTTCGATGAGCGCATCGATCGAGCCGCCGCCGGCCCCGGCGCATCAGTGCATCAACGTGGCGTGCGGCTGCAACGACCTGGTGAGCGCGGGCGCGTGCAGCGAGTGGTGCTCGGCGAACACGATCGAGGCGGCCGACGTCGAGCGCGGGAAGGCGTCGCTCGCGAGCGAGTGCGGGTGCGGACACGCGACCTGCCGCGGAAACCGCGCGTCGCGCGGGACGCCGGAGCGCGGCGTCTCGTAGGCTTTAGAAGAGCTGCGGCTGGCCGCCGGTCGCGATGATGTCGGCGCAGATCGCGCGCGCCTCGGCGACCGAGGCGCGGTCGGTCCGCACGAACAGCTTGCGCCAGTGGGCCTTCCCCGAGAGCTTCGCGATGAGGTCGGAGGCGGTGCGCGCGTCGACGATCCGGCCCATCAGCCCGACCCGCACGGTCGGCGTCCCGCCCGCCGTCCCCAGCGGGAGCCGGTGCAGCAGCTGCTCCTGCGAATCGGCCCATACCGCGTCGCCGTAGCGCGAGCGCAGCGCGCGCTCGCACACCTCGAAGGTGTGCAGGTCGCGCTCGGCGTTGAACTCGGCGGCGAGCCCGTAGACCGTGCGCCGCTCGCGCAGCGCGCGGACGTTGTCGTCGTCGAGCGTGCGGATCGCGTCGATCACGCGGAAGTCGTCCCACGCGAGGAACTCTCCGACGTCGTCGAGCGCGCGCGGGTCGGGCCACAGCAGCGCGAGCACGTCGCGCAGCACGCGCTCGAACGCGCGCGTCGTATGGTGGAAGTACACGGTCGCGAACATCATGTAGCGCGCCAGCACGAACGACTCGAGCGCGACGACGCCGCGCCCGTCGACGCCGAGCTGCGGGCGTCCGCCCGCCTCGAAGACGCGCAGCGAGGCGAGAAGCTGCTCGTGGTCGTACGTGCCGCCGGCGACGCCGGTGAAGTACGCGTCGCGCAGGAGGTAGTCCATGCGGTCGGCGTCGAGGTTCGGGCCGCTGACCAGCTCGCGCAGCACCGAATCCGCGCCGGGCGCCCCGGTGACGAGCGCGAGCACGTCCTGCGGATCGACGTCCAGTGCGGCGAGCCGCTCGCAGACTTCCGGGAGCGCGAGGATCGCCTGCGTGCGCAGCTCGTGCCGCACGCCGAGCACCGCCTCGCACGCATGCGAAAACGGCCCGTGACCGAGGTCGTGGAGCAGCAGGCTCGCGCGCAGCAGCCGGCGCCGTTCGCCGGTCTCGCGCTCCGAGCCGAACGCGCCGGCGTCGTGCGCGACGAGCGCGTCGAACGCGCGCGTCCCGATCGCGAGCGCGCCGAGCGCATGCGAAAAGCGCGAGTGCTCCGCCGAGGGAAATGCGAGGTACGCGAGACCGAGCTGACGCAGGCGGCGCATCCGCTGCACGACCGGCGCCGAGAGCAGCTCCACCTCGCCCGCCTCGAGCTCGATGAATCCGTGGATCGGATCGTAGATGCGCTTCGCTCTCGGCACGTCCGTCGCGTCTCCACCACGACGGACGGCGCCCCCTTCGCGCGAGCGCGCCGGCGTCGGACGGCGCGGGCGTCGCGGCGGGGCGGCGCGCCGCGGCGTCGAACATGCGTTCCGTGCGTGTCGACGACGGCGTCAAGCGCGAGATCCTCGCCCGCACCGACATCGGTGAGGTGATCGGGGCGTACGTCACGCTCCGCAAGCGCGGGAACGACCTCGTCGGGCTGTGCCCGTTCCACGGCGAGAAGTCGCCGTCGTTCCACGTCCATCCCGACCGCGGGTTCTTCAAGTGCTTCGGCTGCGGCGCCGGCGGCGACGCGCTCAGCTTCCTGCAGAAGCACGAGAACGTCGGCTTTCTCGACGCGCTGCGCATCCTGGCGAAGCGCACCGGCGTCGAGCTCGAGGCGGAGGATCCGCGCGCGGCGCGGGCGCGCAACGAGCGCGAGGCGATCTATCACGCCAACGACGTCGCGCGCGCGTGGTTCCATCGCATGCTGCTGGACCCGCGCGCCGGCGCGGAGGCGCGCGCGTACTGCGAGCGGCGCGGGATCGCGCGCGAGACGATCGAGACGTTCTCGCTCGGGTATGCGCCGGCGGGCTGGGACGGGCTCGTCGGCGAGCTGCGCCGCAACGACGTCGATCTCGCGCTCGCGGCGAAGGCCGGGTTGCTCAAGCCCAGCCAGCGCGGCGGGTTCTACGATTTCTACCGCGAGCGGCTGATGATTCCGACGCTGGCGATCACCGGCGAGACGATCGCGTTCGGCGGCCGCGCGCTCGGCGACGCCGAGCCGAAATACCTGAACACCTCGACGACGCCGGTCTACACGAAGGGCCGCTATCTCTTCGCGCTCAACGCGGCTCGCCGCGCCGCCGCGAAAGACGACAGCGTCATCGTCGTCGAGGGCTACCTCGACTGCATCGCGCTGCATCAGGCCGGTTTCGCGAACGCGGTCGCCGCGCTCGGGACGGCGTTCACCCCCGAGCAGGCGCACGAGCTGCGCAAGGTGTGCTCGCGCGCGGTCCTCTGCTTCGACGCCGACGCCGCCGGCACGGAGGCGGCGCTGAAGTCGATCGACGTCCTCTCCGCCGAGGGGGTCGAGGCCTGGGCGCTGCGGATTCCGGACGGCAAGGATCCCGACGAGTTCGTCCGGCGCAACGGCGCGGACGCGTTCGCCGCCCTGCTCGCCAAGCCGGTCGCGGCGACGCAGGTGAAGATCGACGCCGAGATCGACCGCCGGAAGGGGCGCGTCGAAGACGGACGGCTCGCCCGCTGGGCGGAGGAGACGATCCACCGGCTGGCGCCGCGCGAGGAGTGGGACCGGTGGCGCGTCTACGTCGCCGGGCGGCTCGGGCTCGCGGTCGACGACCTGCGCAAGAGCCGGCTGCTCGTCAGCACGGCGCCGGTCCCGCACGGCGGCGGTTTTCCGGCGGCGAACGCATCGCGGCACCTCGTCCCGTCGCTCGCGGCCAAGCCGTCGTTCGAGCGCGAAGTCCTCGCGATCGTGATGGACGAGCCGGCGCTCGTCGGCGAGTTCGGAACCCGGATCGGGCCCGACGCGTTCGAGAACCCGGGGCACCGGCGGGTCTGGGCGCGGCTCGTGGAGCACGCTTCCTCTCTCGCGCAACCCCCGGACGTCTGGGGGCTGTTCTCGGAAGATGAAGAGGCAAGGAGTGTCCTCGTCGGGGTCGAGGGACTGGTCCGTCTCGCAGCCTCCGACGACCGCCGCGCGAAGCTCGAACGAGTCGTCGAGCGTCTTGAACGCGACGCAGCGATGCGCCGATGGAAAGCCATCGACGCGGAGATGGTTCGGCTGAGCGACGCGGGTCTCGACATCCCTGCGTCCCTGCGTGCCGAGCAGAACGCCCTCGCCGCTACTCTGAAAAAAGGATGACCCCGCCGCGCCGGAGAGATAGCACCTCTTCCGCGCGACTCGACCGAGGAAGGGGGTGAAGACCAGCATGGCACGCACCAAGAAATCCGCAACCGCCGCCGCCGACGCGCCCGCGCCGTCCCTCGACGAGCAGATCAAGAAGCTGCTCGAGCGCGGGAAGAAGCGCGGCTCGCTGACGTACGAAGAGATCAACGCCGTCTTCGACAACGTCGACGACGTCGCGCCCGAGCGCATGGACGACCTCCTCGAAGAGATCGCGTCGCTCGGGATCGAGATCGTCGAAGAGCAAGCGAAGGACGAGAAGCCGGCGGACCGCGAGGAACCCGAAGAAGAGGTGATCCCGGCCGGCCTCGCGCTCGACGATCCGGTTCGGATGTATCTCAAAGAGATCGGTCGCGTCCCGCTGCTGTCGATGGACGACGAGCGGCGCCTCGCGATGTCGATCGAGGCCGGCGAGAAGGAAGCGCTCAAGAACGGGACCGCCGACAACCGCGTGGTGCTCGAAGGCGAAGAGTCGAAACGGCAGCTGACCGAGGCGAACCTCCGTCTCGTCGTCTCGATCGCGAAGAAGTACGTCGGCCGCGGGATGCTGTTCCTCGACCTGATCCAGGAAGGGAATCTCGGGCTCATCCGCGCCGTCGAGAAGTTCGACTACCGCAAAGGCTACAAGTTCTCGACGTACGCGACGTGGTGGATCCGTCAGGCGATCACGCGCGCGCTCGCGGATCAGGCGCGCACGATCCGCATCCCCGTCCACATGGTCGAGACGATCAACCGCCTGATCAAGATCAGCCGGCAGCTCCTCCAGGAGCTGGGCCGCGATCCGACGGTCGAAGAGATCGCGACCGAGATGGGGCTCACGCCGGAGAAGGTCCGCGAGGTCATCAAGATCTCGCAGGAGCCGATCTCGCTCGAGACCCCGATCGGCGAGGAAGAAGACTCGCACCTCGGCGACTTCATCGAGGATCAGGAAGCGGTCGCGCCGGCGGAAGCGGCGTCCGTGATGCTTCTCAAAGAGAAGATGCAGGACGTGCTCAAGAACCTCACCGAGCGCGAGCGCAAAGTGCTCGTCCTGCGCTTCGGGCTCGAGGACGGCCATCAGCGCACGCTGGAGGAAGTCGGCCAAGAGTTCGGCGTCACCCGCGAGCGGATCCGCCAGATCGAGGCCAAGGCGCTGCGGAAGCTGCGCCACCCCAGCCGCGGCAAAGCGCTCAAAGACTACTGGTCGAACGAATAGGAAAAGCCCCGACGCGTCGGGGCTTTTTCATGCCTTCTCCGGCTTGCGCGCCGTCGTGATGCGGAACGTTGCGGCTCAGCCGCCCCGACACCCCGTCGCGGCGGCGATGACGGTCGGCGTCAGGACGTGCTCGGCGAGCGCGATGCGCGTCTGGTCGGCTTCGATCGAGGTGGCGAGCCGGTCCCAGATCGTGTGGCCGCTCGCCGTCGTCTCGGTGCGCGCGCGGTCGCGCAGATCGGCGATCGGACCGGGGCCGGCGAGCGAGGCGGCGCCGAGAAACCCGCTGCCGTTGTTTCCGTTGGGCGTGATCCAGCCGCTCGGCGCGCCCGGGTTGCCGATCGATTTCGCGACCGGCGCGTTCGCGACGTCGTCGAAGCCGCCTTGCGCCTGCGTCGTCTCCAGGATCCCGCCGATCCGGTTGAGGGCGGCGTTCTGCGCGTCGCGCGCCGCGCGCAGCTGCGCCTGCAGCAGTTGCGCGAGCCGATCGTCGTCCGTGCGCGCGACCTTCGGAAAGCGGCTCGGATCGGAGAGCAGCTTCGCGAGAACCTTCATGTTGTTCGCCATCGCGGCGACGACGCGGTCCATGTAGACACGGTCCATCTGCAGCGCCTCGGGCGCGTTCGCGATCTGGTCCTGCGCCATCTTCGAGACGGCGCGGTGGCTCGCCGCGACGAGCTCGTCCGTCTTCATCAGGCCGAGCACCGACGGCGCGGCGTTCTCGCGCACCATGTCGCAGAAGCCTTTCGCGTGCGTCCGGCCGATCGTCGGCAGCGGCGACCCGCTCGTCGCGGGCGGCGCGCTGGCCGCGGGCGTCGTTTGCGCGTGCACGACGACGGGCGCGACGGCGAGCGCGCACGCCGCCGCCGCCACGCGGCACGCGCGCGCCGCCGGCGCGCGCGCGAACGAGCGCGAAGCGCTCACATGTCCTCGCCTTTGCCCGCCTTCGCGCTCGGCACGACCGTCGGGTTGGCGTCTGCGAACTGGCCGAGCGGGTTCGGCACGACCCAGACCGAGACGTCGTAGATCGCCGGATACAGGAAGACGTAGGAGACGGCCGACGCGTTCGGGACCGCGCCCGCCGCGGCGAGCCCCGCGGCGGTCGGGCTCGCGAAGCTGCCGCCGTTCGCGGCGGCGTAACGCTGCGCGCCGATCGCCTTGCCGTACGTCATCATCCCGTTCGCGTCGCGCAGGACGTAGTGCACGTGCGCGCCGATCGTGATCCAGCGCGACGGCGCGATGCCGAAGCGGTTCGGCGGTCCGGCGGCCGACTCGGCGCGCGGCACGCTGAAGTCGGCGCCGAGAAGCCGGCCGTTGACGTCGTACCAGAGCTGCGCCGGGTGATCGGGATCCGTGGTGTCCCAGTATTTCGTGTTGACGTAGCTGATCGCGCCCGTGCGGTCTTCGTTCGAATACCGGACGTAGCCGGCCGCGCCCGCGGCGCTCGGCGTCGGGTACAGCCGCGGCAGATCGGCCATGATCTTCGCGAGGAACGCGCTCTCCGCGGCGCTCGGCGCGGGCGCGGGCGTCGCCGGCGCGGCGAGCGCGGCCGACGAGAAGGTTGCGAGCCCGGCGGCGAGCGCGAACGCCGCGGCGATCGAGAGCGAACGGCGACGATTCATATCCGAGGCGTTCGAGATGACCCGGCCGTTCCTTCGTCGCGACCGGCGTGCGGCCGGGCGAGCGGGCTCAGCGCCCGGGCGGCGTCGACTGCCCGGGCGGCGGCGGGAGGACGGGCGATTCGCTTTGGGTGGGGAACGGCGTGGCCGCGGGGATCGCGCCCGAGGGCTTCGGGAGCGGGTTGACCGGGTGCGGCGGCGCCGTGCGCGCCGGGGTCGGCGTGTACGCCGAAGCCGGCATCTCGTTCCCCAGCCGGAACGGGAACGGCGTCTCGATGGATAGGCGCGTCCCGACCTGCGCGACGATCGCGAGCGTGGCGGCGTCCACCGGCGTCCCGGTCTCGACGCTGCGCGGCACCGGAGCGGCCAGGCGTACCGGCAGGAGGCCCGGGACCGTCTCGAAGTGCTCGAGCACGAAGACCTTGCTCGGCTTGCCGGTGAGGGGATCGACGTCGCCGACGACGAGCCGCGCTTTCGCGCCGCTCGCCGCGACCGTGATGCCGTCGAGGATCAGCGGATCGCGGAGGTGCACGGAAACGGACGAGCCGGCGCGAGCGCCGGCGTCCAGATGTCCGTCGGAGATGAAGACCAGCGGCGTTCCTTTCGGAATCACGTGGTCCGGCGCGGGCGGAGCTTCGGCGGCCGCCCAAGCCGCACTGCAAAGGAGGAAGGCCGCCACCGAGACGGCCGTCCGGCGTACGCCGGGCATCCCCCTATGAAGCCTTCTTTTCCGCCTCGGCGGCTTCGGCCGCAGCCTTCTTGCCTTGCTCGATCAGCGCTTTGACCTTCTGGCCGCCCTTCTGACCGATCGTCTCATAGAACTCCGGGCCGTAGCGATCGCGCGTGGCCTCGCCGCCCTTCTTGCCGCCCTTCTTGCCGATCGCTTCGTAGAAGGCGTGGCCGTGAGCTTTCTTCGTCGCCTGACCGCCCTTGCGGCCGATCATCTCGTAGAACTCGGGGCCGTACTTTTTCTTGACGGTCTCGCCGCCTTTTTGGCCGGCTTCGCGGACGCTCATGCCGCTGCCGCTCTTCCGTTCTGGGGTGGACATTGTGTGGGATTGAACCTCGTGGATGAGAATCGACCTGTCTCGGTAACGTAAGCGGTCTTATGGAAGTTGTCGGCCGCAGGGCCGCTCACGTGTACGGTCGGGCGCTCACCGTCCTCGCGGGGGTCGCTGCCGCGACGGGCGTTGTCCTCTGTCCGTTCCCGGCGGCTCCGGCGGAGCAGCTGGGGTACCGGCGTTTGGTTGAGCTCGAGAGCGCCCGGTCGTTTTCCGTCGAGTTGACCGCGGCTCTCGCGTCCGGAGACGCTCGGTTGGCGGGGAGGGCGGCGCTTGCGCTCGGACGCACCGAGGACGCCCGCGCGGCCGGGCCCCTAGAGAACGCTACCGAAGCCCCGGACGTTTCGACTCGCGCTCTCGCCATGTACGGATACGGGCTCCTCGCTGCTGAGTACCCTACCCAAAGCGAGGTTATCGCGAATCGGCTCCGAGATTCCGCGGCCGCCGTTCGAGTCGCCGCGATCGACGCCGCGTGGCGGATGAAGGCGGCCGGGCGACCGGGCGCCGACGCTCTCCGCGCGCCGCTTCTCGCGATGCTCGAACGAGACCGCGACCCGCTCGTTCGGGCGCGAGCGGCGACGGCACTCTCGGGTTGGCGCGACGGGCCCGGCGGCGACGGTGTCGCCGGGCGAGTCCAGCACGCGCTTTCCCGGGAACAGAATCTCACGGTTCGCTGGCATCTAGCATGGACGCTGCGTCGCGCGTATGCCAAGCGGACCGCCGCGGCGACGATCCGCGCCGGCCTCGCCGACCCGGACGAGCTGGTCCGGATCCAGTTCGCCGACCTGGTCGGCCGCCGCAAGGACCCGAGCGCGATCCCCGAGCTCCGGCCGCTGCTGCGCGACCCGTCCTGGCGCGTGCGCGAGCAGGCCGGCGAGGCGATCCGGATCCTGGGCGGCGGCAAGCCGACTGAGCATCTGACGGCGATTCCCTCCGGCGTCGTGACTCCTCCGCCCGTGCCCCCGGACGTCGAGCCGGCGCTCCCCGTGCGGGGCGCGCTCGGCAAGCCGCGGCGGCCGATCGCGCGCGACGCCCGCCTCGACCTCGCTCTCGAGCCGTCGACCGCGGCGCTGATGGACGGCCCGATGCCCGGGCCGCACCCGCGCGTACGGATCGGCACGACGCAGGGGCCGATCGTCGTGCGGCTCTACCCGGAGTGGGCGCCGCTCACGGTCGCAAACTTCCTCGGGCTCGTCGAGCGGCGCTACTACGACGGCCTGCGCTGGTTCCGGATCGTCCCCGACTTCGTCGTCCAGACGGGCGACCCGACGAACACCGGCGACGGCGACGCCGGCTATACGATCCCGGCCGAGGAGGACCCGCTCGAGCAGCGGGCCGGGGTCATCTCGATGGGGCTGAACTACACGAACGGCGCGCATCCGAAGCCGATCCGGGACTCGGCCGGGACGCAGTTCTACATCACGATCTCCCCGCAGCTCCACCTCGACCGGGATTTCACCGTGTTCGGTGCGATCGAGAGCGGCTTCCCGGTCCTCGGCCGCCTCACCGAGCGCGACCGGATGACGCGCGTCGTCCGCCTGCGCGACGACTAGCGGGGTGGCGCCCGGCCGCGCGGGGCACCCGACACCCTGCGGCCCACGGCTCGGCCGCCCCCACGGCGGGATGCCTGTCGTCCGTTCGGTCTTCGTTCAGGATGCCGAACGCCGCTAAGGTCGCTGCTCCGCGAGGCCGATCATCGGAGGAGCCGATCGACTGTCGCGGGTCGTCGAGAGAGCCACATCACAAGCACGCGCCCGCGCGACCGCTGGAAGCCGCGAGAACCTCGCAGGCCCGCGTCGCGCAAGGAGTCCACGGATGGCCACCTTCTCGCAAACCGCGCTCTATCGCGATCAGCACGGACGTCTGCGCGAGCACGCCGCGAAGATGCTCGCCGCGCCCGGAGCCGCGGAGCATCGCACGCTTCTCGCGCAGCTCGCCGGTCAGGTGAAGATGCACCTCAAGGTCGAGGACGACAGCCTCTATCCGCGCCTGATCGCGCACAGCGATGCCGCGGTGCGCGACAAAGCGCGCCAGCTGCAGACGTCCATGGGCGCGCTCGCCGGAACGTTCCAGGCGTTCTACGAGAAGTGGATCAAGGCGGGAGCGATCGCCGCGGACGAAGCCGCGTACGTGCGCGAGATGCGCGCGGTGATCGACGCGCTCGCCAAGCGGATGGACATGGAAGACAAGGAGCTCTACGACCTGGCCGACCGCGCGCTCCACGCCGCCGCCTAGCGCATCGGCGCTCCGAACGAGCGCCGATGCCGGTCACGCTTGCGGCCGGCGCGCCGCAAGCCGCGGCGCACGCGCGACATCGCGCTATTTGGCGAACATCGAACGGAGCGCGAAGAGCGCGTTTTCCGGGCGTTCGGTGATGCGCCGGTAGAAGTAGCCGGCCCAGTGGGTCCCGTACGGGACGTAGATCCGCAAGCGATACCCGTCGGTGACGAGCTTGCGCTGCAGCTCGGGACGCACCCCGTACAGCATTTGGAACTCGAAGCGCTCCGGCGCGATCGCGCGCTCGCGCGCGAACCGGCGCACGGCCTCGATCAGCAGCGGGTCGTGCGTCGCGATGCCGGGATAGCGTCCGCGCTCGAGCAGCGCCTCGGCGCAGCGCAGGTACTGGCGGCGGATCGCGGGCATGTCTTTGTACGCGACCTCCGGCGGCTCGGCGTACGCGCCTTTGCAGAGCCGCACGCGCGCGCCGAGCGCGATCGCGCGCTCGACGTCGTCGGGCGTGCGCCTCAAGTACGCCTGCAGCACGGGACCGACGTTCTTCGTCACCGCGTACGCGCGCTCGAAAACGCGCAGCGTCGCGTCGGTCACCGCCGAGCCTTCCATGTCGATGCGCACGAACGGATCGCGGTTCGCCGACGCGGCGTCGAGGACGCGCCGCAGGTTCGCCGACGCGAGCCCTTCGTCGATCAGCAGCCCCATCGCGGTGAGCTTCACGGAGACGTTCGCATCGACGCCGCGGCGGCGGATCTCGCCGAGCAGCTCGCCGTACGCCGCGACGGTGTGCGCCGCTTCGCTTTCGGAGAGCACGTCCTCGCCGAGGAAGTCGAGGGTCGCGCTCATGCCCCGGGCGTTGAGCGCGGCGACCGCGTCGACCGCCTGGCCGACCGTCTCCCCGGCGATGAACCGCCGTGCGAGGAAGAAGAACCGCCGTTGAAACGCCGGGCTCTGGATGACGTCGAGGACGGCCACGAACAGCCGCCTTCGGCATGACGCGCGCCTCCCCTCGGAGCAGGTGTGCGTTGCGGCACACCGGCCCTTAGCACGTTCTTATCGCACGAATCGTTGGCGGCCGGTGGAAGTCTGGGAAACCGAAGCCCATGGTTTGGCGCGTCCTCGTGGCGGACGACGATCCGGCGATCGGCATGCTCATCAAGGCGGTTCTCGACCGAGGGTCGTACGAGGTGACGCTGTGCGACGACGCCGAGAGCGCGCTCGTGCGCATCCAGCGCGACCGGCCCTACGACATCCTCATCAGCGATTACATGCTGCCGGGCATCTCGGGATTGGAGCTGATCGAGCAGGTGCGCCGCAACCGCCCGACCGCGAACCTCCCGATCGTCATGATCAGCGGCCACAACAACTACGCGATGGGCGTGCGCGCGAAGGAGGCCGGGGCGAACGCGTTCCTCAACAAGCCGTTCCCGCTCGGGCAGTTTCGCTCGACGGTGCGCGAGCTGCTGACCGCCCCGGATACGCTGCTGTTCGGCTTCGCCTGACCCGCGGGCGCGCGGCGTGACGCTCGCCGCCGTCCTGAAGATCGTCTTCGTCGCGCTCTCGCTCGGGCTCGACGTCTTGGCGGTCAGCATCGGCGTCGGGATGCGCGGGAGCCCGCGCGCGGTGAAGATCCGAATCGGCGCGGCGTTCGCGGTCGCCGAGGTCGGCATGACGCTGCTGGGCGTCCTCATCGGGCAGGCCGCCGGCCGGCTCTTGGGCGAGTCCGCCGGTTACCTCGGCTTCGCCGCGCTGGTCGGCGTCGGCGGCTACATGATCTACGAAGCGCTTCACGGAACCGACGAAAGCGGTGGTTTCGATCTCTCGCGCGGCTGGGGGCTCGTGCTCGGCGCGCTCTCGATCAGCCTCGACTCGCTCGGCATCGGCTTCTCGATCCTCTACATCGGCGTCCCGCTCGGCGTCAGCGTCGCCTGCATCGCGGGCGCGTCGGTGCTCTCGTCGACGTGCGGGCTGGCGCTCGGGAAGCGGCTCGGCGCGATCGCCGAGGAGCGCGCCGCGCTGTGGGCGGGGATCGTCCTCGTCGCGACGGGCCTGACCTTTGCCGGACTCAAGGCCGCGCACGTCGGCGGCTGAGCGGCTCTACGAGATCGCGACGGCTGCCGCCGCGAGCGTCGTGGTCGTCGGGACGGCGAAGAACGTCGGGAAGACCACCGCGTTCAACGCGCTGCGCGCCGTCGCGCGCCGCCGCGGCGTCGCCGTCGCGGTGACGTCGATCGGGCGCGACGGCGAGCCGGTCGACGCGCTCGACGCCGAGCCGAAGCCCCGCGTGCGGCTCGCGCCCGGGACGATCGTCGCCCTGCCCGCCGGGCTGCTCCCGCGCAGCCCGGCGCTGGAGATCCTCGGAACCGGCGCCGCCGGCGCGCTCGGCGTGACGGTGTTCGCGCGCGCCGTGCTGCCGACGGCGTGCGAGATCGCCGGACCGCCCACGGCGCGCGCGATGCGCGCCACCATCGAGCGGCTGCGGACGCTCGCCGAGGGGCCCGTGCTCGTGGACGGCGCGATCGACCGCGTCGCGGCGCTCGCCGGCGGCGCCGACGCGGTGATCCTCGCGGCCGGGGCCGCGAGCGGCGCGACGCCCGCGCGCGTCGCGGCCGTCGCCGCCGGAGCGGTGGCGCGGCTCGGCCTGCCGGGACGCGATCCGGCGCGGGAGCGCGGGCGCGTCATCCGGGTCGACGGCGCGCTCGACGCGCGCGACGCCGAAGCGCTGCTCGCCGAGGCGCGCGGCGCGACGGTCGTCGTCGCCGACCCCACGCGCGTGGCGCTCCGCGGCGCGCTGCTCGCGGCGCTGTGCGAGGCGGTCGACCTGCGCTGCGAGCGCCCGCTGCGGGTCGTGGCGTGCACGACCTCGCCGGTCGGCCGCGAGACCGTCCTCGACCCGCGCGCGCTCGTCCGCGCCGTCGCGGCCGCGACGCGGCTCCCGACCTTCGACGTCGTCGCGGACCTGGCGGCGTGAACGCGGACGCCGCGACCGCGGAGCGGATCGGCCTCGACTGGCTGCGCGCCGCCGTGGCGCCGGCCGGCGCGTTCGGGCGGCTCCACGACGAGCGCCGCCCGCCGTACGGCCCCGGCGACGAGGCCGCCGCGCACGCCGAGATCGCCGGCGTGCTCGCGCTCGCCGCGAGGCTGGACCGCGACGCCGTCGCGGCGCTGCGCGCCGGGCTGCGCGCCGTCCCCGAGCCGGGCCCGATCCTCGTGCGCGCACGCGCCGGCGATCCGCTCGACGACGCCGACTTCTACGAGCTGACCCGGCTCGTCGATGCGCTCGACGCCCTGGCGCGCGCGTGGGACGCCGCCGGCGGACCGCGCGGCGAGGCGCCGCCGCGGCTCGACGCGCTGCGCGACGTTCTCGCGCCGGGCCGCACGCCGGGCGGCTTCTATCTCGCCGATTCGTTCGCACCGGGATTGCGCGCCGCGCGCGCCGCGTTCGCCGCTGCCGAGGCGGACGTCGAGGCGCGGCGCGAGGCGATCGCCGCGCGGGTTCGGGACGCGCTCGGGATCGATCCCGCCGGCGACGAGTTCGCGGTGCTGCGCGACGCGTACGGCGGCGAGCCGCCCCCGGGGGTCAACGTCCTCCGCGAGACGGCGACCTATCGCGTGATGACGATCGTCGCGCCGTCGGCGGCGCGCGACGCCGCGTTCGCGACGCTCGCCGAAGAAGAAGAGCGCGCGCGGCGCGCGCTCGCGGAACGCGTCGCCGCGCTCGCGCCGCAGATCGCCGCGGCCACCTCGGCGCTCGGCGCGCTCGATCGCCGGCTCGCGCGCGTCGCGTTCGCGCTGCGCTGGGGGGGCTGCGTCCCCGCGTTCGACGCGGACGCGCTCGCCTTCGAAGACGCGACCTTCGCGCCGCTCGCCGAGGCGCTCGCCGCGCACGGCCGCCGCTACACGCCGCTCGCGCTCGAGCTGCGCGGCGCCGCGGTCCTGACCGGGCCGAACATGGGCGGGAAGAGCGCCGCGCTCGCGACCGCCGGCTTCCTGTGCGCGTGCGCGGCGCTGGGCGTCCCGCCGCCGGCGCGCGCGGCGGCGCTGCCGCTGCCGCGGGAGATCGCGTGGATCGGCGGCGAGGGGCGTGAAGCGCGCGCGTCGCTGCTCTCGTCGTACGCCGCCGAGGTCGTGCGCGCGCGCGACGTCCTCGCCGGCGCGTCGCGCGACACGCTGGTGCTGGTCGACGAGTTCGCGCGCACGACCGGACCGCGCGAGGGCCGCGCGCTGCTCGTCGCGCTCGTCGAAGCCCTCGCCGCCCGCGGCGCGCACGCGCTCGTCGCGACGCACTTCGACGGCGTCGCGGCGGCGGCCGGCGTGCGCGCGCTGCGGATCGCCGGGCTGCGCGGGCGCGTGCTCGCGCCGGCCCGCGACGGCGATCTCGACGCGGCGCTCGACGCGGTCAACGCGGCGATGGACTATCGCATCGTCGACGAGGCCGGCACGCCGGCGGACTCCGACGCGCTCGAGCTGGCGCGGCTCCTCGACCTTCAGGACGACGTCGTGCGGCGCGCAAGCGCGCTGTTCTCCTCCTAAACGCCGAGGGCGAGCGAGTCGGCGCGCGGATCGGCGCCGCCGGCGAGCGTTCCGCGCGCGCGGTCGATGACGATCGCGTGCGCGTGCCCCATCACGTTCTCGTACGGGCCGAGCGCGACGACCTCGTGGCCGCGGCCCCGCAGCTCCCCGGCGACGTCGTGCGCGACGCGCGACTCGACGAGCACCGCGTCGCGCGCGGCGAGCTCCGGACGGCCGGCGACCAGCGGGCGGCCGTAGACCCAGCGCGGCGCGTCCAGCGCCTGCTGGACGTCGAGCCCGCGGTCGACGAGATTGTGCAGGAGCTGCAGCTGGATCTGCGGCTGCGCGTCGCCGCCCATCGTCCCGAACACGATCTCCGGCTGCCCGTCGCGCACGAACATCGCCGGCGCGAGCGTGTGCAGCGGACGCTTCCCGCCGGCGTAGGCGTTCGGCTGCCCGGGAACGGTCGAGAAGCACGCGCCGCGGTTGTGCAGCACGATCCCGGTCCCCTCGGCGACGAGCCCCGAGCCGAAGCTCATGTAGAGGCTCTCGATGAGCGTGACCGCCATCCCGTCCTCGTCGACGACGCACAGCGCGATCGTGTCGCCGCCGTCGACGCGGCTGATGCGCGCCGACGCGTGCTGCGGGTCGATCGCCGCGCGCCGCGCGCGCAGGCGCTCGGGATCGAGCTCGGCGTCGAGCGGCGGCGCGCCGAACGCGGGATCGCCGATCCGCTCGTCGCGCAGCGCGAGCGCAGACTTCAGCGCCTCGATCGCAAGATGATCCCACGCGCCGGCCGCGCTGGCGGCGTCGCCGGCGAGCATTCCCGCCGCGAGCAACAGCACCGCGCCTTGCGAGTTCGGCGGGTGCGCGAGCAGCTCGCCGCCGTTCCACGCGAGCGAGAGCGGCGCCGTGGTTTCGGTGCGGTGCGCGAGGAGATCCTCGAGCGTCATCGCGTTCCCGCGCGCGCGCAGCGTCGTGACGATCCGTTCGCCGGTCGGGCCGCCGTAGAACGCCTCGGCGCCGCCGTGCCGGATCGCGGCGAGCGTCGTCGCGAGATCGCGGTTCGTCAGCACGTCGCCGGCGCGGGGCACGCCGTCCCGCAGGAAGATCGCGCTCGCCGCCTCGTCCTCGCGCAGCAGCGCTTCGTTCAGCGCGAAGTAGTTCGCGACGACGTCGGTCACCGCGAAGCCGTTGCGTGCGACGTGCTCGGCCGGCAGCAGCAGCTCGTCGAGTGCGCGCGTGCCGTGCGCGTCGAGCACGTCCTCCCACGAGCGAACGGCGCCCGGAACGGTCACCGCGAGCGCGCCGCGCACGGGGAGCGTTTCGCCGAGCCGCTCGAGCGAAGCGGCGCGCGGCGTCCGCCCGCTGCCGTTGTAGCAGATCGTGCGCCGCTCGAGCGACGGGCGCTTCGAGGGGTCGTGCACCATCCAGAGCGCATCGCCGCCGATCCCGCAGCTGGCGGGATAGACGACGGCAAGTATCGCGTTGGCGGCGACCGCGGCATCGACCGCGTTTCCGCCGCGGCGCAAGACCTCGACGCCCGTCGCGGCGGCGAGGGGATGCGGGGCGGCGACCATCGCCCGGCACGAGCGGGCGACGGCGCGCGACGGCCACGGCGAGTTCGCGCTCATCATCGCAGGCATGCCCGTTCGTCGCCGCGGCGAAGCCCCTTGCCGTGGACCCGCTGATCATCACCGTCGCTCCGGTCGGCGCCGAGGTCATGCCGGAGCAGACGCCCTACCTTCCCGTGACGCCGGCGCAGCTGGGGGAGACGGCGCGTGCGATCCGCTCGGCCGGCGCGAGCGTCGTCCACGTCCACTGCCGGAACGACGACGGGACGAACACGCACGACGTCGCCCGCTTCCGTGAGGCGCAGGCGGCGATCCGCGCGGCCAGCGACCTGATCGTCCAGTTCTCCACCGGCGGGGCGATCGGGATGACGCCGGAGGAGCGCGCCGCACCGCTCGCACTGCGGCCGGAGATGGCGACGCTGACCTGCGGGACGGTGAACTTCGGCGACGACGTCTTCGAGAACAGCTTCCCGATCATGCGCGGGATCGCCGCCGAGATCGCGCGGCACGGCGTCGTCCCGGAGCTCGAGATCTTCGATCTCGGCCACCTCTCGAACGCGCGCCGGCTCGCCGCCGAAGGCGCGATCCGGTTCCCCGCGCACGTCGACTTCGTCCTCGGCGTCCCCGGCGGGCTCGACGCGTCGGTCGAGCACCTCGTCGACTGCATCCGCGCGCTTCCGGCCGGCTGCACCTGGTCGGTCGCCGGGATCGGCCGGATGCAGCTCCCGCTGGCGACCGCGGCGGTCGCGATGGGCGGTCACGTCCGGGTCGGGCTGGAGGACAACTTGTACTACAGCAAGGGGCGGCTGGCGCGCAACGAGGAGCTGGTCGCGCGCGTCGCCCGGATCGCCGCGGAGCTGGGACGCCCCGTCGCGACGCCGGACGAGGCGCGCGCGCTGCTGGGTCTGCGCGCGCCGGCCGCCGCCTAGCGTAGGAACGGACGCCGCCGGACCGGAAGGCGCGTCGGCTCGCCCCCGGAGAGGTGCTCCCGCTGCTCAACTACGTCGTCCGCCGCACGCTGCAGAACATCCCGATCCTGCTGCTCGTCTCGGTCGTCCTGTTCGCGATCCTGCAGCAGGCCCCGGGCGGCCCGCTCACGCCGTACCTGCAGAACCCGCACATCACGCAGGCCGACATCATCCGGCTCAAGCACAACCTCGGCCTCGACCAGCCGGTCCCCGTGCAATATTTCAAGTGGCTCGGGAAGGTGCTGACCGGCGATTTCGGCTGGTCCATGTCGAACTCCGAGCCGGTCACGACCGCGATCGTCGAGCGCATGCCGGCGACGTTCGAGCTGATGGGCGCATCGTTCGTCGTGTCGATCGCGGTGGGCGTCGCGTTCGGGATCCTCAGCGCGGTCCGGCAGTACTCGTGGACCGACTACGTCATCACGACGTTCGCGTTCTTCGGGCAGTCGATGCCGGTGTTCTGGTTCGCGCTGATGCTGCAGCTGCTCTTCGCCGTGATCGGGATCCCGATCGGCGGCGGCTACAAGCTCGTGCTGCCCTCGGCGGGGATCTCCACGCTCGACACGTTCGACTTCGGCGACCGCATCTCGCATCTGATCTTGCCGACGATCGTGCTTTCGCTCGCGTTCATCGCGCAGTACAGCCGCTTCATGCGCAGCTCGATGCTCGAGGTGCTCCGCACCGACTACATGCGCACCGCCGCCGCGAAGGGCGTCTCCCGGCTCGGCGTCATCTTCAAGCACGGCTTCAAGAACGCGCTGATCCCGCTCGTCACGATCGTGGCCCTCACGCTGCCCGGGGTCGTCGCCGGCGCGGTGATCACCGAGACGATCTTCGCCTGGCCGGGGATGGGGCGGCTGTTCTACAACGCGCTCACGCAGTTCGACTTCGCGCTGCTGATGGGCTACATGATGATGGTGTCGTGCCTCGTCGTGTTCTGCAACCTGCTCGCCGACATCTGCTACGCGTGGCTCGATCCGCGCGTGAAGTACAGCTAGGGACGGTCCGATGGGCGCCACGCTTCCGCTGAACCCGCCGCTCGCCGCCGTCGCCGACGAACAGGCGGCGCGCTCGCGCAACACCGTGTGGCGGCGCTTCCGGCGGCACAAGATCGCGATGATCGGCGGCGCCGTCATCATCCTCATGGGGCTGGTCGCGATCTTCGCGAACGTCCTCGCGCCGGCCGATCCGAACTTCATCGACCAGGTGCACTGGCAGGGGAATCCGCTGGCGCCCGGCGTCGCCGGTCACATCCTGGGGAGCGACGAGGTCGGCCGCGACCTCCTCTCGCGGCTGATCTTCGGGGCGCGCATCTCGCTGACGGTCGCCGTCTTCGCCGTGTTCATGGAGATCACGATCGGGACGGTCCTCGGCGCGATCTCCGGCTACTACGGCGGCTGGGTCGACTTCGTGATCATGCGCGTCACCGACGTCGTGCTCTCGATCCCGCTGCTGCCGCTGCTCCTCGTCATCACCGCGATCGTCGCCGGGACGTCGAACAAGGCGGCGCTGAACTTCGGCGTCATCGTGCTGATCATCGGCGGCCTGTCGTGGCCGGCGGTCGCGCGGCTCGTGCGCGCGTCGTTCCTCTCGCTGCGCGAACGGGAGTTCGCCGAAGCGGCGCGGGCGCTCGGGAACCGCGACGGACGGATCATCTTCCGGCACCTGCTTCCGAACGCGATGGCGCCGATCATCGTGCAGGCGACGCTCGAGGTCGCGAACGTCATCATCCTGGAGTCGACGCTCTCGTTCCTCGGCTTCGGCATCCAGCCGCCGACGGCGTCGTGGGGCAACATGCTGGCGAACGCGCAGAGCAACATCACGATCGCCCCGTGGGCCGCGATCTATCCCGGGCTCTGCATCCTCGTCACGGTGCTCTCGATCAACTACCTGGGCGACGGCCTGCGCGACGCGCTCGACCCGAACAGCTCGCAGTAAGGCGAAGCGTCCCGCCGGCGCTCACGCGGCGCGCGAGCGCCGGCGCAGCCGCCGCACCGTCGCGTACGCCGCGACGCCCGCGCCGAGGACGGGCGCGTAGGCGACGCACCACGCGAGCCCGCTGACGACCGCGACGACGGTGTCGGAGAGCGCGCGCAGCCCCGCGTTCCATGCGCCGTCGATGCGGGCCGACGGCCCGGGCTTCGCCGGGAGCGCGTCGGGGCGATCCTCGCTCAGCTCGAGGGCGATCGTGCTCGTCGCGACGCGGTGCAGGTTCGCGCGGTGCCGGCCTTCGAGCTCCTCGATGCGCCCGCGCACGTCGCTGAGGCTCTGCTCGACCTGCAGGATCTCGTCGACCTTTCCGCCGCGGTCCATCAGCCGCCGCAGGTCGGCTTCCTCGCGGCGGAGATTGTCGAGCTGCGCCTCTTCGTCGACGATCGTCGCATCGACGTCCTCGGCGGTGACGGTCCGGTTTCGCACGCCGCCGAGCGCGGTCAGCGCGTCGAGCGTCGCGTCGAGGTTCGCCGCGGGGACTTCGGCGTCGAGCGAGGCGGCGTGCACCTCCCCGGCGCTCTGCGGGGTCGCGTCGTCGAGCCCGGTGACCTCGCCGCCGTGCGCGCGGATCGCCGCGCGCGCGCTGCGCAGCGACGCCTCCACGTCGGGGACGAGGAGCGCGAGGTGCGCGCGCTTCGCGAGCCGCTGCTGGCGCTCGACGGTCGTCGGCGCGGCGGCGCCGCGCGAGGCGCCGGCCGCCCGCGGCGGCGCGGCGGCCTTCGCCGTCGTCCCGGGGAGCCGCGTGACGAAGACGGCGTCGGAGGCGGAGTGCGGCATCGTCACGCCGAGCGTCGTGCGTGTCGCCGACTCGTACGCGTGCAGCGCCGCGGCCGCCGTCGCGCCGAAGCCGACGACGAGCACGCTCGCCGCGGCGTAGCGCGCGGGCACGCTCCACCACGAGCGGCGCGCAAACGGCGCGCGTGCGAACCCGCCGCGCGCGAACGCCGCTCTCGAGAACGGGCCCGCCGGCGCGCCGGGTGCGGCATCGATGCGGGCCAGCGCGGCGGCGAGCGCCGCCGGCGCGAGCGGCGGCGCATCGGCGGCACGCGCGCGCAGCGCGCCGGCGAGCGCCTGCAGCTCGCGCAGCTCTTCGGCGCACGAAGCGCACACGGCGAGCTCGGCCTCGACCCGCGCGCGGTCCGCTTCGTCCAGCGTGCCGTTGGCGTAGAACGGGAGCAGCTCGCCGGCGTCGTGCTTCATCGGGGATGCCCCACGGTGGCGAGCGCGTCGCGCAGCCGCTGCTTGGCGTAGAACGCCCGCGTCTTGACGGTCGCGACCGGGCAGTCGACGATCTCGGCGACCTCGCGCTGCGAGAACCCTTCCACGTACGTCAGCTCGAGCACGGCGCGGTGCTCCGGGCTCAGCGTGGCGAGCGCCGCTTCGAGACGGGCCCGCTCCGCCGAGCGAATCGCCGCGTCCGCCGGATCGTCGCCGTCGCTCGCGACGCCCAAGAGCGCTTCGAGCGGCAACGCGCTCCCCCGGCGCCGGCGCAGCGCGTCGATCGCCTTGTGGTGGGCGATCCCGAACAGCCAGGTTCGCGCCCGCGAGCGCGCGCCGTACCGTCCGGCCGCGCGCCACACCTCGACCATCACGTCGCTCGTCACTTCCTCCGCCAAGCCGTCGTCGCGAACGAGATCGCGCACGAACCGCTGGACCGCCGCGCCGTGCGCATGGAAGAACGCTTCGAACGCGACCCGGTCGCGGTCGGCGATGCGCTCCAACAGGCGGCGATCGTCGGCGTCGCTCATCGGCTTACGAGCGTCTGTCGCGGCGGCGCCCGGAATGGTTCATCGCCGGAGCGACGCGGCTCCGCGCGCGCCGGCCCGTGCATCGTCCGTTACGCTCGTTCAGCCGCCGGGCCGGCTCATCGCGCGTCCCGGCACGCGGCGCAGCGCCCGGTGAACGTGACGGCCGCGTGCTCGATTTCCACGGCGTACCGCGCCGCCAGCTCGCGCCGCGTCTCCTCGCCGAGGGCGAAGTCGAGATCGGCGAGCTGCCCGCACGCCGAGCAGACGAAGTGGGCGTGCGGCGTCGTGGCCGGCTCGTAGACGGCGGAGGCTTCCCCGGGCACCTCCAGCTTCATGACCGCGCCGAGCCGGTGAAGCCGCGTCAGCCCCCGGTGGACGGTGGCGAACCCGATCCGCGGCCGCCGCTCGCGCGCCCGCAGCCAGACCTCCTGGGCGCTCAGATGCGTCCCGGGCGCGGCGTCCACGAGCACGTCGAGCACGGTCCGGTAGTTGGGCGGGAGTACGAGTTCGGTCGTAGTCATCGGGAATGGAAGACGGTACACTTTTGAATGAGATCGGTTCTCACTCTCACAATACCGCAGAACCGCATACCGTAGCAACAGTTCGGAGGAACATTTCGTGCCAGCGAAGGTCGGCCAGCCCGCACCCGCATTCACCCTCAAATCGACCAAGGACGCGAAGTCGCCCAAGGAGCTCGGCAAGGAGATCAGCCTGAGCGACTATCGCGGCAAATGGTTGATTTTCTTCTTCTATCCGCTCGACTTCACGTTCGTCTGCCCGACGGAGATCACCGCGCTCTCCGATCATTACGACGAGCTGCGCGAGCTCGACGCCGACGTGCTCGGCTGCTCTTGCGACAGCGTCGACTCCCATTTCGCGTGGCTCAACACGCCGCGCGCCAAGAACGGGATCGAGGGCACCGCCTACCCGCTCGTCTCGGACTACACGAAGGAAGTCGCCCGCGCGTACGGCGTGCTCGACGAGACGACCGGCGTCGCGCAGCGCGGCCTGTTCATCATCGACCCGGAGGGGGTCCTCAAGTACGCCGTGGTGACCGACGACAACGTCGGCCGCTCGGTCGAAGAGGCAATGCGCGTCCTCCAGGCGCTGCAGACCGGCGGCCTCTGCCCCGCCGAGTGGAAGCCGGGCAAGCAGCTGCTCGCGAAGCCGTAAGATGCCGCTACGTACCGGAAGCGAGCGGCCGTCGTTCGAGGGCGTCGCGGACTGGATCAACGGCGCACCGGAGTCCGAGGAGCTGGCGGGAAAGCCGCTCCTCGTCCACTTCTGGTCGGTGAGCTGCTCAATCTGCCACGACGTCGCGGCCGAGGTCGCGCGCTGGCAGGCCGAGTACGGCCCGCGCGGCCTCGCCGTGGTCGGCGTCCATCAGCCGCGCGGCTCGGAGGAGCTGGACGTCGCGAAGGTGGCGGAAGATGCGAACGGCCCGATGGGGATTCGCTGGCCGTGCGCGATCGACAACGAGCACACGCTCGTCGACCGCTTCGAGAACCAGTTCGTCCCTGCGTACTACGTCTTCGACGCCGACGGAAAGCTGGTGCATCGCCAGGCCGGCGACCGGGGCTTCGAGCGGCTCCACGCCAAGATCGGCGAGCTGCTCGGAGACAAGACCGCCGCCTGAACGCGCTCTTGCGCGGCGCGTCCGAATGGCCTACACTCTCGTGGTTGCTCCGAGGCGTTCGCCGCCCGGGGCCACCGTGCGCGAGTGGCGGAATTGGTAGACGCACTAGCTTGAGGGGTTAGCGGGAGCGATCCCGTGCTGGTTCAAATCCAGTCTCGCGCACCACTGTGAAGAGCCCCGGTCGTTACGCGACCGGGGCTCTTCGTGCGGTTACGGCCGCGGCTTCGCGACCGGCATCGACCACCAGAGGAACGCGCGCCATGCCGGCGTCCCGATGCGATCGACGCCGTTGCCGGTGTTCGTACCCGAGAGGCCGGCTTCGAGATACAGATGCATGTATTTCGCGACGCGCACCGTCATGTCGACGTTGCCGACGCTGCTCTGATCGCCCATCCCGTCGTTGAGCAGCTCGCGCCGAACGCCGACGACGACGATGTCCTTGTAGACCGGTTCGAAGACGTCGAGCGCGTATCCGTGGCTGACCGCGGGCGCGCTCGCGCCGGCGAAGGGATATCGGTCGTTCGTCGTTTGGTACACGAAGAACACGCCGGGGATCCCGTTCGTCGGATCGCGCTGCACGTACGCGCCGAGCGCCGAGAATCGATCGATCCGCCCGTCGCTGATCGGATACGTGCCGCTCGCGCCGTACACGCCCGCTTCGAGCGGATCCTTCGGCCGCATGAACGCCGCGCGGTACTGCAGGGTCTTCCCCGCGGCGGGGAGCCAGTCGGTCGCGCCGTTGAGGTCGGCGTCGCTGCCGACGTACGCGACGTCCGCGCTGAGCGAGCCCGCGAGGTATCCGAGCTTCGCGCCCCAGCGGTTCCCGTCGAGCTCGTACGCATGCTCGCCGACGGTGATCTCCGGGAGCGCGTACGGCGAGATCTCGAACACCTGGCTGTACGGGGACGGCGCCGGCACTTCGAGCTTTCCGATCTCCAGGTAGCCGTTGCGGTGGAAGAGGTTGTTGTACGCGACCCACGCGGTGTCGAGTCCGCCGGGCGCGTTGTCCGAGTACAGCCACTGCTGCACGTGGTACGACCAATCCTGATTCGCGAGGCCGTCGAGGTGGATCCCGACGTTGCCCGCGATCACGCGATGCGTGTCCGGCGCGCCGGCCTGCGAGTCGTACGCCGTCTGGTCGTCGAGCCACACCGGAAGCGCTTTCTTGAGGACCGCCGCCTCGAGATACGCATACTGCGAGCGCTGAATGTAGCGGCCGTACGCGTTGAGCAGCGGGACCGCGGTGTGGCACCGCGAGCAGTCGACGCCGTACGCTTGCGCGAAGTTCGGCATCGCGCCGGCCGGGGCTGAACGCGTCGCCGCGACGCCGATCGCGACGAGAGCGCCGGCGAGCGCCGCGCGTGCGAGATACGAGCGCATGGAGTGTGCCTCCTTTCCGTCATCCGCAGCGTACCGGTGCGAAACGAACGGCGCGCGAACGCCGGCTCCGCTGCGCGTGAACGTGCGTTCCAACGTGCGAGCAGGCGTTCGAATCCGCGAGGCCAACGATACTGCAGGCCGGTCAGCGTGCGAGCATCGCGCGCGCCGTCCGCGGAGGGGCCGATGCACCGGTTCATCCCCATGCTCATTGCGGCCGCCGTCATGGCCGCGGCGGTTTCGAGCGCGCCACGGCATCCCGCCGGCGCGGCGCCGGCGCCCGACGGGAAGGCGATCTACACCGCACGCTGCGCGGCATGCCACCAAGCCGGCGGTACGGGAGCCGGCCCGTTTCCGCCGCTGGCCGCCAACGACGACGTCACCGCAGCCGATACGGCGTCGCTGATCGCCACCGTGCTCAACGGCCGGAGCGGACCGATCCGCGTGAACGGCAAGACGTACGGAGGCGCGATGCCGGCGTGGGCCGACCGGCTCTCCAACGACGAGATTGCCGCGGTACTCAGCTACGTGCGTTCGGCGTGGTCGAATCACGCCGCGATCGTCACCGCGGATCAGGTCGCCCTTGCCCGCAGCCCGCGCGCACCGACCGGCGCGGAGATCTTCGCGGCGCGCTGCGCGGCGTGCCATCAGACGAACGGCCGCGGCACGTCGCAGTATCCTCCGCTCGACGGCAACCCGCACGTCGTCGCGGGCGACGGCGGCGCGATGATCGGGACCATCGTCAACGGCCGCACCGGCGCCCTCAGCGTGAACGGAGCTACGTTCGATTCGCGCATGCCGGCGTGGCGCGGCCAGCTTTCGAACGCCGACATCGCGGCCGTCGCGACGTACGTGCGCGGCGCGTGGTCGAACAAGGCGTCCGGGGTGAGCGAACAACAAGTCGCCGCGGCCGGACCGGCAGTGTCGTCCGCGGTCGGCGCCGCGATCTACGCCGCGAAGTGCAGCGCGTGCCACGGAGCGAGCGGCCAAGGCGGCGGCCACGGGATGTTTCCGACGCTCGCCGGCGATCCTGTCGTGAACGCGGCCGACGCGGGTCGGATGCTCGCGGTGATCTCGCACGGACGCAGCATGATGCCCGCATGGAAGGGGCAGCTTTCGCCGGGCGACATCGCCGCGGTCGCGACGTACGTGCGCGGCGCTTGGGGCAACAAGGCCGGCCCGGTCAGCGAACAGGAGGCGGCCGGCGTGAAGTGACGCGCCGGCCGGGCCCTACGGCGTCGTCTGCGCGGGCGTGAGCGTCCGCCGGAGCTCGGCGAGCAGCTCGCGCAGCGTCGCTTGCGCGATGCGCCGGCCGACGGCGGCGTCGAACACCGCACCGATCGGCCCGAACGGCGGCGCATAGGTTCCGTCGATCTCGAGCCGGCTCCAGCCCGGACCTTCGTCCGCGACGCTGAGCGTCCCGTGGAAGGTCGGATACGGCCCGCCGTCCTTCGGCGCCCACGCGACGTCGAACAGCGCGTATCCGGGATACGCCGGCTTCGCCGTCAGCGTGATCTCGACGTCGCGTTCGACGCGTAGGTCACCGAGCGTCATGCGCAACGCGATGGTCCCCGCTCCGCCGCCGAAGCGCGTGAGCAGCCGCGACGGAACGTCCGCGAAGGGACACGGAGCGTTGTCATAGTCGCTGATGGTCGTCATGGCCGGATGGTCCTTCCCGCCTCGCCGCGCCGCCGCGGCGGTCTCTCGCGAGGCCGTCACGACCGACGCTACCGGCCCGGCGTCCTCACCGCGTGAAGAAGCTGAGAACGCAGCTCACCGGCGCGCCGGCGCGCCGGTGCGGGCGCAGCGTTCCGCCTCACACCCGCCCGCGGATCATCTCCACGCCGATCCCGACGTACCACAGCGCTTCGAGCACGACGACGATGCCGAGCGAGTGCGGGGTGACCGCGCTCGACGTCGCGGTGAGCACGACGACGAGCGCGCCGGCGACGAAGCCGAGTCCGGCGAGGGCGAGTTGCGCTGCGCCGCCGCGGACGATCGCCGCGGACCACAGTACGACCGCGAGCGACGTCGCGAACAGCCAGAACTTCGTGCACACCTGGATGACGATCGCGCAGAAGTTGAGGAGCTGCACCGCGCCGGTGACCGCCGCCGGGCCGTGGCCCGCGTACGCGGCCGCGATGGACGGCACGACGAAACCGTCGGTGAGCGCGGCGAAGGCGACGAGAACCGAGCCGAGCGCGTAGGCGACGAGACCGCCCACCACGACGCTGCGCCGCGGATCGTTGCGGATCGCGAACACGGCGAGCCCGTAGAGCAGCGCGGCGGTGGCCGCGAGCGCGAACGCGTGCACCGCGTGATCGCCGTGCTGCAGCCGCACGATCTGCGCGAGCAGCTCCTCAGGCGTGGGCTTGCGCCCCGCGGTCGGATGGTGCGCGATCGCGGCGATCGCGACGAGGCTGGCGGTGACGAGGACGATTCCGGCGGGCGCGCCGGAGGGTCGTCGATCGTCGCGCGCGGCGGGCGGCGAAACCGACATACGAACGAACCTCACGGGTGAAGCGGCCTCGACCGTAGCAGATAGCGGCGTGAAAGCGATGGAGCATCGCCGCGCGCCGTCCGCTTCCGGACACCGCAGCCCGTCCGTCCGGGATCGCCGGATCGACCGCACGCGCGGCGCCGTCATCACGGCGTTCAACGCGCTGCTGTTCGAGCGCGGCTACGCCCGAGTCAGCGTACGCGACGTGATCGATCGCGCGAACGTCGGCCGCTCGACGTTCTACGAACATTTCCGGAACAAGCACGACGTGCTGGAACAGGCGATGTCGCCGGTCCTGACCCCGCTCGCCGACGCGCTGACGTCCCGGCCCGACGACGCGCACCTCGTCGCGGTCGTGAAGCACCTCTGGGAGATGCGCGAGCTCACGCGAGCGATCTTCACCGGCGCCGCCCGTCCGCTCGTCACGCAGCTGCTCGCGCGCATGCTGAAGGACCGCCTCGAGCGCGGCTCGCCGCTGCCCGCGTTCGCCCCGCCGCCGCTCGCCGCGGCCGCGCTCGCGGGCGCCCAACTCGCGCTCCTCGAGGCATGGATCGCCGACCCGGGCCCGCTCACCGCCGAAGCGGTCGCCGCCGCGCTCGCCGCGATGACCGCCGGCGCCGTGAGCGCGCTGAACGCCGCGTCGCGCAACGCCCGCCCCGGCGAGCCGAGCGCGGCGAGGCAGAGCCGCGCGGCATGGCGATGATGAAGAAGCCGCCGAGGCCCCGACGCACGAACGCCTCGCCGCCGCCCGGCGGAACGGCATCGCGCCGACCATGATCGCGCCGCTGATGCTGTCCGCGCTCTTGGGGACGTGGCGCTGCACGTCACCCGACGCGCCGGGCGCGCGCTTCGCCTATTCGTTCTTCCGGAACGGCACGGGCAGCATCGCCCTGCTCGACGCGCGCGGCCGCGTCCGAGCGACCATCAGCCGCTTCACCTACGCGCCGGACGCCGGTGACCTGCTCTATCGCTGGAAAGACACCGTCACGACGCTTCACCGCATCGACGCATCCGGAAC
>Ga0209810_1000608_pt1 | contig 74263 bp, 60 predicted proteins | sample Coa_R1_7_FD_187159 | JGI IMG/M metagenome (GOLD analysis project Ga0209810, IMG submission 187159) | Surface soil microbial communities from Centralia Pennsylvania, which are recovering from an underground coalmine fire - Coalmine... | ecosystem: Environmental > Terrestrial > Soil > Unclassified...
CGCAGTCCGCGTTGGTCGTGCACGCCTTGCCCGTGCTCGTCGAACAATGCCCCGATACACACGTCGTGTTCGTGCACTTCGGACACGGCGAGGAAAGGTTCCCGGTGAGGTAGACCCGCGAGGACAGGGGCACGAGCAGCGCCGCATTTCCGGTGGCCGTGTCGATCGTTCCGCTCTCGTCCTGGGCGACTACGTTCTGCACGCAGGTCGATAGAGCCCCGTTGCTCGGGTTGGGAATCGGGAAGGGCTGGCTAAAGAAGCACTGCGCGTCGGGGAGACACACGTCGCCGATCCCCGTGCACTGCGCGTTGCTGGTGCAGGCCGTGGCAGGGTTCTTGGCGCAGTGGCTCGAGGACAGCGGGCCGAGCGAGCAGTTCCCCGGCGGGCCCGCAGCCCCACCCAGCGTGAGCGTCGTGCCGTTCGACGCGGTGACGGCGAGCGTGTTCTGCGAGCCGTTGGGCAGGAAGGCGCCCGGCACGGTCACGTTGGCGCCGCCGCCGAAGTAGAGGCAGCCGAGGCCCAGGTCGACGAGCTTCGTCCCCGAGCCGTCGTCCAGCTCGCCGTCGAGCGGTGCCGCCGGCGGGGTCACCAGCCCCGCGCCGCCGCAGTTCGACGTGCCCGGCGACGTGTTGAGAGCGAGCTTGGTGAACGCTGGGGCGGTGGTGGAGGTCGTCGACGTGGTGGTGGACGTCGTCGTGGTCGTGGTCGACGTTGTCGAGGTCGTCGACGTGGTGCTCGTGGTGGACGTGGTGGATGTCGTCGTCGTGGTGGTGGAGGTGGTCGACGTCGATGTCGTGCTCGTGGTGGATGTCGTCGACGTTGACGTCGTCGACGTGGTGCTCGTGGTGGATGTCGTGGATGTCGTCGTCGAGGTGGTCGTCGACGTGGTGGAGGTCGTGCTGGATGTCGTTGACGTTGTCGACGTTGTCGAGGTCGTCGAGGTTGTCGACGTGGTGGAGGTCGTGCTGGATGTTGTCGAAGTCGTCGAGGTCGTCGACGTGCTCGTGGTGACCGGGACGCCGTGCACCGTCGCGCGGTCGGTGCTGATCACCCGCGCCGCGAAGCCGCCGGTCGAGATCGACTCCGCCCCGAGCCCGAGTATCGCGCCAGGCGCGCAGAGATGGCCGGTGAACCGTGCGCGCCGGGAGATGTGGACCGTGTCGCCGCCGACCAGGAAGCGGATGCGGCTCGCGTCGGGCTCCTCGCCACTGCTTGCCGGTCCCACCTGGCTCGAGTTGAAGAACCGGGCGTCCCCGGCGACGAAGACCTGGGCCGCGCTGCCGCCTAGGAGGAGCCGCGCGCCGCTCGCGATCCGCAGGCTGCAGAAGGCGTAGTCGCCGCCGTCGAGGATGAGCGTGCCCGGATCGGGCATGCCGCGCACGAGCACCGCCCCGTACGAGCCCGCCGGGAGGTGCGCGACCGCCCCGTGGCCCACCGTCACCGGCTGGCTGCCGCACCTAAGCGGCTTCGGGAAGCCGCCGAAAGCCGAATCGCAGGAGGTCGCGAGGTCGGGGACGATCGGGCCGGTGAACGCCCCGACCGCGGACTTCGAGCAGTTGACCCCGGTCACTCGTCCAGGGTTTGTGAACAGGCGCGCGCACATGGAGCCCGGCGCGAGCCGCACGGCGCCGTTCGCGCCGACGCCGACCACGACGTTCTCGCCCGTGGCCTTCAGCGGACCGTGAGTGAGCAGGGCCCCCTCGTTGACGCACACGGGAAGCCCGTCGACGACGAGGCTCCCCTTCGTGCGGAGCAAGGTGTCCGCGAACAGCGCGCAGTCGTCGACGCTCGGGCTCGACCCCGGCACGGCGGTGCGCGCGGAGGGGGCGAGGGCAGCGATGATTGCCAGAATTCCTGCAAGCAGGCATCCCACGATCATGCTCCGCGTCGCTGACTTCATTGGTCCTCCAAACGCGCCCTGGGCACCGGTGGTGCAACCCCGTTCGCCGCAACCGCTAACACGGACGCCGCAGGAAGTGAAGCCAGAAAGCGCCGCAGCGAGCATCGTGCACGACGGCAAGGCTGCGCGGAATCGATGTGGCGTTGCTGCAAGGCGATTGCGACTTGAGTACGGGTCGCCGTCAGCCTCGGTCGGGGCGCCCGAGCGGCAGCGCCCCTCGCGACTCCTCGGCGAGCCGATCGGTGGCCCAGCGCACGGCCAGCGCGCGCAGGCGGGCCTTCGAACCCCCGTAGGCGGCGTGGTCGAGCGCGGCGAGCGGCGCGGCGGCCTCGCGCGCGGCCGCGAGGAGCTGCTCGGGGGGCACGACCCGATCGACGATCTCGCGCGCGAGCGCCTCCTCGGGCGCATAGGCCCGTGCATGGAGGATCGCCTCGGTGTGCCAGCGCGGAGGGATGGCCGCGCAGGCGAGCACGATCGCCCAGGTCGGCAGCGTGAGCCCGATCGCGACCTCGTTGAGCTGCAGGCGAAACCGGCCCGCGGCCATGATCCGCAGGTCGCAGGCGAAGGCGAGCAGCGCCCCGCCCGCAATGGCGTGCCCGCTCACCGCGGCCACCGTCGGCAGCGGCAGCGTGAAGAGACGGAGCAGCGTGCGCCCGAAGGCGAGCAGCGTCTCCTCGAGGGCCTCGGGGGCCAGCGTCGGCAGCAGCTTCACGTCGAGGCCGGCCGAGAAGACCCCGGGGCGGCCCGTGAAGAGGAGCGCCGCCGGATGCTCGGTTTCCGCGCGGTCGAGCACCTCCCCGAGCGCGCGGAAGAAGGCGAGGCTCATCGCGTTCACCTTGCCGTCGTCGAAGGTGACGACGGCGAGCGACCCGTCGCGCGCGTACCGGACGGCGTCGCTCATCCCAGAGCCCCGTGCACGGGCTCATGAGCTAGAGCAGGCGCGGGGTTGGGTCAAGGCGCGCTTCCGCGCAGGGCGTCGGCCAGCGCCCGTGCCGGCGCGCGGTAGCGCTCGAGGCCGAGCATCTGCGAGAGCGCGAGCGACCGGTCGACGTGACGCCGGGCCGCGGCGCGGTCGTCGCGCGCGGCGGCGCACGAGGCGGCGCCGAGATGCGCCGCGGCGAGGAGAGAGCGCGCGCCGATGGCCTCGGCGATCGCGATCGCTTCTGCGAAGGCACGGGCCGCGCCCGCCGTGTCCGCGGGCTCGAGCCCGGCCAGCAGCCGCCCCGTGGCGAGCGCCGCCTGCGCGGCGGCGAGCCGCGCTCCGGTGCGTCGGCGGAGATGCCCGAGGTAGCGGGCGGCGCGCTCGCGATCGCCCACCGCAAGCAGCGCGTCGGCCACGAAGCGATGGTTGAGCACGGTGAGCCCCAAGGCCGGAAGGCCGAGGTCGATGAGCGCGAGGTAGCGCTCGACCGGCACGGCATCCCCGCGCTCGAGCGCCGCGACGAGGGCGACGCCCGCCACCGTGGCGACGGTGCTGCGCGCGCCGATCGTCTCCGCGAGCGCGATGGCGCGCTCGGCCCACTCGCGCGCTTCGGCGTTGCGACCCTGGAGGAAGTGGACGTGCGCCGCCGAGCCGGCGGCGTGGCTCTGCACCGTGCGGTTCCCGGCGCGGACGGCGAGGGCGTAGGTCTCCTGCAGCAGGGCGAGCGCGCGGTCGAAGGCATCGCCGTGGACCAGCACGGCGTCGCGCACGACCCGGGAGCCGAGATAGAGGTCGCTCAGCCGCTCGGCGTGACCGAGATGCTCGAGCTCGGCCACCACCCAGGCGAGCGTGCGCTCGGCGAGCGCAAAGCGCCCGTCGACGAGATAGGCGAGGCCGAGCCCGCGGGAGGCGCGCAGGCCCGGCTCGGCGAGGCCCATGCGGTGCGCGATCGCGAGCGCCTCCTCGATGACGGCGATCCCGGTGGCGAGCTCGCGCGCGTCGCCGAAGCTCTGCACCGTGCCGAGGTAGAGGCTGAGCTCGACGAGCGCCTCGGGGTCCTCGCACGCGCGCGCGAGCGTCCGCCCGCGTTCGGCGGCCCGCAGCGCCTCGCCGCGCTCGCCCGGCCCGTGGATCACCGTCACGCGCGAGAAGCCGCGCGTCGCCTCGACGATCCAGCGGTGATGGCGGCCGCCGCCGTCGGCGGCGAGGCCCGCCTCGGCGAGCTGCCAGGCCTGGCGGTAGAGGTGCGCCGCGGTGGCGTAGGAGGGCACGCGCTCGGCATCGGCGGCGGCGCGCAGCAGCGTCTCGATCGCCTTCTCGCGATCGTCGCTGCGAGCGAAGTGGTGCGCGACGAGCGCCGAGTGCTCCGCCCCCTGCTCGCCTGCAGCCTCGAGCATCCGCCCGATGCGCTCGTGGAGCTGACGACGCTGCTTCAAGAGCAGGCTCCCGTAGGCCACCTCCTGCGTGACGCTCTCGCCGAAGCGAAACTCGTCGGGCGAAAGGAAGCTCTGGCGATGGAGCACGCCGCGGCGCACGAGCTCCGCCAGCTCCAGACGGACGTCGATGCCCTCCCCGGCGAGCAGCTCCTCGAGCTGGCTCGCCGTGAACTGGCGGCCGAGCACGGCGGCCACCTGCGCGACGCGCTTGGCGTCGCCAGCCAGCCGATCGAGGCGGGCCGCGACGACCTCCTGCACGGTGCCGGGAATCTGGATCTCCTCCACCGGACGGGTCACGCGCGCTCGCCCCGCGCCCGCCGCCACCAGGCCCTCCTCGACCAACGCGCGCGTGATCTCCTCGGCGAAGAAGGGGCTCCCTTCGGCCTTCTCGAGGATGCGGCGCTCGAGCTCGGCAGGCAGCGCCCCGCCGGCGACCGCCCGGATGATCGTCGTGACCTCCGCGTCCGCGAGCGGCTGGAGGCGGAGCTGGGTAAATGCCCCGCCGGGCCGCCACGCGCCCTCGTAGTCCGGGCGGTGGGTCACGACGAGCATGACGCGCTCCGCTGCGAGCTTCGCCACGGCCGATTCGAGCAGCTCGCGCGAGGGGGTGTCGATCCAGTGCAGGTCCTCGACGATGACGACCACCGGCGCACGCTCGCTTTCGGCGAGCACGAGCTGCGCGATGGCCGCGAACGTCTCGGGCTCGAGATGCTCGGCGTCGTCTCCGGGCCGTTCTTCGGCCGGCAGGGCGAGGAGCCGGCAGAGGTGCGGATGGACGCGGTCGAGCCCGGGGTCCCAGGCGCGCACCCGCTCGGCGATGCGCGCACACGCCTGCGCGGCGGGCTCGCCGCGCGCGATGCCGAAGTGGCGCCGGAGCATGGTGCGAAGCGGGAGGTAAGGGACGCTTTGGTCGAGCGCCGAGCACCGGGCCTCGAGGATCGTCACGGGCTCGCCGGCGAGGCGCGCGCGAAACTCCCAGAGGAGCCGCGACTTGCCCCTGCCTGCCTCGCCGACGACGGCGACCGCCTGGGCGTGCCCGCCCACGGCCGCGCGGTAGCAAGCCTCGAGCTGCGCGAGCTCCCGCGCCCGTCCGACGAAGGGCGTGAGGCCGCGCTCGGCGGCGATCGCCATGGGGCTCGCGCCCTCGCCGCGGCCGAGGACCTCGAAGGCCGGCACGGCCTCCGCGCGCCCCCTGATGGCGACGGGACCGCGCGAACGCAGCCGAAAGAGGCCGCGCACGAGCCGCTCGGTCGCCTCGCTGATGAGGATCCCGCCGGGCGGGGCCAGGCCTTCGAGGCGCGAGGCCAGGTTGGTGGTGTCGCCGAGCGCCGTGTAGTCCATCTTGAGGTCGTTGCCCACGGTGCCGACCACCACCGGGCCCGTGTGGATGCCGATGCGCGGGCAGAGCGCGAGATCGCGCCCGGCCAGCTCCTCGGTGTTGAGCCGGGCGATCGCCTCCTGGATGGCGAGCGCCGCCTCGACGGCGCGGGCCGGCGCATCCTCGTGCGCGACCGGCGCGCCGAAGAGCGCCATGAGCCCGTCGCCGGCGAGCTGGTTGACGATGCCCTCCCGCCGGTAGATCTCCGCGAACGCGAGATCGAGGTAGCGCTCGAGCAGGTCGTGCCACTCCTCGGGGTCGAGCCGCGCGGCGATCGCAGTCGAGCCGGCGAGATCGCAGAAGAGGACGGTCACCTGCTTGCGCTCGCCGTCGCCCATCCCCCGGCTCGCGCGGATCTTGGCGGCGAGCGCCGGCGGCACGTGCCGCGCGAGACGGTCGCCGCGCTCGCTCGCGCCCGGCGACACGACCCCGACAGGCGTCCCGCAGTCGGGACAGAAGCGGAACGTCGGCGCGAGCGGCGCGCCGCATCCCGCGCAGCGCTGCGGGGCCGGCGCCCCGCACCGGTGGCAGAATGCCTTCCCCGGGAGCAGCGCGACGCCGCAGCCTGTGCAGGTGAGCGGGCGCGGGGGCTCACCGACCGCCATGACCTCGCCGCTCCATACACCGCGGCGGCGGCCGACGGAACCTCACTCGGGATCGACGAGCTCGGGATGGAACTCCGGGTGACGCGCGAGCCACGCGGCAGCCCCGCGCAGCGACGCCTCGTTCTGCCGGTTGATGAAGCGATAGATCGGGCCCTCGAACCAGCGCAGCACGGGCGTCTTCATGTGGAAGGTCTCGCGGAAGTGCAGGCGGGTGCGGTTGGGCCCGAGGCGCTCGAGGGTGACCGAGCCGGAGAGCCCCGTCCGCAGCATCACGTAGTCGTAGCCGACGTTCGGCCGGACGTTGTACACGAGCTCGTAGGACTCGCCCCGCCGGCCGAACGGCAGCGGGTAGACCACCTTGCGCACGAGCCCGTTGCCGGCGGCGTCGCCCGGGTAGACGATCTCGACGTCGAGGACGGCGGGCGCGTACTCGCGCCAGAGGTCGTAGCGCTGGAAGAGCGCCCACAGCCGCGGCGCCGCCACGGGCAGGTCGACGCTGTACTCGTGCCGGCGCACGTGCGGCGAGGGTTACTTCACGTAGTACTGCCCGATCAGGATGAACATCTCGTTCTCGGTGCTCTCGCCGCCCGTGATCGGGCAGGCATCGCAGAGGCCGTCGCCCGCCCCGGGCCGCGAGTCACAGTCGGCGTTCTTGTGACAGGAGGCGGGCGGGCTCATCTTGCCCGCGACGCACTTGACGGGCGCGCACTGCGAGAACGCGGGCGCGTTCGGCGGCACGCGCGAGGCGCGCGTCACCAGCGTCGGATCGGGCCCGCCGCCGGGCGCCACGCCGTTGTTGAAGGTCGCGCAGTAGTGGAGCTTGTCGCCCGCGTTGAACACGAGCGGCGGGTCGAACAGCTTGTTCGGCGGGTCGTTGTAGACGAAGTTCTCGTAGAGGAGCTGGTCGCCGTGCTGCGGGTCGGTGATCCAGAAGTGCTGGCCGTGGCGATGGGTGTGCGAGGAGAGCGCAAACAGGTAGGCCTGCTGGGGCGGGGAGAAGTCGGCGAAGGTGTAGTCGTTGCAGATCGTCCCCACCTGATACGGCGGAATGCCGGTCGCGCCGAAGATGTCGTCGATGTCGAAGATTCCGTGGACGACGTAGCGCCGGTCGGCCGCGTACTCGTAGTTGAGCCAGGCGTGCATCGTCGTGTCCTCGGCGGTGAGGTTGAAAGCATGCGAGTTCCAGAAGAGGATGCCCTTGAGCGGGATCGGCGCCCACACCCCCGGGGCGAAGCCCAGGTCCGCCTGCGCCTTCTGTGCGCCGCCGATTTGAATCGAGTTGAAGGGCTTGCCCGGCACCGACGGGCCGTAGCCGATGCAGGCAAAGGACGGCCGCACCTCGCTCGTGCACGTCCCGCTGCCGCAGGCGGCGAGATCCGTGGGCTCGCACACCGCGCCCGCCCGCTCGCCGCCGTTGCACCGCCACGTGCCGAAGGAGGGATCGTGGATCTGGTCGAGCGAGCCGGCAAAGAGACTCAGGATCAGGTGATGGCTCTGCGGATCCTGGCGCAACGTCTGCGCGTTCCAGTAGAAGACGTTGCCGTCGGTGAACTCGGCGGGCACGCGGCCCGTGAGGTCGTAGTAGGTCGCGAAGCAGACCTCGTGCTCGCTGTTCGCCGGCAGCGGCCAGGGCGGCATCACGAATTGCAGCCCCTGCGCGGGCGCCGGGGGCGGAAGCGGGATCGCCGTGATCGGCGTCGGCGGCGGCAGGCAGGCGTCGAGGAGGCGCTCGGTTCCGGGCACCGTGCCGGTCTGCGGTGCAGTGGCGTAGATCCAGAGGCGCAGCGTCTCGAGCTCGTCGGCGCTGAGCGTCGTCGCGTTGTTCGGCATAGGGCTGCCGCTGAGCTGGACGCCTGGCGGCACGTAGCTCGCGAGATTCGCCGGGTCGGTCTTCGCGAGGAGCTTGAGATAGAGGTAGCTCCGCCGCTCGTCGCCGGGCTCGACGCGGTTGAGGGACGGGACCTCGGTCGACGGCACCTGGACGAGGCTCGCGTAGGCAGCGTCGGGGCGCAGGTCGAGGCCGCCCTGCTTCGCGCTCCCATGGCAGAGGTCGTTCGCGCAGTCGTGGCGCGCGAAGATCGTCTGCTGGATCGCATCCCACGTGCTCGGAAACGTTGTGCCACCGCAGGTCGAGGGCCGTGCCGTGAACACCGTGCGTGGCAGATGGCGTGCCCGCAGCCGTCCCGTAAGCTGCCGGCAGTCGAAGCCGATCGTGGCGGTGAGCGCCACCCGCCGCATCCCGCCGCACGACGCCCAGCGGACCCGCAGCCGCCAGCCCGCGTGCGTTCGGCGGAGCCGCACGCGCGCGGCACACGCTCCGCTCACCGTCGCGAGCTTCTTCTCGACCGCCACGGCGTCGATGACGCCGCTCGCACCGCCGAGCGTCGACTGCGCGGCGTCGATGACGAAGCGCGTCTCGCAGGGGAGCGGCTTCGCGCGCCTAGCCGCGGCGGGGCCGGCGGCGAGGAGGGCGAGGAGGGGCAGTGCGGCGAGGCAGGGTCGGGGCATGCCCCAGATAACCACACTCACGCGGCAGTTGGCGAGCGGCGCTCGCCGCGGGCTGGCCGGCAAAAACCCGGCCGCCTATCCCGGACGCTTTACGACCTGCCCGACGTAGAGGTAGCCGAGATCCTGAGACGTGAGGCAGCGATCCGAGCCGCGCCACGCCACGTGACCCACGGAGACGACAAAGAGCGTGTGGTCGCCGACCACGTGCCGATCCTCGACCCGGCACTCGATCGACACCATCGCGCCGGGGAGCACGGGGAGACCGCCAGGCGAGTCCTCGGTGGCGACGCCCGTCAAATTGTCGGGCTGCGCGGGGGCGGCATGGAAATAGTCCTCGAGGTGGCGTCCCTTCTCGCCGACGACGTTCAGCGCGAACCGCTGCGTGCGCTCGATCGCGCCGTGGCTCCAGTGGCGCGGATCGACGGCCACCGCGATCCGTGGAGGATCGGCGGAGACGGGCGTCACCCAGGAGACCGACATGCCGTGACGCACCGCACCGTCGCGCACCGTGAGGACGTAGATGCCGGTCGTGAGCGCGGCGAAGGCGCGCACGATCTCCGGGGCGGGCGGGGCCGCGTGTCGCTCGTCGTCCACCGGGCGCTCCCTGTGCCCGCCTCATACGAGGGAACGCCGGGGCGAGCAACCGGCCGCCGGCCATGATCTACGTCGGCTGCTGCGGCTGGAGCGCGGCGCGGGCGCGATACTTCCGGGCGCTCGACGCCGTCGAGGTGCAGCAGACGTTCTACGAGCCGCCCCGCCCGGCCACGCTCGCGCGCTGGCGGGAGGAGGCGCCCGAGGGCTTCGGCTTCGCGATCAAGTGCTTCCAGCTCGTCACCCACGAGGCGACGAGCCCCACCTACCGTCGCCTCCGCCGGCCGCTGCCGACGCCTCAGAGCGTGGGGGCGTTTCGCGACACGCCGGCCGTGTGGGCCGCGTGGGCGGAGACGGTGGCGGCCGCGCGGACGCTCGGCGCCCGCATCGTCGTCCTCCAGACGCCGGCGAGCTTCACGCCGCGCGCCGCGCACCTGCGCCGGCTCGCCGCCTTCGTGCGTCGGGCACGGCGCGAGACCGACCTCATGCTCGTGTTCGAGCCCCGCGGGCCGGCCTGGAACGCCGCGAGCACGGATCGGCTGTGTCGGCGGCTCGGCCTGCTGCGCGGCGGGGACCCGTTCGCCATGGCGCCGCCGTCGCCGCACGTCCAGCCGCTCGCGTACTTCCGGCTCCACGGCCGGGGTGGCTATCGCTACACGTTCACCGACGGCGATCTCGCCGAAATCCTCGCGCAGGCGCGGCGGTACGAGACGGCCTGGGTGCTCTTCAACAACCAGTCGATGTGGGACGACGCCCGGCGCTTTGCGCGGCTGCGGCTTGAAGGCGGGAAGCGACGGCTGTAGGGTCGCTCGGTCTGCGCGCATGGCCTGGGACTTCGAGACCGACCCCGAATTCCAGAAGCAGCTCGACTGGGCGGACGAGTTCGTGCGCCGCGAGGTCGAGCCCCTGGACCTCGCCTTCCCCGACACTGCCGCGCCCTACGACCGCAAGAACCCCGTCTACCGGCGCGTCACCGCGCCGCTGAAGGCAGAAGTGCGCCGCCGCCGCCTCTGGGCCTGCCACCTCGGTCCGGAGCTGGGAGGCGAGGGCTACGGCCAGGTAAAGCTCGCGCTCCTCAACGAGATCCTCGGCCGTTCGATGTGGGCGCCGAGCGTCTTCGGCTGCCAGGCGCCCGACTCGGGGAACGCCGAGATCCTCGCTCACTACGGCACCGAGGAGCAGAAGCGGCGCTACTTGCGCCCCTTGCTCGACGGCGAGATCGTCTCCTGCTTCTCGATGACCGAGCCGCAGGCGGGCGCCGACCCGCGCGAGTTCCGCTGCCGCGCGGTGCGCGACGGCGACACCTGGGTCATCAACGGCGAGAAGTACTTCTCCTCGCACGCCGACCTCGCCGAGTTCCTGATCGTGATGGCGATCACCAACCCCGACGTGCCCGTGCACCGCGGCGCCTCGATGTTCCTCGTGCCGCGCGACACGCCGGGGCTTAAGATCGTGCGGCTTGCGGGGCTCGGCCACGAGCCGCTCGGGCAGGGCCACCACGCCTACCTCCGCTACGAGAACGTGCGCGTCCCGCGGGAGAACCTCCTCGGCGGCGAGGGCGAGGGGTTCCTGATCGCGCAGACGCGGCTCTCCGGCGGCCGCATCCACCACGCGATGCGCACGGTGGCGACCGTGCGCGAGGCGCTGCGGATGATGTGCGAGCGGGCGCTCAGCCGTCGCACCCAGGGGGGGCCGCTCGCCGACAAGCAGCTCGTGCAGCAGGCGATCGCCGACTCCTTCATCCAGCTCGAGCAGTTCCGGCTCTTGGTCCTCTACGCCGCCTGGCACATCGACCGGGGGCACAAGGAAGAGGCGCGGACCTACGTGGCGGCCGTGAAGGTGCAGACGGCGGAGGTGCTGCACGACGTCGTGCGCCGCGCCCTCCACCTCCACGGCGCGCTCGGCTGCTCGAACGAGATGCCCCTCGTGCGGCTGTGGATGACCGTGCCGGTGATGGGCATCGCCGACGGGCCGACCGAGGTGCACAAGCTGACGGTGGCGAGGCAGGTGCTCAAGCAGCACCGGCCCTACGACGGGCTCTGGCCGCGCGACTTCCTGCCCGAGCGCGCCGCCGAAGCCCGCGCGCGCTTTGCCGCCCTGCTCGAGCAGGAGGTGGGCAACCTCTGACGGCGCTCGTCGACCCCGAGCGGCTCGGCCGCTGGATGGACGCCCAAGGGCTGCCCGGCCGTGGCGAGCCGGTCGCCTGCCGCTTCGTGACCGGCGGGGCGTCGAACGAGCTCTTCGAGATCCGCCGCGGTGACCTCAGGCTCGCGCTCCGCCGTCCGCCGGCCAAGGTCCCCGAGGGGCGCAACGAGAGCATGCTGCGCGAGTATCGCGTGCTGCGCGCGCTGGCCGACACGGACGTCCCGCACCCGCGCGTGGTCGCCGCGTGCGACGATCCCGCGGTGCTGGGCGCCTGCTTCTACCTCATGGAGTATGTCGACGGCTGGTCCTGCATGCAGGCGGACGGCTGGCCGCCGCCCTTCGACCGCGACCTCGAAGCGCGGCGCGGGCTCGCCTGGGAGCTCGTCGACGCGATCGCCGCGCTCGCGCGCGTCGACTGGCGGGCGCGCGGCCTCGAGGGCTTCGGGCGGCCCGAGGGCTTCCACGAGCGGCAGGTGGATCGCTGGCTCGCCCACCTCGCGCGCTTCCGCTTCCGCGACATCCCGGGCCTCGAGGAGGCGGCTGCCTGGCTCCGGCGCTACCGACCGCGCGCGTACCGTCCGGGCATCCTCCACGGCGACTACCAGTTCGCCAACGTGATGTTCCGCCATGGTGCGCCCGCTCGCCTCGCCGCGATCGTCGACTGGGAGATGGCGACCATCGGCGACCCGCTTCTCGACTTGGGTTGGGTGCTCATGGGCTGGCCCGACCCGGGCGAGGACCGGGCGCACGCGGGCTACGTCGACTACACGGGCATGCCCACCCGCGCCGAGCTCTGCGAGCGGTATGCGCGGCGGAGCGGGCTGCCGGTCGACGAGATCGACTACTACGTGATCCTCGCGCGCTTCAAGATCGCGATCGTGCTCGAGGGCGGCTATGCGCGCTACGTGCAGGGCGGCGCCGACAACCCCAAGATGGCCGCCTTCGGCGACGTCGTGCTCGACATGGCCCGCAAGGCGGCCGAGCTCGCGCGCACGACGAGGCTCCGTCCATGACGAAGCCGCCTGCCGCGCTGTTCGACCTCTCCGGGCGTGTCGCGCTCGTGACCGGCGGGAGCCGCGGGCTCGGGCGCGAGATGGTGCTCGCGTTTGCCCGCGCCGGCGCGGATGTCGTGATCGCCAGCCGCAAGCTCGATCGCTGCCAGGCGGTCGCCCGCGAGGTCGAGGCCGAGACCGGCCGCCGCGCGCTCGCGCACGCCTGCCACGTGGGACGCTGGGACGACCTCGAGCGGCTGGTCGAGGCCGCCTACGGCCGCTTCGGGAAGGTCGACGTGCTCGTGAACAACGCCGGCATGTCGCCCCTCTACGACGACGTAGCCAGCGTGAGCGAGGAGCTGTGGGACAAGGTGCTGGCGGTGAACCTGAAGGGCCCGTTCCGGCTCACCGCGCTCGTCGGCACGCGCATGGCGGCGGGCGCGGGCGGCTCGATCATCAACGTGAGCAGCGTAGGCGCGATCCGCCCCTACGGGGGCATCGTGCCCTACGCCGCCGCCAAGGCGGGGCTCAACGCCATGACCGTCGCGTTTGCCCACGCCTTCGGCCCCGGGGTGCGGGTGAACTGCATCATGCCGGGGACCTTCGTCACCGACATCAACCGCAACTGGGACTGGGAGACGTTTCGCACCGAGCACGCGCCGCGGCTCGCGCTCCGGCGCGCCGGCGAGGCGGCCGAGATCGTGGGCGCGGCCCTCTACCTCGCGAGCGACGCGTCGAGCTATACGACGGGGGCGATCCTGCGCGTGGACGGTGGCGTGCCCTGAAGGCGCGGCGCGGGCCGCCGTGGCGTGCAGGGGAGGGAGGAGTCGCATGCGGGCTGCGGTCGTTCCAGCGGTGAACAGCGCGTGGGTGCTTGGCGAGGTGCCGACGCCCGATCCGGGGCCGGGCCAGGTGCTCGTCAAGATCCGCGCGAGTGGCATCTGCTACACCGACGTCCATCAGACCCGGGGGCAGCTTCCCGGCCGCTTCCCGCGCATCCTCGGACACGAGCCCGTCGGCGAGATCGTCGCGGTCGGCGCGGGCGTGGCCACGCGGCGGGTGGGCGACCGGGTCGGCGTCCCGTGGGTGCAAGCGTCGTGCGGGCGCTGCGAGTGGTGCCTGCGGGGCAAGCCCATGTTCTGCCCCGACGCCGTGGGCACGGGCGTGCAGGCGGCCGGCGGCCACGCCGAGTACATGCTCGCCTACGCCGACGCGACCATGCTGCTTCCCGACGGGCTTGCCTGGGAGCAGGCCGCGCCGGTCTTTTGTGCCGGCTACACGGTCTGGTCGGGCCTCCGCTGGGCGGCACCGCAGCCCGGCGAACGGGTCGCGGTGGTCGGAATCGGCGGGCTCGGGCACCTCGCGCTCCAGTACGCGAAGGCGGCGGGGTTTTCCGCGATCGCGGTCTCCCGCTCGCCCGACAAGGACCGGCTCCTCCGCGAGCTGGGGGCCGACGAGGTCGTCCGCGACGGCGCGGGCCTCGCGCGCGCCGGCGGCGCCGACGTTGTGCTTGGCACCAGCAACTCGGCCGACGCCATGGCCGACGCGATCCAGGGGCTCAGGCCGGACGGCCGCCTCGTCGTGATGGGCTTCGAGCCGAAGCCGCTTGCCGTCTCGCCCGGGGACCTCATCACGCGGCGGATCAAGATCGTCGGCAGCCAGCAGAACGGCCGCGAGTACCTTCACGAGGCGCTTGCATTCGTCGCGAGCGGCCGCGTGCGCGTGATGACCGAGACCTACCCGTTCGACGACATCGGGAAGGCCTACGCGCGCGTCGAGCAGGGGCAGGTCAGGTTCCGCGCCGTCGTGACGCTGTAGAGGCGCTACAGGTCCGGGCTCGCCGGCAGGAACGTGCGGCCCATCAAATAGGCGTCGACGCCCCGCGCGGCCTCGCGACCTTCCCAGATCGCCCAGACGACCAGGGACTGGCCGCGGCGCATGTCGCCGCAGGCGAACACGCCCGGCACGCTCGTCTGGTAGCGCTCGTCCACCCACACGGTGCCGCGCTCGGTGAGCCTCACGCCGAGCTGGGCGAGCATGGTGTCGGGCTCGGGGCCCACGAAGCCGAGCGCGAGCAGCACGAGGTCGCACTCGAGCTCGAACTCGCTGCCGGGGATCTCGCGCATCGCGGGCCGGCCGCCGTCCGCCGTCCACTCGAGGCGCACCGCGTGGAGCTTCTTCACGTTGCCGTGGGCGTCGCCCGAGAAGCGCTTGGTGTTGATGCTCCATTCGCGGATGACGCCCTCTTCGTGCGAGGTCGACGTGCGGAGGATCATCGGCCAGTTGGGCCAGGTAAACGGGGGGCGATCCTTGGGCGGCTGCGGCAGCAGCTCGAACTGGTGCACGGAGACGGCACCCTGGCGGTTCGAGGTGCCGAGGCAGTCCGAGCCCGTATCGCCGCCGCCGAGGATCACGACCCGCTTGCCGGTGGCGACGATCTGGTCGGGCACGTGGTCGCCCGCCACCACCCGGTTCTGCTGCGGCAGGAACTCCATCGCGAAGTGGATCCCCTTGAGCTCCCGCCCGGGGACGGGCAGGTCGCGCGGCTTGGTGGCCCCGCCGGCGAGCACGAGCGCGTCGAACTCGCGGCGGAGCCGGTCGACGGGCACGTTCACGCCCACGTGGGCGTTGGGGACGAAGGTCACGCCCTCGGCCGCCATCTGTTCGAGCCGCCGGTCGATGTGCCGCTTCTCCATCTTGAAGTCGGGGATTCCGTAGCGGAGCAGTCCGCCGATGCGGTCGGCGCGCTCGTAGACCGTCACCAGATGGCCGGCGCGCGCGAGCTGTTGCGCGCAGGCGAGCCCCGCGGGGCCCGAGCCGATTACCGCCACCTTCTTCCCCGTGCGCCGCTCGGGCGGCTGCGGCACGACCCAGCCCGCGTCCCAGGCGTGGTCGATGATGCTCTTCTCGATCGCCTTGATCGTGACCGGATCGTTGTTGATGTTGAGGACGCACGCCTCCTCGCAGGGAGCGGGGCAGACGCGGCCCGTGAACTCGGGGAAGTTGTTGGTCGCGTGCAGCCGCTGGATCGCCTCGCGCCAGCGGTTGCGGTACACGAGGTCGTTCCAGTCGGGGATGATGTTCCCGAGCGGGCAGCCCTTGTGACAGAAGGGGATGCCGCAGTCCATGCAGCGCGCGCCCTGCGCGCGCAGCCGCTCGTCCGACGGCCGCTCCTCGAACTCGCGCCAGTGGCGCAGGCGCACCGCGACGGGCTCCTTGTGCGGCGCCTCGCGGGGGATCTCGAGAAACCCGGTGATCTTCCCCATCGCGTCAGACCGACGCGAGGCGCGCGGCCTCGGTGTCGAGGTGCTGCTTGGCGAGCACCTTCGCGTACTCCACGGGCAGAACCTTGACGAACCGCTTGCGCGTCTCCCGCCAGCCCGAGAGCACCCGCCACGCCACGGCCGAGCGCGTGAGCTCGTAGTGGCGCTCGACGAGCTTGCGCACGACGGCGTCGTCGCGCTCGTCGAGCGCCGAGAGGCCCACCATGCCCTTGTTGCAGCGCACCTCGAAGGTGCCGTCCTCGTCGAGCACGTAGGCCACGCCGCCGCTCATGCCCGCGGCGAAGTTCCGACCCGTGCGGCCGAGCACCACCACCGTGCCCCGGGTCATGTACTCGCAGCCGTGGTCGCCCACGCCCTCCACCACCGCCGTGACCCCGCTGTTGCGCACGCAGAAGCGCTCGCCCGCCTGCCCGCGGAGGAACACCTCCCCGCCCGTCGCTCCGTAGAGCGAGACATTGCCCACGATGATGTTCTCCTCGGGCACGAAGGTCGCCGCGCGCGGCGGGTAGACCACCACGCGGCCGCCCGAGAGCCCCTTGCCGAAGTAGTCGTTGGCGTCGCCCTCGAGCTCGACAGCGATGCCCGGCGCGAGCCAGGCGCAGAAGCTCTGCCCGGCGGAGCCCGTGAACTTGATGCGGATCGTCTCCGGCGGCAGGCCGTCGGCGCCGTAGCGGCGCGAGACCTCCGCGGAGAGCATCGTGCACACGGTGCGGTTGCGATTGGTGATCGGCAGCTCGAGCGCCACGGGCTCGCGCCGCTCGAGCGCGGGGCGGGCGAGCTCGATGAGCCGCCTGTCGAGCGCCTTCTCGAGGCCGTGGTCCTGGGGCTGCACGCAGCGGATCGCAACCCCCGCCGGCACGTCGGGCTTGTGGAGGATCTGGGAGAGGTCGATGCCGCGCGCCTTCCAGTGCGCCGAGACGTCGCGGACGTCGAGCATGTCGACGCGGCCCACCATCTCGTCGACGGTGCGGAAGCCGAGCTCGGCCATGATCTCGCGGAGCTCCTCGGCGACGAACAGCATGAAGTTCACGACGTGCTCGGGCTTCCCCTCGAACTTGGCGCGCAGCCTGGGGTCCTGCGTGGCGATGCCGACCGGGCACGTGTTCAGGTGGCAGACCCGCATCATGATGCACCCCGAGGCCACGAGCGCCGCGGAGGCGAAGCCGAATTCCTCGGCGCCGAGCAGCGCGGCGATGGCGACGTCGCGACCGGTCTTGAGCTGCCCGTCGGTCTCGACGCGGATGCGACCGCGCAGGTCGTTGGCGACGAGGATCTGCTGCGTCTCGGCGAGCCCGAGCTCCCAGGGCACGCCCGCGTGCTTGATCGAGGAGAGCGGCGACGCGCCCGTGCCGCCGGAGTCGCCGCTGATGAGCACGACGTCGGCCTTGGCCTTCGAGACGCCCGCGGCCACCGTGCCGACGCCCACCTCGGCGACGAGCTTCACGCTGATGCGCGCGCGGTCGTTGGCGTTCTTGAGGTCGTGGATGAGCTGCGCCAGGTCCTCGATCGAGTAGATGTCGTGGTGTGGCGGCGGGGAGATCAGGCCCACGCCCGGCGTCGAGTAGCGAATGCGGGCGATGTACTGGTCGACCTTGTGGCCGGGAAGCTGGCCGCCCTCGCCGGGCTTGGCGCCCTGGGCCATCTTGATCTGCAGCTCGTCGGCGTTGACGAGGTAGTAGCTGGTCACGCCGAAGCGCCCCGAGGCCACCTGCTTGATCGCGCTGCGGCGGAGATCGCCGTTGGGGTCGGGGGTGAAGCGCACGGGATCCTCGCCGCCCTCGCCGGTGTTCGACTTGCCGCCGATGCGGTTCATCGCGATCGCGAGGTTTTCGTGCGCCTCGCGCGAGATCGACCCGAGCGACATCGCTCCGGTCTTGAAGCGCTTGACGATCTCGCTCGCGGGCTCGACCTCCTCGAGCGGCACCGGGGTGCCCGGCTTGAACTTGAGGAGCCCCCGGATCGTGCACAGGCGGCGGCTCTCGTCGTTCGCCGCCGCGCTGTACTCCTTGAAGAGCTTGTAGTCGCCCTTGCGCACCGCGTGCTGGAGCTTCGCGATCGTGGTCGGGTTGTACATGTGGTGCTCGCCGCGGCGGCGCCACTGGTACTGCCCGCCGACGTCGAGGTCGCCGTCGAGGGCGGGAGAGACCTGGTACGCGTAGTCGTGGCGGCGCTGCGCTTCCTCGGCGAGCACGTCCAAGCCGACGCCCTCGATGCGCGAGGCGGTCCACGTGAAGTAGCGATCGATGACCTCCGAGTTGAGCCCGATGGCCTCGAAGATCTGGGCGCCGCGGTAGCTCTGCAGCGTCGAGATCCCCATCTTGGTCATGGTCTTGAGCACGCCCTTGTCGATCGCCTTGCGGTAGTTGGCGAGCGCGGTCTCGACGTCGACGTCGCGGATGACCCCCTCGGCTTCCATGGCGCGCAGCGTCTCGTAGGCGAGGTAGGGGTTCACCGCCCCCGCGCCGTAGCCGAGCAGCAGGCAGAAGTGCATCACCTCGCGCGGCTCGCCCGACTCGACCACGATGCCGACGCGCATGCGCGTGCCCTCGCGGATCAGGTGGTGGTGCACGGCGGCCGTGGCGAGCAGGCTCGGGATCGGGACGTTGCGCTCGTTCACCCCCCGGTCGGAGAGCACGAGGATCGTGTAGCCGTCGGCGACCGCCTCGGAGGCGCGCGCGCAGAGCGCGTCGAGCGCCTGGCGCAGCCCGGGGCCGCCGGAGCCCGCCGGGAAGAGGATCGGCAGGGTGATCGCGCGCAGGTGCCCGTCGTCGAGCGCCTTCACCTGCGCGAGCTGCTCGTTGGTGAGCACGGGGCTCTTGAGCCTGAGCTGGTGGCAGTGGAGCGGCGTCTCCTCGAAGAGGTTCTGCTCCGGGCCGATCGTGGTCTCGAGGGACATCACCAGCTCCTCGCGGATCGGGTCGATGGGCGGGTTGGTCACCTGCGCGAAGAGCTGCTTGAAGTAGTTGAAGAGGAGCTGCGGGCGATCGGAGAGACAGGCGAGCGGCGTGTCCGTGCCCATCGAGCCGACGGGCTCCTGGCCGTTGAGCGCCATCGGGGTGAGGAGCAGGCGGAGATCCTCGAGGGTGTAGCCGAAGGCCTGCTGGCGGGTGACGAGCGTGTCGGGCGCAAAGGCCGGCGGCACGTCGACCGGCGGCGGCAGGTCCTCGAGGCGCACCCGGTGCTGGTCGAGCCACTGGCGGTAGGGCCGGCGCGCCGCCATCGTCTCCTTGATCTCGTCGTCGCCGACGATGCGGCCCTGCTCGGTGTCGACGAGGAACATGCGCCCGGGCTGGAGGCGGTCCTTGTGGAGCACGTTCTCGGGCGGGATGTCGAGCACGCCCACCTCCGAGGCCATCACGACGAAGCCGTCCTTGGTGACCACGTAGCGCGACGGGCGTAGCCCGTTGCGGTCGAGCACGGCGCCGATCACCCGCCCGTCGGTGAACGCGATCGACGCCGGGCCGTCCCACGGCTCCTGGAGACAGGCGTGGTACTCGTAGAAGGCCCGCTTGGCCGCGCTCATGCTCTCGTGGTTCTGCCAGGCCTCGGGGATCATCATCATCACGGCGTGCGGCAGCGAGCGTCCGGTGCGCACGAGCAGCTCGAGCGCGTTGTCGAACTGGCCCGAGTCGCTGGTCGCCGGATCGATGATCGGGAAGAGCTTCGTGACGTCGTCGAAGAGCGGCGAGGCGAACATCGCCTGGCGCGCGTGCATCCAGTTGACGTTGCCGCGCAGCGTGTTGATCTCGCCGTTGTGGGCGATGAAGCGGTAGGGATGCGCCCGGTCCCAGGAGGGGAAGGTGTTGGTGGAGAAGCGCTGGTGGACGAGTGCCAGCGCGGAGACGAACTGCGGGTCGGCGAGATCGTGGTAGAAGGCCGGGATCTGCTCGGGCAGCAGCAGCCCCTTGTAGACGATCGTCGCCGCGGAGAGGCTCGGGATGTAGAAGCGCTCGGACTCGGGCATCCCGGAGGTGCGCACGAGCTGCTCGACGCGCTTGCGAATCACGTAGAGCTTGCGCTCGAGCGCCGCCGGCCCGGCCGCGTCGCGGCCGGCACCGACGAAGACCTGCCGGATCTCCGGCATCGCCTGGCGCGCGAGCGGCCCCGGCGCGCGCTCGTCGACCGGCACGCGCCGCCAGCCGAGCAGCTCCTGGCCTTCGTCGCGGATCACCTTCTCGACGATGCGCTCGCACTCGTTGCGCTGGTTCACCTCGCGCGGCAGGAAGACCATGCCGACGCCGTAGCTGCCCGGGGCGGGCAGCGGGGCGAGCTTGGCGGCACGGCACTCGCGGCGGAAGAACTCGTCCGGGATCTGCACGAGGATGCCCGCGCCGTCGCCGGTGAGCGGGTCGCAGCCGCAGGCGCCGCGGTGCGTGAGGTTGCGCAGCACCGTGAGCCCCTGCTCGACGATCGCGTGCGACCGCGTCCCCTTCACGTTGACGACGAAGCCGACGCCGCAGGCGTCGCGCTCGGTCCGGGGATCCAGCAGCCAGGGGGTGCGTACGCTCATGGGGTGACTCCGCGATGCTGAGGGGGATGGCCCACCCGCTCGCCGTTGCGCCGCGGGCGGCGCGCGGGCGGCGTCGAGGGGCCGTTCGGCGGCGGCGCCACGGCGAGCTGCACGCGCTCGATGTGGGTCGAGAGCACCACCATGGTCTCCGTGCGCGCCACGCCGTCGAGGGAGCGGATCTGGCTGATCAGCCGCTCGAGCGAGGAGGTGTTCGCCGTCTTCACCTTGAGGAGCACCGTGTACTCGCCGGTCACGTGGTGGCACTCGAGCACGCCGTCGAGCCGCCCCACCTGCTCTTCGAACTCGCCGATGCGGCTCGGATGGCCGACGATGACGCCGATGAAGGCGGTGATGTCGAGCCCGAGCCGGCGGGCGTCGAGAAGCGCCCGGTAGCCCGTGATGACGCCCGCGGCCTCGAGCTTCTTGATGCGCTCGAGGACGGCCGGCGCCGAGAGCCCCACCACCTCGCCGATGCGGGCAAGCGGGACGCGGCAGTCCTCCTGCAGCACGGCGAGGATGCGGAGGTCTGTGTCGTCCAGCTCGCCAGGTGCGCTGTCGCCGAATCTCATAAGGCCGGCCCGTTCTTTTGCAGAACGTATAGGCAGGCCTATTCGGTCGTGTCAACAGTTTATTAGGCCGGCGGGACGATTCCCCGGCGCTCGAGGTAGGCGAGCACCTGCTGCACGCTCTCCTCGACGCTCTGGCGATCGGAGCGGATCGTGAGCTCCGGGCGCTCCGGCGGCTCGTAGGGCGCCGAGATGCCCGTGAACTCGGGGATCTCCCCGGCGCGTGCCTTCCGGTAGAGGCCCTTCACGTCGCGGCGCTCGCAGACCTCCACCGGGCAGTCGACGAAGACCTCGATGAAGTCCTCGGGCATGAGCGCACGCACCTGCTCGCGGTCGGCGCGGTAGGGCGAGATGAACGCGGTGAGCGTCACGAGGCCCGCATCGGTGAAGAGCTTCGCCACCTCGCCGATGCGGCGGATGTTCTCGGTGCGGTCGGCGGGAGAGAAGCCCAGGTTCTTGTTGAGGCCGTGGCGGATGTTGTCGCCGTCGAGGATGTAGGCGCGCACGCCCCGGTCCCAGAGGCGCTTTTCGAGCTCGACCGCGATCGTGGACTTGCCCGAGCCCGAGAGCCCCGTGAGCCAGACGGTGGCCCCGCGGTGGCCGTTCAGCCGTTCGCGGTCGGCGCGGGTGACGGCCCCCGCGTGCCAGACGATGTTCGTGGCCTTCTGCTCCGCCATCGGCCCTCGGGTCTAGCGAACGGGGGCAGGCTCCCGCAAGAAGGTCATCTCGCGCACGTCCGCGGCCACGCGCAGCGGCGCGGCGGTGGCCTCGCGCACGTCGTCGATGCCGACGCCCGGCGCGATCTCGCGGACCACGAACCCCTCCCCGTCGACGTCGATCCAGGCGAGGTCGGTGACCACCGCGCGCACGCAGCCGAGGGCGGTGGGCGGGTAGGTGAGGCGCTCGACGAGCTTCGAGGCACCGCTGCGCTCGCGGTGGTAGCAGACCGCGATCACCCGCGCGCCCCCCGCGGCGAGGTCCATGGCGCCGCCGATGCCGCCGCCGGCCTGCCCGGGCACCATCCAGTTCGCGAGGTCGCCGTTCTGCGCGACCTGAAAGGCGCCGAGCACGACCGTCGACACGCGCCCCGTGCGCGCCATGGCGAACGACGTCGTCGAGTCGAAGTAGGCCGTCTCGGGCAGCGGGGTGACGAGCTGGCCGCTCGCGTTGTAGAGGTCGATGTCCTCCTCGCCCTCGGCCGGGAAGCCGCCGTAGCCGAGGATGCCGTTCTCGCTGTGCAGCGTGACGTCGCGGCCGGCGATGTAGTTGGAGACGAGCGTCGGGAGCCCGAGCCCCAGGTTCACGTACTCGCCGTCGGCGAGCAGCGCCGCCACCTTCATCGCCATCAGGTCCGCCGGCAGCCCCACCGGGCCTCCCGGGCGCACGGGCCGCCCCTGCATGTCGATCGCGCGGCCGAGCACGGCGAGGATCTGGCGGAGCACGCCCACGTCGAGCGCGGTCGTGGTCTTCACGATGCGGTCGACGAAGATCCCGGGCGTCACCACGGCCTCGGGATCGAGGCTCCCGACCGGCACGATTTCCTTGACCTCGGCGATCGTCACCCGCGCCGCCATGGCGAACGCGGGCCCGAAGTTGCGCATGCCGCGGCGGTAGACCAGGTTGCCCGCCGGATCGGCGCGGTAGCCCTGGAGGAGGGCAAAGTCGCCGCGGATCGCGCGCTCGAAGACGTAGCGCCGCCCGTCGAAGACGCGCTCCTCCTTGCCCGCGGCCGCCGGCGTTCCGACGCCGGTCGGCGTGAAGAACCCGGCGAGCCCGGCGCCGCCCGCGCGCACGCGCTCGACGAGCGTCCCCTGCGGGACCATCTCGAGCTCGATCTCGCCGGCGCGGACCTGCTGCGCGATCGGGGTGTCCAGGCTCGGCCCCGCGACGTAGCTGCAGACGAGGCGACGGATCTGGCGCTTGTCGGCGAGCACGTTGAGCGACGTCGGCCCGCCGGCGGGCGTGTTGCATACGACCGTCAGGTCGCGCACGCCGCGGTCGGCGAGCGCGAGCAGGCAGTCGGTCGGCCACGCCTGCGGGGGGCCGAAGCTGTGCACCAGCAGCGTCGCGCCGTCGGGGATGTCGGCGACGGCCTCGTGGGCGGAGGCACAGATGCGCTTGGTCGGCACGGCGGTGCGGTCAGGCCCCGTCCGGCACGCCGTCGAAGAAGTCGACGACGCCGCTCTCGAGCGAGTATTCCGCGCCGACGACGAGAAGGCCGTCGCGTTCGCAGAGGTCCTCCAAAAGCCGCGAGCCGTGGCGCAGGTGGTCCGCCGTGACGCGCACGTTGGCCCGCACCGCCGCGGCTAGGAGCGCTGCCGGGTCGCGCCGCAGCTCGGTTGCGAGCAGCGGTTCCACCGCCGGGCGCACGCGGTCGACGATCGCGCGGAGGTTGGGCGAGGTGCCGCGCGCGGAGCCTTCGAGCTCCTCGAGCGTGGCGAGGACGGCGCCGCAGCGGGAGTGCCCGAGCACGACCACGAGCCGCGTGCCGAAGCGGGCCGCGGCGAACTCGACGCTGCCCACCAGCGAGGGGGCGGCGATGTTGCCGGCGACGCGGATCACGAAGAGATCGCCGAGCCCCTGGTCGAAGACGATCTCCGCGGGGACGCGCGAATCCGAGCACCCGAGCACGACCGCGAACGGCTCCTGGCTCTGCTTGAGCTCGAGGGGCCGCGTCTCGACGGTCGCCGCGCCGCGCACGCGCGCCACGAAGCGCCGGTTGCCGTCGCGCAGCCGCTGGAGGGCTTCCTTTGCCGGGATCATCGGGGACGCACCGTACAGCGGCGGGCGGCGGCGATGCAACGCGCGGTGCGGCCGGTCATGCGCCCGAGGCCAGGGGCGCCGGCGCGCGGAGCGTGCTGCGCGGCCCGCGCGGCCGCAGCGCCCCGCGGCGCTCGCGCTTGCGCAGCCGGATCGCTTGGGGGGTGACCTCCACCAGCTCGTCCTCGTCGATCCACGCGAGCGCCTCCTCGAGGCCCATCGCGCGGTGCGGCACCAGGCGCACCGCCTCGTCGTGCCCCGCGGCGCGCAGGTTCGTGAGCTTCTTCTCGCGGCAGACGTTCACCACGAGGTCGACGTCGCGCGAGTACTCGCCGACGATCATGCCCTCGTAGACCGGCGTGCCCGGCGGGACGAAGAGCACGCCGCGCTCCTGGAGATGAAAGAGCGCGTAGGGCGTGGCCGCGCCGTCGCGATCGGAGACCATCGCCCCGTTCGTGCGCGCCGGGATCGGTCCGTGCCAGGGCGCGTAGCCGGCAAAGAGCGTGTTCACGATCGCCGTGCCACGGGTCTCGGTGAGGAACAGCTCGCGGAAGCCGATCAGCCCGCGCGAGGGCATCACGTATTCCATCCGCACGCGCCCGCCGCCCCCGTGATCCATGCGCGTCATCGTGCCCTTGCGGACGGCGAGGAGCTGCGTGACGATTCCCACGTGCTCCTCGGGCACGTCGATGTGGACCAGCTCCGTCGGCTCCTCGAGGATGCCGCCGCGCTCGCGCACGACGGGCACGGGCTTCGAGACCTCGAGCTCGAACCCCTCGCGCCGCATGGTCTCGATCAGGATCGCGAGCTGGAGCTCGCCGCGGCCGAGCACGCGGAAGGTGTCGGCGGTTTGCCCCTCCTCGATCCGCAGCGCCATGTTGCGCTCGCCCTCGTGGAGCAGCCGCTCGCGGAGCTGGCGCGAGGTGACGCGCGTGCCGCTGCGGCCGGCCCACGGGCTCGTGTTGACGCCGAAGACCATGGCGATCGTGGGCTCGTCGATGCGGATCGCGGGCAGCGCACGCGGCGCCTCGCGATCGGCGATCGTGTCGCCGATTGCGACCTCCTCGATCCCCGCCACGGCGACGATGTCGCCGGCCTCGGCGCGCGGGATCTCGATGCGCGCGAGCCCCTGCCAGCCGTAGAGCCGCGTCACCTTGCAGGGCGCTTGCGCGCCGTCGGCGCGGCAGAGCACGTACTGCCCGCCGGCGGCGAGGGTGCCGGCGACGATGCGGCCGATCGCGATCCGCCCGACGTAGTCGTCGTAGTCGAGGTTGTTCGCCTGGAACTGCGTGGGCGCGCCGGGCGCGCACGGCGGACCGGGGAGGTGGCGCACGATCGCGTCGAGGAGGGGGGCGAGATCGGTGCCCGGGACGGCGAGGTCGGGGGTCGCGGTGCCGGCGCGGGCTTGCGTGTAGAGCACCGGGAAGTCGAGCTGGGTCTCGTCCGCGCCGAGGTCGATGAAGAGCCCGTAGAGCTCGTCGAGGACGGCCGCGGGCCGGGCGTCGGCGCGGTCGATCTTGTTGAGGCAGACCACCGGCGGGAGCCCGCGCTCGAGCGCCTTGCCGAGCACGAAGCGCGTCTGGGGCAGCGGCCCCTCCGAGGCGTCGACGAGCAGGAGCACGCCGTCGACCATCGTGAGCGTGCGCTCGACCTCGCCGCCGAAGTCGGCGTGCCCCGGCGTGTCGACGATGTTGATGCGCACGTCGCGCCAGGTGACCGTGGTGTTCTTGGCGAGGATCGTGATGCCGCGCTCGCGCTCGAGCGCGAAGGAGTCGAGCACGCGCTCGGCGACCTCCCGGCCGGGGCGCAGGGCGCCCGTCTGGCGCAGCATGGCGTCCACGAGCGTGGTCTTCCCGTGGTCGACGTGGGCGATGATGGCGACGTTGCGGACGTCGGCGCGGCGTTGGGGCACGACAACGTGCGATAGGGGAAACCGGATGCGCCTTCAAATGGGTGGGCGCGCGGGCTATCGTGGGCGCCTCGATGGGTGCACCGGCGACGCTCGAGGGGTGGTACACGCTGCACGAGATGTTCGCGGTCGACTGGCCGCGCTGGAACGCGCTCGCCGCGGGGGAACGCGAGCAGATCGCGGCCGAGGGCGCCGCGCTCTTCGCGGCGCAAGAGCGGCCCGCGGAGGGGCACAGCGCGTGGTGGAGCGTCGTCGGCCACAAGGCCGATCTCTGCGTCATGCACTGGCGGCGCGACGTGAACGCGCTGCGCCGCGCGCAGAGCGAGCTCGCGCAAACGCGACTGCGCACCTACCTCGCGCCCGCCTACTCCTACCTCGCCGTGGTCGAGCTCGGTACCTACGAGCTCGCGACGCACGCGCGCGCCCTGCTCGAGCGCCGCGGCCTCGGGCCCGAAAGCGACGGCTGGGAGGCGGCGCTCGACGCCGAGATGCAGCGGCTGGCGCGCCCGCGGCTCTTCCTCGAGATGCCGGCGCGGCGGTACTGCTGCTTCTACCCGATGTCCAAGCGTCGCGGCGAGCACGTCAACTGGTACGACCTGCCCGTCGAGGAGCGGGCCGCGCTCATGCGGGGCCACGGCGAGATCGGGCGGAAGTACGCGGGACGGGTCGTGCAGGTGATCCAGGGGTCGGTCGGGCTCGACGACTGGGAGTGGGGCGTCACGCTGTTCGCCGACGATCCGCTCGTCTTCAAGAAGCTCGTCTACGAGATGCGCTTCGATCCGGCGAGCTCGCGCTACGCGCTGTTCGGCCCGTTCTTCGTCGGCATCCGCTTCGCCCCGCGGGAGCTCGGCGAGGTGCTGCGCACGGGCGTGCCCGGGGCCGGGCCGTGAAGGCGCTGCGGGTCGAGCGCCCGGGCACCCTCGCGCTCGCCGACGTTCCGCCGCCCGAGCCGGGAGCGGGCGAGGTGCTGGTCCGCGTCGAGGCGGCGGCGCTCAACTTCGCCGACCTGCTGCTCCGCGACGGGCGCTACCTCGATCCGATCGCGCCGCCGTTCACCGCGGGCCGCGAGCTCGCGGGAACGATCGTCGCGATCGGGCCCGGGGTCGACGGCTGGGCGCCGGGGGCGCGCGTGGTGGCCATCGTGCGCCAGGGGGCATTCGCCGAGCTCGCCGTGGCGCCGGCCGCCGCGCTGCTCCCGCTGCCGTCGAGTCTCTCGGCGGAGCAGGGCGCGGCACTGTACGTTGCCGGGCTCACCGCGCTCGTGTGTCTCGAGGACCTCGCCCGGGTGGCCCCCGGCGAGACCGTGCTCGTGCAATCGGCCGCGGGCGGCGTCGGCTCGTACGCCGTGCAGATCGCGCGTGCGCTCGGCGCGCGCGTCGCCGGCACGGCGTCGGGCGCGGCGAAGCTCGGGGTGCTTCGCGACCTCGGCGTTGCGCTCCCGATCGACTCCGCGGCGGAGGACTTCGTCGCCGCAGTCCGTACGTGGACCGGCGGGCGGGGCGTGGACGTCGTGCTCGAGACGATCGGCGGGGACGTGTTCCGCCGGGGCTTTCTCGAGGCGCTGGCGCCCTTCGGCCGCATGGTCGTGCTCGGGGTGACGCGCGGGGCGAGCGCGGCGCTCACGTGCCGCGAGCTGCTCGCGTCGAACAAGACCGTCTGCGGGTTCTATCTCAACGGGTGGATGGCGCGCCGCGCGCGGCTCGAGGCGGCCGCGCAGCGGCTCGCGGCGCTCGTCGAGACCGGCGCCGTTCGACCGCTCGTCGCCGAGCGCTTCCCGCTCGTGCGTGGCGCCGAGGCGTTCGCCCGCCTGGCTTCGCGGCAGAGCGTCGGGAAGCTCGTGCTGGTCGTGTAGCGGGCGATCGCGGCGAGGGAGCCCGCCGCGGCGGCGGCGCCGGCGCTCCCGTTCACGCAGCGCGGGTCGCCGCGATCGCCCTCCTCAGGCGACCGACGGGGCCGGCGAGCTGGTGCTCGGCGACGAGCCGGGCGAGCGTGCGCGGGTGTGCGGGCCGCGCGGGCAGCGCGAGCGCAACGCGGCCGAGGGGTACGTCGGTGCGGGGCGGGACCACGCGGCGGGCGGCCGCGAGGTAGGCGCGCGCGGCTGCGAGCCGTCGCGCCACTGCGGCCGGCAGGTCGCGCGCGGCGAGCAGCCCGTCGAGCGAGCCGTAATCGCGGAGCAGACGCGCCGCCGTCTTGGCCCCGATGCCGGGCACGCCCGGCAAACCGTCGGACGGATCGCCGCGCAGGAGCGCGAAGTCGCCGTACGCACGCCCGGGGATGCCATAGCGGCGCGCGATCTCCGCCTCGTCGACCTCGGCGAGCGTGGTGACGCCCCGCACGGGGTACAGCACCCGGACATGGGGGTCGCGCACCAGCGCGAAGAGGTCGCGGTCGCCCGAGACGATCTCCACCCGCCCCCGGGCGCGCCCGGCGAGCGTCGCGATCACGTCCTCGGCCTCGAAACCGGGCGCGCCCACCACGGCGACGCCGAGCGCCCCGAGCACTGCCCGGCCGAGGGCCTCCTGCGGCGCCAGAGGATCGGGCTCGTCGGCGACGCGATGGGCCTTGTACGACGGCAGCGCAGCGGTGCGGAACGCGGGCCGCCAGTCCTCGTCGACGGCGATGGCGAGCCCCCTCGGCCGCCGGTCGGCGAGCAGCCGCGCGAGCATCGCGAGGAAGCCGTGCACGGCATGGGCCGGCACGCTCTCGGGCATCGCGTGGAAGGCGCGGTAGAGGAGGCTCGAGTAGTCGACGAGGAGCAAAAGGGAGCGGGCCCGGCGGGGCACCAGCCGGCGCGTAGCAAACGCTTGCGGTTCGCGCCAGCGTCCCGAGCGGCGCGCCGCCCTACACGGTAAAGCGCAGGTCCTCGCGCTCGCTCACGACCCGCACCAAAAGCTCGCGCCCCTCGTCTTCTTCGACCTGCCCCCAGCGCAGCGCAAAGGACTCCGCCTGGAAGTCGGGGGTGAACTTGGCTGAGCGGCCGAAGATCACCTCCTGCGCACCGAGCTCCTTCGCGGCGCGCGCGATCGCGAAGAGGAGGTCGTTCGAGGTGACGACCAGCGGCGTCACCGTCTTGCCGTGCTCCTCGGCGCGGTTGACGACCGCGGTGAACAGCGCCTGCTCCTCGGCGGAGAAGTGCGGCTCGAGGCCGTTGGCGCCGGGACCGCGCTCGACCTTGACGGTGAGCACCACGACGTCGACGTCGTCGCGGTGCGACTCCGCGAGCACGCGGTCGAGGTGGCTCAAGTTGTGCGGGTCCCGCACCGGCACGAGCTTGCGCACGCGGCCGCGGAGCCCGATGCGCGCCGGATCGAGATCCGGCGTCGTGCGCACGTTGAACTTCTCGAGGTAGTGCGCGGCGGAGGCGCGGCGGCGCGCGAGCCGTTCGCTCGCCGTGAACACGCCGAAGAACGCGAGCGTGAAGGCGATGCCCCACTCGGTGGCGACCTTCTTGGTCACCAGGTTCACGAGCGCGGTCACGAGCAGCACGAGGAAGATCGCCATGAGGCCGAGCGGCAGCTCGACCCGGCCGAGCCGCACGTTGAGCGGCACCCGCCACGCGCGCGGCCGGCGGTCCTTGAAGCGCAGCACGACCATCGACAGCGCCTTGAAGACGAAGCTCCAAACGACGCCGAAGGCGTACGCCTCGCCGAGGACGTAGACGTCGCCGCGGCTCGCGACGATCGTGAACACCTGCAGCGCGACGACGAGGTTGATGACCCGGGCGGTGGTGCCGTAGCGCGGGTGCGGGTGGCGGATCCAGTCGGGAAGCACGCCGTCTTCGGCCACCCGATTGAGGACGCCGTTGGAGCCGACGATCGCCGTGTTGACCGCGCCGGCGAGGATGAGAAAGCCGACGATCACCACGAACACGCGCAACAGCAAGCGCACCGGCAGCGGTCCCACCACCGACATCGCGAGCCCGCCGATCAGGTTGTCGCGGTAGAGCTGCGTGCGTACGTCGTCGGGGATGATCATGACCGCGAAGAACGAGATCAGCGTGGTCATGAGCATGCTGTAGACGAAGATCACGAGGCCCGCGCGCTTCAAGTTCGGGATCTTCGGGTAGGCGATCTCGCGGTTCACCTGCGCGAGCGACTCCTCGCCGCTCATGGCGAGGATCGAGTGCCCAAAGGCGATGAGGACGCCGACGGCGCCCACCTGCCGCGCCCACGGCCAGTCCTTGGCCCACCCGAGGGCCTCGTCGCTCAGGTGGAGCGCGAGGGGGGGCAGGGTCGCACCGCGGATCCACAACGTCACCCCGCACCACGCCATCATCACCACCACCATCACCGTGGTGACGCCCATGATCTTCATCGCCTTGTCGCTCGACTCCTCGATGCCGAGGATGTTCTGGCGCCAGAAGTAGAGCGTGATGGCGACCGCGATGGCGGCCGAGGTGGCGTCGGGCGGGAGCATGAGCGGCGCATGGAGCACGTGGAGCAGCTCGTTGGCGAGCCCCACGATGTACTGCCCCGCCGACACGCCGCTGATCGGCCCGGTGAGGACGTAGTCGAACATGAGCGCCGAGACCGACAACTTGGCGAGCGTGCCGCCCATCGCCTCCTTGACGACCCGGTAGACGCCGCCGCGCACGAACATCGCGCACGACTCGACGTACACGGCGCGCACCGCGTAGGAGAACAGCATCACCGCGCCGATGTACCAGGGGGCGGCCTTGCCGATCGCCTCCTCGACGATGCCGCCGATGTAGTACGCGGTCGAGGCGAGGTCGCAGAGCACGATGGCCGCCGCGCGCCAGAACGAGATGAAGACGAGCAGCGCGGTGGTGACGACGATGACCTGGGGCTGGCGCGGGCGGCTCGGGGCTGCCGCGGCGAGCGGGCGCTCGGCCGGTTGCATGGCGGCTTCCTGCAGGATGCATGCCCGCTGGGCGTCCCGGTGCGCAGCGCGGGCGGCGGCGCCGATCGTGCAGAGTGCACGCTCGCACCGTGCACAATGCACGACCCGCCGGTCGATTTAGTGCTTGGCCCGGGCGTCGAGCGCCAGGTTGAGCGCGAGCACGTTCACCCGCGGCTCGCCGAGGAGGGCGAGCTGCCGCGGCGCGGTCGCGCGCTCGATGAGCGCGTCCACCTCGGCGCGCGAGAGGCCGCGCAGCCGGGCCACGCGCGGCGCCTGGTAGCGGGCCGCGGCCGGGGTGATGTGCGGGTCGAGCCCGCTCGCGGAGGCGGTGACGAGGTCGACCGGCACCAAAGCGCGGTTGTCGGGGTCGGCGGCCCGGAGCGCCGCGAGGCGCGCGCGCACCGCCTGGAGGAGCGCATCGTTGAGCGGCCCCAGGTTCGACCCCGCCGACGAGGCGGCGTTGTACGGGGTGGGAGCCGTCGCCGAGGGCCGCCCCCAGAAGTAGCGGGGATCGTCGAACGGCTGGCCGATGAGCGCCGAGCCCACGACCCGGCCGTCGGCGACGACGAGGCTGCCGTTCGCCGCAACCGGGAAGCAGAGCTGGGCGACCACGGTGACGGCCACGGGGTAGACGAGGCCCGTGAGCACGGTGAGGAGGGCGAGCATCACGAGGGTGGGGCGCAGCTGCGTGCGGAGCTCCATCGCGTGCCTCACGCGAGACCGAGGGCGACCAGCGCGAGATCGATCGCTTTGATGCCCAGGAACGGGGCCACGAGACCCCCGAGCCCGTAGAGGAGCAGGTTGTCGCGCAAGAGGACGGCGGCCCCCACGGCGCGATAACGCACGCCGCGCAGCGCGAGCGGGATCAAGAGCACGATGATCAGCGCGTTGAAGATGACCGCGGAGAGGATGGCGCTCGCCGGTGTGGCGAGGTGCATGACGTTGAGCGCGCTTAGCGCCGGGTACGTCGCCGCGAACGCCGCGGGGATGATCGCGAAGTACTTCGCCACGTCGTTGGCGATGCTGAAGGTGGTAAGCGCCCCGCGGGTCATGAGCAGCTGCTTGCCGATCTCGACGATCTCGATGAGCTTGGTCGGGTTCGAGTCGAGGTCGACCATGTTGCCGGCCTCCTTCGCCGCCTGGGTGCCCGTGTTCATGGCCACCGCCACGTCCGCCTGGGCGAGCGCCGGCGCGTCGTTGGTCCCGTCGCCCGTCATCGCGACCAGCCGGCCGCCGGCCTGCATCTCGCGGATGAGCCTGAGCTTGGTTTCGGGGGTCGCCTGCGCGAGGAAGTCGTCGACGCCGGCCTCGGCGGCGATCGCCGCAGCCGTGAGCGGGTTGTCGCCGGTGATCATCACGGTCTTGATGCCCATGCGGCGCAGCTCGGCGAAGCGCTCGCGGATGCCGCCCTTGACGATGTCCTTGAGCTGGATCGTGCCGAGCACCTGCGCGCCGTCGGCCACCACGAGCGGCGTGCCCCCTTCCCGGGCGATGCGCTCGACCGCCTCGTGCACCGACCCGGGGACGCGCCCGCCGAGCGCGCGCACGTGGGCTTCGATGGCATCCGCAGCGCCCTTGCGGATCCGGCGGCCGTCGAGGTCGACGCCGCTCATGCGCGTATGCGCGCTGAAGGGCACAAAGTGCGCTCCGAGCGCACGCACGTCGCGCTCGCGGATGCCGTACTGCTCCTTGGCGAGCACGACGATGCTGCGGCCCTCGGGGGTCTCGTCGGCGAGCGACGCGAGCTGGGCGGCGTCGGCGAGCGTCTCGACGCGCACGCCGTCCGCCGGCAGGAACGCCGTCGCCTGGCGGTTGCCGAGCGTGATCGTGCCCGTCTTGTCGAGCAGCAGCACGTCGATGTCGCCCGCCGCCTCGACCGCGCGCCCGGACATGGCGATGACGTTCGCCTGGATCATGCGATCCATGCCCGCGATGCCGATGGCCGAGAGAAGGCCGCCGATGGTCGTCGGGATGAGGCAGACGAGCAGGGCGACCAGCACCGTCACGCTGACCGGCACGCCGCGGCCGGCCTCGTGCACGGCGTAGAGCGAGAAGGGCAGGAGCGTCACCGTGGCGAGCAGGAAGATGATCGTAAAACCGGCGAGCAGGATGTTGAGCGCGATCTCGTTCGGCGTCTTCTGGCGCTTGGCGCCCTCGACCATTGCGATCATCCGGTCGAGGAACGTCTCGCCGGGCTCGGAGGTGATCCGCACGACGAGCCAGTCGGACAGTACGCGGGTGCCACCGGTGACCGCGCTGCGGTCGCCGCCGCACTCGCGGATCACCGGCGCGCTCTCGCCGGTGATCGCGCTCTCGTCGACCGAGGCCACGCCCAAGACGACCTCCCCATCGCTCGGGATGAGCTCCCCGGCGGTGACGAGCACGACGTCGCCGCGGCGCAGGTCGGCGCTGCCCACGGTCGTGGTGCGCGCGCGGCCGGGTTCGAACCCCTCCTCGGGTGGCGTGTCGAGGCGCCGCGCCGTGATCTCGCGGCGCTGGCGGCGCAGCTCCTCGGCCTGCGCCGCCCCGCGGCCCTCGGCCATCGCCTCGGCGAAGTTCGCGAACAGCACCGTGAACCAGAGCCAGAGCGACACCGCGAGGATGAAGCGCGCGGGCGCCTCCCCGTGCCCGATCAGCGCCTGTACGAAGAGCCCGCTGGTGAGCACGCTGCCGACCTCGACGACGAACATGACGGGGTTGCGCACCTGGTGCCGCGGGTCGAGCTTCCAGACCGCGCGCAGGATGGCGCGTCGCACGATCGCCGCGTCGAGGAGCGGACGGGCCTTGCGACGGCTCGCGGACATGCGCGCCTCAGTGGACGAGCATGAGGTGCTCGACCAGCGGACCGAGCGCCAGCGCCGGCAGGAAGGTGAGCGCCCCCACGATGAACACGACGCCGATCAGCAGCGCGACGAAGAGCGGGGTGTGCGTGGGCAACGTGCCCGGCCCCACGGGCACGAGCTTCTTCTGCGCGAGCGAGCCCGCGATGGCGAGCGTCGGGATCGCGAGCCAGTAGCGCGCGGCGAGCATCTCCACCCCCCCGAGGAGGTTGTAGAAGGGGGTGTTGGCGTTGAGACCGGCGAAAGCGCTGCCGTTGTTGTTCCCCATCGAGCTGAACGCGTAGAGGATCTCGCTGAAGCCATGCGGTCCCGGGTTGGTGCGGCCCGCCAGGCCGGCTTCGGTCACGCACGCCACCGCCGTGCACACGAGCACGAGGAGCGGCGGGATCAGGATCACGAGCGAGGCCATCTTCACCTCGTACGCCTCGATCTTCTTGCCGAGGTACTCGGGCGTGCGGCCGACCATGAGGCCGGCGACGAAGACCGCAACGATGGCGAAGACGAGCATCCCGGAGAGTCCCGAGCCGACCCCGCCGTAGATCACCTCGCCGAGCTGCATCATGAAGAGCGGGACGAGGCCCCCGAGCGGCGTGAGGGAGTCGTGCATGGCGTTGACGGAGCCGTTGGAGGCGGCGGTCGTGACCGTCGCCCAGAGCGCGGAGTCGACGACACCGAACCGCACCTCCTTGCCTTCCATGTTGCCCCCGGCCGCGAGCGTGCTCGCCCGGTCGTCGACGCCGAGTGCGGCGATGCGCGGGTTGCCGCGCTGCTCGGCCGAGCTAGCGATCGCGATGCCGACGACGAGCACGAGCAGCATGGCGGCGAGGATCGCCCACCCTTGCCGGGTGTCGCCGACCATCTTGCCGAAGGTGTAGCAGAGCGCCGAGGGGATCAGGAGGATCGCGATCATCTCGAGGAAGTTCGTCCAAGGGGTCGGGTTCTCGAACGGGTGCGCCGAGTTCACGTTGAAGAAGCCGCCACCGTTCGTTCCGAGCTGCTTGATGGCCACCTGGGAGGCCACGGGTCCCATCGGCAAGACCTGCTCGGTGACCGGCGTGCCGTCGGCGGCGCGGGTCGCCTGCAGCAGGGGCACCGTCCGGTAGCCACGGAAGGTCTGGATCACCCCCTGGGGAACGAGGGCCAGCGCGAGCGCGATGGAGAGCGGCAGCAGGACGTAGAGCGTCGAGCGCACGAGGTCGACCCAGAAGTTGCCGATCGTCTTCGCGTAGCGGGCGCGCAGCCCGCGGATCAACGCGACGAGCGTCGCCATGCCGACAGCCGCGGAGACGAAGTTCTGCACGGTGAGCGCGAGCATCTGCGTGAAGTAGCTCATGGTCGTCTCGCCGCCGTAGCCCTGCCAGTTGGTGTTGGTGGCGAAGCTCGTCGCGGTGTTGAAAGCCGAGTCGGCGGCGACGGCCCCGAATCCCTGGGGGTTGAGCGGCAGCATGCCCTGGATGCGCTGGACCGCGTAGACCACGACCACGCTTGCGGCGCTGAAGGCCAGCATCGCCAGCGTGTAGACTCTCCACGTCATGCCCTCGTCGGGCCGCACCCGGGCCGCGCGGTAGAGCAGGCGCTCGATCGGGCCGAGAAGGGGCGCGAGCAGCGTCGGCTCGCCCTCGTAGACCCGGGCCATGTAGGCGCCGAGCGGCTTCGTGAGAGCCAGGAGGACGGCGAGGTAGAGCCCGATGCGCAGGAGGCTGCTCGCGGTCATCAGAACCACTCGGGTTTGAGCATCGCGACGAACAGGTAGACGAGCAGCCCGGCGCTCACGATGCCGCCGATCGCGTAGAGCGTGGTCACGGCCGGGGCCTCACAGGCGCTCGCAGAGACGCACGAGCGCCAGGGACAACGCGAAGAACACGAACGTCAGGCCGAGCGCGACGATGTCCATCATCATCAGGGCTCCATCGAGTCATGCGCGCGAGGTTCCGCACGCTCCAGGCGTAGGCCACGGCGAGCACGATCCAAACGAAGGCGGCCACGCCCCCCGGAGCAGCGCGCGTGCCAGGCGTGACGCCCAAGCACGGTGGCCGGGTGCGCGGCGGCCGTGCGCGCGGGCGTTGCAACTTGCAAGATGAGGGCGTGCAAAGTGCGACTGGTCGCGCGCTTCGCCTGCTGGATGCGTTGCGGCGGCGGTGTCACAATGCGCATCGTGCCGCAGGGCGAACGCAGGCCGTCGCCGGAAGCGCTCCTCGAGGTCGCGCGGCGCGAGGGACGGAGTCGGCTCAAGGTCTTCGTCGGCGCGGCGCCCGGAGTGGGCAAGACGTACGCGATGCTCGAGGCTGCGCGCGCGCGGCAGCGCGAAGGGGTCGACGTGGTCGTCGGGGTCGTCGAGACCCACGGTCGGCCGGAGACCGAGGCGCTGCTCGCGGGCCTCGAGGTGCTGCCACGCCGGCGGCTCGCCTACCGTGGGCAGGAGCTCCTCGAGCTGGACCTCGACGCGTTGCTCGCGCGCCGCCCGCAGCTCGCCATCGTCGACGAGCTCGCGCACACCAACGCGCCAGGGAGCCGGCATCCCAAGCGCTTCCAGGACGTGGAAGAGCTCCTCGACGCGGGCATCGACGTCTACACGACGGTGAACATCCAGCACCTCGAGAGCTTGAACGACGTCGTCGCGCAGATCACCGGCATCCGCGTGCGCGAGACCATTCCCGATCGCATCCTCGATCGCGCCGACGAGGTGAAGCTCATCGATCTCCCACCCGAGGAGCTGCTGGAGCGACTGCGGGAGGGCAAGGTCTACGTCCCCGAGCAGGCGGAGCGGGCGATTCGGCACTACTTCCGCCCGGGCAATCTCGCGGCCCTGCGGGAGCTGGCGCTGCGGGAGACGGCCGAGCACGTCGACGAGCAGATGCAGGCATACCTGCGGGCGCAGGCGGGGCCGCGGCGCTGGGCGGTGGCGGAGCGACTGATGGTGGGAGTGAGCGGCGGCGCGCTGTCGGAGCGGCTCGTCCGCGTGGCGCGGCGGATCGCCGAGCGGCGGGCCGTGCCGTGGCTCGCGGTCTTCGTGGAGACCCCGCGATTTCCGCAGCGGCCGGAGGCCGAGCGCGAGCGCGTGGCGCGGGCGTTGCGGCTTGCCGATGAGCTCGGCGGCGAAGCGGTCACCATCCCCGGCCGCAACATCGCCGAGGACCTCGTGCGGTATGCCCGCGAGCGCAACGTCACCGAGCTCATCATCGGGCGGCCGCGGCGCCGGCGCTGGCCGTGGGACCCGTCGCCGGTCGCCGAGGTGATCCGCCGCAGCGAGGGCATCGACGTGCGGGTGGTGACCGGCGAGCCCCAACCGGCGGCGCGTGCTATCCGCCGCCGGGCACGGGCCCGTCGCGGTGCGGCCAACGCCCGGCGCTACGCGCTCGCCGCGCTCCTCGTTGCCGCCGCGACGCTGGTGGCCGCCGGCCTGCGCGCCTGGCTCGCGCTGCCCAAACCCGACATGGTGTTTTTGCTCGCGGTCCTCTCGACCGCGCTCGCCGCGGGCCTCGGCCCGTCGATCTTCGCGGCGTTGACGAGCCTCGTCGCCTACGACTTCTTCTTCGTCGAGCCGCTGTACCGGCTTGCGGTGACCAGACCCGAGGACGTGCTGTCGCTGATCGTCTTCCTCGTGGTGGCCGTGCTCACGAGCGAGCTCACCTCGCGCATCCGCGACCAGGCGGACGCGGCGCGGCGCCGCGAGGCGCGCACGGGGGCGCTCTACGCCTTCGGGCGCGCGATCGCCGGAGCTGCCGGCCTCGACGATCTGCTGCCGGTGATCGTGTCGCACGTCGGCGAGCTGTTCCGCGCCCAGGTCGCGGTGCTGCTGCCGGTAGGCGAGCGGCTGGTCGTACGCGCCGTCCACCCCCCGGGCACCGAGCTTGCCGAGACCGAGCGGGCGACGGCCACCTGGGTCTGGGAGCACGACCGCAGCGCCGGCCGCGGCACCGACACGCTGCCGGGGGGCGAGTGGTTCCACGTGCCGCTGCACACCGTGCGCGGCGCCGTCGGCGTGCTCGCGCTGCGGCCGAGCGCACCCGGGGGGCTGTTCGAGCTCGAGCAGCGCCAGCTCCTCGAAGCGCTCGCCGGGCAGGCGGCGGTGGCGATCGAGCGCACGCGCGTCGACCTCGTCCAGGCCATCATCGAGAGCATCGAGGATGGGCTCGTCGTCCTCGATCCCGCGGGCGTGGTCGTGCACGTGAACGAGGTGGCCTGTGCGATCCTCGGATTCGAACGCACCGCGGCGCTCGGCCGGCGCTTCGACGACCTCGGCACGACCCACCCGCACTACCTCCGGCTGCGCGCCGCCGTGCGCGAGTTCCTCGAGCATCCCGAGCGCGAGGGGGCGGCGCTGGAGGTGGCCCTCTTCCTGCGCGGGCGGGATCATTACTACGTGCTGCGCCCGACGCCGTTCCGCGGGCACGATGGCGCGCCCGCCGGCCTCGTGCTCGTCCTCCAGGACGTGACCTACCTCCGCGACCAGGAGGCACGGCGCGAGCAGCTCATGGCGACGCTCTCGCACGAGCTGCGCACACCGCTCACCTCGCTGCGCATGGCGGTCGACCTGCTGCGGCGGGGCGTGCCGGAGGGTGAGCGCCCGGCGCTGCTCGAGAGCGCCCACGAGGACGTGCTGCGGCTCGAGGACGTCGCCCAGCGGCTCCTCGACGTGTCGCGCTCGCGGGCGATGACCATTGCGCTCGAGCGCCAGAACGTCGACCTGGGGGCGGTGATCGCGCAGGTGACGCGGCTCTTCGCGCTCCAGGCGCGCGAGCGCGGCGTGACGCTTGCGACGACGGGGCCGGCGGGCGGCCTCACGGTCGCCGGGGACCCGACGAAGATCACCTGGGCGCTCTCGAACCTCATCGCCAATGCGCTCCGCTACACGCCGAGCGGCGGGCGCATCGTGCTCGAGGCGCGCGCCGAGGACGGCGGGGTGCTGGTCTCGGTGAGCGACACGGGCCCGGGCATCCCCCCCGAGCAGCGCGAGCGCATCTTCGAGCGCTTCGTCCAGGGCCCGGACGGGGCCGAAGCCGGCGCCGCGGGGCTCGGGCTCGCCATCGTGCGCGACATCGTGCAGGCCCACGGCGGGCGGATCCGGCTCGAGAGCGAGGTCGGCAAAGGGAGCCGCTTCACGCTCGAGCTGCCGCGGAGCTGACGTGGCGAGCATCCTCATCGTCGACGACGAGAAGAACATCCGCGAGCACCTCGCCACCTACGTGCGCGGCCTCGGCCACCAGGTCGAGACGGCGGCCGACGGCGCCGCCGCGCTCGCCGTGCTCGACCGCCGCGAGGTCGACGTCGTCATCTCCGACGTGCGCATGGCCGGCCTCGACGGGCAGGCGCTGCTGCGCGAGATCCGCCAGCGGCGGCCCGAGGCGGTGGTCGTGCTCATGACGGCGTACGCCACCGTGCAGGGCGCGGTCGAGGCAATGCGCGCCGGCGCCTACGACTACCTCGTCAAGCCCTTCTCGCTCGACGAGGTGGGGCTCCTCCTCGCGCGGGTGCTCGAGGTCCAGGGGCTCCGGCGCGAGAACCGCCGGCTGCGCCGCGTCGTCGAGCAGCCGCCGCTGCTCGAGTCGGCGAGCCCGGCCATGCAGCGCGCGCTCACGACCGCGCGGCAGGTGGCCGCCTCCGACGTGACCATTCTCCTCACCGGCGAGAGCGGCACCGGCAAGAACGTGCTCGCAGCCGCCATCCACGCCTGGAGCCCGCGTGCGCCGGGGCCGTTCGTCACGATCGCGTGCACCACGCTCGCCGAGCACCTCCTCGAAAGCGAGCTCTTCGGGCACGTGAAGGGCGCCTTTACCGGCGCATGGAAGGACAAGCCGGGGCGCCTCGCCGCCGCGGCCGGGGGCACCGTGTTCCTCGACGAGGTGGGCGAGCTGCCGCTCGAGCTGCAGGCGAAGCTGCTGCGCTTTCTCGAAGAGCACCGCTTCGAGCGCGTCGGCGGCGACGAGACCATCGAGATCGACGCGCGCGTGATCGCGGCGACCAACCGCGACCTCGAGGCCGAGGTGCGCGCCGGACGCTTCCGCGAGGATCTCTTCTTCCGGCTGAACGTGGTCGGCATCCGGCTCCCGCCGCTGCGCGAGCGACCCGAGGACCTGCCGCGGCTGATCGACCACGTGCTGGCCTCGCTCGCCGCCCGTCACCGCCGCGGGCCGCTGCGGCTCGCCCCCGACGCGCGCGAGGCGCTCGTCGCCTACCGCTGGCCGGGCAACGTCCGCGAGCTCGTGAACGCGCTCGAGCGCGCCGTGGTGCTCTCGGGCGGCGAGACGATCCGCGCCGAGCACCTCCCCGACGGGGTGCTCGCACCGCCCGCGGCCGCCGTCCCCTCTCCGGACACGGCGCTCTCGCTCGAGGAGCTGGAACGCCGACACATCGTCCAGGTCCTGGCGGAGTCGGCGACGCTCGAGGAGGCCGCAGCCCGGCTCGGGATCAACCCGACGACGCTCTGGCGCAAGCGGAAGCGCTACGGCATCGACTGAGCCCCGCGGCGTGTGACATTCCGCCACGCCCTGTGGCTCCTTGACCGCACGCATCGGATGTCGCCCGGCGGCATCGCCTTGCAAGCTTGCCGGTATGCGGCTTGCAGGGTCGCCGATGGGAGCCGATGCGGTGAGGACCCTTCTGCTTTCGACGGCGCTCGCGTGCACGCTGGCGCTCGCGAGCGGCTGCTCGCACGATGCCGCGGCGGACCGGGAGGCGCCGGCGCACGTGGTCGAGGCGCCCGATCCGAGCGTCGTCTCGGTCGAGCACGGCGAGCAGGTGGCGCGGGCGAAGGCCAGCGAGCGGCTCCTGCCGAACGAGCTGCGCGTGACGGGTGTGGTCGTGCCCGACGTCGCCCGCACCGTGCACGTGACCTCGCTCGGCGCCGGCCGGCTCCTCGACCTGCGGGTGCGGCTCGGCGATCAGGTGGAGCAGGGGCAGTTGCTCCTCACGATCCGCAGCCCCGACCTGACGGCGGCCATCGCCGACTACCGCAAGGCGCTCGCCGACCAGCGCCTGTCCGAGCGGGCGCTCCGCCGAGCCCGCGACCTGTTCCGCAACCGCGCGCTCGCGCTCAAGGACCTGCAGCAGGCCGAGAACGACGCGGAGAAGGACGCGATCGACGTGCAGGCCGCGCGCGAGCGCATCGTGCTCCTCGGCGGCGACCCCGACCGGCTCTCGCCGGTGATCGAGGTGCGCGCGCCGATCGCCGGAACGGTGGTCGAGCAGAACGTCGCCCATGGCGAGGCGGTCAAGTCGCTCGACAGCTCCGCGGCCCTGCTCACGCTCGCGGACCTCTCGCGCGTGTGGGTCCTCTGCGACGTCTACGAGAACAACCTCGCCGACGTGCACCAGGGCGACCGCGCCGAAGTGCGTCTCAACGCCTACCCGGACGTGCCGCTCGCCGGGACGGTCGGGGACATCGCACGCGTGCTCGATCCGGCGACGCGCACGGCGAAGGTGCGCATCGAGCTCGACAACGCGCAGGGCCTCCTGCGCCCGGGGATGTTCGCCACGGCCCGCTTCGAGTCGCAGGTCGTCACCCCGCACATCGTGGCGCCGGCCTCCGCGGTGCTCCGCCTCCAGGATCGGAGCTGGGTCTTCCGTGCCGAGGGGCCGGGCCGCTTCCGGCGCACGGAGGTCCAGGCGGGCCGGGTGCTGCCCGACGGCGCGCAGGAGATCCTCGCCGGCCTCGCGCCGGGCGACGAGGTCGCCCTCGACGCGTTGGCGCTCGTCGGCACGGCATCCCGCAGCTGAGGCGATGATCCGCCGGGTCGTCGACTGGGCGCTGCACCACGGCGTCCTGGTCCTCTTGGTGGGCGTGCTCCTCCTCGGCTGGGGCGTGGTCGCCTTCCACCGGCTGCCGATCGAGGCGTACCCCGACGTCGCCGACACGTGGGTGCAGGTGATCACGCAGTGGCCGGGACACGCGGCCCAGGAGGTGGAGCAGCAGGTGACGGTGCCGATCGAGACCCAGGTGAACGGCATCGCGCACGTGACCCACCTGCGCTCGGTCTCGCTCTTCGGCCTCTCGGTGGTCACCCTCATCTTCGACGACCAGGCGGGCGACCAGCCGAGCCGTCAGCAAGTGCTCGAGCGCCTGGCGCAGGTGACGCTGCCCGCGGGCGTCACCCCGCAGCTCGGCCCCGACTACAGCCCGGTCGGCCAGATCTACTTCTACACGCTGGCGAGCACGAACCCGGCGTACGATCTCATGGAGCTCAAGGCGCTCCAGGACTGGGTGCTCGAGAAGCAGTTCAAGTCGGTGCCGGGCGTGGTCGACGTCGTGAGCTTCGGCGGGCTCACGCGCGAGTATCAGGTGCAGCTCGACCCGGACAAGCTCGTCTCCTACGGGCTCACGATCGGGCAGGTCGAGCAGGCGCTCGCGGCGAACAACGTGAACGCCGGCGGGAGCTTCATCGAGCACGGAAGCCAGGCGTTCAACGTCCGGGCGGTGGGCCTCATGGCCGACACCGACGACATCGGCACGACCGTGCTCAAGAGCGTCGGCGGTACCGCCGTGCGGGTGCGCGACGTCGCCACGGTCGTCCAGGGGCCGAAGATCCGCCTGGGCAAGGTGGGCAAGGCGGTGCGGCGCGCCGACGGGACCGTCGTCGACGAGGACGACGTCGTCCAGGGCTACCTCCTCCTGCGCAAGGGGGCGCCCGCCGACGACACGCTCAGGGCCGTGCACGCCAAGGTCGAGGAGCTGAACCAGCGCATCCTGCCGCGGGGCGTTCGCATCGTCCCGTTCCTCGATCGCAGCGACCTCGTCCGCTACACGACGCACACCGTGCTCCACAACCTCGCCGAGGGGATGCTGCTCGTGACCGGCGTCCTCTTCTTCTTCCTCGGCAACGTGCGCAGCGCGCTCATCGTCGCCGCCACGATCCCGTTCGCGCTCCTCTTCGCCTCGATCCTCCTCGACGCGACCCACGTGCCGGCGAATCTCCTCTCGCTCGGCGCGCTCGACTTCGGGATGCTCGTCGATGGCTCGGTCGTGATGGTGGAGAACGTGCTGCGCCACGTGAGCGCGCGGGCCCGGCGCCCGCGGCCGCTGCTCGAGACCATCGCGGCGGCCGCGCACGAGGTCCAGCGGCCGGTCTTCTACGCGATCGTCATCATCATCACGGCGTACCTGCCGATCTTCACCCTCGAGCGCGTCGAGGGGCGGCTCTTCCGGCCGATGGCGTGGACCGTGGCGTTCGCGCTCCTCGGCGCGCTCCTCTTCGCGCTCGTGCTCGCCCCCGTGCTCGCGCACTGGGTGCTCTCCGAGAGCACGCACGAGTGGCGCAACCCCCTCCTCGCCGGCCTCGCCGCGCGCTACCGCCGCGGGCTCGCCTGGTGCCTCGCGCACCGGGGCGTCACCTTCATGGCGGCGGGGGGCATCCTCGCCCTCACGCTCGTCCTCGGGTTCGGCGGGGTCATCGGCTCGGAGTTCCTCCCCCACCTCGACGAGGGGGCGATCTGGGTGCGCGGCACGCTCGCCGCGAGCACCGGCCCGAGCGAGGGCGCGCGCCTCGCGCGCGAGGCGCGGCTCGCGCTCGCGGCATTCCCCGAGGTCACCCAGGTGGTGAGCCAGGTCGGGCGGCCCGACGACGGCACCGACGCGACGGGCTTCTTCAACACCGAGTACTTCGTCGATCTGCTCCCACGTGCCGCCTGGCGCCGCCGCTTTCACACCAAGGACGATCTCATCGCCGCGATGGACGCGGCGCTCGAGCGCATCCCGGGCGTGATCTGGAACTTCTCGCAGCCGATCGCCGACAACGTCGAGGAGGCGGTGAGTGGCGTCAAGGGCGAGCTCGCGGTGAAGCTCATCGGCGACGACTTGAAGCAGATGGAGCAGACCGCCGACGAGATCGTGCACGCGATGCGCCGGGTCCCGGGCGTCGCCGACCTCGGCATCTTTCGCGTGATGGGGCAGCCCAACGTCGACGTGATCGTCGACCGGCGCAAGGCCGAGCGCTTCGGCATCAACGTGAGCGACGTCCAGGACGCGATCGAGACCGCGGTGGGGGGCAAGGCGGTGAGCCAGATCCTGCGCGGCGACCGGCGCTACGATCTCACGGTCCGCTACGCGGAACCGTTCCGCCGCACGGTCGAGGACATCGCGAACATCCGCGTCGTGGCGCCGTCGGGCGAACGGGTCGCCCTCGGACAGCTCTGCGACGTGCGCGTCGAGGACGGCGCCTCGATGATCTACCGCGAGGGCAACGAGCGCTACATCGCGATCAAGTACAGCGTGCGCGGCCGCGACCTGGGCAGCACGGTGCGGGACGCCATGGCGGCCGTCGACCGGGAGGTGAAGCTGCCCGAAGGCTACCGCCTCGACTGGACCGGCGAGTACGAGAGCCAGCAGCGCGCCAACGCCCGGCTGCGGATCATCGTGCCCACGACGGTGCTGCTCGTCTTCTTGATCCTCTACGCGGCGTTCGGCAACGCCAAGTGGCCGCTCGCGATCCTCCTCGACGTCGCCACCGCGCCCATCGGCGGCATGCTCGCGCTCTGGCTCACCGGCACGCACTTCAGCGTGTCGTCGGGGGTGGGGTTCCTCGCGCTCGGCGGCGTGGCCGTGCAGACCGGCGTGATCATGGTCGAGTACATCAACCAGCTGCGCGCGCGCGGCCTCCCGCTCGCCGATGCGATCGTCGAGGGGGCGGTGCTCCGCCTCCGCCCGATCATGATGACCGCGCTGGTGGCCACGCTCGGGCTGCTGCCGGCGGCCCTCTCGCACGGCATCGGCTCCGACTCGCAGCGGCCGTTTGCGCTCGTGATCGTGGGCGGGCTCGTCGCGAGCCTCGCGATCGGCCTCTTCCTCCTGCCGACCCTCTACGCGTTTCTCGCGCGCCCGGGCGATGTCGCGGTCGCGCCGGGCGCACCGGCGCTCGGCGAGCCGCGGCCGTCCGGCGGCGAGGCGCTCCGCCGGCGGGCCTAAAGGCCTCCTACCCGCGGGAACCGCGTCGGCGGGCGATTGTCAGATCCGACAGCGCGCCGCCGCGTCCGCGACGCGCGAACGGCTGGCATGAGCGGTGCACGCAGGGGGACTCGAGGAGGGACACGGCATGACCGCGAGAGCGAGGAGAATCGGCACGGGGGCCGCCGCGTGCGCGGTGGTGCTGCTCGTGCTCGGCGCCGCCGGCACCGAGGCCCGCATGCGCGGGCCGGGCCGCGGGCGGCTCTACGATCCCAAGACCGTGGAGACGGTGCACGGGGAGGTGCTGGCGATAGAGCGCGTCCATCAGGGCCGGGGTATGGGCTACGGCGTCCACCTGTCGCTCAAGACCGACACGGAGACCCTCTCCGTGCATCTGGGGCCGAGCTGGTTTCTCGAACGGCAGAAGTTCGAGATCAAGGCGCACGACCAGGTCGAAGTGACGGGCTCGCGCATCGAGCTCGGCGGAAAGCCCGTGCTGATCGCCGCCGAGGTGAAGCGGGGCGCCGCGACGCTCGAGCTGCGCGACCAGGCGGGGATCCCGCGCTGGAGCGGACGGCGCGGGCGGAGATCGTGAGGCCGCCCGCGGCAGGCGGCGGCTTCACCGGGCGGCCAAGCGGCGAAACGCCCGGGCCTTGAGCGCATCGAGCGCCAGCGCCCAGGCGGCCACCGCCCCGAGCAGGCCGACCACGGTCGCGGCGGAGAGCGGCCGCATGAGGATCCCGAAGGTCGCAAGCCAGCTCACGGCGAGCACGTCGCCCACCGAGGCGGCGACGAGCCAGCCGCCAGGGCGCGACGCCCAGAGGCGGCCCCGCTCGCGGACGAGATAGATGGTGGCCTGGCCGCTGAAGACCAGCATCGCGAAGACGAGCGTCTGAAGCTCCGGCACGTCGAGGCCAAGGACGTCGCGGCCGACGAGGAACGTCGCGAACGAGAAGACGAGCCAGCCCGCGGCGAGCAGGAGCGCGCCCAGCACGATCGCGCGCACGTGCCAGCGCTGCGGGCGGGGCGCGGCCGAGACGCGGTCGGTGGCGAGCGCCATCGTCGCGAAGTCGTTCGTGAACAGCAGGAGCACGATGAGGTGCGGCGTGGTCACGAAGACGTGCAGCGCGACGAGGCCGAGGCTCAAAAAGAGCCCCACCTGGATCGTCTTGACGATCTTGTTGAGCGTGTAGGTGAGCATCCGGGCGTGGATCTGCCGGCCCACGTCGACGGCGGCGAGCGCGTCGGTGAGGCCGGGGTTGGTAAGGACCATGCTCGCAGCCGCCTTGGCGACGTCGGTCGCGTTGGCGACCGCGATGCCCACCTCGGCCTGTTTGAGCGCCGGCGCGTCGTTCACCCCGTCGCCGGTCATGCCGACGGTGTGCCCGGCCTGCTGCAGGGCCTTGACGAGCCGGAACTTGTCCTCGGGGTAGATGCCGGCGAACACGTCGTAGTCGAGGAGCGTGCGCGCGTCTCCCGAGCGGAGCACCTCGACGGGACAGACGCGATCGCCGAGGCCGACGCGGGCGGCGACGGCGCGCGCGGTCTCGACGGCGTCGCCCGTGACCATGAGGACGCGAACGCCGAGCCGGCGGAGCTCGGCGAGGAGCGCGGCTGAGTCCTCGCGTGGGGGATCGGCGAGCCCGACCAGCCCGACGAGGCGCAGCCCCGCGGGTGGGCCCGCGGCCACGGCGAGGACACGCGCGCCCGCCGCGGCGAGCCGCCGAACCGCCTCGGGCTCGGGCGGTGCCGCGCAGAGCGGTGCCACGGCGGCGGGCGTGCCCTTGACGATGCGCAGATCCGTGCCGTGCTCGCGGACGAGCGCTTGGGATCGCTTCGTCGCGGGATCGAAGGGGATGAACTCGAGCCGCGGGACGTCGTCGACCGCGAGCCCGCGGGCGCGTGCGGCGGCGAGGAGCGCCAGGTCGATCGGGTCCTGCGTCGCCTCGTCGCTCGCGAGCGCGGCCAGGCGCAGCAGCTCGCCCTCGTCGTAGGGCGCCGCGGCGTGGAGCCCACTTACGCTGAGCTCGTTGCGCGTGATGGTCCCGGTCTTGTCGCTGCAGAGCACGTCCATGGCCGCCGCCTCCTCGACGGCCGAAAGCCGCGTGACGAGGACCCCCCGGGCCGCGAGCTCGAGGGCACCGATCGCCTCGGCGAGCGTGAACGTGGTCGGCAGCGCGACGGGGACGGAGGCGACGAGCAGGATGAGCGCGAACGGCAGCACGTCGCCGAGCGGCATGCCCGCGAACAGCGCGAAGGCGAGGACGACGGCGACGAGCGCCGTGTCGAGCACGACCAAGTACTCGACGATGGCGAGGATCAACGACTCGAGCTGGCTCGCGCTCCTCGCCGTCTTCACGAGCTGCGCGGTTCGGCCGTAGAACGTGCGCGCGCCGGTCGCCGTCACCTCGCCGGTGATCTCGCCGCGCCGCACGAGGCTGCCCGCGTGGAGCGTGTCGCCGGGACCGACCTCGACCGGCACGGACTCACCGGTGAGCGCCGAGCGGTCGACGGCGGCCTGGCCTTCGACCGCGCGCACGTCGGCGGGGACGAAGTCGCCCACGCGTAGCCGCACCACGTCGCCCGGGACCAGTACCTCGGCGGGCAGGAGCTGCCAGCGCCCGTCGCGTCTCACGCGCGCGCGCACGACGAGCCGCTCGCGCAGCAGCGCAAGCGCCCCCTCGGCGCGCCGCTCCTGGGCGAAGCCGAGCCCGGCGTTGAAGACCAGGAGCGCGCCGATGATCGCGGCATCGGTCTGCTTCCCGAGGACGAGCTGGAGCAGGAGCGTGAGCTCGAGCATCCACGGCACGGGCCCCCAGAGCTTGCGCAGGAAGCGCCAGAGCGGGCGGCGGTGCTCCTCGGGCACGGCGTTGGGGCCGTGCAGGGCGAGCCGCGCCGCAGCCTCGCGGCTGTCGAGGCCCGCCAGTCCAGTCGTGAGGTTCACGACCCAGGTGCCAGGACGCCGGAATTGCGTGCGTCGTGGTGGAAGCGGGCCCAAGCCCACGTCCGGGGCCGGCCGTGCGTCCGCCAGACGAAGAGCTGGCCCTCGCGCGTCGAGACCGCGACCGCCTTGCGGCTGCCGAGCTGGCCCAGCGCCGGCGCCGCGATGATCCAGTTGCCGGTGAACTTGGGCCAGCGCCTGGCCTCGGCGCCGCTCGCATCGACCGCGTGCACGAGGTAGCCGCCGCTGCCCGCGATCACCTCCGGCTGCCCGTCGCCGCTCACGTCGCCCACCGTGGGGTTCACGAAGAACTGGAGGTCGTCGGAGAGGTGGGGGAAGCCGGCGAGGAAGGCCGCCGTGCGTGCGTCCCAAGCGTCGAGGTGGTTGTCGTGCGGGAGCTGCTCGGCCGGCACGTTGGCGTCGAGGAGCTTGCCGAGCCCCGCCGCCGGGATCGCGAAGGCCACGTCGCCGCCGGGCCCGATCGGCGCGAAGCTTCCGCTGCCGAGCGCCGGGATCGACGGGCCGTCGCGCGAGTCCGTGGCCGCCCCGAAGGCCGTCTTGTCCGTGGGCAGCGTGATCGGGAGCCCGTCGCTGCCACTGCCGTAGAAGGACGTCCCGTCGGCGCGCAGCACGTAGGCTGGGCCGACCACGCCTGCCACGCCCACCTCAAGCCGGCCGTCGCCGTCGATGTCGGCGAGCGCCGGAGAACCGGGGACGCCCTCGATCCAGGGGAGCAGCTCGGGAGCGACGATGCCCACGTGCGCAGGCCAGCCGGGCAAGAAGGGCCCGGCGGGGTTGCCGACGCCGAGCGGATCGGCCGTGCCGCCGGCGGGGATCGCGTAGACGCGCCCGTTGGCGCCTGCGAGGACGCCGAGCGCGAGGAAGCCCTTCACCGAGGCGTTGCCGGCCGCCGAGAAATTCGGCGCCTCGGCGTACTCCTCGTTGGTGCCGACGACCACCACGGGCTTGCCGTCGCCGCGGAGATCGCCCACCGCCGGCGTCGAGACGATCTTGGAGCCCTGGAGCGCCACGCCCGGCAGCGGGGTCACGTGATCGTCGCTCGGGTCGATCGCGGCCATCTGCGTGCGGTCGACGACGAGCACGGGCCAGCCCGGCAGCGCGCTGCCGTCGGCGCGCCAGGCGTAGACGTGCCGGTCCATGGCGGCGGCGACGATGTCGAGGCGGCCGTCGCCGTCGAGGTCGGCGAGGACGGGGGCCGCGAGGAGCCCCGGCAGGAGGCGGTTGTGCGCGTCGCGCGCGGCGCGCGCCGAGAAGCGCGGATCGGTGCGGGTGGGAAAGCCCGGCCGGCGGCTGCCGTCGGGCTCCCAGACGTAGAGCTTGCCGGCAAGCGAGCCGGCTACCACCTCCACGCGGCCGTCGCCGTCGAGGTCGGCGGCGGCGAGGCCGTCGCCGAGCGACTCGTAGAAGGTCGTCGGCAGCGCCCCGCTCGCGAACGCCCGCGAGCCCGTGTGCAGCGCGAGCCTGTCGGTGTGCACCGGCCAGCCCGGAAGCATCGTCCCGCCCGGACGCAGCGCGAGCACGGTGCCGTCGCTCGTTGGCACGAGGAGCTGCTGGCCGCGGCTGCTCCCCGCCGGCCGGCCGACGAGGCGCACGAACAGCGGCGAGGGCTCGCCGCTGCCGCCGATTGCGCGCGGGAAGCCCGGCAGGAGGTCGCGGTCGTGGTGGAGGAAGAGCGTGCGCCGCGCCTCGCCGCGGCGGCCGGCCGTGTCGGTGACGCGCAGCCGCAGCGTCACGGTGAACGCCTGCGGCGTGTCGCCGGGCGAGGGCGTGCCGCTCGGCGCCGAGCCGGCCACCGCCGCCGGGTCGATCGCGCAGCGGAGCGCCGCGTCCGCGACCGACCACGTGGCCAGCGTGGCGCCGCGCACGGCGGCGGTGAGGCCGCCGGCGGCCGCGATCGTCGTGAAGCGATCCTCGGTCGGCTGCACGCCGCAGCCGAAGGCGAGCTCCCAGCCGAAGCCGGTCGACCGCTCGGCGGCCGCCGAGCCCACCACCGCCACCGTCTTCGTGCGCACGGGATCGATGGTGGCCCACCAGTCGGGCTCGAGGAGGTCGGCCTCGGGGGGCACGGCCCCGGCGGCGACGGCCGCCACCGCCCGCGCGGCGTTCGCGCGCCCGTAGCCGAAGTACTGGTCCCAGCCGGGCTGCGAGGCGTAGCGCTCGGTGGTGAACAGCGGCACGAACGCGACCGCGCGGCTGCCGGAGAAATCGATGTCGTCCGCGGTCATGGTGAGGAGCTGCGCGACCTCGTCGGCGGAGAGCGGATGCACGGCGCCGGTCGGATCGACGCGCCGGGGGACGAGCCGGCCCGCGTCGACCGCATCGAGCGCCGCCGAGACGAGGAGGCCCGCGATGCCCGCGCCGCGGCCGGTCGCCTCCGAGGAGCACGACGAGGACTCGATCGCCACCGCGATGTTCCCGCCGTAGTTCGTGCAGCCGTTCAGGTAGAGGTAGGAGCGCGGGCTCATGGTGAAGCCGGCGAGGCTCGCGAAGCGGGTGACCGAGTTCACCGTGATCGTGTGGCGGTCGGCCGCGGGGAAGTTGTGATGGAAGCTTTCCTCGTCGGCCGCCGAGGCGATCACCGGCACGTCGTTGGCCCAGGCGTACTCGATCGCGGCGCGCGCGAACGAGGTGTTGTTCACCGTGCCGAGCGCCTCCTGGATCACCTGCGCGCCCGTGTCGACGGCGTACACGACGCCTTCGGCGAAGAGATTCGAGTCGGTGATGAAGCTGTCGCCGACGCGCACGGGGAGCACGCGGCAGTTCGGGCAGGTGCCGAGGGCCCCGCCGTTGTCGGCCTCGGCGGTCGAGTCCTCGGCCTCGCCGGTGCCGTGGCCGTACTGCACCTCGTCGAAGGGATCGTTGTCGTCGTCGACGAAGTTCCAGCCGGCGATGTCGTCCACGTAGCCGTTGCCGTCGCCGTCCACTCCGTCGCTGAACGCCGCGATCAGGTCCTCGGGATCGAGAAGCCCGTTGCCGTTGCGGTCGCCGACGCGCGGGTCGGCGGCGTAGTCGGCGACGTCGAGGACGCCGTCGTCGTTGAGGTCGTACGGATCGGGGTTCTGGAAGGGGCCGGGCAGCTCGGGCTTCGTGTGGCCGGCGGCGTCCTCGGGCAGCGGCAGCTCGCCGCGGTTGAGCCGGACCTTGCGGCGCAAGTCCGCCATGGCGCCCGCGTCGTTCCACTTGATGCCCGAGTCGAGCACGGCGATGGTCACGTCGGGCCGCCCGGTGGTGACCTGCCAGGCGCGGTCGACGCTCATGCCCTCGACGCCGAAGAGCTCGGCGGGATCCGCGTCGATCGTGGGATCGCCGGTCTGGTCGCTCGTGAGCTTCCAGGCTGTGCTGCCGGTGAAGTCGGCGGGCCGCACGGGCGGGCTCGCCACCGGAAGCCGGCAGTAGGCCGCATAGTCCTGCGGCGGCGTCCCCGGCGGCGGCGTGGGGTAGGGGAAGGTCGCGGCGGCGGGACGGGCGAGCACGGCCACGGCGAGGAGGGCGAGCGGACGGACGGCGCGCGACATGGGGCGGACTCGACCGCGGGCGCGCCGGCGTTGTCAAGGCCTTTCAACTCGGCCGCCCGGTCGTGCTATGCGGAGAGGTCATGACTCGCACCGGACGCGACTACAAGATCATCTCGGCCGACTCGCACACCGTCGAGCCCCCGGACCTGTGGGAGAAGTGGCTCGAGCGGAAGTACCTCGACACGGCGCCGAAGCTCGTCGAGGACGGCGACGGCGGCCACGCCTGGCTCTACATGGGCGCCAAGACCCCCGAGCCGCTCGGGCTCGTCACCTGCGTCGGCACGCGGCCCGAGGACCTCAAGTGGACCGGCGCCCGGTACGGCTCGACCATCCACCCGGCGTGCTACGACGGCGCCGAGCGGCTGAAGGCGATGGACGTCGACGGCGTCGACGCCGAGATGCTCTACCCGCCGCAGCGCGCGATGCTCACCTTCATGAAGAACCCGGACCGCGACGCGCACCTGGCCGGCATCCGCGCCTACAACCGCTGGCTACGCGAGGGGTTCTGCGCGCCGGATCCCGACCGGCTGATCGGCATCTTCCAGATCCCGAACGTCGGCATCGAGACGGCGGTGGCCGAGCTCGAGCGGGCAAAGAAGGAGGGCTTCCGCGGCGTCGCCCTCTCCGCGTGGCCGTCGGGCGGCGACAACCTCCGCCCCGAGGACGACCCCTTCTGGGATGCCGCCGCCGAGCTCGGCATGCCCGTCTCGATCCACCTCCTGCTCGCCGCGCAACAGCAGAAGCTCGGGGCGTCCAACAAGGGCAGCGTGGCGATCGGCGCCTCGGCATTCATGTACACGATGCCGATCCTCGTCGAGATGATCTTCCAGGGCGTGTTCGACCGCTTCCCGAAGCTCAGGCTCGCGCTCGTCGAGGTGGGGGTGGGCTGGATCCCGCACTTCTTGGAGATGGTCGACGACCGCTACTGGCGCAACCGGCACTGGACCAAGACCAACGTGAAGAAGGTGCCGAGCGAGTACTTCCACGACCACTGCCTCGCCACCTTCATCGTCGATCGCGCGGGCATCACCGTCCGCCACCTGGTCGGCGTCGACAACATGGCGTGGTCGACCGACTTTCCGCACCACGGCAACGACTGGCCGTACTCGCGGCGCACGATCGACTCGCTGTTCGCCGACGTGCCGGCGGAGGAGCGCCGCAAGATCGTGTGCACGAACGCTGCGCGGTTCTGGGGCCTCGTCTGACGCGGCCGCGGCCCTCGCGCTTTCGGCTCGCGCCCGACGTCCGCCCGAGCGAATACGACCTCCACTTGACGCCCGACCTGGAGGCGGGGCGGTTCACGGGCCGGGTGCGGATCACGGTGCGGCTCGCGCGGCCAACGGCGGCGATCACGCTGCACGCGGCGGACCTCCGCATCACGCGGGCCGCGGCCGAGGCGGGCGGGGCCGCGATCGGCGCGCGCGCGACGCTGCTGCGCGCCGACGAGGCGGTGCGCCTGCGCTTTGCGCGCCCACTGCCCGCGGGCGAGGCCGTGCTCGCGCTCGAGTTCGCCGGCACCCTCAACCAGCACCTGCGCGGGCTCTACGCCGCGAGCGCGGGCGGCCGCCGCTACGCCTTCACGCAGTGCGAGGCCGCCGACGCGCGCCGCATCCTGCCGTGCTTCGACGAGCCGTCGTTCAAGGCGCGCTTCCGCGTGAGCGTCACCGCGCGCGCGGGCGACACGGTGCTGTCGAACAGCCCCATCGAGCGCGAAGAGCCGGGCCCCGAGGGCACGCGCACGGTCCGCTTCGCGCCGACGCCGCCGCTCTCGACGTACCTCCTCGCGCTCGCCGTGGGGCCGCTCGAGGCGTCGCCGGCGCGCCTGCTCGGCTCGGTGCCGATCCGCGTCTGGCACGTGCCCGGCAAGGGCGCGCTCGCGGGCTTCGGCCTCGAGGCGGCCTACGAGGCGCTGCGCCGCCTCGAGGACTACTTCGGCACGCCGTATCCCTACGCGAAGCTCGATCTGGTGGCGGTGCCGGACTTCGAGGCGGGCGCGATGGAGAACGCGGGCGCGGTGTTCTTCCGCGAGACGCTGCTCCTGCTCGACCCCGCGACCGTCTCGCTCCCCGAGCGCAAGCGCGCGGCCGAGGTGATCGCGCACGAGCTCGCGCACATGTGGTACGGGGACCTGGTCACGATGGCGTGGTGGGACGACCTCTGGCTGAACGAGGCGTTCGCCACCTGGATGGCCTATCGCATCGTCGACCAGTGGCGGCCCGAGTGGCGCATGTGGCACGGCTTCGAGCACGACCGAGCCGCGGCGCTCGCGCTCGATGCGCTCAAGAGCACGCACCCCATCTACGCCCCGGTCCGCAGCGTCGCCGAGGCGACCGAGAACTTCGACGCGATCACCTACGAGAAGGGCGCAGCCGTGGTCCGCATGATCGAGCACTATCTCGGCGCCGAGGCCTTCCGCGCCGGGGTGCGCCTCTACATGCAGCGCCATCGCGAGGGGAACGCGGTCGCCGCCGATCTCTGGCGGGCGGTCGAGGAAGCATCGGGCCGGGAGGTGACCCGCGTGGCGCAGGCGTGGATCGGGCAGGCGGGCTTCCCACTGGTCACCCTCGCCCCCGCGGCGGGGGGGGCGCTACGGGTGCGCCAGGAGCGGTTCTTCGCCGACCCGCGCGTGCCGGCGGCGGAGCGCCGGGCGCGCTGGCCCGTGCCGCTCGTGCTCAAGGTGGCGCGCGACGGCGCGACGGTCGAGGTGCGCGCGCTCGCCGACAAGGCGACGCAGACGGTGGCGCTCGCCGGCCCGCCGCCCGACTTCGTGTTCGGCAACGCGGCCGCCGGCGGCTTCTACCGCGTGCGCCACGACCCGGCGAACCAGGCGGCGCTGCTCGCCCACCTGCGCGACCTCACACCCGTCGAGCGGCTGGCGCTCGTCGGCGACCAGTGGGCGCTCGTGCGCGCCGCGCGCGCGCCGGTGGAGAGCCTCCTCGACCTCGCCCACGCGCTCGGCGACGAGACCGATCACGACGTGCTCGACGGGCTCCTGGGGCCCCTCGGCGTGCTCGACGAGCAGGTGGTCGCGCCGCAGAGCCCGGAGCAGCAGGCGCTGCGCGCGTGGATCGCGCGCCGCTTCGGCCCGGCCCTGGCCCAGCTCGGTTGGGCGGCGGCGCCCGGGGAGGACGACGACACGCGGCTGCGGCGGGCGGCGCTGCTGCGGCTGGTGGGCGGGCTCGCCGAGGCGCCGGCGGTGATGGCCGAAGCCCGGCAGCGGCTCGATGCCTATCTCGCCGACCGCGCCACACTCGAGCCGAACCTCGCCGACTCGGTCGTGGGGCTCGCCGCGCGCACCGGTGACGCGGCACTCTACGAGCGCTACCGTGCCGTGGTCGCGGAAGCCCGCACGCCGCAGGAGCGGCGGCGGTTCCTGCTGAGCCTGGCGGCGTTTCGCACGCCCGAGACGATCGCGCGCACGCTCGACGCGGTGCTGACGCCCGAGATTCCCACGCAGGACGTCGCGTTCATCGTGATGCGGCTCTTTGGCAATCCGGCGGCCCGTGCCGCCGCATGGCGCTTCGTCACGCGCAAGTGGCCGGCGCTGCGCCGCCGCATTCCCCCGCTCATGCTCTCGCGCCTGGTCGAGGCGACCCCGGCGCTGCGCGAGCCGCGCTATGCGCGCGAGGTGCGCGCGTTCTTCACGAAGCACCCGCTGCCCGAGGCCGCGCGCGCGCTCAAGCAGGCGCTCGAGCTGTTCCGGCTGAACGCCGAGCTGCGCCGGCGGACCCTGCCCGGGCTCGCGCGCTGGCTCGCCGCGCACGGCGCGGCGGGGTAGCCGCGGGAGACGCGCGGCGTCAGGGGCCGAGGAGCCCCTTGCCGGGCACGTGGTTCATCTCGAGACGGATGCCGTCGGGGTCCTCGAAGAGCACCGAGTAGTAGCCCGGCGCCCACGGTCCCTCCTCGGGCGGGTGCACGATCGTCGCGCCCATCTCGACGAGCAGCGCGTGCAGCGCATCGACATCCGCGCGCTCGCGCGCGCGGAAGCAGACGTGGTGCAGGCCGACACGGCGCTGGACGAAGCGCTCGCGGCGATGCGCCTCGTCGGCGCGGACGATGCCGACGGCGGTGCGGCCGCCGACGCAGTAGAGCATGCCGTCGGTGTCGAGCACGGGCTTGAGCCCGAGGAAGGCGAGCAGCCGCGCGTAGAAGGGGCGGCAGGCGTCGAAGTCGCTCACCGTGAGCATGACATGCGCGATGCCGTTGATCTCCATGCCGCAGCGAAGGAGGAGCCTAGCTGGCTAGTCGTCGCTCTCGGTCCGCCGTCCGCGGTCGCGCGCCAGCTTCTCGCGCACGGCGGCGATCACGAACTCGCGGATGGCGATCTCCCGCTCGACGCAGTGGAGCTTCACGCGCCGGTAGACGTCCCGCGGAATGCGGGTGGCGAGATGGGCCTGGGGCTCGGTCATGGCTTCGCTGCCTCGACGACGTCCTTCGGGGGACGCCCGGGGCCGCCAGGCCGCCACTTGCGGCGGGCACTGCGCGCCCGCCGGCCCCCGCGTCGCGGGCTTCCCGTGAGCCCGCCCAGCAGCTCCTCGAGCGCGCGCCGCACCTCGGCCCGCACCACGTCCCGGATCGCCGTCACCAAGCTTTTTTGCCGCGGCATCCGCTGGCAGATACCGCAACCCTCGCCGCCTGCCAAATGGGGGTCCGTCACCGGCAGCGGGTGTGCCCGCGGGGGGTGGGCGTACAGGCGAGGTCGAGGGCGCGCGCACACGCCTCGCCGGCGCGCACCACCCAGCCGAGGCGCGGTGCGGCCGCCGCGCGTGCGAGCGCGGGATCGCGGCCGATGACGAGGACATGCACCACGAGGCCGTCGAGGCGGATGACCACGCGCCGGAGGCCCCCCGCGCCCGGCCTGGCCGTCCAGTGAAAGCGCCGGTGCGCCGGGCCGGTGCGGAGCTTCGCGCCGTCGAGCGCGGCGCGGTAGAGGGGCGTCCCGTCGGGTGCGTCGAGCTCGAGGACGAGGCCGGTCGTCGGCGGATCGAGCGGCGCCCGGGCGACGAACGCGGCGCGGGCGACGAACGCGGCGCGGGCGACGAACCGGGATGCCCCGCCGGCGGGGCGGAAGACGAGCGCACCCACGGCGAGCACGTTCGCCGGCTCAGGAGCGCGCGGCTGGCAGCTGCCGCCTGCGCAGAGCCCGGCGACGCACGGGTCGCCGGCATCGCACGGGGTTGCGTCCGGGAGCGGGGCGGCGACGCATCCCGTCACCGGGTCGCACGCCACCCGGCGGCACGGGCCCGGGTCGGGACACGCCGCGGGGTCGCAGGCCGCCGTCGGCGTCGGGCTGCTGGTCGGAGAGGCGATCACGATCTCGTTCGAGCGCGGGCTCTCCGCGCCGCTTGCGGCGTAGGCGCTCACCGCGAACGCATAGCTCGTGCCGAGCGCGAGGCCGCCGACGGTGAAGCCGAGCGAGCCGTCGGCGGCGGGCGGCGGCAGGCCCGCGTCGAGCGGCGTGCCGTAAGCGCCTGAAGTGGGGCGCACCCAGACGTGGTAGCCGACGGCCGCCCCGGGGCTCGGCAGCCAGCGCACGGCGGCGCGGTAGGTGGCGGCGTGCGCGACCCCGGTGAGGACGACGAGCGCGGCGAGCGCCTGCGGGCGGCATCGCTTCAACGCGCGAGCCCGGTATCAAGAAGCGCTCCAGGCCGTGTTCGCCCGTCGGAGATGGCCCGGCGGCTCCGCGGCCGGTCAACGCGCTGACGCGTGCGTCAGGCGACGTGACCCGCGCCCCGCTCGCTCCGCCACGCCGCCGCCATCGCCTCGGTCGTGTGGGCGATGCCGAGCTGCCCGGCGGCATCGACGAGGATGAGCCCCGCCTGGGCACCGAGCCGATCGCCGAGCGCCCGCAGCGCCGCCTCGGCGGCGGCCTGCGGCGAGAGGCCACGGCCGACGTGCTCGAGCGCGGTGCGCACGAGCCCGAGCCGGATGATCGCCTCGCCCGGGCCCGTCGCCGAGCCGGCGCCGAGCGCGTCGTCGGCATAGGTGCCGGCGCCGATCACCGCCGAGTCGCCGACGCGGCCGGCGCGCTTCCCGGCGATGCCGCCCGTCGAGGTGGCGGCGGCGACGTGCCCGCGCGCATCGCAGGCGACCGCGCCGACGGTCTCGCCGGGGGCCGGGCGCCGCTCGCGCCAGCGGCGCCGGGCCGCCGCGGTCACGAGCGCGCGCGGGGCGCAGACCGGCAGCCCGTGGCGGCGGGCGAGCGCGGTGGCGAAGCGGCCGACGAGCAGGACCTCGCGGCCCTCGGCGGCGACCGCGCGCGCGAGCCGCACCGGGTTCGGGACGCCGCGCACCGCACCCACCGCGCCCGCCGCGAGCGACTCCCCGGCCATCACCGACGCGTCCAGCTCGACGACCCCCTCCTCGCAGAGCACCGCGCCCCGGCCCGCGTTGAATGCCGGGTCGTCTTCGAGCACGACCACGGCTTCGACCACGGCGTCGAGGGCGGCGGCGCCGGCGGCGAGCGCGGCAAAGCCGACCGCGGCAGCCCGCGCGACCCCCGCCGCCCGCGCCGGCTGCTCCGCCGGGTCCGCGCGGCCCGCGCCGCCGTGGACCGCGATCGCGATCACCCGGTGCCTGTAGCGGCGGCCGTCGCGGGCTGCAAGCGCGGGCGGGCTGGTGTAAAGGGAGCCATCGTTTCGCACGGAGGTGATGCCGCATGACGTTCCACGGCGTGGACGCCCGGACGCAGTTCAAACGGATGCGCGAGCTGGCCCCCGAGAGCTACCGCGCGTTTCTCGACTTCGACAAGAAGGTCTTCGCGGCCGGCGCGCTGCCGGTGAAGACGAAGGAGCTGATCGCGCTCGGCATCGCGCACATCACCCAGTGCCCGTGGTGCATCGACGCGCACACCGAGCGGGCGTCGGCCGCCGGTGCCAGCGCGGCGGAGATCGCCGAGGTGACGTTCGTGGCGATGGCGATGGCGGCGGGGGCGGCCTGGAGCCACGGCGGGCTCGCGCTCCAGTGCCTGCACGAGCACGGCGGGTGAGCGCGGGGACGCTCACCCGGCAGTCGCAGCTCCTCGCGCCCACGCTGCGCGAGGACCCGGCGGACGCCGAGGTCGCGAGCCACCGGCTGCTCGTGCGCGCGGGCATGATCCGCCAGGTCGCCCGGGGGATCTACGACTTCCTGCCGCTCGGCCTGCGCGCGGTCCGCCGCGTGGAGACGATCGTGCGCGAGGAGATGGACCGCACCGGCGCCCAGGAGATCCTGATGCCGGCGGTCATCCCGGCCGAGCTGTGGCAGGAGAGCGGACGCTGGCTCCACTATGGGCGGGAGCTGTTGCGGCTGAAAGACCGCTACGAGCGCGACTTCTGCTTCGGCCCCACGCACGAGGAGGTGGTGACCGATCTCGTGCGCCGTGAGATCCGCTCGTACCGCGAGCTGCCGAAGACGCTCTACCAGATCCAGGTCAAGTTCCGCGACGAGATCCGCCCGCGCTTCGGGCTCTTGCGCGCGCGCGAGTTCCTCATGAAGGATGCCTACTCCTTCCACGCCGACGCCGCCGACGCGCAGCGCGCATACCGGACGATGCTCGACGCCTACGCCCGCATCTTCACGCGCTGCGGGCTCACGTTCCGCGCCGTCGAGGCGGGCAGCGGGGCGATCGGCGGCTCGCTGACGCACGAGTTCCAGGTGCTCGCGGCCGCGGGCGAAGATGCGATCGTCTCGTGCCCGCAGTGCGGCTACGCCGCGAACGTCGAGAAGGCGGAGGCGCCGGCGCTCCCGCCGCCGCCGGCGGCCGGCGGGACGCTCGAGCGCGTGGCGACGCCGGGCAAGCGCACGGTGGAGGAGGTGAGCGCGTTCTTGGGGCTCCCACCCGAGCGGTTCATCAAGACGCTCCTCTACGAGGTCGCCGGCGGGGCCGTGGTCGCGGTGCTCGTGCGCGGGGACCACACCGCCTCGGAGACGAAGATCCAGGCCGCGCTCGGCGGGGTGCCGGTCGTGCTCGCCGACGAGCGCACGGTCGAGCGCGTGACCGGGGCCCCGGTCGGGTTCGCGGGGCCGATCGGGCTCGACGTGCGCCTCCTCGCCGATGCGTCGCTGCGCGGCGTGCGGGGGGCTGTGGCGGGCGCCAACGTCGGCGACGCGCATTTCGTGAACGTCGACCAGGCGCGCGACATCCCCGGGGCCACGTTCGCCGACCTCCGGCAGGCTCTGGCCGGCGATCGCTGCCCGCGGTGTGGGACGGGCACCTACGAGGAGCACCGCGGCATCGAGGTGGGCCAGGTCTTCTACCTCGGCACCAAGTACTCGCAGGCGATGGGGGCGACCTTCCTCGGCGCCGACGGCGCGTCGCGGCCGATCGAGATGGGCTGCTACGGCATCGGCATCACCCGCACCGTCGCGGCCGCGATCGAGCAGCATCACGACGACGCGGGCATCGTTTGGCCCGCGCCGCTCGCGCCCTATGCCGCGCACGTCGTGCCGGTCAGCATGGCCGACGCGGCGCTGCGCGAGACCGCCGAGCGCCTCGGCGGCGAGCTCGCGGCCGCGGGGTTGGAGACGCTCCTCGACGACCGCGACGAGCGGCCCGGCGTCAAGTTCAAGGACGCCGACCTCCTCGGGCTTCCCGTGCGGGTGACGGTCGGGCCGCGGGCGCTCGCGCGCGGGTGCGTGGAGGTGAAGCCGCGCGCCGCCGCGGCCGCGGCCGAGGTGCCGGTCGCCGAGGTCGCGGCACGCGTCGCCGCCCTGGTGGCTCCGCAGTGACCGGCCGCTGGGTCCTCCTGCCGCCGCGACCCCAGACCATCCGCCACCGGCTCATCGTCGCCCTCGACGTCGACACGCTGCGGGAGGCGGAGGCGCTAGTGCGCGGCCTCGGGCGCGAGGTCGGTTTCTTCAAGGTGGGCAAGCAGCTTTTCCTGCACGCTGGTCCCGAGGTCGTGCGCATGATCCACCGCCACGGCGCCGAGGTGTTCCTCGACCTCAAGTTCCACGACATCCCGCACACCGTGGCGAAGGCGGGCGTGGCCGCGGCGCGGCTCGGGGTGCGGTTCTTCGACCTGCACGCCTCGGGGAGCTTCGCGATGATGGCGCAGACGCAGGCCGAAGTGGCGCGCGCGTGCCGGCGCGAGGGGCTGCGGCGCCCGAAGCTTCTCGCGGTAACCGTGCTCACGAGCCTCGGCCGCAGCGATCTCCGGCAGGTCGGGGTCGACGACGAAGTCGAGCACCAGGTCGTCCGGCTCGCCCGGCTCGCCCGCCGCGCGGGGATGGACGGGGTGGTGGCCTCGCCGCTCGAGATCGCCCGCATCCGCCGCGCCTGCGGGCGGGGGTTTCTCATCGTCACGCCCGGGATTCGCCCGCCGAGCGCCGCCGTCGACGACCAGAAGCGGGTGCTCACCCCCGGCGAGGCCATGCGGCTCGGGGCGGACTACCTCGTGATCGGCCGCCCGGTGCGCGACGCGGCCGATCCGGTGGCGATGGTGCGCGAGGTGATCGCCGACATGGCGCGCGGGTTTCTCGCCGCCCGCGCCGGCCAGCGCGCGCCCTGATCCCGGTGGCGCATCCCCTGGCGGATGCGCTAGGGTCAGCCGGGGCTGCACGGAACGCATTTCCCGACCACGCCGAGCGGGGAACGCGGCTTGCATTCCGGGCAGAGGGAGGTGGGTATGATCGCCTTCGTTTGTGGCGTCGCGTTCGGGTCGGCGTTCGGTGTTTGCGTGATGGGCTGGCTCTGGGCGGGCGAACGGGCCGGGCGCACCACGTCGAGCGCGGCGGTCCCCCGTCGGTGGCGTGACGAAGGAGTCAAGAAGCTGACGCGCGCCCGCCTCGAGCCGGGCATGCTGCTGCACTAGGGAGCCCGGCGCTCGCCTGCGCGGACGCCTACCCGCCGTCGAGGCGGATGTGCGCGAGGCAGGGGAGCTCGCGGCGGACTCGAGTCAGGTAGCCGCGGTCGATCTCGGCGAGCGCAAGCCCCTCGCCGTCGGGCGCGCGCGCGAGCACCCGACCCCACGGATCGGCGACGAGGGAGTCGCCCCAGTCGAGATGCCCCGCGGGGCTCCGCCCGGTCTGGTCGGCGGCGATCACGTAGCACTGGTTCTCGATGGCACGCGCGCGGCAGAGCACCTCCCAGTGGGCCGCGCCGGTCGGGAAGGTGAACGCCGACGGCACGAGCAGCACCTCGGCGCCCGCGCGTGCGAGCCGGCGGTAGAGCTCGGGGAAGCGGAGATCGTAGCAGATCGAGAGGCCGAGCGTGCCGAGCGGGGTCGGCACCGCGACCACCTCGCCGCCGGGTGCGCGTGTCTCGGATTCGCGCACGGCGACCCGTCCCGCCAGGTCGACGTCGAAGAGGTGGATCTTCCGATAGCGGGCGATGAGCGTGCCGCGCGGATCGAGGAGGCAGCTCGTGTTGTAGGGCCGCGCGGTCTCGCCGGACGCCTCGAGCAGCGAGCCCATGCAGAGGTAGACGCCGGTCTCGCGGGCGACCGCGGCCATCGCTTCGGTGCTCGGTCCGGGCACGGGCTCGGCTGCCGCCGCCTCGGCCTCGCGCGGCCCGCGCCAGGCGAATACCTCGGGCAGCACCACGAGCCGCGCGCCGCGGGCCGCGGCGGCGCGCACGAGCGCTGCGGCCCGCGCGAGGTTGGCAGCGCGGTCCGGCCCGGAGGCCATCTGCACCGCCGCGGCGAGGTAGCGCTCCATGCGGGGGCTGCCGCTCGCATATCCTGCCGGCCCGGCACGGTCAATCGAGCGATTGATCCGGACGCCGCCGCTGTGCTAGTCGGGCGCCGATGCCGCGGCTCGTCAAGCGGTACGGCAACCGCAAGCTCTATGATACGAGCGAGAGTCGCTACGTGACTCTCGACGAGATCGGCCGGTGGGTGAAGGCCGGCGAGGACGTGCGCATCCTCGAGAACGACACGGGGGAGGATCTCACCGCCGTGACGTTTGCCCAGATCATCCTCGAGGAAGAGCGGCGGAAGAGCGGGCTCTTGCCGCTGCGGGTGCTGCGGGAGCTCATCCAGCACGGCGAGCAGGCGCTGCAGGGCATCGCCGCCACCGTCGACCGCGGCATGGAGGCGATCCGCACGGCGCCCGAGCGGGCGGGGCGGCGCGTGCAGGAGCTGGTGCAGCTCGACCAGCTCAACCAGCGGCTCGCGGAAGTGCAGCACCGGCTCGACGAGGTGATCCGTCGCGGCGTGGAGCTCGTGACCTCGCACCCGGCCTTCCAGGCGGAGATGCGGCGGATCGAGCGCACCGTGCGCGCCCTCGAGGCGCGCATCGGCCGGCTGCGCGGGAATAACGGGAGCCGGACTCCCGACGGCTCCTAGCTCGCTAGCGCGCGAGGAACACCGGGCAGGGGCTGTTGCGCAGCACGAACTCGGTCGTGCTGCCGAGCACCATCTCGATGATGCGCGAGTGCCCGTAGGCCCCGATGAAGAGGAGGTCGTGCCCCCCGTCCGCGATGAGGTCGACGATCGCCTGGTGCGGCGGGCCGCTCGCGGTGCGGCAGGTAACCGGCAGTTCGTAGGCCTCGAGGTAGCGGCGCGCCTCGGCGAGCACCTTCTCGCCGTCGCTGGCGCCGTCGCGGGGGACGTGGACCACCGTGAGCGGCAGCCCGAGCGCGCTCGTGAGCTCGGCGGCGGCGTGCATGGCGAGGCTCGCCCGCGGGGAGCCATCGTAGGCGAGCAGCGGCTGGCGGATCTCGCGGAAGCGCATGGGGCAGACGAGGACGGGCTTCGGCGACTTCCGCGCCACCGATTCGGTCGTGCTGCCGAGCAGCCCGGTCGAGAACTGCTCGTTGATGCCGCGGTGTCCCATCACGACGAGGTCGGCCGTGCGCGCCTGGTCGCAGATCTCGTTGGCGATGATGCCCATCGGCAGCGCCGTATCGTGCGGCACCCCCCGCTCGGCGCAGCGCTGCGCGAACGCGTCGAGGAGCACGCGGCCGCGCTCCTGGAGCACCTCGCGCATGCGTGCCGCGAAGTCGAGGTAGGGCTCGAAGCCGAGCGAGCCCGAGACGTCGTGGAAAAACGAGCCCTCGATCGAGACGATGTCGATGACGTGGAGGCCGGTGACCTTGGCGCGCAGCCGCGCGGCGAGCCAGAGCCCGTAGTCGAGCGCCGCGTCGGCATGCTGCGAGCCGTCGAGCGCGACCAGGATGCTCTTGATCATCGACCACCGCGGCTCTAGCACCGTGGCGCTCGCCCTTGCAAACCGGCAGCGCTGGGCTAAGAACCAGGGCGTGAGCCGACGCGACGAGGCGCTGTGCGAGGAGCTGAAGGAGCTGGCGCGCCGACTCGGGATCAGGGTGCGCGAGGAGACACTGCTGCGCGAGGTGGGCTACCGGGTGCGCAGCGGCCTCTGCCGGGTGCGCGGCGAGGAGGTCCTGTTCATCGACCGCACGCTGCCGGCCGCGGAGCGGCTCCAGGTGCTGCTCGACGGGCTCGCCGGACGCGACGTCGAGACGCACTTTCTCACGCCGGCGCTGCGCCGCCTGCTCGAGCGTCGCGCGGCGGCCTCCTGAGGAGGCGCGGATGTCGGTGCGCGCCCGGATGCAGCGCTTCGAGCAGGCCCTGCGCGAGCGCGGGCTCAAGTCGACGGCGCAGCGGGACGATATCGCGCGGGTGTTCTTCGCGGCGCGCGAGCACCTCTCGGTCGAGGAGCTCTACAGCGCCGTGCGCCGCGTGAACCCGCGCGTGGGCTACGCGACGGTCTACCGCACGCTGCGGCTGCTCAAGGAGTGCGGGCTCGCCGCCGAGCGGCACTTCGACGACGGGCAGGCCCGCTACGAGGCGGTCGAAGGCGAGGAGCGACCCCACGACCACATCATCTGCGAGCGCTGCGGGAAGATCGTCGAGTTCGCGAGCGAGGAGCTCGAGCGGCTCGAGCAGCGCATCGGCCGGTTTCTGGGCTTCGTCGTGAGCCGCCACCGCATCGAGCTCTACGGCGTGTGCGCAGACTGCCGCGAGGGCCGCCGCAGCCCGCGTCGCGAGCACGGCGTGCACCGGGTGTAGGCGGCGCCCGTAGAAAGGGCTTGACAGCGGACGGCCCGCTGTGTGAAATTGATAACCGATTTCAATGAGGCTCGCGGGACTCGCCCTGGCGCTCGTCGCCCTCGTCACGCCGGTTTGGGGCATCGCCCGGGCGGCCGACGAGCCGACGATCGCGCTCAGCGTCGCCGAGGGCGGGTTCAGTCCGAGCGAGATCGAGGCGCCGGCGCACAGCCGCGTGCGCATCGAGGTGACCAACCGCACGCCCGTGGCGATCGAGTTCGAGAGCTTCGCGCTCAACCGCGAGCGGGTCGTGCAGCCCGGCCAGACGGTGAGCGTGTGGGTGTCGGGCCTCGAGCCGGGCCGCTACGAGTTCTTCGACGACTTCCACCAGGAGCGGCGCGGGACGCTCGTCGTCCGCTGAGCGAGGCGCGCGATGCTCGAGACGCTGCTCATCACCTGGCGCGAGTCGCTCGAGGCGGCGCTCATCGTCGGCATCCTGCTCACCTATCTCGCCCGTAGCGGGCAGCGCGCTGGCGTCCCCTACGTCTGGGCGGGCACGGCGGCCGCGGTGCTGGCAGCCCTCGGGTGTGCTGCGGCGTCGAACGGGCTCGTCGCCGGTCTCGATGCGGACGTGCAGGAGCTGGTGCAGGTCGGGGTGCTCCTGCTGGCGGTCGGCGTGCTCACGTGGATGGTGCTCTGGATGCACCGGCACGCGCGCGCCATCCGCGGCCACCTCGAGCGGCGCGCGGACGCGGCGCTCGCGCGCGGCCGCCTCCTCGGGCTCGCGACGATCGCGTTTGCGGCAGTGTTCCGCGAGGGCGTCGAGACCGTGCTCTTCCTCTGGGGCGTCGTGGTCGAGAGCGCGGGGGTGGGGAGGCTGCCGCTCGTGCTCGCGGGGCTCACGGGCGCGGGGCTCGCCGTCGGGACGGCCTGGCTCTTCTTTCGTGGCTTTCGTTTCCTCGACTTGCAGACGTTCTTCCGCGTGACCGGCGTGCTGCTGCTCCTCGTGGCGGCCGGGCTGCTCACCTCGGCCATCAACAAGCTGATCGGCCTCGGCTACCTCTCGCCGCTCGTGCCGCAGGTGTGGAACACGGCCTGGCTCGTGCGCGACGACAGCCCGCTCGGCCGGCTGCTCGCCGCGCTCGTCGGCTACCGCTCGCGCCCCTCGCTCCTCGAGGTGCTGGCGTACTGCGCGTACTTCCCCCCCGTGGTCTGGGCGCTGCGGCGCGCGCAGGCCGTGCCCGCCGGGCGTTCGTCCCGCTGAGGAGGCAGCCGTGGACGGGGGGATCGAATGAAGGAGGCGGCTGACCAGATGAAATTGAAAATCATTATCGTTGTTGTGGCGCTGGTGGGCTGGCCGCCGGTCGCCCGGGCGCTTAACTTCTTCGAGCTCGAGGTGTATCCGGCGACGACCGAGGGCCGGGGTGTGACGGAGATCGAGAGCCTCAGCAACTTCGTCGCCCAGGGCCGGCAGCCGACGGAGGAGGAGCAAAGCGGGGAGGAGGTGCGGCGGCACCGGCTGCTGCGCAGCAGCCTCGAGCTCAACTACGGCCTCACCGACAAGATCGACGTGGCGGTCTACACGGACCTCGAGCGCGCCAACGGCGAGGCCGTCGCGTACGCCGGATCGCGGGTGCGGGCCCGCGGGGCGCTGTGGGACCAGGGGCGCTTTCCGGTCGATGTCGGCTGGTACGTGGAGGCCGAGATGCCGCACGACGACCCCGCCGAGCTCGAGTTCGACTTCCGCACGCTCTTCTCGCGCGACTTCGGCCGCTTCACCGTCGACTTGAACCCGGCCTTCGAGCTGCCGACGGTCGCGAGCGAGCGGCGCACGTTCGAGTTCAACTACGCCGCGCGCATCTACTGGCGACTCTGGCGCGCGCTCGAGCCCGGGGTCGAGTTCTACGGCGGCATCGGCCAGATCCGCAACATCGATCCGGCGCGCGAGCAGGAGCACTATGTCTTCCCCGTCGTCTACGCGCAGCCGGCGGCCGGCTGGCGGCTCACGCTCGGCCCGGGCTTCGGCCTCACGCGGGCCAGCGACCCGGTGCTGCTCAAGGCCAACGTCGAGTACGAGTTCGTCTGGCCCTGAGAGCCGCGAGCTACGCGGCGAGCCCGAAGAGGCGCCGGGCGTTGGCCGTCGTCGTCTCGGCCACGGCCGGGAGCGGCTCGCCGCGCACGGCGGCCACGGCCTCGGCGACCACGCGCACGAGCGCGGGCTCGTTGCGCCGGCCGCGGTGCGGCACGGGCGCGAGGTACGGCGCATCGGTCTCGACGAGGAGGCGCTCGGCGGGCACGAGGCGCACCGCCGCGCGCAGCGCCTCGGCGTTCTTGAACGTCACGATGCCCGCCACCGAGATGGCGAAGCCCAGGTCGAGGTAGCGGCGCGCGTCGGCGGCGTCGCCGGTGAAGCAGTGGATGACGCCGCCCACGGCGTCCGCGCCCTCGGCGCGCAGCAGCTCCGCCGCCTCGGCGTGCGCCTCGCGGACGTGGACGACGAGGGGCCGGCGGTGCGCGCGGGCGAGCGCCACGTGGCGGGCGAAAGCCGCGCGCTGTGCCGGGCGCGGCGAGCGGTCATAGTGGTAGTCGAGGCCGGTCTCGCCGACGGCGACGACGCCGGGTGCGGCGAGCCAGCGCGCGAGGGCGGCGAAGGCGTCGTCGTCGGCGGTGTGGGCGTCGTGGGGGTGCACGCCGACGGTCGCGACGATCGTGACCTCCCCGTGGCGGCCGGCGAGCGCCACGGCGGGCGCGTTGCGCTCGACCGGGCCCGTGGCGCCGACGCAGACGAGCGTCGTTACCCCCGCGGCGGCCGCCCGGGCGAGCACGGCGGGGCGGTCCGCGTCGAAGGCGGGCTCCGCCACGTGGCAGTGCGAGTCGACGAGCGGGGTCACGTCGCAGGGAGCTCCACCCGGGGGAAGAGCGGCTCCGCCGCCGCGGTGCGGTGCCCCGCGGGGAAAGCCTCGCCCCACGGCAGATCGAGGCGGCGGAGCACCTCGGAGGGCAGCCCGAGCAGGCGCACGAGACGGGCTGCGGTCTCGGGCAGGAAGGGCGAGACGAGCTGCGCGGTCACGCGCAGCGCCTCGCAGAGCTCGTGGAGCACCGCCCCCGCCCGGGCGCGCCCCGCGGGCTCCTTGACGAGCGTAAACGGCGCCGTCTCCACCACGTACTTGTTGGCGTGATCGAGCGCCCGCCAGACGGCCTCCAGGCCCCGGTGGAAGGCAAACTCGGCGACGTGGGCGTCGAGGTCGCGCCGCGCCTCGGCGAACGCGGCGCGGAGCGCCTGGTCGACGGGCGTCGGCGCGAGGGGCTGCACCAGCCCACCGAAATAGCGCTGCTGCATGGCGAGCACGCGGCTCGCGAGGTTGCCGAGGCCGTTGGCGAGATCGGCGTTGAGCCGCGCCACGAGCGCCGCCTCGCTGAAGTCCGCGTCCTGCCCGAAGGCCATCTCCCGCAGGAGGTAGTAGCGGAACGCGTCCATGCCGTAGCGGGCCTGCATGTCGAGGGGGCGCACGACGTTGCCGAGGCTCTTCGACATCTTGTCGCGGTCCATCTGCCAGTAGCCGTGCACGCACAGCCGCCGGTAGAGCGGCAGCTCGGCAGCCATCAGCATGGCCGGCCAGAAGATCGCATGCGGCTTGAGGATGTCCTTGGCGATCAGGTGGTGCGCGGTCGGCCAGAGGTCGAGGCGGCCCGCCTGCTCGAGCGCGCTCACGTAGCTCAGCAGCGCGTCGAACCAGACGTACGTGACGTAGCGATCGTCGAAAGGCAGGTCGATGCCCCAGGCGAGGCGGCTCTTCGGCCGCGAGATGCAGAGGTCGCCGATCGGCTCGCGCAGCATCGCGAGCACCTCGCGGCGATAGCCCTCCGGCACGATCCGCTCGGGCTCGTCCTCGAGGAGCCGCACGAGCCGCTCCTGGTAGCGCCCCATGCGAAAGAAGTAGTTCTCCTCGGCGATCTCCGTGGGGGCCTGCTTGTGATCGGGGCAGAGGCCGCCCACGAGCTCGCGCTCCTGGTAGAAGCGTTCGCACCCGAAGCAGTAGAGCCCGCGGTAGCGGTCGAAGTACACGTCGCCGCGGGCGTGGATGGCGCGCAGGACCTTCTGCACGAAGGCCACGTGCCCGGGATCGGTCGTGCGCACGAAGTAGTCGGGTGCGAGCCCCGTCGCCTCCCACGTCGAGCGGAAGAGCGCGCTCACGCGATCGGCGTAGGCCTTCGGCGACACGCCCGCCTTGGCCGCCGCCTGCGCGATCTTGTCGCCGTGCTCGTCGGTGCCGGTGACGACGAACGTCTCGCGGCCGCGTGCCCGCCAGAAGCGCGCGAGCGTGTCGGCGACGACCGTCGTGTAGGTGTGGCCGAGGTGCGGCTCGGCGTTCACGTAGTAGATCGGCGTCGTGAGATAGAGCGGCTCGCGCGTCATGCGTCCGCGCGCTTGACGACCAGGTCGTCGAGGGTGGCCTCGGTCTCGACGCCGTCCTCGTCGCGCCGCACGACGACGGTCTGCTTGAGCGGGTTCTGCCGCACGACCGTGCCGCTGCCGCGCACGCTCTCGACTTGCGTGCCGACGGCGGGCAGCGCGCGCCGCAGCTCCTGGTAGGTCTGGTACTCGTAGCGCAGGCAGCACTTGAGCCGCCCGCACTGCCCGGCGAGCTTCGAGGGGTTGAGCGAGAGCCCCTGCGCCTTCACCATCTTGACCGTCACGGCCTGGAACTCCCGCAGCCACGAGCTGCAGCAGAGCTCCCGCCCGCAGACGCCCACCCCGCCCGCCACCTTGGCCTCGTCGCGGGCGCCGATCTGCTTCACGTCGACGCGCACGTGGAGGCGCTCCGCCAGGTCGCGGCCGAGGTCGCGGACGTCCAGGCGCTCGTCGGCGGCGAGGAAGACCGTGACCCGGCCGCCGTCCGAGCTCGCCTCCACCGTGACGAGCTTGGCCGCCGTCCGGTGGCGGCGCACGACCTCGAGCGCCGCGCGCTGCTGCTCCCGCTCGCGCTGGAGGGCACGGTCCTCGCGGGCGAGGTCGCGGGCGTCGGCCTTCCGGACCACGCGGCCCGCGGGCGCGCGCTGGCCGTGGGGCCAGGCCGTGAGCACGACCGTGCCGAGCACGGGCCCGTGCTCGGTCTCGACGAGCACCCGGTCGTCGCGCGCGAGCACGAGCGCGCCCGGGTCGCAGGGATACACGGGGCCGGTGGGGCGGAAGCGGATGCCGACGCTCGGCCTCTGCGGCTGGGTGCTCTCCTCTGCCATGCGCGCCTCAGCGGCCGCCGCGCTCCACCTCGCGCAGGTCGAGCAGCAGGGTCTCGAGGGCGAGCGTGCGGTTGGCGTTCTGCTCGATGGCGGCGATCGTATCACACACGAGCGCGAGCTGGCGAAGCGCGACCGCCGGGCGGCGCCCCGCCGCGGCCGCCCGCACGCCGTCGGCGCCGCGCGGTCGCTCGACGCCGAGCGCCGCGGCGAGGACGTCGCGGTACCAGGAGACGGCCGCCGCCAGCGCCGCGTCGAGCGGCCCTTGGGCGAGGGCGTGTGCGAGCGCCGAGAGCTCGGCCGCGGGCAGCTCGGCGAGCCGCGGCAGGCTCTCGAGCACGCGCGCGCGGGCCGCGGCCGCCTCGGGACGAGCGAGCTCGAGGGCGCGGCCGATGGATCCCCCTGCCTGCGCGGCGAGCGCCGCCGCATCCTCGGCCGCCACACCGCGCGCACGGAGGAGCCGCACGAGCGCGGCCTCGTCGAGCGGGTCGAGCCGCACGCGCCGGCAGCGCGAGCGAACCGTGGGGAGGAGAAGCGACGGCGCGCTCGCCACGAGCAGCAGCACGCTGCCGCCCGGCGGCTCCTCGAGGGTCTTGAGGAGCGCGTTTTGGCCGTGCGCGTTCAGGTGCTCGGCGTCGTCGACGATCGCGACCTTGCGCTCGGCCATGAGCGGCCGCAGCGCGAGGCGGCGCACGAGGTCCCGCACCTGCTCCGCGAGGATGTCCCGCCGGTCCTCCTCGCGCGCGACCACGAGCAGGTCGGGGTGCGTGCCCGCGGCCGCGCGCACGCAGTGCGCGCACGTGCCGCACGCGGGCCCGCCGCAGAGGAGGCTCGCCGCAAAGGCATCGGCGAGCGCCCGCTTGCCGATGCCGCGCGGCCCGACGAAGAGGTACGCCCCGGCGACGCGCCCCTCGCCGAGGTCGCGCTCGAGGGCGGCGCGCGCGCGCTCGTGCCCGACCACGTCGGCGAAGGTCACGAGCGGATCCCGAGCCGCCGCGCGACCGCCTCGACGATGCGGGCGTGGACCGCGTCGGGGGGCGCCGTGGCATCGAGCACGCAGAAGCGGGCGGGCTCGGCGGCCGCGAGCGCGCGGAAGCCCGCGAGCACGCGCTCGTGGAACGCAGCCGGCTCGCGCTCGAAGCGATCGCCGGCCGCGCGCCGCGCGCGGGCCCGGCGCAGCCCCTCGTCGACGGGGCAGTCGAGGAGGATAGTGAGGTCGGGCACGATGCCGTCGCGGGCGCGGGCGTCGAGCGCCTTGACGGCGGCGACGTCGAGGCCGCGCGCGTAGCCCTGGTAGACGATGGTCGAATCGGAGAAGCGATCGCAGAGCACGATGCGGCCGGCGGCGAGCGCCGGTCGGATCACCTCGGCGACGTGCTGCGTGCGGTCGGCGAGGTAGAGGAACAGCTCCGCGAGCGGCGTGAGCGGCAGCGCCTCGGGACCGAGGAGGAGCCGCCGCATGACGGCGCCCGCGGCCGTGCCGCCCGGCTCGTGCGTCTCGACCACGTCGTGCCCCGCCGCGCGCAGCGCGGCCGCGAGCCGCTTGAGATGGGTGGACTTGCCGGAGCCCTCGATGCCCTCGAAGGTGACGAGCGGTGGCACGCCGCTCGGGTCTAGCCGCCGGGGTGCACGTGCGCAAGCTCGCGTCAGCCCCCGAAGTCGCGCCCGAGCACGAGCGCGAGGCCGTGGAGGAGCTGGCGGCGGGTGTAGGGCTTCGCGAGGTAGTAGTCGGCGCCGCGCTGGTAGGCGGTGAGCGGCTCGTCGCGGCTTGCGCCGGCGCTCACGGCGATGATCGGGATCGCCCCCGGGGGGGCGCCAGCCTTCAGGCGCTCGAGGAGGGAGACGCCGTCGGGGTCCGCCAGGTCGGCATCGAGGACGAGGATGTCGGGCCGTCGGGCGTCGAGTGCGGTGCGCACCGCCGCGGCGTCGCTCGCGATCGCCACCTCGAAGCCGCAGGCGCGAAGGACGCGGGCGGCCTCCTGCGCCTGGACCTGGTCGGGGTCCCCGACGAGCGCGTACCCGCTCACGCGCGGCACTCTAGCAGCGCCCGGTCGCGCGTGGGAGGTCGCGGGGCGCGCCGCCGGGTGCTACCCCAGATCCTGAACCCCCAGCAGCGCCGCGGGCCGCGGCAGCGCGAGGAGCGCGTCGGCCGTGGCGAGCGCGCCGGGGTCGCGCGCGACGGCGACCCGGCCCGTGGCGAGCAGCGGCGATGCGCCGGGGGGCGCGCCGAGCCACACCGCCCCCGCGACGGCGACGCGCGCCCCCGCGGCGACGCGCAGCCCGCGCGTGGCGACCACGACGCCGGAGAAGTCGAGCGATGCCGCGACGTCGGCGACGCCGTCGACGACGAGCACGCCCGCGCCCGCGGCGGGCGCCGCCACGGTGAGGTCGCCGGCGACGAACGTGATCGCCGGCGAGGGCGTGCCCGTGCCGACGAGGCCGCCCGCGCCGGCCGCCCCGGCGGCGCGCGCCACGAGCGCCGCGAGCGGCGGGGGCCCGGCCACGATCGGGGCCGTCGTGCCGGGGGCGACGACGGCCCCGGCGGCGAGCCATGCGTCGAGGACGCCGGGATCGCCCGGCGCCGCGACGGCCGCCCAGGGACGCGCGGCCGGGTCGCGCGGATCGCGGCCGTCGAGCGTGATCGTCCTGCCGCCGGGCGCGGCCAGCGCTGCTGCGTCGGCGAGCCAGAGCAACGCCGGCGCGCCGGGCTCCCGGGTGCGACCGACGAGCGCCTGGAGCCGCCGGCGCCCGGAGGCGGCCTGGGCATCGATCGTGAGCTCGAGCCGGGTGGGCGGCGTCGCGGCGCCGACAGCCGGACGCGCCGTGGCAGTGCAGCCCACCGGGGCGGCGAGCACGCCGTCGTCGGCGGTGCCGGCGACCCCGTCGGGCCCGGGCAGCGCGGCGCCGAGGTCCCAGCCAACGGGCAGGTCCGCGACCACGCGTGCGAGGCAAGCGTCGGCGGCGGCAAGCGCCTGCGCCGCCGTGCGCCGCGCGCGCGCGAGCACGAGCTCGGTGCGCGCCACGTCGGCGAGCGCGGCGGCGAGCGCTGCGGTGAGCGCCACCGCCGCGAGCGCGCTCGGCAGCGCGCTGCCCTGCGCCCCCCGCTTCATGGCGGAGTCCGCAGCGCGACCCGGAGGCTGCGCGTGGCCGGCCGGGCGAGCCCCGGGGGCGCGAGCGCGAGCGTGAGCGTCACGCTGCGCACGCGCGCCCGGTCGGCCGCGGCGAGGCCACCCGGAGGGGTGGCGAGCGGCGCGCCCGCAGCGTCGAGGTAGCCGAGCGCGCACGTGCGCGCGTCGTCGGCAAGCGGCAGCGACTGCCGGCCGACGAGCCGCGAGAGCCGCCGCGCGGCGAGGTTGCACACCCAGGTGATGGTCTCCTCGGAGGTGGCGTCGACCGCGCCGTCGCCGTCCAAGTCGGCCTGGATGACGAGCCGGGCGGCCTCGGCGGCGGCGAGCGCCTCGACGCCGACGCCGCGCGGGTCGTAGCCCGCGCGGCGCACGTCGAAGAGGAGCGCTTCGAGGGCGAGCTGGGCCGTGTCCTCGGCCTCGCCGCGGCGGCCGGCGGTCGTGAGGAGCCGCGCCCCGCCGGCGACGGCCGCGGTGAGCATCCCGAGCACGACCACCGCCAGCACCGCGGCCACGAGCAGCTCGACGAGCCCTGCTCCGCGCTCCGCGGCGCTCACGGCGGCACCTCCGTCGCGAGCGTGATCCCGTGCTGCGGGGGCCACCCAACCTCGACCGCGATCCCGTCGGGACGCCCGCGGCCCGGGGTCACCCGCCAGCGCCGCGCGAACGCTGTCGCGCCTACGGCCGGCGCGTCCGTGCCGTCGACGCGCGGGCCCGCGTAGAGCGCCTCGGTGCGCTCGGCGGCGAGCGCGACCGCGGCGGCGGTGTCGCGCGCGAGCGCGAGCGTGCGGGCGGCGAGCGCGGCGGTGGCGGCGAGCCCCGCGGTGGCAAGCCCCGCCAGCGCGGCCGCGACCAACGCTTCCACCACCGAGGCACCCCGCCGCCCGCTCATTGCACTCGCACCCGCCCGCGCTGGTTGACGATCACGCTGCGGGCGCTGCGCCCCGCGGCGAGCGTGATCGTGCCGTTGTCCGCGCTGCCGACCGCCGTGAAGCCGAGCCGGCCGCGCGCGGGCAGCGCGGCGAAGCTCACGCCGGCGGGGAGGCGGCGCGTCTCGAGCACGGCGCCGCCGCGCACCTGCGTGTCGAGACGCCGCGCAGCCGCGTCGAAGCGGACCTCGGTGGTGACGCCGGCGGCGAGCGCGCGGCCGCGCGCGAGCCTGAGCGCGCTCGCGACGTCGTGGGCGGCGCCCACGACCCGCAGCGTCGCGACCAGCGCCGGGAGCCGCACCAGGCCGAGCCCGGCGACCAGGGCCGCGAGCGAGAGGCCCGCCAGCGCCTCGAGCAGGGTGACTCCCGCCTGCGAATCCCGGGGTCGCGTACCCGCCTCCTCGTCCCACGCCGACGGGGCGGGCGTCGCGTGCGGGCACCATGGCTAGCGGGCGGCGCGGGCCGATGCAAGGGCGAGCGGCGTGCACGACGGCAGGGCTCCTTCGGGGGGAACGGGCAGGGAGGGCCGGACGGCGATCGCGGTCACGGTGGTTCCGGAGCGCGCGAATGGGCACGGCGAACAATCCCTCTCCGAAGCGCACGCTCGTCGTCCCGTCGTGGAGCACGACGCCGCCGGCCAAGCGCCGGCCCGCGGCGTCCTTGAGTCTGCGCAGGCCGCGAACGTTGCAGCGCGTGGGGACTTGGCAGCGCTGGACGCGCGAAGCGAGAGCATGATCGGTGTAGCCGCGGGCAAGCGACGCCGAGCCCCTCCTCGGAACGGCGCGTCGGCATCGGGCGCACCGCGCGGCTTCCGCGCTGATGTCCCTTGGTGGTTGCTTGTGCTCCCAGGCGCAACCAATGTGTGATGAGGGCATAAAGGGGTGGTCGTCGACGGACGGCGCGCTGATCGTGTGCCGCATCCTTGACGAAATGCAGCCCCCTACGTACGGCGAAAGTAGGCCACCAACATACTAGAGGGAGGTAGAGGCGATGCAGCCGAAGCGGAGTGCGTCCAAGGCCCGGAAGATCCCGTGGACGCCACGACCGATCACGCCGGAGGAACTCAAAGCAATCGCCGCCGGGAGGGAGGCGTTTCGCCAGGGCAAGTATATCAGCCTGGAGGAGCTGGAGGCCTATGTGGCACGTCGACGTGCCGCTCGCGGTAGTGTCCCCGGACGTGGTGGAAATTCGGTTCAGGGCGGCGGGCCCTGAGTCGCTGGAAAAGGAAACGGCCATCGCGCATCTTCCCACCGCGCACGCTGGCGAGCGGAGAGCGCGGAGGAGGTGGCGATGGCCAAGGGGAGGATGGACCTGTCGGCGTTCGTCGGCAAGCTGCTCGCGGCCGACGAGCCGGACGTGCTGCGCGAGGGCGTTCGCGTGCTCGCGCAGGCGGTGATGGAGGCCGAGGTGACGGCGCAGGTCGGCGCCGAGGCGTACGAGCGGACGGGCGAGCGGACCGCGTACCGCAACGGCTCCCGGG
>Ga0209810_1000610_pt1 | contig 73951 bp, 87 predicted proteins | sample Coa_R1_7_FD_187159 | JGI IMG/M metagenome (GOLD analysis project Ga0209810, IMG submission 187159) | Surface soil microbial communities from Centralia Pennsylvania, which are recovering from an underground coalmine fire - Coalmine... | ecosystem: Environmental > Terrestrial > Soil > Unclassified...
GACGACGCATCCGCGCGCGGCGGCCGCGGGCAGGACAAAGACAAGGGCATCAAGGACGGATGCTGGGTGACCACCATTATGAGGCATCACCCCCTACTTCGGTGACCAGGAATTATGAGGCAACACGGCCCGCCGCCCGGCCACCCGGGCCCCGCTCGCCCCCCGTGCTACCGGCCGTGGCCGCCGCGCGCCGTCCGCGCCGTGACCAGAACCCGCTTGAGCGTCTCCAGCTCCGCAAGCGCCTTGCCGGTCCCGAGCGCGACGCTGCTCAGCGGATCCTCCGCGACCATCACCGGCATCCCGATCTCTTCGCTGAGCAGCGCGTCGAGACCCCGGAGGAGGGAGCCGCCGCCCGTCATGACGATGCCGCGGTCGATGATGTCCGCCGACAGTTCAGGCGGCGTCCGCTCGAGGGTCGTCCGCACGGCCTCGACGATCGCCGCGATCGGCTCGGCCAGCGCCTCCCGAACCTCCGTCGCGGTCATCCGCACCGTGCGGGGCAGGCCGGAGACAAGGTCGCGCCCGCGCACGAGCATCTCCTGCTCCTGCTTCTGCGGATACGCGGACCCGATCCGGATCTTGATATCTTCCGCCGTCTGGTCGCCGATCAGCAGGTTGTACGCCTTGCGGGCGTACTGGACGATCACGTCGTCCATCTCGTCCCCGCCGACGCGCAGGCTCTTGACGGCCACGATGCCGCCGAGCGCGATCACGGCCACCTCGGTCGTGCCTCCGCCGACGTCCACGATCATCGTTCCCACCGGCTCCGACACCGGCAGCCCGGCCCCGATCGCGGCGGCCATCGGCTGCTCGATGAGGTAGGCCTCGCGCGCGCCTGCCTGAATGGTCGCATCGATCACGGCCCGTCGCTCGACCTCGGTCACCCCGCTCGGGATCCCGACCATGACGCGCGGGCGCCCGACCAGCCGCCCGCGAAGGCCCCGCCGGATGAAATAGGCAAGCATCGAGGCGGTCGTGTTGAAGTCCGCGATGACGCCGTGGCGCAGGGGACGCGTCGCGATGACATCGCCCGGGGTGCGCCCGATCATCCTCTTCGCCTCGTCGCCGACCGCCAGGATCTCCTTCCGGCCGATGCGCTGCGCGATGACGGAGGGCTCCCGCACGACGATGCCGTCGCCCCGCACGTAGACCAGCGTGTTCGCGGTCCCGAGGTCGACCCCCATGTCCCGGCTGAACCTGAAGAGCCCGTTCAGGCCCACGGGAGCACGCTCGATCCACGGCCCGGGGGCGCGCCGCGGGCCCAGGCGTCCGCGGCGTCCGGAGAGGGCGCGGAGGCGCACGCGGGCGTGGGCGTGCGGTGCGCGCTCACTACGGACGCGCGCCGCATGTCCCGGCGGTCCACCGATCTCAGGGGTGACCGGGGTCGCGGCCGGAGGTCAGGTTGCTTGGCCGCGGAGCTCGCGCTCGGCGCGCACCCAGTCGTCCAGTGCCTGCCCGGGTGCCCCGCCGCGCTCGAGGTAGAGCTCGTAGGCGCGCCGCCGGATGTCGTCCTCGGCCGGCTGCCGACCGTTGGGCGCAGATCCACGCTCCGGGAGGGCCTTCTGCCCGCGGCTGCTGCTGCGAGTGGTGCGGCCCTTGGTCGTTCGTCCCATCGCTAGCCTCCATTCGCTGGTAGCTCTCCGTGCACTTCCGCCCCGTCGGACCGCGTTCCTGTGCGCGGGGGCCGGCGCAGCGATAGAAAATATCCATCGGCGCGCCCGGCGAGCGGCGGTGGCCGCTATTGACGTTCGCAGGCCGCGGGTGGCCTCGCCCGGCGCCACCGGCGCGTCCGGGGCCGGCGGGGAAGGGGCGGAACCGGCGCGCTCCGGCGCCCGCTCGCCTCGCGTCAGGAGGACATCACGGCGTCTCGCGCGCCCTCAAGCTCGGAGAGCCGACGATCGAGCTCGTGCATGCGGCGGCGGTACTCGATCTCCACGAGCACCGCGTCCTGTACGTAACTGAGGATCGCTGTCTCCGCGGACTGCCGGGTCTGCTGCTCCCGTGCCCAGATGAAGTCCGTCAGCTTGTGCACGAGCTCCTTCAGCTCCATGGCCCACCCCTCCTTTGTGGTCCGGTTCGTCCCTCGGGACGCTGCGCCGGTTGTGGCCGAAGTGGCAGAGGCAAGGAGCACGCTGAGGATCCTCCCCGCCCCGTCGCGCGCTCCGACAATCGTGGCGAGGTCCCGGCCGTCCGCGTCGTCCCCGGATTCGAGCCGCACGAGGAGCGTCAGGACGCGCTGCGCGCCCAGCGCGCAGAGGCCCTGGCCCACCGCGCTCCAGAACCCGTCCCCGCCCCACTCGTCGCCGAGCGCGCGCGCCTGCCCGCCGACCCAGAGCGGCACGCCGCTCCGGTCGAAGACGAGCCCCGCGCACAGCAGGTCGGGGTGTGCGCTGTCGGAGGACGGTCCGGTGGGGCCGCCGGCTGCGCCGCCGCCGGAGGCACGTGTCACCGACCCGGACACGCGGCCGCGCCATCGGCTAGAGAGGTAGGTCAGGCGCTCCGGTAGCAACGAGACCGAGCACCAGTTCCTGGAGCTCGCGGTACGATGCTTTCAGCCGGGCGGCCGCGAGGCCGTCCGGCCCGAGCGTCCGCCCGGGATGGCACACCCGCCCGTCGGGACCATCCCCGTCGCCCGCCTCCCCCAGGCCGCGGATGATCGCGGCGATCGCGGTCCGCAGGAGCTTGTTCTCCTCGGCGATCCTCACGAGCCGCCAGTAGAGAGTGTCCCGCTCGCCGGCCGCGACGTCGAGTGTGAGGCCAAACCGATCGCGATAGTCCCGGCTCCAGAGATCGACCGCCGCGCGCAGCATGGCAAGGCACGCGCAGAACGCCCGCTGCCTCAGACAGACGTCCGCTTCCCAGAGCAGGTGCGCGATCGCCTCGGCCGTGCTCACCCGGTGGCGGTACACCCCCTCCCCGATCGGCCGGCCGCGCCTGGCCTGCGCGAGGGCCTCGGAGGGGACGGTCCCGGCCGCGGGATCGGGTTTGAACCCGTTGGCCTGCAGGAGGACGCGTACCGTGCCGTTGTGGCGCCGGGGGGCCGATTGCTCCCCGCCGGCGGTCTCGAGCACGGAGAGCAGCCTGTCCCGTGATGGGGCGCGCCGCAGCACGACCTGCCCTCTCCTCAACGCGATGCTCTCGGAGGCGCTGCGGTAGTCTTCGGCGGTCAGCAGCCCGAGTCTCCAGCACTCTTTGAGCACGCCGCGCAGCACCGCGAGCATCTTGCCGACGGCCGCGAGCGGGTAGCGCGCGCGCAGGGCCGCGTGGATCTCCCCGGCGTGGTGCGCGCGCACGAGGTGCCACGCGCACGTATCGGCGGTGCCCCGGCCAACCGTCAGGTGCGCGGCGAGCTGGTCCAGCAGCTCCCGCAGGGCGGCCCGGGAACCGGGGGAGACGCGTCGGAGGTAGGCTTCGATGGGGCTGCGGTCGGCCGGCGGCGCCTGCTCGAGCAGGAATTCACCGGCGCTCGCGGGGAGCGGCCCTGCATCCACCGATGGTCCCTCGACGATATGAGACGTGTCCTGAAAGTCGGCGGGTGGCGCCACGCCGGCCGGCTCCTCCGAAGTTGCAGTGAAGTCGCGCTTTTGGTCACAAAACTTTCGATGAACCCCTATCGATCTCCTACTCCTCCGGGGGTCGACGCCTCCGCCGCGGACGGGCGCTCGACGAGGGCCGCCGCGCCGGCTCAGCCGCCTCGCTTCGCCGCCACCACGGCCTCCTCGGCCGAGCCGAGGACGGGAAAGCTCTCCGCCAGGCCGGTCATGGCGAGGATGCTCCGAAGGCCCGGGCCGGCGGGGGCGACGAGGAGCAGCCGCTGCCGGTTCACGGCCAGGCGCCTCCCGAATCGAAACAGCACGTGGGCGCCCTGGCTGTCGAAGTACGACGCCTCGCTGAGGTCGACGATCACGGCGTGACGGTCGGCGCGCGCGGCCTGCTCGAGCGCGGCCTCGAACCTCGCGGCGCTGGCCAGATCGACGTCCCCGGTAACGCGGACGACCGGCACATCGTCGGCCAGCCCGATCCGGAACCGACGATCCATGGCCGGCGGGGTGAACGACCCCGGGTGGTCACCGGTGTGCACAGCGATGTCCTCCCCTCTCTCCCGTGACTGGCGCGATATCCCCCGCGCGTGCAGCGGCGCCGGCGCCGCGTCGCTCTGACCCGGAAGGACGGCCTGGAGCCTGACCACCGTGCGCGAGAGGTCTCGCACCAGATCCACCGCATCCGCCAGGGAGCGCATGATGAGGAGACCGTGGCCCCGCCCCTCTACCCGCTCTGGGCGCCACCGCCCGTGGTCTTCGATCTCGATTACCAAAAAGCGCCCGTCGCGCCATCCCCGGATCTCGATCATCCCCGCGCCCGCGCCGTAGGCGTGCTCGATCGCGTTGTTCAGCGCTTCGCCGAGCGCGACCTGGACATCGAAGGCCCGATCGTCGGGGAGCCCGATGTCCCGGGCGAGGCGCCGGAAGCTTCGCCGCACCGACGCGAGGCTGGACGGGTCGGCGGGGACGCTCATCTCCAGCCGTTCCAGGGGGACGGGCGCCACCGAGACGGTCACGACGGCGACGTCATCCGGCAGGTGCCGGCCGCCGAGCACCTGCTCCCGGAGAACGCGGGCGGGGTCCACAGGCGGCTCCGCGAGGACACGGCGCGCCGCCGCGGCCAGCGCAGCGTGGCCGGCTGCGACGTCTCGCGTCGCCTCGATCAGCCCGTCGGTGTAGAGGACGAGCAGCGACCCGCGGGGGAGGCCCACCGTCCAACACTGGCGCGCGGATGCGTCGTCGATCCCGAGCGGCACCCCGCTGGAGAGGAGCGTCTCGGCCCGCCCGTCCGGTGTCGCCAGCAGCGGCGCCGGGTGTCCCGCGCACGCGTATGTGAAGCTGAGCGACACCGGATCGAGCACGCCGAAGACGGCCGTCGCCATCTTCTCGCCCCTGTAGATCGCGGCGAGCGTCCGCCCAGCCCGGGCGATCACCGTGGCGGGATCGTGGCCCTCGGTGGCAAGGACGCGGATCGTCTGGCGCACCTGACCCATGACCACCGCGGCCGACAGCCCGCGTCCCGCGACGTCGCCGATCGAGAATGCCACCTTCCCATCGGGCAGGTCGAAGACATCGTACCAGTCTCCGCCGATCGCGGCTTCCACTGCGCCGGGGACGTAGAGGGCGTGCACGCCCACGCCGGGGAGCTGCGGCATCCCGGTGGGCAGGAACGCCTGCTGGAGCGACTCCGCAATGTGGTGCTCGTGCTCGTACAGCCGCGCGCGCTCGAGGGCCTGGGCGCACAGCCGGCCGAAGGTAAGCATGAACTCCCGATCATCGGCGCCGAAGGTCCGCGGCTCCCGAAAGTTCGCGTACAGCACGCCGAGCGCGCGGTCTCCCAGCATGAGCGGCACGGCGGCGCGGCCTCCGCGGCCCACCGGCTCCGGCAGCGGCTCGTGCTCGGGGTACGCGCGGTGCAGCTCGTCGAGCGAGGCGTGCCACACGACCTGGCCGGTCCGCAGCGCGTCCGCGATGCCCCCGTACTGATGCGCCGCGTAGCGCCGCCAGCGCCGAATCGTCTCCTCCGGGTAGCCACTCGCGCGAATCAGCTCCAGCGCCGACCCGTCCGCGGTGAGGAGTGAGAGACCCGCCGCCGCGGCCCCGAGGCCCCGCAGGGCGTGTCCGATGATGACCTCGGCCACCTGCTCGGGGGTCACCGCCTCGGAGAGCGCCGCCGTGATGGCCTGCAGCCGCGCGATGCGGTCCGCCGCCCGCTCGGTGGCCTCGCGTGCCGCCCGCTCCGCCCGCCGCGCCGCCTCCGCATCGGCCTTGGCCTGCGCCTCCGCGGCGTACCGCAGGGCGAGCTCGAGGGAGCCGCCGAGGACCCCGGCCACGCGCTGCATCAGGTCCGAGTCGACGGCCTCGAACGCATGAGGCTCGGTCGAGTCGATCTCGAGGATCCCAAAGGGCCCGCTCGGTCTGAGGAGGGGCACGGCCAGATACGACCGTACCGGTGTGGTCGGCCGGTGCCCCTCGGCGATGAGGTCGGCGCTCTGGAACGGTTCCCCCCGATCGATGACCTGCCAGAGGCGACCGCGACCGCGCGGGAGGCGCTGGCCCAGCGCCTGCGCCGCGAAGGGCCCCGCCGCCGCCCGCAGGACCAGCTCGTCGCCCTCGACCAGGATGATCGAGCCGCCGGTCAGGCGCACCACGGGACGGAGGTGCTCCAGCAGGGCATCGAGCCGCCGAACCGGACCGCCGCCCACGCCAGGAACGGCCAGATCGGGTAGACGGACCCAAGCACGCCACCGAACACGAGCCCGGCCACGGGGAGGAGCGCCACCAGGAACAGCGCGCGCTCGAGCACGTGGCGCCGGCCCCAAGGCGGCCCGGAGCGCGCCATCCAGAGCACGATCGGCGGAGCCACGCTGAGGGCTCCCGTGGCGTCGCCGAGCCACCACGTGAGCCAGATCGGCCCGTACGCGCTCCAGCGGGCCAATCCGCCGAGCGCGAGGCTGGTCACGCCAACGCTCGCGCCGATCGTCGCCGCCAGCGTAGCGAGCGCGGCGAACGCGACGGTGTCCTGCGGGCGGTCGAACGCGGCGGGGCCGGCCGCGTACCTGTTCACGAGATACGCCCCGATGAGGCCCTCCAGCGTATTGCCGGTCGCGATGCCCGCGGACGTCCAAGCCGCGCCGTAGGTGGTCAGGTTGGCCACGAACGCCCCGAGGAAGATGCTCGGCCATGCCCGATAGCCGATGAGCAGGAGCGATGCGATGGCGATGCCCGTGGGCGGCCACACGGGTGTGGCGCTGGGGTGAACGGTGGCGAAAGCGAGGCCGAGCTTGGCGCCGACGACGTACGCCGCTGCCAGCGCCGCCAGGACGCCGATCTCGCGGCCCTTTCCTGCCGGTGCCAGGGGATCGAGCATCCGCGGAGCCTCCCGCAGACTCGGCGCACCCCGTCCCGGCGGTGCGAGCACAGGGGCACGGCGCGGCACAGGCGGGCCGTCTGAGTCAGCCGTCAATCCTTCCTCGCGCGCCCCGAACGGTCCTCCTCGTGCCGCCCGCGTTCTGCTGCCGGGCGTCCGCCGGCCTGCTCACGCTCGCCGGCCGGCGAACGACCGCGGAGCCTCGCCCGGGCCGGCGGACGACCCTCACCTTCCCGCTCTTTCCTCCTCCGCGTGGTGCGGCGCCAGCGCAAACCCTCGCTGGGTCGCGGTCACGCCGGCCAGCGTGCGAAGCACCGCCCGAAGCCGCCCGACGTCCACGCGCAGCCGCGCGATGCGATTCATCGGCGAGCTTCCAACTGGCGGGGGGGTCCTCGGCGTTGCACTCCAGGCTCATAACCGGCGGACCCAGGTTCGAGCCCTGGCGGGCCACCAGATCCAGGCTTGTGAAGGCAAAAGAAGTTCTAACGCGCCTGCGTCTGCTTCATTCTCCCCCGCTACGCCTCTCTTGACTTGATGTAACTTCGAAGTTACAATAGTCATCGACGGTGACAAACCCTCACAAACCGGACCCGTGGGCCGTTGTCTTCTACGAGACCGCGGACGCAAAGCGGCCGGTGGAGGAGTGGCTGAGGAAGCAACCCGCTAAGGTGCAGGCCAAGTTCGCTTGGATCTTCGACCTGCTGGAAGAGCACGGGATGAACGTGGGCGAGCCCTATGTAGCGCCTCTGCGGGGCAAGATTTGGGAAGTCAAGCTGGAGCACCAACGCGTGCAGTACCGACTCCTCTTTTTCCCGGGGCCGCGGCGCCGCCTCGTCATGCTACACGGGTTCGTGAAGAAGAAGCAGCGCACGCCGGCAAAGGAACTGGAGACCACCGAGCAACGGATGGCCGATTACAATCGGCGCCGAACCGAGGAGGGATAGACGATCATGCCACGACGCAGCCGCTCGTGGAAGGACCTCAAGCAGGAGCTGCTCCGGAACGAGACAGTCCGACAAGCGTACGAGGACTTGGAGCCGGAGTTTCAGGCTGCCCGGGCCGTGATCGCGCTGCGCGCCACGCGCGGTCTCACGCAGGAGCAGCTGGCCGCGCGAGCACACGTCCAACGCCCTGTCCTCAGTCGGATTGAGGGGGCCAAAGTCATTCCGGCGATCCCCACGCTCGAGCGCTTGGCAGCCGCGCTCAATGCCAAGGTCGAGATCCGGTTCGTGAATCACAGAAACAAGCCGCTGCCACGTGTCCCGTCGATCCGCGTTGGTGGTGCCGCGTTCGCCATGCATGAACGAGTCAGATAGTATGGGACGATTTCACAGCCGGGTTGGTGGCCGTTAGACCGGCCCAGGAGAGACTGGAGTGGCTGCAATGAGTTCCGGCTCGGGTCCCGTTCCGTTCCAGCTCAAGAAATTTGTCTTACGATCCGGCCGGGTTCGGAACGGTGAGCGACCGTCTAGAAACGTTGAAAAACCTGGTGGGCGAGGCAGGGGTCGAACCCGCGACCTCCTCGGTGTAAGCGAGGCGCTCTTCCGCTGAGCTACTCGCCCACAGGCCAGTATAGCAGGCGGCGGGCTCCCGCTACGTGGCGATCCGCTGCACCTGCGCGCCCAGGCTCCGCAGCTTGTCCTCGAGCGCCTCGTAGCCGCGGTCCAGGTTCTCGACGTTGGTGATCTGCGTCTCCCCGCGCGCCTGGAGGGCAGCGACGACCATCGCAGCGCCCGCGCGGATGTCCACCGCCTCGACCGGCGCGCCCGTGAGGTACGGCACGCCCGTGATCGTCGCCGTGTCGCCCTCGACGCGGATGTCCGCGCCCATCCGGCGCAACTCGTCGACGTATCCGAAGCGCTTCTCAAAGATCGTCTCACGGATCGCGCTCCGGCCGGGCACCGTGGCAAGCATCGCCGCGCACTGCGGATGGAGGTCCGTGGCAAACCCGGGATACGGCGCCGTGTCCACATCGATCGGGCGCAGCGCCCCCTCCACCCGGACCCGCACGCCCGTGGGGTCGCTGTCCACGGTGACCCCGGCGTCGGCGAGCTTGGTGAGCGGCGCGGTAATGTGCTCGGGGATGAGGTCCTCGATCAGGACATCGCCGTGCGTCGCGGCCGCCGCGATGAGATAGGTCCCCGCCTCGATGCGGTCCGGGATGATCGCGTAGGTGGCGCCGTGGAGATCCCTCGCCCCTTCCACCGTGATGGTGCTGGTGCCGGCGCCCCGAACGCGCGCGCCCATGAGAGAGAGGAACACGGCGGTATCGACGACCTCGGGCTCGCGGGCGGCGTTCTGCAGCACGGTGATCCCCGGCGTGCGGGAGGCGGCCAGCATCAGGTTGATCGTCGTGCCCACGCTGCTGCGCGGCACGTAGAACGTCGCGGGCACGAGGCGGCGGGCGTGCGCCTTGAGGTAGCCGTGCTCGGTCACGACGTGCGCGCCGAGCGTCTCGAACCCGCGGATATGAAAGTCGACCGGCCGGCTCCCGATCACGCATCCGCCGGGGAGCGGCACCTCGGCCCGCCCGAGCCGGGCCAGCAGCATACCGGCCGTATAGATCGACGCCCGCATCTGGCGGCAGAGGCCGTACGGCGCCACATGGCCGCTGACCTCCCGGCTGTCCAGCTCCAGACGGCCGTTGTCCTGGAGGGCGGCGCGCACGCCGAGGGCGCGCAGGATCTCGAGCAGGGTCAGCACGTCGCGGCAGCGCGGCACGTTCTCGATGATCGAGCGGTCGGGGGCCAGCGCGGCCGCGGCGATGATCGCGAGGGAGCTGTTCTTGGCGCCCGCCACCCGGATCCGCCCGCGGAGCTGGACCCCGCCGCTGATGAGGAGGCGCTCCACCCGGGTGCCGGTGCCGCCGGCGACTGCGTCAGCGCGAGCCAGCGGTGGTCCCCCCGAAGGCAACCTGCACGTAGCACCGGACGAGCTCCTCGAGGAGGCGGTCCCGGTCGATCTGCCGGATGAGCGTGCGGGCGTCCTTGTAGCTCGTGATGTATGTGGGGTCGCCGGAGACGAGATACCCCACGATCTGATCGACAGGGTTATACCCGCGCTCCGCCAGGGCGTCGTATACATACCGCAGCGCCTCGCGGACGTCCCGGAGCTGCCTCGCGCCGACCCGGAAGATGCCCGTCTTCTCCTGCTCTCCCATGCCGCTCATCGCACCCTCCCACCTCTCACGGACGGGCGACACCGGGGGCGTGCCCACTCGGCGGCCGGGTCCCCACGTGGATCGCCGCGATCCCCGTCAACAGATTGTGGTAGCAGACCCGCTCGAATCCCGCACGCACGAGCATCGCCGCGAACGCGTCCTGGTCGGGCCACTCGCGGATCGACGTCGGGAGATAGAGGTACGCGTCCGCGTGCCGGGAGGCGAGCCGCCCGAGCCACGGCATCAGGGTAAACGAGTACAGGTCGTACAGGCGCGCGAGCACCGCGTGCCGCGGCCGGCTGAACTCCAGCACCGCGAGCTGGCCGCCGGGACGGAGCACCCGCCGAAGCTCCCGCAGGGCGGACGCGGGGTGCACGACGTTCCGGATCCCGAACCCGACCGTCGCGGCATCGAACGCCGCATCCGGCAGGGCCAGCGCCTCGGCGTCGCCCTGGGCGAACCGGCAGACCGCGCCCGTGCCCGCGGCGGCTGCGCGCCGGCGGGCGATCCGCAGCATCTCCTCGCTGACATCGATGCCGACCACCCGCCCCCGGGCGCCGACGCGACGGGCCAGCAGGAGGGCGAGGTCACCGGTCCCGCAGCACACGTCCAGCCCCCGCCCGCCCGGGCGGAGATCGAGCAGCCGCACCGTCGCCTCCTTCCACCTCCGATGCAGCCCGGCGCTGATCACCGCGTTGGTCAGATCGTACCGGTGAGCGATCGCCCCGAACATCCGCCGGACGTACCGGGCCTTCTCCTCCTCGGTGGCGAGGCCGCGCCCCACCCGCAGGCCCTCCACGCCCGAGGACGCGTCGGGGCGGGGGACCGGCGCGCCACCGCGCCCCGCCCCGGGGCCCTCGGCAGCGGGCGCACCGCCGGAGTGCTGGCGCGGCCCGCACGGGGGGAGGCCGGCTCGCTCCATCACGGAAGGGCGGGGTGACGGCCTGGCACGCTGCGTCAGGGCCTCCTGCGCGGGAAATCAAGGAGGTACTGTTCGCCCCCGGGAGAACCTTTCCTGTGCGTGCGGGGAGAGCTCCACATGGGGGGTGGCGGCATGGCGATGGTCAGACGGTGGACAGCGCTCGCGGCGGTGGCCGCGGTCGCGGTGGCCCTCGCGCAGGCGGGCGCCGGTGCGCAGGCGCCGATCGCGCTCCGGTACTACTATCCGGTGGGAGCCTCGGGACCGCTCAACAGGCTCATGACCGAGATGGTCAACGACTTCAACGCCTCCCATCCCGGGATCCGGGTCGAGCCGGTCTTCGCGGGCAACTACGTGGAGGCGATGGCCAAGGCGATGACGGCCGTCCTCGGCGGGACGCCGCCCGACCTCGCGGTGCTGGACACGCCGGAGCTGTACTCCCTGCTGGACCGCAACGCGATCATCCCCCTCGACGACCTGATCGCGCAATCCGGCGGGGCCAGGTGGCTCGATGACTTCTACGGCGCGCTCCTCCTCAACGCCCGTGCAAACGGGCACGTCTACAGCATCCCCTGGCAGCGTAGCACCCCGATCTTCTACTACAACAAGGACATGTTCCGCAAGGCCGGGCTGGATCCGAACCGGCCGCCCAAGAACTGGACGGAGCTCGCGGCGTACGGGCAGAAGCTCACGGTCCGCGACGCGAGCGACCGGGTGACCCAATGGGGCGTCGAGGCGCCGGTCGCCGATACCTCGCCGTGGGTGTTCCAGGGGTTCCTGATCGAGGCGGGCGCCAAGTACTTCGACACCGAGACCGGGAAGTGGGTGAAGTTCAACTCGCCGGAGGCGGTCTCGGCCCTCCAGTTCATCCTGGACCTGCAGCGCAAGTACAAGGTGCACCCGCCCGGGCCCACCAGCAAAGCGTTCTGGGACCAGGTCCCGCAGGACTTCATCCAGCAGAAGGTGGCGATGATCTACTCGACCACCGGCAACATGACGTTCATCCGGACGAACGCCAAATTCGAGTGGAACGCCGCGTTCATGCCGGCCGGGAAGCGGTACGGGGCGCCCACCGGCGGCGGCAGCTTCTACATCTTCAACAAGATCCCGCAGGACCACGTGCAGGCGGCGTGGACGTTCATTCGCTGGATGACAGAGCCGGCGCAGGCGGCGCGGTGGAGCATCGGCAGCGGGTACGTGCCGATCCGCAAGACCGAGCTGTCGGCCCCGGCGTTCGCGGCCTACCTGAAGCAGGTGCCCCAGGCGCTCACCGCGACCCTGCAGCTGCGGGTCGCCGGCGAGCAGATGACGATCCACGACGTCGACCAGATCGGCACGATCCTGGTGACGGCGATCCAGGCGGCGCAGTCGGGACGGCTCAGCCCCCAGGCCGCGCTGGACCAGGCGCAGCGAGACGCGACCGCCATCTTGCAGAAGTACCAGTAGCCGGCCCTGTCCATCGCGGAGGCGTCCTGGCAAGCGGCGTGCGGCAGGAACTCCTGCGACGGCGCCCTGGTGCGGCATCGCGCAGGCCCGGCGGCGGGGCGATAGGAGATCATGCAGGACCAGACTGAGGTCCGGCGCTTCGTGGCGAGCCCGGTCGCCCTCGCGCGGCCCGCCGCCCTGCGACGGCGGTGGCGGGTGCAGCCGTATCTGTTCCTGCTGCCGTCGCTCGCGTTCCTCGCGACCTTCACCTACTACCCGATCCTGTCCTCGCTCGAGATGAGCCTGTACCGGGTCACCGCCACGGTATCGCATCCCACCTTCACGGGCCTGCGCAACTACGCCGGGTTGGCCACAGACCCGATCTTCCGGCAGGTGCTGCGCAACAGCGCGGAGTTCCTCGCCGGCACGGTCCCGGTCACGGTCGCGCTGGCGCTCGTGCTCGCCCTTCTCCTCAACCGCGCGCACGCGCTCACCACGCCGTTCCGGACGGCGTTCTTCTACCCGACCCTCCTGCCGCTCGTCGGGGCCGCGGCGATCTGGCTGTTCGTGTACACGCCGGGGTACGGGCTGATCGACGTGTACCTGCGGGCGATCGTGGGCGGCGGCGTGAACTGGCTGGGGTCGCCCGCGCTGGCGCTACCGGCGGTGATGATCCTCACGATCTGGAAGAACGCCGGGTACTACATGCTGTTCTACCTGGCCGGCCTGCAGACGATCCCCGCCGAGCTGTACGAGGCTGGCCGCCTGGAAGGCGCCTCGGGGTGGCAGCAGTTCCGGGCGATCACGTTTCCGCTGCTCGGCCCCACCACCCTGTTTGTCCTGCTGATCGCCAGCATCAACGCGTTCCAGTCGGTGGACCAGATCTGGCTGATGACCGGCGGCGGCCCTGACAACACGACGAACCTCCTCCTCTTCTACATCTACCAGGTGGCGTTCATGTTCTTCGACCTCGGCAAGGCGGCCGCGCTCACGGTGTTCCTGCTCGCGGTGCTCATGGCGATCGCCGCCTTGAGCTTTGGGGTCCTGGAGCGGCGGATCCATTACGAGGTGTAGGGTGACGCCGCGAGGCTCCCGCCAGCTCGTCACGGCGCTCTGGGCGCTGGGGGTCGGGGCCATGGCGTTCGTCTGGGTGTTCCCGCTGCTCTGGGCGTTTTCCACGTCGCTACGGGCCCCCGGGCAGCTCGGTTCCCAGATCGCGTCGCTGTGGGTCCACCACCCCACGTTCGCCAACTTCCGGGAGGCGTGGTCCGACGCGCCGTTCCTGCGCCTCTACTACAACACCGCGGTCGTCGTGTTCGGCATCCTGGGGGTGCAGCTCGTCACGATCACGCTCGCGGCGTACGCGTTCGCGCGCCTCCAGTTTCCCGGCCGCGACCTGCTGTTCCGCCTGTTCCTCCTGCAGCTCATGGTCGCGCCGTCCGCCCTGATCCTGCCGAACTTCGTGACGATCCGCGCGCTCGGGCTCCTCAACACGCGGCTGGGGATCATGATCCCGTACTTCGCCTCGGCGTTCGGGACGTTTCTCCTCCGGCAGGCGTTCCGCAGCGTGCCGCGGGACCTCGAGGACGCCGCGGCGATCGACGGCTGCAACAGCCTGCAGACGATCTGGCACGTGTTCGTCCCGCTCGCACGCCCGACCCTCGTGGCGTTCTCGATCGTGAGCATCGTCTACCACTACAACGAGTTCCTCTGGCCGCTCATCATCACCGATACCGAGCGGGCCCGCACCGTCACGGTCGGCCTGGCGTCGTTCACGCAGTCGGCGGAGTCCGGGGCACAGTGGAACCTGATCGCCGCGGGCACGGTGATCGTGATCCTGCCGTTGCTCGCGGTGTTCGTGCTGTTCCAGCGCAAGTTCGTGGAGAGCTTCATGTACTCGGGCCTCAAGGGCTGAGCGGCCCCGCGGCACGGCCGGGCCTGTGCTATAATCCTCGCGAGGGCCCGTAGCTCAAGGGCAGAGCATCCGGCTCATAACCGGCGGATCCAGGTTCGAGCCCTGGCGGGCCCAAGTTGACAAGGGCTTGCGAGTGGGCCCCCTCGCTGGTCCCTCCCTTGCACCGCCATCGTTGGGGGGACGAGATCTCGCGCGCTCGATGGCAACCGTGCCCTCGGGCCATCGAGCTCCGGATGGCGGCAACCGACGAAGTCAACCTGAGCTGGTTCCATGGAATCGGTTTCGAAGCGCACCATCCCAGGGAGCGGAGAGCGCGGGGGCCCACCGGGTCTACGGTCGGCGTGCGGCCTCGAACGCGCGGCCTTCGCTGGCCACCGGCACGGAAGGGGAAGGGTACGGGCAGCGCAACGGTCGAGGGTCGACCCCGGGGCATGCCCGGGACCGGGGCCCCCGCCCTCCGTTGCCGCTCGCGGCAGCACGAGCCCCCCGGAGGACGGCGCTCCAGACCCGAGAAGAGGGACCGGTCCGCTGTCCCGCCCCGCGCGTGTGCGCCTGCTATCGGCCCCCTGCGCGCAACCGCTCGATCTCCAGCGCCTGCTCGGCCACGAGACGCTTGAGGCGCGCGTTTTCCGCTTCGAGGCCCTCCCGCGCGCCCGCCTCCTCGTGCGCCACGCCCCGCCGCGAGGTGCCCCCGGTCACCACGTCCTCGACCGGACGGCGGTCGGGCGCGACCGGCGGCTCCGGCGCGGGCCCGGTCGGCGCAGGAGCCACGGCTGCTTGCGGCTGGACTCCGCGCTCCGGCGCACCCCCGTACGCGGGGGCGCCGGGCGCCGCCGCCTCGCCGGGCACCTGCACCCATCGCCCCTGGCGCTGCCCGTAGACGTGCACACCCCGCGCACCGGCCTCCCGCAGCAGGCGGCCCGCGCGCCCGCTGTCCCGGTGTGCGCGGACCACCACCATCGTCGCGCCGCGATCGATCTGGTCGTCATACCAGCGGGCATCCTGATCGGGGATCCCCTGCGCCTCGAGGCTCGATGCGTCCTCCCCCATCCGGAAGAGGCGCTCGAACCAGCCCTTGAAGGTATTGCTGCGGTCGGTGACCGAGTAGTCCGCGCGCGCCACACCGGCATCCCGCAGCGCATCCACCGCTCGATCCGCTGTCGCCCGATCGTCGAACAGACCGATCACGTATTCCATCGCCATTCCCCCTGACGCGTGCCACGCTCCGAGCCCCGTTGAGTTTTTCCCCGCGCGCGGCCCGCTCAAGCCCCGGCTGCGGACCCAGTCGCGGCCGCCGCCGAGCGCTGCTCCGGCGCGGGCGGGGTCGGCTGCGCCGCGTCGGCGCCTTCACGCGGGCCGGCCGATCGCGCATGCGGCCCGGCACGGCGCGCGAACCCGGGTCCGGCACGCACGCCGGGGGAACGGGAAAAATTGTCTGGGTGGTTTTCGACGGCCTCGCAGCGCCGATCCCGCACCGTTTGCCGGATCGAGGGCCTGGGCGGCGGATCCGACACCCCTCGGTTGGACTAGGCCCTGCCCCCGGGGCTCAACCCCCGAAGGGATGCGTGATGACTCACAACACCCCCTCGCCCGTCCGCTGCGGAGGGTGCACGAGAGCAAGGAGGGTCCTGTATGGCATCGTCGTTCCATGCCGGCCAAGCCCCAAGCGGCGAGGTGCCGCAGCCTGTGAGGAACGGCGCCGGGGCAACGGATCCCGGCCCGCGCAATATCGAGCGAGACAGGCAAAATCCTCACTTGCTGCTGCCGCCCGTCACCGACCACGGCAGTGTGCCCAACCTCAAATTCTCGTTCTCCGATACGCACAACCGGGTGCACGAAGGCGGCTGGGCGCGAGAGGTCACACAGCGGGAGCTGCCGGTTGCGACGACGCTCGCGGGCGTCACTATGCGCCTGACCCGAGGTGGTGTGCGCGAGCTCCACTGGCACAAGGCCAGCGAGTGGGCGTACATGCTGTACGGACGCGCGCGCATCACCGCGGTGGATCAAGAGGGGCGCAACTTCGTCGACGATGTGAGCGTGGGCGACCTGTGGTTCTTCCCCGCCGGCATCCCCCATTCGATCCAGGGCCTGGAGGAGGACGGCGCCGAGTTCCTCCTGGTCTTCGACGATGGAGACTTTTCGGAGAACGAGACGTTCTCGATCGCGGATTGGTTCGCGCATGCTCCGCGGGACGTGCTGGCCAAGAACTTCGGCGTCTCGGAGGCCGATCTTGCGGGCATCCCGAGCTCCGAGCGGTACATCTTTCAGGGCACGGTGCCCGGCCCACTGGAAGCGGACAGGGTGGTCAGCCCGAAGGGCGAGGTGCCGAGCGCGTTCAGCTACCGCCTGCTGGCGCAGTCCCCGATCCGCACACCGGGCGGCGGAGTCCGGATCGCAGACGCCACCAACTTTCCGATCACGACGACGGCGTGCGCGCTCGTCGAGATCGAGCCGGGCGGGCTCCGGGAACTGCACTGGCATACGACCACCGACGAGTGGCAGTACTACATCGAAGGCAAGGGCCGCATGACGGTCTTTGCCAACTCGGGTCGGGCCCGGACGTTCGACTACCAGGCGGGAGACGTCGGGTACGTGCCGTTCGCGATGGGCCACTACATCGAGAACACCGGCGAGGGACCCCTGCGCTTCCTCGAGCTGTTCAAGCACAGCCGCTTCGCCGACATCTCGCTCAACCAGTGGATGGCGCTGACGCCCCCGCAGCTGGTGCGCGACCACCTGCACCTCCCCGAGCGCGTCGTGGCGCGTCTTCGCCAGGAGAAGTGGCCGGTCGTCCGCTAGCGGCTCCCGCGCCCGGTAGCCAGCGTCCCCATCCGGGCTCGCCCTGGGGGCGGCCGTCGCGGGCCACTAGGCGGCCCCGGCAGAACGTCATCGTCGGGCGGCCGACGACCTCCATCCCGGCGTACGGGGTCCACCCGGCCCGGCTGACTACCTGGCCATCGGTGAGCACCCGCCTGGCCTCGGGTTCCACCAGCACGATGTCGGCGTCCGCGCCCGGCGCAAGCGCGCCCTTGCGGGGGTAGAAGCCATAGAGCCGGGCGGGCCACTCGCAGAGGACGTCGACGACCCGCTCGACCGTGAGGTGCCCCTCGTGCGCCGCGTGGAGCAGCAGCGCGAGCGTCGTCTCCACGCCGGGCAGGCCGAAGTGACACGTCCAGATGTCCCCGGCGCGCTTCTGCTCGCGGGTCGATGGGGCGTGGTCGGTGCTCATGTGGGTGATCGCCCCTGCCCGCAGGAGGCGCCACATTTCCACGGCGTCGCCGGCGCTGCGCAGCCGCGCCGGCGGCGTGAACTTGCGCAGCGGGCCATGCTCCAAGACCTCGTCCTCCCTGAGGTAGAAGTACTGGGGGCAGCTCTCCACCCAGATGCGAGCGCCCCTGTCGCGCTCCCGTCCCACGAGCTCCACGACCGCCGGGTGGCTGGTGTGGGCGACGACCACGCGCGCGCCGGTGAGCCGCGCGAGCAGCGCCACCTCCGCGGCCGCGACGGCCTCGGCCTCCCGGCTCCGCCACTCCGGGACGACCCCGTAATCTGTGCGGCCCGCCCGGCGCAGCGCCGCCTCGCGCTCGCGGGTGATCGCGTCGTCCTCGCAGTGTGCCAGCACGATCCCGTCCCACCGCGCGACGTCCCGGAGGCACTGCAGGAGGTCGCCGGCCAGGACGGCCGGCACGCCGTGGGTCTCACACGTGAACACCTTGAGGTAGGCCGCCCCGGCCTCCCACACCTCGCGCAGGGCCCGGAGCCGGTCGGGCCACACGTGCGCGGCGAGCCCGTAGTCCACGAGGGAGCGCCGGCGGAGGTGGTCGACCTTGCGCCGCAGCTCCTGCGCGTCCCGCACCGGCGCGCCGTGGGTGTGCTCGATGACCGTGGTAGCGCCGCCGACGGCGGCCGCGGCGCTCCCGGTGATGAAGTCCTCGCGCGCCGGATCCCCCGGGTCCATGAAGTGCACGTGGCTGTCGACCACACCCGGCAGGGCCAGCAGTCCGCCTGCGTCCACGGTCTCCCGCGCGGCGGCGTCGAGCGACCCAAGGGCCACGATCGTCCCGCCCGCGACGTGGATGTCCGCCTGGCACCGCCCGCGCGGGGTGACGACCACGGCGCCCCGGACGCTCAGGTCGAGCACGCCTCGGCCACCCGCACGATCACGCGGCCGGTGGACCGGTCCTCGCGGACCATCGCGAACGCGTCGTTCGCGCGCGCGAGCGGCACCTCGGCCGACACCACCGGCCGCACGAGGCCGCGGGCCGCCAGGTCGAGAGCGCGCGCGAGCTCCCGCCGCGTTGCGTAGCGCGATCCGATCACGGAGATCTCGTCGAGCACCGCGCGCTCCGCCGGCAGCGGCGGGTACTCCTCGGCGCGGGCCGTGTAGCCGACCAGCACGATGCGGCCGCCGCGCCGCGCGAGCGACGCCGCGGCCAGGAGCGAGGCCCGGTGGCCCACCGTATCCACGACGAGGTCGGCGCCCCGGCCGCCGGTCGCCTCGCGGACCCGCGGCGCCGCCTCATCGCCCGCCCGCACCGCATCCTCGGCGCCGAGCGCCCGGGCGGCCTCCAGCCGGTGCGGCTGGAGGTCCACCGCGAGCGAGCGGGCCCCGGAGGCACAGGCGACCTGGACCGCGTGCAGCCCGACCCCACCGGCGCCCAGGATCGCGACGGTCTCGCCGGCCCGCACGCCGCCGCGCGTGACGACCGCGTGGTAGGCCGTGCCGAGCGCGCACGTGAGCGGCCCGGCGTGCTCCGGGCGGACGTTGGCAGGGAGCGGCAGGACGCGGTCATCCGGCGCGGCGAGGTACTCCTGGAAGCCCCCGGGGCTCGTGAACCCGGCCCAGCCCCGCAGCGCGAGGCACAGGTTCTCCTCCCCGGCCTGGCAGTGCGCGCAGCGGCCGCACGCCCAGTAGTGATACACGAGCACGCGGTCGCCGATGCGACCGCGGGCGCCCGGACCGAGCGCGGCGATCTCGCCGGAGATCTCGTGGCCGGGCACGTGCGGCAGCCGGAGGGTCGCGGAGAACGGCATCGCGCCGTCGGCGACCTTGAGGTCGGACCGGCACACCCCGCACCCCAGCACGCGGATCAGCACCTCGCCGGGCGCCGGGGATGGCATCGGCAGCTCCGCCATCCGGAGCGGCTCCCCGTAGCGCTCGACGACCATCGCGCGCATCACATCGCCTCCGGCCCGACCCGGGAGACGGGACGGGTGATCACGCGTCGGGCACGACCGCCCCGCGCCCCAGCAGCGCGCCTCGCGCAGCAGCGCGTGCAACGCGCCAGCCTCGGCGAGCGGCCGCACGGCCGAGACGACCGGCAGGATCCGCCCGGCCGCGACCAGCCGAGCCGCGGCCAGGACCTCGGCGCGGCCGCAGTAGCGGGAGCCGCTCACCGTCAGCTCCCCCATCACCATCCGGCGCGGCTCGAGGCGCAGGCCCACCCCGGGGAACGTCGTCAGGAGGACCATCCGCCCGGCGGGGCCGAGGAGCCGGCAGGCCCACTCCAGCGTCGCCTCGCTGCCGACGAGATCGACCGCTACGGTGGCGCCGCCACCCAGCGCCTCCCGCGCCCGCGCCTCCGCGTCGGCGGCGCGGAAGTCGACCGCGTGCGCGGCGCCGAGCGCGCGGCAGCGCTCCAGCTTGCCATCGTCGACGTCCACCGCCACCACGTCCGCGCCGAACAGCCGGGCCATCTGCACCATGTGGATCCCGACGCCGCCCCCGGCGCCCACGATCAGCACACGGTCTCCCACGCGCACCTCGGCGCGGGAGGCGCAGACATGGTAGGGCGTCGCGATCGCGTCGGGGATCGCCGTGGCCTCCACGAAGGAGATCCCGTCCGGCAGCGGCAGGGCGTTGGCCTCGGGCAGGGCCACGTACTCCGCGTAGCCGCCGTCGCGGTGCACTCCCACGTACCCGCCGTGGTACCGGCACATCGAATCCCGGCCCGCCCGGCAGGGCTCGCAGCACCCGCAGGTCAGGTAGAAGAACGCCATCACGCGGTCCCCGGGGCGCACCGTGCGGACCCCCGGCCCGGTCTCCGCCACGATCCCGGTGATCTCGTGGCCGGGCACCCGCGGCAGATCGTCCGGCCGGCCGAGGTTTCCCTGGATGCAGTTGAGCACGGTCAGGCCCACCCCGCACGCCCGCACGGCGACGAGGACTTCGCCGGCGCGCGGGATGGGGCGCGGGCGCTCTTCGTACACGAGCGGCCCGCCCCAGGCGTGGATCACCTGCGCCTTCACCGGATCAGCGCCCGGCCGCGGTCGGGACGCCCGCCGCGCCGAGCACCGCCAGGATCTCGTCGGTCGGAAGCACCCATCCCAGGCACCGCCTGAGGGTCTCGAGGCCGAAGACGTGCAGGTCCTCCCCGTACATGCTGGCGACCGCGTCGCTGGCGACGATCACGCGCAGATCCCGGTTGAACGCGTCGAAGGCGGTGCACAGCACGCACGTGTTGGTGTTGATGCCGGCGATCACCACGGTCTCCGTCCCGAGGGCGCGCAGCAGCACGTCGAGCTCCGTGCCGTAGAACGCGCTGAGGCGCTTCTTCGACCGGACGACGTAGTCGCCCGGCTGTGGCGCCAGCTCCGGCGGCACCTCCGTCTGTGGCGACCCTTCCTGGTTGTGGTACACGATCGTGCTCCGGCGGCCGGGCGTCATGGACTCCCGGGCGGCCTCGACCGCACGCCAGAACGGGTTGCCCATGCTCTCGAGCCCCGGCGGGGTGGTGCGCCGGTAGGTCAGGAGCACGTAGACGACGGGGACGCGGAGGGCCCGGCCGCCGGCGAGGAGCCGGGCGCACGCCGCCCGGACGCGTGACGCGTCCTCCGGCGCGACCGGCATCGTCCCGATCTCTGGATCCAGGTGCCCGCGGTGGACGTCCACGGCCAGGATCGCCGTCCGGCGCGGATCCACAGAGAGCTGAGCGCGGAGCGCCTGGACAAACGCACCGCGGTCGAGGATCTCCGTCATCGCCCTCGCCTCCTAGTAGTGGCGGAACCCGCCACGGCGCCACACGGCTGTGGAATTCCGATCGAGTGCACCGGTCCGCTGGGGGCCCGGGCCATTGCTCCCCCGGCACCGCGACGTGGGCCAACGGCGGTGGAACTGCGGCCCCGGCTTCGGCCGATGGGGGCCCGGGCCATTTTATGGACGCGCCGGCGGCAGGTCGCGCGTGTACACCGGCCGCTTCAGGTACTCCGCCGGGTTCCACGTCCAGAACTGGGAAACGTTGGGATACGTGTGGATCACCGTGTTCTGCGGCTCGCCGTTCACGATATCGACCCGACGGACGTAGACGTTCTCGATCGGGTTCACCCACCGGTCCAGCCGGATCGGCCCGCGGGGAGCCGCGGGGAGCGCCACCGCCCGCACCGCGGCGATGAACGCCGATCGGTTCTCGATGCGGCCTCCGACCGCCTCCAAGCCCTTGAGGATGAAGAGGCCGGCGGTGTACGTCCCCTCGGAGTAGTACGAGGGCACGCGGTTGTACGCCTTCACGTACGCGCGGACGAAGTCGCGGTTGGCCGGGGTGTTGAGCGCCGCGCTGTAGTGCAGCGCGGTGACGATGCCCCGGGCCAGCTCGTTCTCCTGGAACAGGATGTGCTCGTCGGTGAGGGTCCCGTTGCCGATGAGGGGGAGTCGCCCTTCCAGGCCGAACGCCCGCCACTGCTGGAGGAACCGGAGGGCGTCGCCGCCGCTGAACGTCGCGTAGACGGCGTCCACGTCCCTGGGGATCCGCCCCAGGTACGGGCTGTAGTCCGGGGCGCCGATCGGGGGCCAGAGGTGCTGCACGACGCGCCCGCCGTTCTGCTCGAACGTGTCCTGAAACCCTTCCACCGTCTCCCACCCGAACGCGAAGTCGTACGCGATCGTGGCGATCCGCTTGTAGCGCAGCGTCTTCGCCGCGTACTCGCCGAACGGGTGATTCACCTGGCTGCTCGTCCACCCCGTGCGGACGAGCCACGGCGAGCCCTTGCGCTGGGTCAGGTCGTCGGACGAGACGATCGGGTAGATCGCCGGGACCTTCTGCTGGTCGATGTAGTCGCGGAGCGCGTAGCCCGAGTTCGCGGTGAGCGGGCCCACCAGAAGGTCCACCTTGTCCAGCTCGACCAGCTTGCGCGCCTTGGTTAGGGTCTGCGCCGGGATCCCCTGATCGTCCTCGGTGAGCACCTGGATCTCCCGCCCCGCCCCTTTGTCCCCGGCCTGCGCGAGCGCGAGCGAGAAGCCATTCACCATATCGCGGCCGTTCGGCGCGAAGACGCCGGTCAGGGGAATGATCAGGCCGATCTTGATGGGCGCCGCGGCCCCAGCGGTTTCGCCGCCCGCCGTCCAGAACACGCCGGCCGCCGCCGCGCCGGCCCACCCGAGACCCTGCGAAAGTAGATCACGTCGTCCGATCCGCCGTCCCACCGGCTGCACCTCCCCCACCGTGGTCGTTACACACCGAGGTACCGCTGCGTCACCGGCTGGTCCGCCGCGAGCGCCTCCGGGGTCCCGCGGTACACCACCCGCCCCTTGCTGAGGACGTACACCATGTCCGCGGCGTCGAGCGCCATCGGCAGGTTCTGCTCCACCAGCAGGAGGCTGAGCCCCTCCGCTCGGAGCCGCTTGATCGACGCCGCCAGCTCGCGCACGAGCAGCGGGGCGAGCCCCTCGGACGGCTCGTCCATCAGCAGCAGGCGGGGATCCGTCGTGAGCGCGCGAGCGATCGCCAGCATCTGCTGCTCGCCGCCGGAGAGCATGCTCCCCCTGTGGCCGAGGCGCTCGCGAAGCCGGGGGAAGAGGCCGAAGACGCGCTCGAGCGTCCACCGCCGCCCGTCCGACCCGGCCACCCCACGGGCGGCGACCGTCAGGTTCTCGAGCACGGTGAGCGAGGGAAAGATCCGGCGTCCCTGCGGCACGAGCCCGAGCCCGAGCTGGGCGATCTCGTGACTGGGGAGGCGGGTGATGTCGCGATTCGCAAAGGCGATGCGCCCGCGCCGCGGGCGGACAAACCCCACGATCGAGCGGATCAGCGTCGTCTTTCCCATCCCGTTCCGCCCCAGCAGGGCCACGACGCGACCCGCCGGCACCACGAGCGACACGCCCTGAAGGACGTAGGAGTCGCCGTAGTACGTGTGGATGTCGTCGACCTCCAGCATCGTTCCGGCCTCCGGGCCGGGCGCGGGCGGGCCGCCGACGGGAACGGTGCTAGCGAGCCCCACGGGCTTCGACGGTGCCGAGGTAGATCTCCTGGACGGCCGGATCCGCCCGCACCGCCTCCGTGGATCCCTCGGCCACCACGCTCCCGAGGTGCAACACGGTGATCGTCTCGACCACCTCGAACGCGACGTCCATGTCGTGCTCGATGAGCAGGATCGTCAGCGAGGCGTCCAGCCCCTTGATGAACCGGGCCATCTCGCGCCGCTCCCCGGGCGAGAGACCGGCGGCGGGCTCGTCGAGGAGCAGCACCCGGGGCCGGCCGGCGAGGGCGAGCAGCACCTCGAGCTGGCGCTGCTCCCCGTACGAGAGCGCGCGGACCTCGGTCGCGTGCTTCTCCCACAGGCCCGCCGGCTCGAGAAGCGAGCGGGCGCGGCGCAGCAGCGCCGCGTCGCGCCGCAGCGGCCTCACCATCGCATACTTGCGGGGCGAGAGCGCCTGCAGGGCCAGGAGCACGTTCTCCTCCACGGTCAGCCGGCTGAACAGGTTCGTGATCTGGAACGTCCGCCCCAGGCCCATCGCCGCCCGCCGGTGCGCCGCGAGGCGCGTGACGTCCCGGCCGAACAGGCGGATGCGGCCGGTGCTGGGCGCGAGCTCGCCGGTGATCACGTTGAACAGCGTCGTCTTCCCGGCCCCGTTCGGGCCGATGATCGCCCGCCGCGCGCCCTCGGGGACCCGGAGCGTGATGCCGCGCAGCGCCTCGAGCCCGCCGAACCGGCGGGAGACGCCCTCGAGCTCGAGCGTCATCCGGCCCATGCGGTCCTCCTCGTCGCAGACGTCCTCCGGCACAGACGGCAGGGCGTGGGGTCTGTCCCCCGCTCCCCGTCGAGGGGGGGATTCCAAAGCGCGCTCGGGCCGGACCCCACTCGCTCTCAACCGCCACTACATGCACGCGGGCGGGCGCTACGCGCAGTACCGGCAGGGCGGGTAGTCGCGGCTGTACACGGGCTGCGCGAGAAACGCCGCGGGCGAGAACGTCCAGAACTGCGAGACGTTGTGGAACGTGTAGATCACCGTGTTCTGCGCATGGCCGCCCCGGACCTCGACTTTGCGGATGTAGATGTTGTGCACGACGTTCTGGTACTGGTCCAGCCGCATCGGACCTCGCGGCGCGTTGGGGAGCTGCACGGCGCGGAGGGCCCGCAGCAACCCCTCCCGATCCTCCACCTTCCCGTCGATGTGCTCGACCGCCGCGTGGATCCACTGGGCGCCCGAATAGTTGGTTTCGGCGTAGTAGGAGGGGTCTTTCTGGTACTTCGCCCGGTACGCCGCGACAAACCGCTGGGCCTGGGGCGTGGGCAGCGCCGCGCTCCACATGAGCGCGGTGATCGTTCCCTCCGCATCGGCGGGATCCATGCCGCGCAGCAGGCTCTCGTCCATGAGCACGCCCCCGCCGATCAGCGGGATCCTGCCCTTGAGCCCGTACTGCCGGTACGCCTTGGTGAAGCGGATCGCGTCCGCGCCCACGGGGATGGAGAAGACGGCGTCCACGTCCCGGCGGATCTGCGTCACGTAGGGGCTGTAGTCCGGCGTCCCGAGGGGTGCCCAGATCTTCTGCACGACCTGGCCGCCGCTCTGCTCGAAGGTGCGCTGGAACCCCCCGACGACCTCGTAGCCGAACGCGTAGTCGCTCCCGATCGTCGCGACCCGCTTGTACCGGAGCGTCTTGGCCACCCACTCCCCGAACGGATGGGACGGCTGGCTGCTCGACCACCCGGTCCGGATGATCACCGGCGCGCGCTTTCTTTGCGTGAGGTCGTCGGCCGAGCAGACGGCGAAGAGCGTGGGCATGTTCCGCTCGGCGATGTAGTCGCGGATCGCGTAACCCTCGGACGCGAGCAGCGGGGCCGTGAGGATGTGCACCCGATCCTGCTCCACGAGCTTCCGGGCCTTGGTCAGGGCGTTCGCGGGCACGCCCGCGGCGTCCTCGACGACGAGGTCCACCGGGCGGCCGGCCATCGCGGAGCCCTTCTCGGCGAGGTAGAGCTGGAACCCGTCCAGCATGTCCCGGCCGCTCTGCGCGACCGTGCCGGTGATATCGGCGATGAACCCGATCCGGATCGGCGCCCTCCCCTGCGCGTACACCAGGGACCGCAGGGTCCCGAGGCCGCACGCGGCCGCCCCCGCCAGCAGCGCACCGCGCGTGAGCAACGCCCGCCGCGTCAACGTTCTCGCCATGCGCCTCACCCCCTCAGATCTCCGTGATCCTGTGCCTGCGCCTCCCCGGCCCCTCCGGCGCCCGCGGCGCGGGGCCGCGCTCACGGGTGCGGCTCCGCGGTGGGCACGGGCGCCCGGCGCGATTCAGGCCGCGGCGCGGCCCGGGCGGCCAGCGCCCGGGCCGCGCCCACGATCCCCTGCGGAGCGTAGAGGACCGACAGCACCAGGATCGCGCCGAGGATCGTGAGCCACCGCTGCGTGATCCCGCTGATGAGGTTCTGCAGGAACACGAGCAGCGCGGCGCCGACCATCGACCCCCACAGCGTGCCCGAGCCCCCGAGCACCACCATCAGCAGCGCGTTGGCCGAGGCTACCAGGCTCACGTCGGCCGGGCTGACGAACCCGTTGTAGTAGGCGTACAGCGCGCCCCCGAGCCCGGAGAAGGCGCCGGCGATCACAAAGGCCAGGTACTTGTGCAGCCACACGTTGTACCCCAGCGCCCGCATCCGCGACTCGCTCTCCCGGACGCCGCGCAGGGTGAGGCCGAAGGGAGAGAGCGTCAGCAGGGACATCGCGCCGGCGGCCAGCGCCGTGACGATCAGCGCGAAATAGTAGAAGGGCCGGATCTCGGCGAGGTGCAGCCCCGGGCCGAGCAGCGGCCGCGGGATCCCCCGCAGGCCGTTGTCGCCGCCGGTCATCGAGACCCACCGGTACGCCAGGCCCCAGATGATCTGGCCGAGGGCCAGCGTGATGATCAAGAAGTACGGCCCGGTCGCGCGGATCGCGAGCAGCCCGAACAGCGCCGCCACGATCACCGCCGCGGCGAGGGCCAGCGTGAGCGCCGGCCAGAACCCGATCGCGTAGCGCGTCGCGAGCACCCCCGCCGTGTAGCCGGCGACCCCGAAGTACGCCGCGTGGCCGAGCGAGGAGAGGCCGGTGTACCCGACGAGCAGGTCCAGGCTCATCGCCATGATCCCGTAGCAGAACGTCAGCGTCAGCAGGTGGAGGTAGTACGTGGGCGCAACCAGCGGCAGCCCGGCGAGCGCGGCCAGCACCGCGGCCGCCGCGGTGCGCGATCTCCACCGTCCCAGGGGCCACCCGCCGGGCGTCACGCTCACGCCCTCCCGAACAGCCCCTGCGGCCGGAGGGCCAGGATGAACGCCATCGGCGCGAACAACGTAAAGTAGGACAGCTCAGGGAAGAGGGCCTTGCCGAAGTTGTCCAGCAGGCCCACGAGCAGGCTGCCGACGAGCGCGCCGCGGAGGCTGCCCAGCCCGCCGACGATCACCACGACGAACGCGAGCGGGAGGACGTCGAAGTCGGCGCCCGGGTAGATCGACAGGAACGCGGCGCCCATCACGCCCCCGGCGGCGGCGAGGAAGGCCCCGAGCGTGAACACCCCGGTCATCACCTTCCCCACGTCGATCCCGAGCCCCCGCGCCATCTCCGCGTCGTCCACCGCCGCCCGCACCATCGCGCCGACGCGCGTGCGCTCCTGGAGCACCCAGAGGCCGGCGTAGACCACCAGGCCGATCGCGATCACGAAGAGGCGGTACGTCGGGAAGTACACCGAGCCGAGCACGAACGTCCCCGCGAGCGCCGGAGGCACCGGGACGCTCTGGGGGTCTCCGCCCCACAGCAGCAGCGCCTGGTCGGAGAAGATGAACGCAAACCCCATCGTGAGCAGGAACTGGGGCAGCGCCTGCTGGTGGAAGCGGGCCAGGAACCAGCGCTGCATCAGCGCGCCGATGGCGGCGACCGCCGCGCCGGCCGCGAGGATCGCCAGGAGGAAGCTGTGGGTCCAGTGCATCACCGACAGGCCGACGTAGGCGCCGAGCAGGTAGTAGGACCCCTGCGCGATGTTGACGATCCGCATCAGCCCGAAGATGAGGGTGAGGCCGCTGGCCAGCAGGAACAGGAGCGCTGCGAAGGAGAGGCCGTTGAGGCCCTGCTGCACGTAGAAGGAGATCCCCATCGCCCTCCCCCGTCCTTACGGGCCGGCCCCGCGAGACGTTCGCCGTCCGGGGCGGGCGCTCATCCTCCGGTCTCGACGCCGAGCAGCCGGGCGGCGGTCCGGCCGCAGATCGCCTCGGTGGCGCCGGAGCCGAGCTCGAGACGACGGACCCGGCCGACCGGGTCCGCATCCGCCATGTCGTACGGCTGGTCGGTCCCGAGCAGGACCCGGTCCGGCCCGGCGACCTCGACGAGGAGCCGCAGCGCCCGGTCGTCGTGCGTGATGGTGTCGAAGTAGAGCCGCCGCAGGTACGCCGACGGGGGGGCCGGGATCGCGCGCCGGCACTCGGGCCGCACCGCGTACGCGTGATCCATCCGGCCGGCGACCCACGCCAGGCTGCCGCCGCCGTGCGCGAGCACGATCTCCAGATGCGGGAACCGGTCCAGCACCCCGCCCATGACGAGCCGGCCGGCGGCGAGCGCGGTCTCGCCGGGGTTGCCGATCGAGTTCGCGAGGTGCCACCGGTCCATCCGGTCCTCGCCCGCGTTGTTGAGCGGGTGGGTAAACACGGGCAGCCGCTCGCGCTGCGCGTACTCCCACAGCGGGGTGAAGCGGGGGTCGTCCAGGTAGCAGCCGTTGACGTTGGTGCCGACGTACAGCCCCCGGCAGCCGGCGCGCACGGCGCGCGCGGCCTCCGCGAGCGACGCGTCCACGTCCTGCAGCGGCAGCGTCGCGAGCGCGACGAGCCGGCTCGGGTGCGCCCGGCAGAGCGCGGCCAGGTCGTCGTTGAACACCGCCGCGAGCTCGGCTCCGAGCGCGGGGGGCGCCCAGTACAGCATCGGCGGGGAGAGCGACAGGGCCTGCGCCTGGATCCCCCACCGGTCCAGCGCCTCCAGCCGCGCGGCGGCGTCGTAGAACACCGGACCGATGCGGGCGGACTGACGGGGGCTCGACCAGACGATGCGCTCCGCGCCCCGCGTCTCGACGTGCGCGCCGTACGCCCGGCCGTCCCGCTCCAGCGCGCGCAGGAACCGCTCCGGGAAGAAGTGGCTGTGCACGTCAACGATCATGGAGATCCGCGAGCGAGCGCCGATCGGCGATGCGGAGACCGCCCTCCGCTTCCCGTCGACGACCGGGTCCAACCGGAGGGCCGCAGGTCCGACGGGCCGAGACGTTCCGCCGATGCCCACGGCCACGGTCGAGACCGCCGGGCGCGCCGGGCAGGCCCCCGCATCCCGCTGCGCCGCTCGCCCCCGATCACCGCAGCATCTCCTCGTCGTGCTCGCACAGCGTGAAGATCTCGTACCCGGCGTCGGTCACCACGAGGTTCTCCTCCAACCGCACGGTCTGCGGGAGGCCGGGGTGACCGGCGAACGTCTCGATCGCAAAGTACATGTTCTGCTTGAGCTCGGCCGGGTACTTGAGCGAGTACGCCCGCGAGATCCACATCCCCTCGTACAGGCTCAACCCGATGCTGTGCCCGAACTGCTGGAGCGAGACGCTGCCGTACTTGTCGTCGTCGTACTCGGGGAAGTGCCGCGCCACGTCCGCGGTCGTGGCGCCGGGCCGCACCGCGCGGATCGCCGCGTACATCGACTCGTAGCACTCCTTGTAGAGGTCCCGTTCCTGCGGGGTCGGCTTGGCCGCGACCTTCCAGCAGCGGACGAAGTCCACGAAGTAGCCGCCCGGGCCGACCGCGTTGATGTCCATGATCATCAGGTCGCCCTGCCGGATGACCTTGTCGGTGTGCCACCGCCGGTAGGGGCTCGTGTTGCCCCCCGAGGCCACGATGATGTCGTACACAAAGTCGAACCCGCTGCGGTACAGGTACTCGTTGACGCGGGCGGTGATCTCGGCCTCGCGCACGCCCGGCCGGGCCCACTCGTGCTTGGCCATCCACATCGCCGCATCGCCGTGCGCGGCGGCGATCTTGTGGCACTCCAGCTCGTCGGGGGTCTTCACGACCCGGGCCTGGGAGATCGCCGGCCAGCCGTTGACGATGGTGAGGCCCTCCTGGGTGAGGGCCTGGTAGGCGACCATGTCCATGATGTCGATGCCGACCTTCTCGGTGTGCACGCCGGCCTCGCGCAGCACATCGGCGATGGACCCGGCCATCCGGGCGGCCATCTCCGGCTCGGCACCCTCCGACCACTTCCACGTGATCGCCGGGCGGACGTCCCCCAGCCACGGCGCGTCCATCTGGGCGTTCACCAGATCGCTGCCCACGGTCTCGAACAGCACCGGATCGCGCCCGCGTGGCAGGACCGCGTAGCGGATGAAGATGTTGTTCTTCCAGTTACCCTGCCAGACGCCGGTCACGTACCGGACGTTCTCCCCGACGAACAGGATGAGCGCCCCGAGATCGTGCTTCTCCATCATCTCGCGGGCCCGCGCGAGCCGGTCCTTGCGCATCCGGTCGAAGTTCACCCGCCCCTGCCAGTCGGTGCCGGTGGTGCTGTAGACGCGCCTCGGATGGTACTCGTGCTGCCCGGCGATGAACGGATGATAGGTCATCGGCGTGCCTCCCTTCGCTGTCGTGCTCCGCGATTCGCTGGGGCGGCGGGCCGCCCTCCGCGGGACCGCGCCCCGCTCCGGCCCCGAGTCCGCGGCGGAGCGCGCCGCGTCACTGCAGCAGGCCCTCGCAGTACGGGCTGCGCGAGATGCGGCGCGCGCCGCTTCCCGTCACGACCACCATGTCCTCCAGACGCACGCCGCCGCCCCCGCGGATGCCCGGGACCCAGATGAGCGGCTCCAGGGCGAAGACCATCCCGGGCTCGAGCACGACCGAGGCGGCGCCCGGAAACGCCTCCCCGATGTAGGGCGGCTCGTTGGAGCCGCAGCCGATGCCGTGCCCGATGAACAGGCTGAGCAGGCGCTCGCCGAGCCCGTGGGCGGCGGCCCGGCTGCGGATCGCGGCGGCGACCTCCACGTTGGTCGCGCCGGGCCGCATCGCCGCGATCCCCGCCTGCAGCGACTCCCAGACGGCGCGGTAGACGCGCCGCTGGTCGGCCGAGGGCGCCCCGCACACGACGGTCCGACCGACGTCGCCGAAGTAGCCGTTCCACATGGCGCCGATGTCGATGAACACCACGTCGCCCTCCCGGATCAGCTTATCGGTCGCGAGGCGGGTAGGCGGCCCCATCCGCTCGCCGCTCGCGACAAATGGCGTCGTGACGTGTGGGGACTCGGCCCCGAGGCGGTAGAGGACGCGCAGCGCCTCACCGGCCACCTCGCACTCCCGGACCCCGGCCCGCACGTGGGCGACCGCCGCCGCGGTCACCGCTTCCGCGATCGCGGTCGCTTCCTCGATCAGCGCGAGCTCCTCGGGCGTCTTGATCCGGCGGGCCGCCTGCATCGCGACATCCCCGTCCTGCCACCGCACGCGCGGGCAGCACTCGGCGAGCGCATCCATGAAGAGCTTGCTCCCAAAGTCGAGCCCGATGGCAGCTCCCTCGAGGCCGCATCGCGCGAGCGCGGTCGGGACGATCTCGCTCGCGGCGTGGCGGACGAGGCCCGGCTCCTCCAGGATCGGGATCGTGTGAAACTCCCGGATCCAGGGCATCGTCGCCTCGGCTCGGTCCCGGTCCCCGCCGGAGACGAACAGCACGGGCGGGCCTTCCCGGGGGAAGAGGGCACCGTTGAGCACCCCGGTCTTGCCGGCGATGATCTGCGGCCGGAGGCTCGTGAGGTAGCGGACGTTCTCCTCCTTCCAGACGAGCACCGCGTCCAGCCCGGAGGCGACGAGGGCCTGTCGCGCGCGCTCCCACCGGCCGGCGCGCAGACGTGCCATGTCCACGCGCGCCTCGTAGTCCACATGACCGGGGCCCCGCGCCCACGCGTCCGCCCCGCCGGGATCGGTCACGGGCGTCTTCCCCCGGCGATCATCGCGCGTACACCTCGGGGTTGACGATGTTCGGCGGGCGCTCGCCCCGCAGGTACGCGGCGATGTTGTCCACGACCACGCCGGCGATCCGCTCCCGCGTGTCCCGGTCGGCGCTCCCGATGTGTGGCGTGAGCACAGCGTTCGGCAGGTCGAGGAGCCCCGGGGAGACGCCCGGCTCGTGCTCGTACACGTCGAGGCCGGCCCCGGCGATCCAGCCCTCGCGCAGCGCCCGGACGAGCGCCTCCTCATCCACGAGCGGCCCGCGCGACGTGTTGATGAGGTAGGCGGTCGGCTTCATGAGGCGCAGCTCCCGCTCCCCGATCAGGTGGTGCGTCTGGGGCGTCTGCGACGCGTGCACCGAGACGAAGTCGGACTGCCGAAGCAGGTCGTCGAGCGGAGCCCATCGCACGCCGGACTCCTGCTCCTCGGCGGGAGAGAGGCGGCGGCGCTTCAGGCACAGGATGCGCATCCCGAAGCCTCGGGCGCGCCGGGCGACGGCCTGCCCGATCGCCCCCAGGCCGACGATCCCGAGCGTCTTGCCGTGGACGGTGGCCCCGACCAGGTACGTCGACTGGGCGCCGGGGAACACCCCGGAGCGGAGCACGCGATCGGCCTCCACGACCCGGCGGGCGACCGCGAGGAGCAGCGCCATCGTGATGTCCGCGGTCGCCTCGGTCACGAGCGGCGGGATCACCGTGACCGGGATCCCGCGGGCGGTGGCGGCCGCGACGTCGATGTTGGCCGGGACGATCGCCATCGAGGCCACGAGGCGAAGACGCCGGCCGGAGGCGAGCACGTCCTCGTCCACGCGGTCGTGCAGCAGGCAGAACAGCACCTCCGCGTCGCGGACGCCCGCGAGCAGCTCGTCGCGGCTCGCGATGCGCAACGGGTCGTCGTGCATCTCGACCTCGGCGAGCTCGCAAAGGCGTGCGAGCGCGCCTGGGGGGATCGGCTGGGTCAGGTAGACGCGGGGCCGGGACATGTCGGGGCGCGCCCCTCCACGGGCGAAGCCGGCCGCGGGCTCAGATGCGGTGGCCACGACCGTCGACGAGGCTCTTGCAGCTGAGCACCTCGGTGTCCTCGAGCGCGGTCACGGCGTGCCGGGTGTTGGGGGGAGCCAGGAACCCCTCGCCGGGCCCGACTTCCTCGACCTCGCCATCGAGCGTCACGCGCAGCCGGCCCCGCAGCACCACCATGATCTGCTCCTGCGGGTGGGCGTGGGGGACGGCCCCCTCCCCGGCCCGGAAGCGCAGGCGCCCCACCTCGATCTGCGAGCCGGTCAGCAGGGGGCCGTGCGCCCGGGAGTACCGGGGCGTCACGTACTCCGCCTGGATCTCATCGAACCGAAAGAACGGCACGGCCCGCCCCCCTCGCCGGATCGGGTTGCCGCCAGCCCGCCTGCGGCGTGGTCACCGCCGGACCGGTGCGGAGGCCGACCACCCCCGGCTGCCCTTGCCGTCGACGAGGTTCTTGCTGCTGAGGAACACGGCGTCCTCGAGCGCGTGGATCTCGTGCACGACGTTCGGCGGCACGTGGATCACGTCGCCGGGCGCCACGATGCGCTCCTCGTCGCCGACGCGCGCGCGGAGCTTGCCCTCCAGCACGTAGATGATCTGCTCGTTGGGGTGACGGTGAGGATCGGCGCCCGTTCCCCGGGCCACGCGATACCGGCCCACCTCGATCACCTCGCCGGTGACCGTGCCACCGGTCGCGGTCGAATAGTGCGGGGAGATCACTTCCTCGGGGAGGTCTGTCCACCTGTGGAACGGCATCGCCGGTCCTCCCGCTGCCTGCTCCGGCCAGGGGCCCGCGTCGAGAAGCGCTTCTACGTCGCCCCGGCCTCTCCTCTCGGCCGTAGGCGCCGGGGAAGGTCCGCCCGGCCCCCGAGAGGCCGGCGCGTCCCGGGCGGGGCGGACGCCCCGCCCGGGAGGGACCGAAGGCGAGGGGCACGAAGGGAGCGCACGTATCGCGACGAGGCCAACCGGCTTGGAACCGAAGCAAGCTGCATCGGTGCGATGGGGGCCCGGGCCTGGAAGCCGGGTCTCGCGACGAGGGCAAACGGCCTTGGACCTGGCGTGACCGGGATCGGTCCGGTGGGGCCCGGGCCGTTAGACCACGCGCACCGCACGGGGGCCGACGGCAGTGGAACTGAAGGATACCGCCTCGGCCGGTGGGGGCCAGGGCCGTTAGACCACGCGCACCGCACGGGGGCAAACGGCAGTGGAACTGCAGGATACCGCTTCGGCCGGTGGGGGCCAGGGCCGTTAGACGCCAGGGAGGGAGGGTGATGCGACGTCTTGCGGCATTGCTCTGCGTCACGACGGGCGCGCTGGTGACCGGCGCCGCCGCGGTGGCGGCCCCAGCGCCCATCCCGCTCACGCTCATCACCGTGACCAACATGCTGCATACGCCGGAGTTCGTGGCCGTCGAGAAGGGGTTCTTCCTCAAGCACGGGCTCAACGTGAAGTTCGTGCACACACAGACCGGGGCCGAGGCGAACGCCGCCATGGAATCGGGGAGCGCGCAGATCGCGGACGTGGGCGTCACCTCGGTCCAGGCGGCGCGCGAAGCGGGGCTGCCGATCTTCATGTTCGTGCCGGTCCTCAACGATGCGACGACGGACGTCGGCGACAGCCCCCTCGCCGTCGTCGCGCGAGCGGACAGCGGCATCCGGCCCGACGATGCGCGGAGCTTCGTCGGCAAGAAGGTGGGGCTCGTCAGGGGCGGCACAGGCGACGTCTGGCTCACGACGTGGCTGAAGAAGGAAGGCGTCGATCCCAAACAAGTCACCTACCTCAACGTCCAACCGGGCGACCAGTTGGTCACCATCCAGAACAAGAACGTCGACGCCATCGCCACGTGGGAGCCGTTCCAGACGCTGATCCTCGACACGATGGGGTCGCAGGCGGTGCTGATCAAGCGCGGCGGCCCGATCCTGGGCTACACGCTCGGCATCGGGACCACGGACTCGTACGCCCAGAGCCACCCGCAGATCGTCCAGGCGGTCGCCGACGCGATCGCGGAGAGCTCCCACTGGGTCCGCACCCACCCTGCGGACGCGTCCCAGGTGGTCACGCACTGGATTCCGGGGCTCAGCGCCAAGGTGGCGCAGGACGCGATCCGCAACATCCCCTTCGATCCGAGGATCAGTGGCTGCACGGCGCGGGCGTTCGCCGCCGCGACCAAGCTGCTCTACGAGCAGCGCAAGATCAGGGCGGTGATGCCGACCGATCAGCAGCTCACGGACCGCTTCGTCCGGCGGACGCAGGCGCTCTACCCGGGCCTCTTCGGCGACCTCAAGCCGATCCCGGCCTCATGCGGACGCTAACGGGACCGTCGCGCGCGGCGGCGCGGCCTCCGGCACGGCACCCCCGCACCGCTGCCACAGCGCGCCCTCCCGCGCGTGGGGTGATGAGCGTTGGACGATGGTGGAGGGTGTGAGCTGAGCGCACGCCCGGGGCCCCCGGCGCTCGCGCGGGAGCGCACGCCGACGGGGGTCAAGATCCAGATCATCGCGCTCCGCCACGAATATCGGGCGGACGACGGCCGGCAGTTGCTGGCCCTCGACGGCGTCTCCTTCGACGTCAGCGAAAACGAGGTCGTCACGGTCGTCGGTCCAAGCGGCTGCGGGAAGTCCACGCTGATCCACATCATCGCCGGGCTGGTGCGACCGAGCGCGGGGGAGGTGTGGGTGGACGGCCAGCCGGTCCGCCGCCCCGGCAGGGACCGCGGGGTGGTGTTCCAGGAGCTCGCCATCCTCCCCTGGCGCACCGTCAGGCGCAACATCGGGCACGGGTTGGAGATCGCGCGCGTTCCCCGGGAGGAGCGCGAGAAGATCGTCGACCGCTACATCGAGCTCGTGGGGCTCCGCGGCTTCGAAGACCGGTACCCGCACGAGCTCTCGGGCGGGATGAAGCAGCGCGTCGCGGTCGCCCGCACGCTCGCCGCCGACCCCAAAGTCATCCTCATGGACGAGCCCTTTGCCGCCGTGGACGCGCAGACGCGGATCACGCTCCAGCAGGAGCTGCTGCGGATCTCCGTCCTGACGATGAAGACCATCCTGTTTGTGACCCACAGCGTAGACGAGGCCGTCTTCCTCGGCGATCGCGTGATGGTCCTGACGCGCCGCCCGGGGAGGGTCAAGGAGTCCGTGAGCGTCCCGCTGCCCCGCGCGCAGCGCTCATGGGATGCCGTGAACCGCGATCCCCGCTTCCTCGCGGTGCGGGACCACGTGCTCCAGTCGGTGAGGGCCGAGGTCGCGTCGTGAGCGCACGGTCCCAGCCCGGTCCGGCGCTGCTCGCACGGGAGCGGCCGGCCGGCGTGGGGCCGGGCCCGGGGCCGACGCTTCCGGCATCGCTCCGGGCGCTCGTCCGGTCGAGCCTCCCCTTCCTCCTGCTGCTCGCCGTCTGGTGGGCCGCCACGACCGCCCTCCATCCCAGGGCGACCGTCCTGCCGTCCCCCGCCGCGGCGGCACGCGCGGCCGGGCCGCTCATCGCGGAGGGCATCCTGCCCGATTACGCCACCGCGAGCCTCAAGAGGATCGCGTTCGGCGGCGGGCTCGCCATCGCCCTCGGCGTCCCTGCCGGTCTCCTCCTCGGATCCAACCGCCTCCTCAGCGTTGCGTTCACGCCCTTCCTGAAGTTCTTCCAGTCGCTGTCCGGCATCGCGTGGCTTCCGATGGTGCTCGTGTGGTTCGGGTTCACCGAGAGGACGATCCAGGTCGTCATCCTCTACACCGCCCTGTTCCCGATCGTCTTCAACACGATGACCGGGTTGCGGACGGTGCCGCCCCGCCTCGCCGACGGGCTCAGGGCCCTGGGGGCCGGCCGGTGGCGGCTGGTCACGGACGTCTGGCTCCCGGGCGCGCTCCCCAGCATCATCGTCGGCATCCGCCTCGGCATCGCCTACGGATGGCGCGCGCTGATCGCGGGCGAGATGGTCGTGGGCGCCGGGGGGATTGGGTTTCTCCTGTTCCAGTCGCGAAGCTTTCAGCAGACCGCGCGCATCATCGACGGCATGGTCGTGATCGGCCTGCTGTGGATCTTTCTCGATGCGGGCTTCCTCCGACCGCTCGAGCGATACACCGTCGAGCGCTGGGGCCTCGTGCAGCGATGAAACGGGGCGACTCGTGGCTGGGCGTCCTGCCGTTCGTCGCGCTGGTGGCCGCGTGGTGGGTCGCGTCTCACTCCGGGCGCTTCAGCGCCGGCGCGCTGCCGAGGCCGGAGAGCGTGCTCGCCGCGGCCCGGGAACTCGCGTCCACGGGGGAGCTCCAGGCGGACGTCCTGGCCAGCCTCGGCCGCCTCGTCCTGGGCGCGGGGGCCAGCGTCCTCCTCGGCGCCGGGCTCGGCATCCTGGCGGGGCTGAACCGGTTCCTCGGAGACTTGCTCCTCCCGCTCGCGAGCTTCTTCAGCGCGGTGAGCGGCATCGCCTGGATCCCGCTCGCGATCATGTGGTTCGGGCTCGGGACCGTGGCGGTGACGTTCGTGATCTGGAACTCGATCTTCTTCCTCGTCTTCTTCAACACCGTGCTCGGAGTCCGATCGGTCCCGCGCATCATGGAGCAGGCGGTCCGGACGCTGGGAGGGGGACACCGCGTGCTCGTCCTGCAGGTCTTCCTGCCGGGGGCCCTGCCCTACATCGTCTCGGGCATCCGCACCGGGCTGGGCTTCGGGTGGCGGGCCCTCATCGCGGCCGAGCTGATCGCCGCCACGAGCGGGCTGGGGTTCCTCATCTTCGACGCGAGCCACTACTTCCGGACCGACAGGATCCTCGTCGGGATCGGCGGCATCGGCATCCTCTGGACCCTGATGGACGGCGCGATCCTGGGGCCCTTGGAGCGCCGCACCGTGAAGCGGTGGGGCACGGTGGCGGAGCCGTGACCCCGCTGCTCCTGCGGCTGCTTGTGCCGGCGGCCGCGGCGGCCCTCGCCCTGGGAGCGAGTCCCCTCTACGGGGCGCTCACCGCGCAGAGCCGCCTCAGCCCCGCGCTCCAGCGGCAGCTCCGGGAGGGCCTCCCGCTGTACTCGGTCGTCGTGACGTTCTCGTTCCGGCCCGAGTTCTTCCATATCACAAAGCTCCAGCAGATCGGGACGGTGGCCGGCGTGGGGGACGACCGCATCCGCGTGCTGCAGCTGACGGCGGCCCAGGTGCGGGAGATCGCGGGCTTCTACTGGGTGAAGAAGGTCGAGGCGGCCGAGGAGGCCGGCCCACCGTAGCGACCCACGCGGACGGCGTCTCCATCGCGTCCTGCGACGCGCCGGCGCCCCGGGGCGAGGGACGCGCGCCGGCCGCGAAAGGAGGCGTCGTCTCCATGGCGAGGCGCACCGCGGAGAAGGCCCGCCGCTTCACGAAGGTCGGATACCTCGACCTGCCCGGAGGCGGCCAGGTGGTCGTCAGGGGGCACCTGGCGTTCGTCGGCCACATGAGGCCTCCGCACGGGACGAGCATCCTCGACGTGGCCGACCCCGCCCGCCCCCGGCTCCTCTCGCAGGTGACGGTCCCCGAGGACGTCCACTCGCACAAGGTCAGGGTCGTCGGCGAGTTCATGCTCGTCAACTACGAACGGTACCCTCCCACGGACACGACCCGAAGCCCGCAGGTGGGCCTGAAGATCTTCGATATCGGCGATCCCTCCCGGCCTCGCGAGGCGGCGTTCTTCCCGACGCACGGGCGAGGCGTCCACCGCTTCGATATCCAGGGACCGTACGCCTACGTGTCCACGGAGTGGGTAGGGTTCCGCTCCAACATCCTCGCGATCCTCGATGTCTCGAACCCGCTCCACCCCTCCGTCGTCGGCCGGTGGTCGCTTCCGGGGCAGGAGGCGAGCGAGGGGGAAGCGTCCTCCCGGCAGCCCACGCACTACTGGGTGCACCTCGCCCTCGCGCGAGGGAACAGGGTCTACGCCGCCTGCGGGCGCGCGGGGGTGGCGATCGTCGACGTCTCCGACCCGCGGCAGCCCGCCACCGTGGGAACCGCGCAGTGGAATCCCCCCTACACCTCGCCCACCCACACGTTCCTCCCCATCCCGCACCCCATCAGGAACAGGCGGTTTGCCGTCGTGACCGACGAAGACGTCACAGACGAGGTCCTCGAAGACCCGCCTTCGTTCATGTGGGTGCTCGACATCACGCACGAGGCGCGCCCCGTTCCCGTGGCCACGTACCACGCCACCCCCCGAGGTCTCGTCGCCCCGGGGAAGCGGTTCGGGGCGCACCAGCCGTGGGAGCACGTCCGGGACGACAACATCGTCTTCGTCACGTGGTTCAGCGGCGGGGTCCGCGCGGTCGACATCTCCGACCCCTATGCGCCCTCGGAGGTGGGCTACTACGTGCCTCCCCGCGACGACGTCGACCGGGTCCCCCAGACCAACGACGTGTACGTCGACGAGCGCGGGCTCGTCTACACGATCGATCGCTCCCGGGGGTTTCACGTCCTCGCGTTCGGCCGGTAGGCCGCGGAGCGTCCCGCGGGCCCGGCTACGGGGGAATCACGGGGAGGAGCAGATACGACGCGCGGGTGCCGCCGGTGTGGAGCGTGTGCCGGCCGCCTGAGATCGCCGGTGGCCTGTCCTCGGGATCGTCGTGGAGGAACGGGCCCGAGCCTCGCATCTCGTTGGCAAACGTCCGCATCCGCAACCCCGGCCCCGGCCGCTCGAAATCCTTGCCCAGTACGGTCAGCGCGATGCGGTAGCCCGCGGGCAGCACGATGCAGGTCGGCCAGATCTCGACGTCCAGCTCGTACAGCTCCCCCGGCGTGAGCGGCTCGCTCCGGTCGTGGGAGTGGTATGGGCGCCACTCCGTCGAGAGCGCCGGGTCCAGGCGCCGGTGCGAGGCGCGGAGCCAGCCCTGGCCGAGCGGGGCGTGCGGGTCGAGCGCGCCCTGGAAGTCGACCTCCCGTCCGTCGGGCGCGAAGGCGCGTAGAACGACGAAGACGTCGGCGTCGGTCGTGCTCGACGACACGAAGAGCTTGGCGGCGGCCGGGCCGGTAACCTCGGTCGCCTCGGTGAGCGGCGGCGTCGAGAACGTCACACCCGGACCCGCCGCCTCGTACTCGACGGCAGCGGCCGCCGCCGGCGCCGCCACCAGCGTCCGGGACACGGCGTCGAGATAGAACCGCGTCCAGCGCGTGCGGGGGATCGGCCAGGCCTCCTCGGTCCGCGGCACGAACCCGTCGACGTGCCGGATCTGGAGGAGCACCCGCGGCTGCCGTTCCCAGCCGTTGCGGGCGCCCTTCAGGTAGCGGTCGAAGAAGCGCTTCTGCAGCCCCACCCCGTAGTCCGTGTAGAACTCGGTCCAGTGCTCCCGCCCGTGCACTTCCAACCACTTCTCCGTTGAGGCGGCCCGCATGAAGCCCTCGACGTTGCCGCGCAGGTGCAGGCCGTGCCCGCCCCAGTTGCCCGCGGAGAGGAGCGGCACCGTGATCCGCGACCAGTCGGGCGAACGCTGGCGGTAGTATTCGCCGTCGAGCGGATGCGCGAGCATGGCGCGGCGAAGGTCGGCGCGGGCATGGGCCAGCTCGTCGTCGGACAGCGTCTCCGGTCCCGCCACCGGCTGGCCGGTGTGGGGGTTCATCGGGCCGCGGCGGCCCAGCCCGTGCTGGACGGTGATGACTTGCCTCTTCATCCAGTTGTCCCAGAAGGTGCATGCGATGCCGCCGTGGCGGAGCATGTCCCGGTACCAGTCCGCCGCTCCCTCCCAGGGGCAGATCGCGGCGAGGTGCGGCGGCCCGAGCGAGGCGACGTGCCACTGGTTGATGGCGTAGTAGGAAATGCCCAGCAGCCCCACTTTGCCGTTGCTCCACTCCTGCGCCGCCGCCCACTCGATGCACAGGAAGAGGTCGCGCGTCTCGCGTGGGGAGAACGGGTCCAGGAACCCCGGCGACCGGCCCGCGCCACGCGAGTCGACCCGGACGCAGGCATATCCGTCCGGTACCCACTTCTCGGGGTCGACAACTTCCCAGTTCTGGTAGCGGCCGCTCGATCCCCGCAGCACCTCGGGGTGGTGCTCGACGAGGCGCCGCCACTGGTCCGGGTAGCCGTCCTGGAACGGCAGGCCCTTGGCGTAGGGCCCGTACGACAGGATCGCCGGGGCGCGGCCGGCCCCCGCGGGGCGGAAGACATCGGCCCGCAGCACCAGACCGTCGTCCATCCGGATCCCGACGTCCCACTCGACGAGCATCCCGTCGGTCTCCTCCGTCCGCCACGGCGCAAGATCAGGCGGGTAGCTCACGTGCCCGCGCCTCCGCTACGGCGCGTCCGTCGGTCTCGCCATGGACACGATGGTCCCGGGGCCGGCGACCCGTGCACGCTCTCCGGAGTCCGGCGAGGGGGGCGGCGCGACGGATCGGCCGCGGGGGCGCCCCGCGCTTCCGGTAGGCACGCGAAGGCGAGCTCCACACCCACCGGAGCGCCCACGGAACTTCTGCGCAGCCGCACTAGCGGGCGGTGTCCGGGACGCTGACCCACGGCTCCTCGACGAACACCGTCCCGGCGTCGTCCTTGCTCGGGCAGTTGCCGTAGGTGAAAATCAGCTCGGCCGCCTCCGTGTCGCTCATGTTCTGGAGGCCGTGAATCGTTCCCGGAGGGACGAAGACAAACTGATTCTCGCGCGCCACGTACTCCGCGCGCTCCTCGCCGATGAACAACTTGATCGCGCCCTTGCGGACGAAGAACGAGGCCTCGCACGAGTGGTAGTGCGCCTGGTTGCGGCCGGCCGGCGGGATGCGCGTGCGGCCCATCGTCACGGTGCGCGCCCCCACGCTGCGCTTATCCACACCGAACGCGATCACCAGCGGCGGCTCGTAGGTCACGTCCTGGCCGATCTTCTCCGAGTCGACGATCGCAAACCGCGGCATCGATGGTCCTCCCTCTAGACGCCGACCCTTGCACGCCTCCTCTTCGACACCCGGCGCCCCGCTCCTCGCCGGTCCGCGCCCGCGGCGCAGGACGCGTCGTTTCGGCTCGTCGCCGCATCGCGCGACCTCCGGCGCTGTCTGGAGGGGATCGCGCGCGGCGCGCCGTAAGAGGTCCCCGGTGGCCCGCCTGCTCTCCGCGCTCACGGACGTCATCGGCCCGGTACTGCTCGTCGCCGCGGCCGGGTATGTCCTCGGCCGAAGGCGGGTCGTCGAGGCGCAGACGCTCGCCTCGCTGTCGGTGGCCGTCCTCGTGCCCTCGCTCGCGTTCTACGCCCTGACGACCTCGACGCTGCCGCAGGCCGCGCTCCTCCGGTTCGCGGGGTACGTGGTCCTGCAATTCGTCCTGATCGGGATCGTGATCGTCCTCGCCGCCCGCGCGTACGGCTGGGACCGCACGGTCACGACGGGGCTGCTGCTTGCGACGCTCTTCAGCAACGCGGGCAACGCGGGCCTGCCGCTGGCGTTCTTTGCGTGGGGCAGCAGGGGCCTGAGCGCCGCCGTCGGGTTCTTCGCGGTGCAGGCCGTCGCCACCAACGTCCTGGCCGCCTACCTCGCGGCCCGCGCCGGCGGCGGCGCATGGCACGCGGCGCGGGCGCTCCTCCGCCTCCCGGTCACCTACGCGATCGCCGCCGGTCTCCTGCTCAACGTCGTGGGCGTGCCGCTCCCGCAGCCGGTCGCCAAGGCGGCCCAGCTCCTTGCGAACGGGGCGATCGCGGTGATGCTGCTCCTCGTCGGGGTGCAGCTCGCGGAGGTGCGCCTGGGCGGCGAGTGGCGCGGGGTCGCCGTCGCGACGGTGACGCGGCTCGTCGTCGCGCCGATGCTCGCATGGGGAACGGCCCCGCTCCTGGGGCTCGACGGCGTGGCGCGGCAGACGGGCATCCTGCAGGCGAGCCTCCCGACCGCGGTGACGGCGGCGATCTGGGCGTCGGAGTTTGCCGTGGTGCCGACGCTCGTGAGCAGCGCCGTGGTGGTCACGACGCTGCTCAGCCCGCTGACCGTGACCGCCCTGCTCGCGCTGCTCCGCTGAGAGCCGGCCTACCGGTCCTCGACGCGCATCGCCACGCTCTTCACCCGCGTGTAGAACTGCAGGCCCTCCGCGCCGTGCTCCTTGAACGGCGATCCGGAGTCCTTGAACCCCCCGAAGGGGACATGCACGTCCCACCCCACGGTCGGCAGGTTCACGGCCACGCACCCGACGTCGACACCCCGCGCGAACGCGTGCGCGGCCGCGAGGCTGCGCGTCACGATCGCCGCCGACAGCCCGTAGCGGGTCCGGTTGACGATCTCGATCGCCTCGTCGACGTCGCCGGCCTGCAGCACCGAGACCACCGGCCCGAAGATCTCCTCCTGGGCCACCCGCATCGCCGGCGAGACGTTGTCCAGGATCGTCGGCGCGACGAAGTACCCGCGGTCGTACCTGTCTCCCCGAAGGCGCTCGCCGCCGGCACGCACCTGGGCGCCCTCCTCCCGCCCCTGCGCGACCGCGCCGAGGACGGTCTCCAGTTGCCTGGCGTCGACGACCGGGCCCATCGTCGTCCCCTCCTCGAGGCCCGGTCCCACCTGGATCCGCCGCGCGGCCGCCACGAACGCGTCCATGAACGCGCCCCGCACCGGCGCCTCCACGACCACGCGGCTCGTCGCCGTGCAGCGCTGGCCCGTCTGGCCGAACCCGCCGCTCGCTGCCAGCCGCGCCGCGAGATCGGGGTCGGCGTCGCGCAGCACGACGAGGGCGTTCTTGCCCCCCATCTCGGTTTGCACGCGGATGTTCCTCGCGCGGGCCCGCGCCGCCAGATCCAGCCCGACCGCGGTGGAGCCCGTGAACGTGATCGCCCGGACCTCCGGGTGCCCGAGGACCGCGTCCCCGACGACGGACGCCTGGCCGGTCACCATGTTGACGACCCCGCGGGGCGCCCCGGCGTCGGCCAGGGCGCGGAGCAGATGCCACGACGAGAGGGGGGTCAGGGTCGCCGGCTTGAGCACGACGGTGTTGCCCGCGATCAGCGCCGGGGCGAGCTTGCGCGCGGGGGTCAGGATGGGATCGTTCCACGGGGCGATCGCGACGACCACGCCGAGGGGCTCGCGGACGGTATAGGTGAACACGCCATCGCGCTCGTCGGGCAGGTGGTCGCCGATGGGCAGGCGGCCGTAGGCGCCGTAGTAGTCGAAGAAGAACGACGCGCGCGCGACCTCCCCCCGCGCTTCGGCGAGGGTCTTGCCCATCTCGCGCGTCAGGTCACGCGCGATCGTCTCGGCCCGCTCGCGCAGCAGCTCCGCCGTCCGGCGCAGGATGGCGCCGCGCGCCACCGGCGTGAGCCGCTTCCAGGACGCGAACGCCTCCGCGGCCACATCCAGGGCGCGCGTCACGTCCTCCTGGCCCATCGAGGGGAAGCACCCGACGATATCGCGGGTGTCCGCCGGGTTGACGTCGTCGAACGTCTCCCCCGTCCGCGCCTCCACCCATTCACCGGCCACCAGGTTCTTGTAGCGCTCCGGGGACATCTCCTCGACCTCCTCTCCTCGTGATCCTCTTACCCCTGCCACAGATGCGCCGGCCGGCCTTCCCACAGCGCGGTGTAGAGCGAGAGCAGGCTCTCCGCGTCCAGGGGGCGGGGATTGTTGGGCCGCGGATACTGGGCGAGGCACTCCTCCACCATCTCGGGCAGGCGCTCACGCTCCAGGCCGAGCGCGCGCAGCGACTCCGGGATGCCGACGTCCTGGCACAGTTCCTGGATTCGAGCGACCGCATCGCCATCCGAGAACCCCGCCGCCCGGCCGACGGTCGCCAGGCGGGAGCCCGCGGGCCCCCGATTGTACGCCATCGCGTAGGGCAGCGCCAGCGCACACGAGAAGCCGTGCGGGCAGTGCAGCCGGTTCGCGATCGTGTAGGCGATGGAGTGCCCGATCACCATCCCGGCGTTGAGGGCCAGCCCGCCCATGTGGGCGCCCAGCAGCATCGTGGCGCGGGCCTCGGCGTCGTCGCCGTGCGCGTACGCCCGCGGGAGCGCCCGCGCGATGAGCCCGATCCCCTGGGTGGCCGCGGCATCGGTCAGCGCCGACGCGTTCGTGGAGAGCATCCCCTCGATGCAGTGGCTCAGCGCATCGAGTCCCGTCTCGGCGGTCACCTTGGCCGGCAGGGAGTACGTGAGCTGCGGATCGAGGAGCGCCGCGGCGGCGAGGAGCTGCGGGTGGTTGTTCGCGAAGGCCTTGAGGTTGCCGCGGGTCACGACCGCGTTCTGGCTCGCCTCGGCGCCCGTCCCCGCGGTCGTGGGCACGAGCACGGCGGGGACGCCGGACGCGGCGAACCGTCGCCCGACGAAGTGCGTGTACTCGAAGACGCTCCCGGGGTTCCGAATCAGCGCGGCGGCCAGCTTGGCGACGTCCATGACGCTCCCCCCGCCGACGCCGACCACCAGGACGGGAGCGAGGCGGCGCGCCGCCGCGACGGCCGCGTCGGCCACCTCCACGCTCGGCTCTCCCGGGATGTCCGAGTATCCGTGGAGCTCGAACCCGGCCGCGGTCAGCGCCGCCGCGACGGAGCGGGCCAGCCCCAGCCGCTCCACGACCGGATCGGTGACGAGAAACACGGGCCCCGGCGCCACGCCGATCTCCCGGACGCACTCGGCGATCTTCCCGGACGCCCCGACGCCGAACCAGACCCGGCTCGGCGTGCGAAAGGGCCGGGCGGTCTCGTGCAGCGCGTACCCTGCGGACACACCTGCCACCTCCCGTGCGCTACTCCTGCGGAGCTCGTGCGCGTCCCGTACGTCGTTGCCCCGCCGCGGCGGCACCGAGGCGACCGGGCATGGAACCCCGGCGGCGCCAAAGGATGCACCCGTGATGCGTTGCCGCCGGGTGACCCGCGGTCAGTCCGCCGCTGGAGCGAGCGCGGCGTAGACCGTGCGGATGAGGGTCGTGATGTCGAAGACCGGCCGGCCGGTCGCCTCGCGGATCGCCGCGGCGTACGGGGGCATGTTGGTGCACTCGAGCACGATGGCGCCGACCTCGGGATGCCGCCCCACGAGCTCCCGGGCCACCTCGACGTGCTCGCCCCGGGCAGCGTCCACGTCCAGCTCCAGCTCGTCGTCGAGAAGCACCCGTGTGAACGCACGGCCCTTCTCGAGGCCGGCAACGACGATGGGGATCTCCGCGGTGATGCCGGCCCCCGTCAGGTGGCGGGGGCTGAGCGAGCCGCTGTCGACGGTGAGGATGCCGACGGCGCGGCCCGGCCCGAGCATCCGGGCGACCGTCGGGACGAGCAGCAGCGCCGAGGTGAACACCGGCACCCCGACCGCCGCCGCGAGCTCGCGCTGGAACAGCGACAGGAAGCCGCACCCGGTCGTGATCGCCTGCACCCCGCTCGCCTGCAGCGCCCGCGCCCCCTCGATGAACCCCTCGAGCAGCGCCGGGTCGGCTTCGCGAACGACGCGGGTCGGGGATGCGTTGGGCACCCGGTAGTAGAGGACGGGAAACGGGAACGTGCCGGCGTGGCCGATATCCCCGGGGATCCTGGGGAAGACAGTGTCCAGCATCAGAATGCCGATGCGGAAGCCGTACAGGCCCCTGCCGCCGCGGACCTTCACCGGAGCGTCACCTCGGCATGCGCGGCCGATACGTGCGCGCCGCGCGAGCGCGTCTCGCCTCAGTATTCGCAGCGACGCACGGGATTCCTGGGCCAGGGAGTCGACGCGGAAGCGGCGAAGATTCCCGCGTGGACGACCCCCTGCTGATCCTCGACGGCCTGCACAAATCCTTCGGCGGGGTCGCGGCGGTGAGGGGCGTGAGCACCACGCTCGCCCGCGGCGAGATCCGCGGGCTGATCGGGCCCAACGGCTCGGGCAAGACGACGCTCCTCAACCTCGTCGGCGGCCAGACGCGCCCCGACCGCGGCTGGGTCGTGCTCGCGGGGCGCTCCCTCGAGGGCCAGCCTCCGGACGCGATCGCCGCCCGCGGGGTCGCGCGCACGTTCCAGCTGCCTCGCGTGTTCCGCCACATGACCGTGCTGGAAAACCTTCTCGTCGTCGTGTGCGCCGATCATCGGAGGGCGGGGTGGGTGGAAGCGAGACGGGACGCCGAGGCCCTCCTGCGGCTCGTCCACCTCGACGGGCTCGCCCACGCGGAGGCGCGGACGCTCTCGGGAGGACAGGCGATGCTCCTCCAGCTCGCGCGCTGCCTCGCCCAGCGACCGCTCGTCCTGTGCCTGCTGGACGAGCCGTTCGCCGGGGTCCACCCGGGGATCAAGGAGCGAATGGTCCAGGCGATCCACGAGACGAACCGCGCGCACGGGGTGACGTTCCTCGTCGTCAGCCACGAGATGCCGACGCTGCGCCGGCTCGCCGGGCGGGTCTCCGTGATGCACAACGGCGCGTGGATCGCCGACGGCCCGCTCGACGCGGTCGCGCGGGACCCGCGCGTGATCGAGGCCTACCTCGGGCGCCCCGGGCCGGGGCACGGTCCGGAGGAAGGCCGCGCGCCGGGTCGTGCGGCGGACGGGCATTCCGGGCAGCCGCGGGATCCGGCGTGAGACAGGATCAGGGGATGGAGACGCTCGTCGTCGATCGCGTTGTCGCGGGGTACCATGAGGGGATCGACATCCTGAACGGCCTCAGCCTCACCGCCCGTCCCCGATCCATCACCGCGGTCATCGGGCCCAACGGCGCCGGGAAGTCCACGCTGCTGCGGGTCGTGTTCGGCCTGCTCGCGCCGCGCGCCGGGCGCGTGGCGTTCGGGGAGCGCGCGATCCAGGGCCTCCGCCCGGACGAGCGCAAGCGGCTCGGCATCGCCTACGTGCCGCAGGGACCGAGCACCTTCCCCCACATGACCGTCGACGAGACCCTGTTGGTGGGAGGGTGGACGATCCGCCACGACCGCGCGGGCCTGCGGCGGCGTCTGGCCCACGTCTACGAGCTGTTCCCCGCGCTGGCCGGGCTCCGACGGGTGCGGACCACCGTGCTGAGCGGCGGGCAGCTCCGCATGCTCTCGCTCGCCAAGGAGCTCGTCGTGATGCCGTCGCTGCTGCTGGTGGACGAGCCGACGGCCGGGCTTGCGCCGCGCGTGGCCGGGGAGGTCTACGAACTGCTCGTGCGGAGCCGGGAGCTCGGCATCGGGGTACTGCTCGTCGATCAGAACATCACGGAAGCGGTCGGGATCGCCGACTACGTCTATCTGATCGGCACGGGACGCGTGCAGCGGGAAGGGCCACGCGGGGCTTTCGCGGCGGATCTGGGGGAGATCGTGCGCGAGTCGCTCGTGGGGGTCGATCCCACCGGACACGCACGAGAGAGAGGAGGGTGGAGATGAAGGCGGCGATGGGAAGAGGAGGCGTGGCAGCCTTGACCGTGGCGATGGCTCTCGCCCTGGGAGTCGCGACGAGCGTCGGCTGGGCGGCACCTGCGCCGGTCACGCTCGGGGTGCTCACGCCGCTGTCGCCGCCCGGCGACACCTCGGCCGGACAGCTCATCGTGCGCGGCGCCGAGCTCGGCGTGCAGTACATCAACACCGCGATGGGCGGCCTCTTCGGGGGCAAGAACGGGTGCACGCTGCCGGCGACTCCCGTCCGGCTGGCCGTGGAAGACAGCAGCGGCGTGCCGGAGCGGGCCGTCGCGGGGTTCCGGCGGCTCGTGACCGAGGATCACGCCGTGGGGGTGTTCGGGGCGTTCCACAGCTCGGCGATGCTGGCGGCCGCTCCCCTCGCGGACGAGTTCATGGTCCCGTACATCTCGACCCAGGCGTCCGCCGCCGACATCACGCGGAAGCACTTCGCCGCGGTCTTTCGGACCCACCCCATCGACCCCGACCGCGCGGCGACGTGGCTCGGGTTCATCCAGGCCCAGGGGTGGCACCGCGTGGCGATGCTGGCGGAGAACACCGACTACGGCATCGGCCTGGTCGAGGCGACGAAGGCTCTCATCGCCCAGAAGAAGATGAACGTGGCCCTGGACGCCGTGATCTTCGACCGGACGTCCTCCGACCTCACGCCGCAGCTCCTCAAGTTCAAGGCCGCGCGGCCCGACCTCCTCATCAACGTCGGCGTCGGCACCCCCGCGTACTTGATCATCAAGCAGGCGCACGACATCGGGCTGTTTCCGCAGACGCCGATGCTCGGGTCCTACGACTTCCCCGTGCGCGCCGAGTACTGGAAGAACCTCGGCCCCACAGGCGTGTACCTCACCTTCATCTCCTACTACCATCCCCGCATGGCGCTGTCGCCGCTCGGCAAGTGGGCGGCCGTCGAGTACGCGAAGCGGTACCACGACACCGCGATCTACAGCAACCTCAACGCCTTCGGAGACGCCGTGATCCTGGCCGAGGCGATGTCGCAAGCGTGCAGCAGGGATCCCCGGAAGGTCATCGCCGCGCTGGAGCGCGGCCGGTTCGACACGTGGATCGGCGGCGGCGCCACGTTCCCGCGGGCCGACGGCGTGCTGTGGCACCAGTGGTCGCCGCCCCTCGTCATCCTGCAGTACACGCAGGCCGAGCAGACGTATGACCAGGCGCCCATCCTCTACCCGCCGTCGATGAAGACGGGGACGTACCAGGCGCCGCGCTGATGCGAGAGGGCGGCAGGTCCGTGGCAGGAGCGGAGGGTGTGGGGTCCGTCTCTCGCGCTCGATCGAGGAACGGATTCGACCGGAGGGCCGAGGGCCCGACGGGTCGAGCCCGTCCACATCAGGCCTTCGATCGAGGCCGAGGCCAAGGGGCGCTCGGGCCAGCCCCGACACCCCCGCTCACCTGCCACCGCCGGCCCCGGTGACCGCGCACGGCGGGAGCGGGGGATGGACCCGACCCTCCTGACGCAGTACGTCCTGGCCGGGCTGGTCATCGGCGGGATCTACTGCCTCATGGCGGTGGGGATCACGTTCATCTACAGCGTCATGAAGATGATCAACTGGGCGATGGGCGAGTTCTACATGATCGGAGGCTATGTGCAGTACGTGCTCATCACCGCCTGGCTCGGCCCCCAGCGCTGGGCGCTCGCGCTGCCCCTGGCGGTGCTCACGGTCGCGGCGCTGGGGATGCTGGTGCAGCGGCTGTTGCTCCAGCCGATGTTCGCGGGACAGCTCGAGCGGCTCGACGAGTACGCGACGATCGTGACGATCAGCCTCACGGTGCTGTTCCGGAACCTGGCCGTCGTGCTCTTTGGGCCGTACCAGTTCTCGCCGCGGGACTATGCGCCGCCCGTCCAGCTCGGGCCGCTGCCGATCAACGGGAGCCGGGTCGTGGCGTTCCTCGGCGCCGCCGTGCTCCTCGGCCTCTTCGCCCTCGTCGTGCGCCGGACGTGGCTCGGCCTGGCCCTCCGCAGCGTCGCCCAGAACCGCCTCGGGGCGCTCGCGGCGGGGATCAACCTGTCACGCATCGACATGCTCGCGTTCGGGATCGGCGTGGGGCTCGCGGGGGCAGCCGGCGCGCTCCTGGCGCCGGTCTTTCTCGTCTACCCCGAGAGCGGCGCGCTGAGCACGGTCAAAGGGTTCGAGATCATCGTGATCGGCGGGCTGGGTTCGCTGCCCGGCAGCATCGTCGGCGGCTTCCTGCTCGGTCTGGTCGAGAGCCTGGGATCGGTGCTCATCTCGCCGTCGTTCCGAGACGTCTACGGGTTCGGGCTCCTGCTCCTTCTCCTCGCGTTGAGGCCCACGGGATTGTGGGGCGAGCAGGCCCGGGAGGCGTGATCCCCCTCGGGTGGGCGCGCGCGCTTGGCCCCGGGATGCCCGGCGCGTCGACCGTGCGCGCGGCGGGCGCCGCCGCCGGCCTCGCGGCCGCGGCGCTGCTGCCGTTCGCCCTGGGCAGTTACCCGGTGCATGTCCTCACAGTCGCGCTGTACTACGTGATCCTGGCATCGAGCTGGAATCTCCTCGCCGGGTACACGGGGCTGTTCTCCCTAGCCCACCACGCCCTCGCCGGCCTGGGAGGCTACACGTCGGCGCTTCTGGTGCTCCGCGCAGGGATCCCGGTGCCGCTCGGAATCGCGTGCGGCGGCATCCTGACCTACGCCACCGGGTACGCGATGGGGGCCCTGACGCTCCGGATGCGCACCCTCTACCTGGCGCTCGCCACCTGGGCGTTCGCGGAGTCCACCCGCGTCGTGATCTCGATGGAGTACGGCCTCACGCGCGGCGACCTGGGGCTCGCCGTTCCGAAGCTGCTTGCCGCCACGTCCCCGCGCCCGTACTACGAGGTGTTCCTGGCGGCCGCGGCCGCCACCGTCGCCGGCCTCGCGATCCTGCTTCGCTCTCGGATCGGGTACCGGCTGCGGGCGATCCGGGACGACGAGGGGGTGGCGCGCGCCGTCGGGGTGAACACGGTGCGCTGGAAGCGCTTTGTCTTTGCGCTGAGCAGCGGAATCGCGGGCGCTGCCGGCGCGATCTACGGCCACTACATCGGCCTGCTGAGCCCGGTCGGGATGAAGTTCGACGAGATGGCGCTGGTCATCATCATGGTCGTCCTGGGAGGCCAGCGGACGCTGGCCGGTCCCGTCCTCGGCGCCGCTGTCGTGGAGGTGGCGTCGGAGGCCCTCCGCGCGTACGGGCAGATCCGCATGGTCGTGTTCGCGCTCACGGTGCTCGCCGTGATGAGGATCTATCCATCCGGGCTCATGGGAATCGCCCGGGCGATGGCCCGGCGATGGCTGGCGGCGGCGTGACGGCACGCGCACGAAGGATTTCCGGAAGGTCACTCGAAGATCGACGGTGCCTTGATGGTCCGTGATCCCTGGGTCCTGTCCCACTACTTCGAACGTGTGTTTGCTCTCACGTTGGCCTCGCGAGGACCGGGATGGAGCAAGCGAGCCGTACGAGCTCCCAACATAGGAGCGGCCCGGGCTGCGCGGCGGGAGGCCCGAGGCGAGGCGCTGGTCACGGCGGGCGCGGACGCCTCCGGGCAACGACGTCGGCCGCCCTCGCGCTCGCGCTGGCCGCCGCGACCCTGGGCTTCACGGCAGCGCGCGAGTCCGCGGACGACGCGGCACGGCCACCAGGGCCTCCCGGGGGATACGCGGCGGAGGCGCGCGGGACGCTCGTGCTGCCGGTGGCGATCGCAGGGCCCACCGAGAGCACGGCCGCGCTCCTCCTCGTGAGGATCACGACGGATCCCGCAGTGCCGGCGGACACCCTGCAGGCCCTGCGCGGCTACGTGAGGCAGCTGCTCGCCTCGCTCGTCCAGTCGGCGCCGGACGGCGCAGCCTCATACCCGGAGAAGATCGCGATGGTGCGACGCGCCATCGAGGAAGCGGTCCCGCTATCGATCGCACCGTTGCTTCCCAGGGACGTCCGGACGACCGTGGGCACGAGCATCGCTCTCGCGGAAGGCTGGCGCGCCCCGGCCGCTCGCCCGGCGGAGACCCGGGGCGATGCCGCGTCCTCCACCCGAGGGCCCACCCCGGTGCGACCCCCGGCTGCCACAGAGGAGTTCCACGTGCAGGCCGGCGCGTTCAATCACCTGGAGTATGCGCGGGACCTGCTCCACCAGCTTCGCGCCCACGGCTACCGAGCCAGCCTCGTCGAGGCGGCGGACGGCCCGCCGCACCGGGTCTGGGTCGGCCCGGTTCCCGACCGGTCGTCCGCCCTGCACCTCGCCGCCCGCCTCCGCGCGGACGGCTTCGAGGCGATCCCCCTGCCACCGTAGCGGGCGCCGCCGCCGCACCCGCGGCGTCGGCCGGGCAGGATCGTGCGCGGCGCTACTGCGCGGGCCGGCGTGATCCCGGCATGCTGAAGACGAGCAGGGCGTCGGCGACCGGTCTCTCCCGGCCATCCGACGGGGAGTTCACCACGGTCGCGCCGCGGCCCGGCAGGCGGACGACCATCGTGACAGAGCCGCCGCTATCGAACGCCATCGCCTGGTACGCCCCGAGCCAGAGCATGTACGCCGCAAGCTGCGGCTGCGTGAGCCCGATGCTCAGGCGGGGTTGCCGGCCGTCGACGGCGACGAGCAGCATCGTCGCGCCGTCTCGCGAGATGCCGACCGCGGCGACCGGGTGGCGATAGTTCCGCTCGTTCGGGACCGGCGAGGAGGGGTCGTTCACGATCCGCCCGTCCCGCACGAGCAGCGGCCCGCCCCCGATGGCGATGTGGAGGGCGTGCCAGTCGGGCACCGTCGCGAGGTTCACCTGGACGGGCATGCCGGCGGTGACGTTCCGCCGCATCCAGTCCGCCGCGCTGCCCCGCCCGACCAGCAGCAGCGTGCCCCTGGGAAACGGCGCGTAGTACGCCTGCTGCACCCAGACCTGCTTGACCGTGTAGGGTGCGCCCTGGTCGCGCGAGGGCAGCGGCGCCGCCTGGGTGGACGCGACCACGATGGCGCCCCGGCCTGCCTTCGACGGGCTGCCGGACGACTCATCGGCCGGCGTCAGCTCGACGACGGTCTGCCGTATCCCGCGGTCCGGCGCCGGCGCGCCGTAGCCGCGCGCGTTGGAGATCACGGTGATACCGTCGGGGACCAGCCCGGTGTTGTAGGCGGCGATCCAGTAGGACTGCCGCGTCGTCGGGAAGACGACCGAGGCCGTCCACCGGTAGCGCACGATCCGGGCGCTGCCGTCCTTGCCGATCGCGAGCGCCACCCATCCGGACGGGCTGCGCAGCAGCTCGCCGTCGCGGACGACGATGTTGAGCGGCATCCCGGAGTCGCCGATGTCGAAGTAATCACCGTTGATCCCGGCGATCGCTCCTGTCCGCCGCACCATCGAGGAGACCGTCTCGTCGCCGCTGATGAGCTGGTCGTGCGCGAGCGCGAGGCCCAGGCGCACCGAGGGATTCCCGAGATCGAGGCGCAGGTGGTGGATGCTGAGCGGCCCGGCGGATGTGCCGACCCGGTAGCCACTGTAGAGGACCCCGGGCGCCACAGCCGCGGAGGCGCCCCGCGACGAGCGAACCGCCGGCCAGAAGCGCGGGCCGCCCGCAGCCCCGGGCCCGGCCAGCAGCAGCGGGAGCAGAAGCCCGATCGACGCGCGGCTAATGCGACGTAAGCTGTCTCGATGCACGGTGCGACATCACGGCGCTGCGACTCGTGGCGCGTAGCACGGTTAGGGCAGACGGTTCGACGGCGCGCGCGCGGTCCCTGCCGGGACCGCGCGCGCGCCGCATAGATTTCCTCGATACGGCGGGACGATACTATAGACAGATGGACGATTCCCGCACGCCTGCCGGCCGCGACGCGCTGCGGGCGAGCTCGCCGGAGCGACCGACGATCGCCGACGTGGCCGGGCCCCCCGCCGCGCCGCCCGTCGTCCTCGTCCATTCGCTTGGCATGACGCGCCGCCTGTGGCAGGCCCAGCTTCGAGAGGGGCCGCTCCCCACCGGGCACCGGGCGATCGCGCCCGACCTGCCCGGCCACGGCTCGCTCGTCGGGGTGCCCTTCCGGATCGAGACGGCGGTCCGGCAGCTGGCCAGCCTCATCGACCGGGAGGCCGGGGGCCGCGCGCTCGTGGTCGGGCTCTCCCTCGGAGGGTACGTGAGCATGCGGCTCGCCGCCAGCCATCCGGACAAGGTGGCCGGCCTGGTCCTCGCGAGCTGCAGCGCAGATCCCCGCGGGATATCGACCCTGCCGTACCGGGTCCTGGCGTGGCTGATCCGCGTCGCCGGCGACCGCTGGTACGCGGCGCTCAACGCGTGGCTGTTCCGGCGCACCCTGCCGCAGGCCGCCGCCGAGACGCAGATCCGCTCAGGGCTCTACTTCGCCACGATCCCGGACGTCGTCGACGAACTGGTGGGCAGGGACGTCACGGCCTGGCTCAAGGGCTACCCCGGCCCCGTGCTGCTCCTGAACGGAGGACGGGACCCGTTGTTCCGCAGGCACGAGCGTGCGCTCCTCGCCGCCTGCCGGTCCGGGCGGTGCGAGATCCTGCCGCGCGCATCCCACCTGTGCAACCTCGACGAGCCGGAGGGTTTCGCCCTGGCGATCCTCGCCTTTGCGAGGTCGATCGGCTGGGGGCGCGGCTAGTCCTCGCAGCCTTCGAAGTAACCGCAGCGCGGACAGCGCAGGCGGCACCACACGGTGAACATCCCGGCGCCACAGGCCGGGCACCGGGGGCCGGCATCCCGTGCCGGCGCGGTCTCGGAGCGAACGGACCGCGCCGGCCCGCCCGCGCCGGGCAGGCCGGCGCGGTCGTAGTGCACGCGCACGAGGTACAGACCGTGCGGCGGCGCGGTGGGCCCGGCCCGCCGGCTCGTGGGATCGGCCAGGAACTCCCCGGGCGCGGCGACGGGGAGCCGGCCGGTACCGACGCGCACGAGCGTGCCAACGAGGATCCTGACCATGTGCCGGAGGAACCGGTCGGCCGTGATGGTCAGCGTGACGCGGTCGCCGCTGCGCTGCCAGGCCGCGTCGAGCACGGTGCAGGTGGTGGTCTTGGGGTTGCTGCCGACGCCGTGGTAGGCGGCGAAGTCGTGCCGGCCGAGGAAGGCCGCGAGCGCCCGCTGCATCGCCTCCACATCGAGGGGCTCCGGCACGTGATACGCGCGGTGGCGGAGGAGGGCCGACGGCGCGGGGCGGTTCAGGATCTCGTACCGGTAGGCGCGCGCCAGCGCGTCGAAGCGCGGATGGAACCGCTCCGGCACCTCGTCCGCGCCGAGCACGCGGATGTCCGCCGGCAGGTGCGCGTTGAGCGCCGCGGGGAACCGGTCCGCGGGGATGCGGCTCGTGGTCGCGAAACACGCAACCTGCCCGCACGCGTGGACGCCGGCATCGGTGCGCCCGGCGCCGGTCACCGCCGCCGGCTCGCCCGCGATCTCCCGCACGGCGGCCTCGAGCGTCGCCTGGACCGACGGCGCGCCCGCGGAAGCGGCGCCGGACTGGCGCTGCCACCCGCAGTAGCCCGTCCCATCGTACTCGACTACGAGCCTGATCGTCCGCATGCCGCCCACCCGCTGCACAAGCGTTCCGTGCCAGGTACGGTAGGTCGGTCAGGTCTGCCCGTCGCGGCCGGTCGTCGCCAGGGCGCGATGCCGCACTAGGGCGCGTGCCAGGCGGCGGGCGGCCCGAGCGCCACGGCGATGGCGACGGCGACCACCGCGAGCGCGACGTAGTCGGCTCGACGCATCTCGAGCTGCCGCATCCGCGTGCGGTGCTCTCCGCCGCGGTAGCAGCGCGCCTCCATCGCGAGCGCGAGCGCGTCGGCCCGCCGGAAGGCGCCGACGAACAGCGGCACCAGCAGCGGCACGAGCGCCCTCGCCCGGCGCACCAGGCTGCCCTGGGAAAACTCCGCGCCGCGCGCCATCTGCGCCTTCATGATCTTCTCGGTCTCCTCGAGGAGCGTCGGGATGAACCGGAGGGCGATCGTCATCATCAGCGCGAGCTCGTGCGCGGGGACGCCGGCCCGCCGGAACGGCCTCAGGAGCCGCTCCATGCCGTCGGTCAACTCCACCGGCGACGTGGTGAACATCATCAGGGTCGTCGCCACCACCAGCAGCACGACGCGGTACCCGTAGAACGCGCCGAGCAGGAGGTTCTCCCGGGTCACCACCAGCGGTCCCCGGCGGAACACGGGGTGACCGCCGCCCTCCCCGAAGAGAACCTGCAGCGCGACGGCGATCGCGAGCAGCCAGAATACCGGCCGCAGGCCCCGCACGACGTAGCCGGGGGCGATGCGTCCGGCTGCGATCGCGGCGGCCAGGAAGACGGTCAGCACGGCGAGCCCGGCGAAGGTGCCGATCGCGAAGGTGCCCGCGACGAGGGCGAGCGCGGCCAGGATCTTCGTCCGGGGGTCCAGGCGATGCACGGGCGACTCGACGGGGACGTACTGGCCGAACGCGAAGCTCCTAAGAAGCTCCACGCGCCCTCACCGCCACCGCCTCCAGGATCGCCGCCCGGCCTTCCTCGACCGTGAGAACGTCGGGCCGCACCGGAAGCCCGCGCTCCCGCAGGCGCTGCGCGCACAGGGTGACCTGCGGCAGCCCGAGGCCGAGCGCCGCCAAGCGGGCCGGGTCGGCGAACACCGAGCGCGCGGCGCCGTCCGCGACGACTCGCCCGCGGTCCATCACGATGAGCCGCCGGCAGAGTCGCGCGACGGCATCCATGCTGTGGGAGACCAGCACGATCGTGAGACCTCGCTCGTCGTGCAGCCGCCGGATGTGGTCGAGGATCTCCTGCCGGCTCAGGGGATCCAGCCCCGCCGTCGGCTCGTCCAGGATCAGCATCCGCGGTTCCATCGCCAGGATCCCGGCGATCGCGACGCGCCGCATCTCCCCGTTGCTGAGGGCAAACGGCGACCGTGGGCCGAACCGGTCGGGGTCGAGGCCGACGCGCTCCAGCGCGCCGCGGACGCGGCGGTCGAGTTCCTGGCCGGCCACGCCCAGGTTCCGGGGGCCGAAGGCCACATCGGCAGACACGGTCTCCTCGAAGAGCTGGTGCTCGGGGTACTGGAACAGGAGACCGATCTGCTGCCGGAGCCTCCGGCGGTCCACTTCGCGGGCGTGGATGTCGACGTCGTCCAGGTAGACGCGCCCGCGCGTGGGCCGCAGCAGGCCGTTGAAGTGCTGGACGAGCGTGGATTTGCCGGAGCCGGTCGCGCCGATGATGCCCACGATCTCGCCGGAGCGGATCTCGAGCGAGACGTCCGCGAGCGCCGTGGTCTCCACCGGCGTCCCGCGCTGGTAGACGTACGTGACGGACTCGCAACGAATCATGGGCGCGTCACGGGGCTGCGCCGAGGGGCGAGAGGGCCTCCACGAGCTGCTCCACGGTGAGGATGCCGGGCGGGAGCGGCAGGCCCGAGGCGGCCAGGAGCCGAGCGAGGCGGGCGATCGGTGGCGGCTCGATCCGCAGCCGCGCCAGCGGCTCGGCACGGCTGAAGACCTCGGCGGGGGGTCCCGCCAGCGCGACGCGGCCGTCCGCGAGCACCACGACGCGGTCGGCGAGCGCCGCCTCCTCCATCGCGTGGGTGATGAGCACGAGCGCCAGGCCCTCGTGCCGGCACAGCCGCAGCGCGGTCTCCATCACCTCCGCCTGGCCCCGCGGGTCGAGCATCGCGGTCGCCTCGTCGAGGACGAGGCACCGGGGGCGCATCGCAAGCACGCCGGCGATCGCGACCCGCTGCTTCTGCCCGCCCGAGAGCAGGTGCGGCGGGCGGCGCCGGAGGTGCTCGAGCCCCACCAGCCGCAGCGCCGCATCCACCCGCGCGCGGATCTCCGCGGGCGGCAAGCCGAGGTTTTCACAGCCGAACGCGACGTCCTCCTCTACGATCGCGGCGACGAGCTGGTCGTCCGGGTTCTCGAAGATCATCCCGACGCGCTGGCGCACGTCCCACACGCGGTCGGCGTCGCGCGTATCGATGCCGTCGACACGCACCGCCCCGGAGGTCGGGGTCAAGAGGGCGTTGAGGTGCTTGGCGAGGGTGCTCTTGCCGGAGCCGTTACCGCCGATGAGCGCGACGCATTCGCCGGGCGACACATCGAGGTCGACGCCGCGGAGCGCCGGCACCGCGTCGGGCGTGCCCGCGCGGTACACGTGGTGGAGCTCCCGGACCTCGATGATCGGCGGACCCGTGGAGCGCGTCAGAGCCTACTTCACCAGCTCGAGCAGCGCCATCGGCGCCCCATCGCCGCGGCGGACGCCGGTGCGCACGATCCGGATGTATCCGCCGCGCCCCTTCTGGTAGCGGGGCGCGACCGTCTCGAACAGCCGCCGGAGGACCGCCCGGTCGGTCACCAGCCGGGCCGCCTGGCGCCGGGCGTGGAGGTCGTTCTGGAGCGCAAGATCGATCAGGCGGTCGGCCACCTTCTTGACCTCTTTGGCCTTGGCCTCCGTCGTCCGGACGCGCTCCTCGCGAAGCAGCGCCGCAGCGAGGCTGCGGAACAGGGCGGTCCGCGCCCCCGTGTCCCGCCCAAGGCGGCGTCCCCTCTGCCCGAGCATGACCTACTCCGCCTCCCGTCTCATGCCGGTCCGCCCGCGGACCCCCTCACCGCCCGGGAGCCGCCGAGGGGCGTCACGCCCCTCTCCGGCGCAGCTCGAGCCCGAGGGCCGCGAGCTTCTCTTTGACCTCGTCGAGGGACTTGCGGCCGAAGTTCTTGACGTTGACGACCTCGTCCTCGGTCCGCTGGAGCAGATCGCCCACGGTGTTGATCCCGGCGCGCTTCAGGCAGTTGTACGGCCGGACCGAGAGATCCAGTTCCTCGATCGGCATATTCGCGACCTTGCTCGTCTCCTCCGGCTGCGGGCCGACGGCGACCTCGGCGCCTACGGCCGGGCCGGCGAACAGGCGGAAGTAGTCGATGAGGAGGCGCGACGATTCCTGCAGCGCCTCCTCCGGCCGGATGCTGCCGTCCGTCCAGACCTCCAGGACGAGCCGGTCGTAGTCGGTCGCGTGTCCGACGCGGGTATCCTCGACGGTGTAGTTGACCTTCTGGATCGGCGAGAACACGGAGTCCACCGGGATCACGCCGATCACGTGCTCGCTCTTGCGGTGCCGCTCGGCCGGGACGTAGCCTTTGCCGCGCTCGACTACCAGCTCCATCACCAGGTGCGCGTTCTTGCCGTCGAGCGTGGCGATGTGCAGGTCGGGGTTCAGGATCTCCACCTCGGCGTCCGGCTGCAGGTCCCCCGCGGTGACCTCCCGCTTCCCCTTGACGTCCAGCCGCAGCAGCTTCGGCTTGTCGCTGTGCAGCTTGAACGACAGTTCCTTGAGATTCAGGATGAGCTGCGTCACGTCCTCGACCACGCCCGGGACCGTGGAGAACTCGTGGAGCACGTTCTCGATCTTCACCGAGGTCACGGCCGCCCCCGGGATCGAGGACAGCAGGACCCGGCGCAGGGCATTCCCCAGCGTGACGCCGAACCCGCGCTCAAGCGGCTCCACGACGAACTTGCCGTACGTGTCCGAGAGCTCTGCGTACTCGATCTTGGGCTTCGTCATCTCCCACACGCCCGCCAACCCCCTCTTCCACCCCAGCACATCGCCGGTCAGCGCCTCGCCGGGGGCCCCGGACCCTTGAGCGCGCACCATGGTCAGCATCGGCTCATCCATCATCGCCGCTACCTCGAGTAGTATTCCACGATCAGCTGCTCGTGCACCGGCACGTCGATGTCCTCGCGGGCGGGCAGGGTCAGCATCCGCCCGGTCAGGGTCTCCGGGTGGTACTCCAGCCAGCCGGGCAACCCGTGGCTCGGGGCGGCTCCCTGCAGCGCCTTGAAGTAGGTGAGGTTCCGGCTGCCGGCGGCGACGCTCACGGTGGACCCGGGCCGCACGAGGAACGACGGGATCGTCACCCGCCGCCCGTCGACGTCGATGTGGCCGTGCACGACGAGCTGACGCGCCTCCTTGCGGCTGGGCGCGATCCCCAACCGGTAGACCACGTTATCGAGGCGGCTCTCCAGGATCTGCAGCAGGCGGGTCCCGGTCACGCCCTTCGCCCGCGCCGCCATCTGGAAGTACCGCTTGAACTGACCCTCGAACACCCCGTAGAACCGGCGCAGCCGCTGCTTCTCCCTGAGGCGCACCGCGAAGTCCGAGGGCTTCCGGCGGCTCGGGCCGTGCATGCCCGGGGGCGTGGTGTCCTTGGCCACCGGGCACTTGTCCGTGTAGCACTTCTCGCCTTTGAGGTAGAGCTTCATGCCCTCCCGCCGGCACAGGCGGCAGACCGCGTCATGATACCGTCCCATGAGGCCTCCTCGCCTACACCCGGCGCCGCTTCGGCGGCCGGCACCCGTTGTGCGGGATGGGCGTGACGTCCTTGATGAGGTTCACCTCGAGGCCGGCCGCCTGCAGCGAGCGGATCGCCGCCTCCCGCCCGGCGCCGGGCCCCTTGACGTAGACCTCGACCTGGCGGAGGCCGTGCTCCATCGCCTTCCGCGCCGCGTTCTCCGCGGCCAATCCGGCCGCGAACGGGGTGCCCTTGCGCGATCCCTTGAACCCGGCCGTTCCCGCGCTCGCCCAGGCGATCACGTTACCGCTCAAATCGCTGATCGTGACCACCGTATTGTTGAACGTCGACTGGATGTGCGCGATGCCCGCCGGGATGTTCTTGCGCTCCCTGCGCCTCCCCCGTGTCGCCGGCCTCGCCATGCCGCCCTGCCTCCCCGTCCGCTATGATGCCGCGGCGCCGGGCGTGGCCTTCGCCCGCCGCGCGCCCACGGTCTTGCGCGGCCCCTTCCGGGTCCGCGCGTTGGTGCGGGTGCGCTGGCCCCGCACCGGCAGGCCGCGCCGGTGCCGTAGGCCGCGGTAGCAGCCGATCTCGATCAGGCGCCGGATGTCCATCGCCACGTCCCGGCGCAGGTCTCCCTCGACTTTGTAGTTGCGGTCGATGACCTCGCGCAGGCGCGTGACTTCCTCCTCGGTGAGGCTGCGGACCCGCGTGTCGGGGTTGATCCCCGTGATCTGGAGGATCTCCCCGGCCCGGCTCCGGCCGATCCCGTAGATGTACGTCAGCGCCACCTCGACCCGCTTGTCCCGCGGGAGATCCACCCCGGCGATGCGCGCCATGCGATCAGCCCCTCCCTCGCCGACAGCGCTCTAACCTTGCTTTTGCTTGTGCTTCGGGTTCTCGCAGATCACCATCACGCGATTGCCGCGCTTGATGATCCGGCACTTCTCGCAGATCTTCCGAACGGACGCTCGCACCTTCATGCTCCCGCTCCTCAGTCGAGATCGGCCTGGCGCGCGGGGGCGAGGCTCTACCGGAACCGGTACGTGATTCGTCCCCGCGTTGGATCGTAGGGCGAGAGCTCGACCTTCACACGATCCCCCGGCAGGATGCGGATGAAGTGGATGCGCATCTTCCCGGAGATGTGCGCCAGGACCTTGTGGCCCGACGCCAGCTCCACCCGAAACATCGCGTTGGGGAGGACCTCGACGACCGTGCCCTCGACCTCGATGACATCCTTCTTGGCCATCTCCCCCCTCGATCCGCCCGGCGGGGCCGCCGGGGTCCGCGCGCGACGCCGCATCGTGGGGCCCGGCGCCGCTATTGCACCCGACAAATCCCCATTATACTGATGCATCCTCGGGAAGTCTAGTCAAGACGTCGGCGCCCGACTCCGTGACGGCGACCGTGTGCTCGAAGTGGGCGGACGGCTTGTGGTCCCGGGTCCTGACCGTCCATCCGTCCGGGTCCACCGTGACCTCGTGCGTCCCCGCGTTGACCATCGGCTCGATCGCGAGGGTCATCCCCGGCCGGAGGACGACCCCGCTGCCCGGCCGCCCGAAGTTGGGCACCTGCGGCTCCTCGTGCAGCCGCCGCCCCACCCCGTGCCCGGCAAAGTCCCGCACGACCGAGTAACCGTGGCGCTCCGCGTGTCGCTGGATCGCGGCGCCCACGTCGCCGAGCCGCGCGCCCGGCCGCGCCGCCCGGATCCCCTGCTCCAACGCGCCCTCGGCGACCCGCAGGAGCCGCCGCAGCTCCTCCGTCACGGTCCCGACCGGCACGGTCGTCGCGATGTCTCCGTGGAACCCTTCGATGACCGCGCCGAGGTCCAGGCTGACGATCTCGCCCTCCCGGAGGCGGCGGCGGCCGGGGATGCCGTGCACGACCTCGTCGTTCACCGAGACGCACAGGCTCGCCGGGAACCCCCGGTACCCCAGGAACGACGGCACGCCTCCCAGCTCCCGGATGCGGTCCTCGGCGATCCGGTCCAGCGCCCGGGTCTCCACCCCGGGCCGCACGGCGCGCGCGACCTCCAAGAGGGCCAGGGCGGCGACCCGGCAGGCCCGGCGCATCGCGGACAGCTCGGCCGGAGACTTGAGGTCGATCATTCAGTACCCTCGGCCCGCCCGCGACTGCACGAACTCCCGGATCTCCGCGTAGACATCCGCCACCGGCCCTTCCGCGTTGACCGTCAGGAACAGCCCCCGTTGCCTGTAGTAGTCGACGAGCGGCGCGGTCCACTGGCGGAACACCTGCAGCCGGTGGAGCACGGTCTCCGGCGCATCGTCCCGTCGCTGCACGAGCTCGGTGCCGTCCAGGTCGCACCGGCCCGGGACGCGCGGCGGCTTGAAGTCCACGTGGTAGATCGCGCCGCACGTTGGGCAGACGCGCCGGCCGGTGAGCCGCTTCAGGAGCACCTCCTCGCGGCTCTCAAAGAAGACGACCGCGTCCAGGCTGCGGCGCCACTCCCCGAGCATCTGATCGAGCGCGTCCGCCTGCGCGAGCGTCCGCGGATAGCCGTCGAGGATGAACCCCCTCTGGCAGTCGGGCTCGCTGAGGCGCGTCCGGACGACCTCGTGCATCACACCGTCCGGCACCAAGTCCCCCCGCTGCATGTACGCTTGGGCGAGCCGGCCGACCTCGGTGCCCTCCCGGACGGCCTGCCGCAGGATATCGCCGGTAGAGATGTGAGGAATCCCGTGGCGCTCGCGGAAGATCTCGGCCTGCGTCCCCTTCCCGGCGCCGGGCGGCCCCATGAAGATCAGCTGCATCTCAGGCGGGCCCGGTCACTTCATGAAGCCCTCGTAGTGCCGCATGAGGACGTACGCCTCGATCTGCTTCATCGTCTCCAGGGCGACGCCGACCACGATGAGGAGCGAGGTCCCAGTCAGGTACAGCGTGAGCTGGCCGGTGAACTTGGCGAGAAAGATCGGGCCCACCGCGATCAGCCCCAGGAACAGCGCGCCGACCAGCGTGAGGCGTTCCAGGATGCGCGTCAGGTAGTCGGTCGTCGGCTTGCCCGGCCGGATCCCGGGGATGAACCCTCCGTACTTCTTGATGTTGTTGGAGACGTCCTCCGGATCGAAGCTGACCGCCGTGTAGAAGTACGTGAACACGATGATGAGCGCGAAATAGAGGAGGCTCCCCACCGTGCCGCTCAGGGTGAGAAAGTTCCCGATCCGCTGCAGCCACTCGACCCGCGAGAACTGCGCGATCGTCGATGGGAACTGCATCACGGAGATGGCGAAGATGATCGGGATGACCCCGGCGGAGGCGATCCGGATCGGCAGGTGCGTCGTCTGGCCGCCGACCATCCGGCGCCCCACGATCCGCTTCGCGTACTGGATGGGGATCTTGCGCGCCGCCTGGGTGACGACCACGACCGCCACGATGCTGACGAGGATCACAAAGACATCCGCCAGCGCCCGGAACACCGACGCCTCGCCGACGTGCACCAGCCCGATCGTCTGGGCGAGCTCGTTGGGGAGGCGCGCCACGATGCCGGCGAAGATGATGAGGGAGACCCCGTTGCCGATCCCGTACTCCGTCATGATCTCGCCCATCCAGGTCAGGACCATCGTGCCGGCCACGAGCGTCGCCACGATCTCCGCCTGGATGAGGGGCCGGGGGTCGGCGATCGCGCCGAGGTTACGGATCAGGACCGTCTGCCCCACGGCCTGGATGACGGCCAGGAACACCGAGAGGTAGAGGGTGTACTGCCCGATCTTCCGCCGCCCGGCCTCGCCCTCCTCGCGGTGGATCTCCTTCAGGCGCGGGAAGACGACCTCGAGCAGGCTGAAGATGATCGAGGCGGTGATGTACGGGAACACGCCGAGCGCAAACAGGGCGAACCGCGACAGCGCGCCGCCGACGAACAGGTCGATGAACCCGAACACGTTCCCCTGCTGCGAGAACAACGTCTGCAGGCGCGCGACGTCGACGCCCGGTACCGGGATGTGCGACCCCAGCCGGAACAGCGCCAGCATGGCCATCGTGAACAGGAACTTGCGCCGGAGGTCCGGGATGCGGACGATGTTGGCCAGGCCCGGGATCATGCCCGTCCTCCCGCGGAGAGGGGGATGACCTCGGCCCGCCCGCCGGCGGCCTCGATCCGCTCTCGCGCGCTCTTGCTGAAGGCGTGGGCGCGAACCACCAGCGGGTGCCCGAGCTCGCCGTCGCCCAGGATCTTGACCTTGGCCTCCCGCACGAGGCGCGCCTGCCTGAGGGTCTCGGGCGTCACCTCGCTCCCGGCCGGGAACGCGCTCAGGCGCCCGATGTTGACCGTCTCCATCCGGGGGCGTGGCCCGCCGCCGGTCATGTTGCTGCCCGCGCCGCGCACGCCGCGGCGGTAGGGCACCCGCTTCACGAGCGGGAGCTGTCCCCCCTCGAACCCCGGCCGGGGGTGCGCTCCGGAGCGGGCCTTCTGGCCCTTGGTGCCGCGTCCCGCGGTGTTCCCCGTGCCCGACCCGCGGCCGCGACCGACGCGGTGGCGCCGGCGGCGCGCTCCGCGCGCGGGCCTGAGACTACCGATGCCGGTCATGCCCCACCTCGCTGACCTCTTCCACGGATACGAGGTGCTGGACCTTGCGGAGCGCGCCGCGCAGCTGGGGGGTCACGGCGTGCACCCGCCGCTGTCCGACCCGCCGCAGGCCGAGCGCCCAGACGGTGCGCCGCTGGTCCTCCGGACGGCCGATCAGGCTGCGGCGCAGCGTGAGCCGCACGCGCCCCGCTGCGCTCAGGTGGTCTGCCACAGCGCCGCCCTCCGGCCCAGCAGGTCCTCCACGGACTTGCGGCGCAGCTTCGCCACCTCGTCGGGGCGCCGGATATCCAGCAGCCCCTTGAGGGTGGCCCGCGCCTGGTTGATCGGGTTGCTGCTCCCCAGCGACTTCGTCAGGATATCGCGGACGCCGGCCGCCTCGAGGACGGCGCGCACGGGCCCGCCGGCGATGACGCCGGTTCCCCGCGCCGCCGGCTTCAGCAGCACCCGCGCCGCCCCAAACCGGGATACGATCTCGTGCGGGATCGTCGTCCCGGCGAGCGGCACCTCCATCAGCGTCTTCTTGGCGTCCTCGGTCCCTTTACGGATCGCATCGGGCACCTCGCCGGCCTTGCCGAGCCCGACCCCGACGTGGCCGTGCTCGTCGCCCACCACGACGAGCGCGCTGAAGTTGAACCGCTTGGCGCCCTTGGTCACCTTGGCGACGCGGTTGATCCAGACCGCCTTCTCGGTCGTCAGGTTGACCTGGTCCGCGCTGACCCGGCGGTGCAGGTACTCGAGGCCGGCCGGCTTGTGCGCGGGGGGCGCCTCGACCTTCCGGGCCTTGCCCTTCTTGCCCTTGCCTTTGCCCTTGCTTCGCGCCATGCCGCTCCTCCTCTAGAACTCCAGCCCGCCCTCGCGGGCGCCTTCCGCGAGCGCCCGGACGCGGCCGTGGTACAGGTAGCCGCCCCGGTCGAACACCACCCGCCGGACCCCGCGCTCCTGCGCGCGGCGGGCGACCACCTGGCCCACCATCTTGCCCGCCTCGGTCTTGGTCGCGGCCGACGCCCGCTCCCGGATCTCCGGGTCCAGCGTGGACGCCGCGGCGATCGTGCGGCCGGCGCGGTCGTCGACGACCTGCGCGTAGATATGGGAGAGGCTGCGGAACACGGAGAGGCGGGGCCGCTCCGCGGTGCCCCGCACGTCGCGGCGGATCCGAAGGTGCCGGCGCTGGCGCGCGTCGTTGCGACCCCGGTGCTTGATCATGCGGTCACACCTCTCTCCTCTCGCCGGGTCTCCCGGGCCGCCGGAGCGCGGTCACGTCCGGGCCGCGCCGGCGCCCTTGCCCGCCTTCCCGGCCTTCTTCCGGACGCGCTCCCCGGCGTACCGGACGCCCTTGCCCTTGTACGGATCCGGCTGCCGGATCGCCCGGATGCTGGCCGCGGTCTGCCCGACGAGCTCCTTGTCGATCCCGCTGACCACGATGCGGTTCGGGGCCGGCGCGTCCAGCGTCACGCCGGGCGGGGGCGTCATCTCCACGGGGTGCGAGAAACCGAGCTGAAGCGCCAGCCGCTGGCCCTGCTTCTGCGCGCGGTAGCCGACGCCCTGGATCTCCAGCTCGACCTGGTAACCCCGGGTGACGCCGTGGACCATGTTGGCGAGCAGCGCGCGCGTCAGCCCGTGCAGGGCGCGGTGGAAGCGGTCGTCGCTCCGCCGGCCCACCACGACGCGTCCATCCTGCAGCGCCACCTGGATATCGGGATGCACGACGCGCTGGAGCGTGCCCCTGGGGCCCGAGACGGTCACCGTGCTGCCGCTCACCTGCACCTGGACCTCGGGGGGGATGGGGATCGGAAGCCTGCCTACCCGCGACATCACTCGACCCTCCCGGAGCGTCGCGGCGTCCGCCTCGCGCTCACCACACGTAGCATAGCACCTCGCCCCCGACCCCGGCCCGGCGCGCCTCCCGGTCGGTGAGGATGCCGCGCGACGTCGACAGGATCGCGATCCCCAGGCCTCCCTGGACCCGTGGGACCTCCGCCCGCCGCGCGTAGACGCGCAGGCCGGGCCGGCTGACGCGGCGGAGCCCGCTGATGATCGGCTGCTTGCGGTCGCCGTACCGGAGGCGAATGCGGATCACTTCGGGCAGCCTCTTGCGGTCGACCTCGTAGTCGGCGATGAACCCCTCGGCCTTGAGGATCCGCGCGATCTCCTGCTTCACCCGCGACGCGGGCATCTCGACGACGTCGTGCCGCGCCATCTCCGCGTTGCGGATGCGGGTCAGCATATCCGCGATCGAATCGGTGATCACGCCCACGGCCGCCCTCCCTTCACCAGCTCGCCTTGACCAGGCCGGGGATCTCGCCGCGGTGAGCGAGCTGCCGGAGGCAGATGCGGCACAGGCCGAACTTCCGGAACACCGCCCGGGGCCGGCCGCACCGCCGGCAGCGGCTGTACGCCCGCACTTTGAACTTTGGCGGTCTCTTCCACTTTTCCAGCAACGCCTTCTTTGGCATCTGTCCGCTCCTTCATCCCCGACGGCGCGTCACGGCCGGCCGGCAGCCGCCGGGATCGCCTCGCGGATCGGGGCGCCGAGCAGGCGCAGCAGCTCGGCGCCCTCCTCGTCGGTGCGCGCCGTCGTCACGATGGCGATGTCCATCCCCCGGATCTTGTCCACCTTATCGTAGTCGATCTCCGGGAAGATCAGCTGCTCCCGGATCCCGATGTTGATCCCCCCGCGGCCGTCCATCGACCGGACCGATAGCCCCTTGAAGTCCTTGATGCGCGGCAGGGCGATGTTGAACAGCTTATCCAGAAACTCGTGCATCCGCTCGCCGCGCAGCGTCACCTTGGCGCCGATCGGGTTGCCCGCGCGCAGCTTGAACGCCGCGATCGACCGGCGGGCCCGCGTGATCACCGGGCGCTGCCCGCTGATCTGGGTCAGCTCCTCCACGGCCTTATCGAGGTGCCGCCGATCCTGCAGGGCGTCCGCGACGCGCATGTTGATCACGACCTTCTCGACGCGCGGGACCTGCATGATGTTCGCGTAGCCAAACCGCCGGCGCAGGGCCGGGATCACGTCGTTCCTGTACCGCTCACGTAGCCGGGCCATCGGGCACCTCACCAACACCTGACGCCGCGGGGATCGGCGGCCATCCCGCACCAGCGTCAACGTCTACGTCTTGTCGACGATTTCCCCGCAGTGGCGGCACACCCGCACCTTCGTACCGTCGTCCAGCACCTGGTGGCCGACCCGCGCGGCCCGGCCGCACCGCGGGCACACCAGCATCGCCTTGCCGGCCGGGAAGGGCATCTCCTTCTCCACGATCCCGCCGCTCGGCATCTTCTCGTGCGGCTTGGTGTGACGCTTGGCGACCATCACGCCCTCGACGATGATGCGCCCCTCCTTCGGCAAGACCCGCAGCACCTTGCCGCGCCGCTTGCGGTGCCGCCCGTGGGTGACCTCCACCGTATCGCCTCGCCTGACGTGCACCGAGGGTGCGGACATCAGAGGACCTCCGGCGCGAGCGAGATGATCTTCATGAACTGCCTCTCCCGCAGCTCGCGCGCCACCGGGCCGAAGATCCGCGTGCCCCTGGGGTTGCGCTGGTCGGTGACCAGGACCGCCGCGTTGTCGTCGAACCGGATCGTGGACCCGTCCGGCCGCCGGGTGGGCTGGGTGGTGCGCACGACGACGGCCCGCACCACCTCGCCCTTCTTGACGGGGCTGTTGGGGATCGCCTGCTTGACCGTGGCGACGATGATGTCGCCGATTCCCGCGTACCGTCGGCGGGACCCCCCGTAGACGCGGATGCACATGATCTCGCGCGCCCCCGTGTTATCGGCAACCCTGAGCCGAGTGTAGCTCTGAATCATTGCTCGTCCTCCGTGCGATCCGACCGGCGGGCGGGGCCCGGCCGCCGCCCCGCGTTACCGCGCGCGCTCCAACACCCGGACCACCCGCCAGCGCTTCTCCTTGCTGAGCGGCCGGGTCTCCATGATCAACACCCGGTCGCCGACATGCGCCTCGCCGCGCTCGTCGTGGGCCTTGTACCGGCGGCTGCGCCGCACGACCTTCTTGTACAGCGGGTGGCGGCCGACGGTTTCGACCTCCACCACGACGGTCTTGGGCATCTTGTCGCTCACGACGCGGGCGATGCGGGTCTTCCGGGCCCCTCGCGCAGCGCGCTGCTCGGCGGCCGGCTGGGCGAGCACGTCTTCCATCAGGCTCTCCCTCCGCGCTCCGCCGCGCCCTCGCCGGCCTCTCGCCGCTCCCGCAGCTCCGTGAGGAGGCGTGCCGCCGCGCGGCGCAGGAGCACCACGCGCGCGGGGTTGGTCAGCTTGCCGGACGCCCGCTGCAGCCGCAGCGTGAACAGCTCCTGCCGGGCATCCGCGAGGCGCTTCTGCAGCTCAGCCTCCGTGAGATCGTGGAGGGGTGGCTTGGACTTCATGACTGCGCCTCCTGCGCCCGCGCGCCCGCCTCGCCCTCCACCGCCCGCTGGACGAACCGGGTGCGGATCGGCAGCTTGTGGCCGGCCAGGGTCATCGCTTCGCGGGCCACGGACTCGGGCACGCCCGCGAGCTCGAACATCACCCGCCCCGGGCGGACGACCGCCACCCACAGCTCGGGGTTGCCCTTGCCGCTGCCCATGCGGGTCTCCGCCGGCTTCTTCGTGACCGGCTTATCCGGGAAGATGCGGATCCACAGCTTGCCGCCGCGCTTGATGAACCGCGTGATCGCGCGCCGGGCGGCCTCGATCTGCTGGCTCGTGATCCACCCCCGGCCCAGGGCCTGGAGGCCGAACTCCCCGAACGCCACCGCGGCGCCGTCCAGCTCGTTGCCCGCCATCCGCCCGCGGTGGGCCTTACGAAACTTCACCCTCTTGGGCATGAGCATGCGTCTCTTGCCTCCTCTGCACGACCACCCGGGGCAGCCTCGAGGGCAGCACGACCGTCTCTCCGGCCGCCCGGCGGGGCAGCTCGCCCGGCCGCCTCCGCTCGGGGAGCACATCCCCGCGATAGATCCACACCTTGACCCCGATCCGGCCGTACGTCGTCAGGGCCTCCGCTTCGCCGTAGTCGATGTCCGCGCGCAGCGTCTGCAGCGGCACGCGGCCCTCCCGGTACCATTCGTACCGGGCGATCTCGGCGCCCGCGAGGCGGCCGCTGCAGGCGATGCGGATGCCCTTCGCGCCGGCGCGCAGCGTGCGGGCGACGGCCTGTTTCATCGCCCGCCGGTACGCCACCCGCCGCTCGAGCTGGCTCGCCACGTTCTGCGCGACGAGCGCGGCCTCCAGCTCCGCCCGCCGGATCTCCTGAACGTTCACCTGGACCTGCTTGCCGGTGAGCGCCTCCAGCTCTTTCTTGAGGGCGTCGATGCCCGTCCCGCCACGCCCGATGATGATCCCGGGCCGGGCCGAGTGGATCGTGATCCGGACCCGGTTCGCCGCCCGCTCGATCTCGATCCGCGAGATCCCGGCACGCGCGAGCTTGCGCTTGATATGCTGGCGAGCCGCCTGATCCTCCTGGATGAGGTCGGCGAAGTTCTTTTCCGCGTACCACTTGGACTCCCAGTCCTTGACGATGCCGAGCCTCTGCCCGATCGGGTGGATCTTCTGCCCCACGCCGCGCCTCCCTATGCCTCGCGCTCCGCGACGACCACGGTGATATGGCTGCTCCGCTTCTTGAACACATCCGCGCGGCCACGCGCCCGCGGCATCAGGCGCCGAACGCTCGGGCCGCTGTCGACGTACGCCCGGGACACGCGCAGGGTATCCCGGTCCAACTCCAGGTTGTGCTCGGCGTTGGCCACGGCCGACGCCAGGACCTTGGCCACCGCGCGGGCGGCCCGGTTGGGGGTGAATCGCAGCACGGCCAGCGCCTCGTCCACGTCCTTGCCCTTGATCAGGGCCATCACCGGGCGCACCTTCGTCGGGGAGATCCGCACGTACCGCGCGACCGCCTTCGCCTCCATCGCGTGTCCTCCGCCCTACGCGGGCGCGGCCGGCGGGGAGGCCGGCGCAGGCGCCGCCCCGCCCCCGCCGGCGGGCACCGCCGGACGCACCGACGTGGTGCGCTCGACCCTCGCCCCGTGGCTCTTGAACGTCCGTGTCGGCGCGAACTCCCCGAGCTTGTGACCGACCATGTTTTCGGTCACATAGATTGGGACGTGCTTCCGCCCGTCGTACACCGCGATCGTGTGCCCGACCATCTCCGGCACGATCGTCGAGCGCCGCGACCACGTGCGGATCACGCGGCGCTCGCGGGACCGGTTGAGCATCTGGACCTTCTGCAACAGGTGCGCGTCGACGAACGGTCCCTTCTTGAGCGACCGGCCCATCGTTACTTCCTCCGCTTGACGATGAATCTGTCGCTCGGCTTGGCCTTTCGGGTCTTGAAGCCGAGCGTCGGCTTGCCCCAGGGCGAGACGGGTCCGGGCATCCCGATCGGCGACTTCCCCTCACCGCCCCCGTGCGGGTGGCTGCTCGGATCCATGACGACGCCCCTCACCGATGGCCGCCAGCCCAGCCAACGGCGGCGGCCGGCCTTGCCGAGGCTGATCGCCTCGTGCTCGAGGTTCCCGACCTGGCCGATCGTGGCCCGGCAATCGAGGTGGATCAGCCGGACCTCGCCCGAGGGGAGCCGGATGTGCGCGTAGTCCCCCTCCTTGGCCATCACCTGCGCGGCCCCGCCGGCGCTCCGCACGAGCTGCCCGCCGCGACCGATCTGCAGCTCGATGTTGTGGACCGTCGTTCCGACCGGGACCGCGCGCAGCGGGAGGGCGTTCCCCGGCTTGATCTCCGCCGCGGGGCCCGACCGCACGGTGTCGCCGACGCCCAGCCCGACCGGCGCCAGAATGTACCGCTTCTCCCCATCCGCGTAGTGCAGCAGCGCGATGTTGGCGGAGCGGTTCGGATCGTACTCGATCGCGGCCACGCGGGCGGGGACCCCGTCCTTGTCGCGCTTGAAGTCGATGATCCGGTAGAGCCGCTTGTGTCCGCCGCCCCGGTGCCGCACGGTGATCTTGCCCTGAGCGTTCCGGCCCGCCCGCGTGGGCAACGGGGCGACGAGCGACGGCTCGGGCTCGGTCTTCGTGATCTCGTCGAATGCCGAGACCGTCATGAACCGCCGCCCGGGCGTTACGGGCTTGAACTTTTTGATGGCCATGGCTCAGGCCTCCATCGATGCTCACCGTCGTCGGTCACGATCGCTCGCGCGTCGGCGCGGGGTCTGCCCTTCGCTCCCAGCCGCCGCGGCTTCCGTCAGTCGCGGCGACTTGGGGAGCGGTCACCGCGTCGACCGCACGGCCGCAGGCCCGAGGGTCGAGGCCGTCCGCTGGTCGGCTCGGTCCAGGCCGAGACCGATGTCCGCCTCGGCCGGATCCCCGCCCCCCCTGGCACCGCCACCGGAGTTCCGTAGCGAAGCACTCGTGAGTACCGAACCTGCCCTCCCTACGTCAGCTTCTCCAGATCGATCTTGTCGCCGGGTCGCAGCGTCACGATCGCCTTCCGCAGGCCCGCCTCGCGGTAGTAGTGCTGGCCACGGCGGCGCGTCCGCCCGGGGATCCGGATGACGTTGACCTTGGCGACCCGGACGTTGAACAGGCGCTCCACCGCATCCCGGATCACCGGCTTGGGAGACACCCGGTCCACCTCAAACGTGTACTTGCCGGTCGCCGTGCCGCGCATGCTCTTCTCGGTCACGATCGGCCGGCGGATGACCTCGCGAGGATCGCTCATGGCGCCAGCACCTCCGAGGCGCGATCGAGCGCCTCCCGGGTGAAGACCACGCGGTGGGCCGCCAGCACGTCGTGGACGTTCAGGCTGGCCGCGGTGGCAACCTGCACGCCTGGCAGGTTCGCGGCCGCCCGCCCGGCGGCCGGATCGGGGGCCGCTGTGACGAGCAGGACGCGGCCGGGGGCCCCCAGCGCCTGGAGCAGCCTCGCCAGCGCCGCGGTGCGCGGCGGCTCCAGGTCGAGGTGGTCGAGCACCACGATCTGTCCGCCCGCGGCCTTGGCGGCGAGGGCCGAGCGGATCGCCAGCCGCCGGACCTTCTTGGGCAGCGGGTACGCGTACGAACGCGGGTGCGGGCCGTGCGCGATCCCGCCGCCTACGAAGATGGGGGCGCCGCGCCCGCCGTGGCGGGCGCGGCCCGTGCCCTTCTGGCGGTAGATCTTCTTCGTGCTTCGCGACACCCGGCCGCGCGTCAGCGTCGCATGGGTCCCGCGCCGGCGCCCCGCGAGCTGCCAGACGATCGTCTCGTGGAGCACGGGCGTGTGAGGCTTCCCGCCGAACACCGCGTCGGCGAGCTCGACTTCGCCGACGCGCTCCCCGTTCCGGTCGTACACCGCCGCCGCGCTCATGCCCGGGCGCCTCCCTCCACGTGCCGGACCAGCACCACGCTGCCCCGCGGGCCGGGCACGGCGCCCCGGATGAGCAGCACGTTGCGCTCCGGATCCACCGACTCGACGCGCAGCCCACGGATCGTGGTCCGCTCGCCGCCCAGCCGTCCGGGCATCCGCTTGCCCTTGAAGACCCGCCCCACGTTGCTCGACCCGATGCTGCCGACCGCGCGGTGCATCAGGCTGACCCCGTGCGAGTCCCGCTGGCCCCCGAAGTTGTGGCGCTTGATCGTGCCCGCAAAGCCCTTGCCCTTGCTGACGCCCGTGACGTCGACGCGATCGCCCCCGCGGAACACGTCGGCCTTGAGGGCCTGCCCCACCTCGTACGTCTCGCCCGGGGCGAGACGCACTTCGCGCACGACCCGCACCGGCTGGAGGCCGCGCTTCTGGAACACGCCCCGGTACGGCTTCGGCACCCGGGACTCGGGCACGGGCTCGAGGCCGAGCTGCACCGCCGCGTACCCCTCGCGCTCGGGTGTCCGGAGCCCGACAACCACGCACGGCCCCGCCTCCACGACGGTCACGGGCACGATGTTGCCCGCCCGATCGAAGACCTGGGTCATGCCCAGCTTCCGTCCAAGAAGAGCCGGCATCGCGCAACCCACTCCCTACAACTTGATCTCGATGTCCACGCCCGCCGGCAGGTCGAGGTGCATGAGCGCATCCACGGTCTTCGGCGTCGGTTCGAGGATGTCGATGAGGCGCTTGTGCGTCCGGAGCTCGAAGTGCTCCATCGACTCCTTATCGATGTGCGGCGACCGGATCACGCAGAACACGTTGCGATCCGTCGGGAGCGGGACCGGCCCGGAGATCCTGGCGCCGGTGCGCCTGACCGTGTCCACGATCTTTTCCGCGGACTGGTCGAGGACCTTATGGTCGTACGCCTTGAGCTTGATCCTGATCTTCTGCGCCATCCCCCGCTCCTCTAGGGCCTGTCGGGGCTACTCGAGGATCTTGGCGACGACCCCGGCGCCCACCGTGCGGCCACCCTCCCGCACCGCGAACCGCTGCCCTTCCTCCAGCGCTACCGGCGTGATCAGCGATGCCTCGATCGTCACGTTGTCCCCCG